>Ga0187780_10000035_pt1 | contig 106574 bp, 105 predicted proteins | sample 1015_Q2_SP10_20__FD_132429 | JGI IMG/M metagenome (GOLD analysis project Ga0187780, IMG submission 132429) | Tropical peat soil microbial communities from peatlands in Department of Meta, Colombia - 1015_Q2_SP10_20_MG | ecosystem: Environmental > Terrestrial > Soil > Wetlands > Peat | place...
ATGGTGCCGAGGGGCAGAGTTGAACTGCCTACGCCGGCCTTTTCAGGGCCGCGCTCTACCGGTGAGCTACCTCGGCACCGGCACAACCACCAATTCTAAGACGAAAATCGAATATCGAAAATCGAAAATCGAAAGACGCGGAGTGCGATGGGAGGCTCGGCGCCAAGAAATCGCGCTGGGCATCCGCCACGGCGGACTATGCCCCTACAAGGACGAAAATGGGGAACTCAGGATGAGTGTGCCGGTCTGACCATCGAAAGCAGATCCCTCGTCGGGCCAAAAGCAGGCCCTCGCTCGGGACGACAATGCTGGTCGCATTGTCAGTGCACGGATTCGTCGAATTCGCGCATCCAGTCTTTTTTCTTGAGGACTTCGCGAGGCTTCGAGCCGTCGGCGGGGCCGACGATGCCGTCTTTTTCCATCAAGTCGATGAGACGCGCAGCGCGGCCGTAGCCGATGCGCAGGCGGCGCTGCAAAGTCGAGGTTGAGGCGCGGCCCATTTCGCAGCAGACACGCACAGCATCCTGATAGAGCTCGTCGTCGACGTCGTCTTCGCCGCCTTCGGCATCAACGGAGCCACCGGAAGCGCTGACGGCATTCTCATCCTTCGGAGGCCGGAGCAATTCCTCGTTGTAAATCGCCTTGGCCTGTTCGCGCCAGAAATCGCAGACGGCGAGAACCTCGTTTTCATGCACGAATGGGCCGTGGATACGGTGCAGGCGCGACGAGCCGGCCGGCAAAAAGAGCATGTCGCCCTTGCCGAGCAGCGATTCGGAACCGTTCGCGTCGAGAATCGTGCGCGAGTCGACTTTGCTTGCGACGCGGAACGAAATGCGCGCGGGGAAATTGGCCTTGATGAGGCCGGTGATGACGTCGACCGAGGGACGCTGCGTCGCCAGAATCAAATGGATTCCGACGGCGCGCGCCATTTGCGCCAGACGCGTGATCGATTCCTCGACGCCGTTCGTATCGACCATCATGAGATCGGCCAATTCGTCGATGACGATAACCAGATAGGGAAGCGGGCGGTGCTCTTCCTCCTCGGCATTCTCGAAGAGCGAGAGCGATTGGCCTTTTTCGAAGGTGCGGTTGTACTGCTCGATGTTGCGGACGCCGCGCTGCGCGAGAAGCTTCAAGCGGCGCTCCATTTCGCGCGTCGCATTGCGAAGGACGTTGGCAGCGACTTTCGGATCGGTCACGACGGGCGTGAAAAGGTGCGGAATATCGGCGTAGAGGCCGAGCTCAAGGCGCTTGGGATCGACGAGAACGAGCTTCATTTCTTCTGGCGTAGCTTTGTAAAGCATGCCCATGATCAGCGAATTGATGAAGACACTCTTACCTGTGCCGGTCGCACCGGCGATGAGCAAATGAGGCATCTGCGTGAGATCGGTGGCGCGAATCCGGCCGATCAAGTCTTTTCCGAGAGGCAAGGTGAGTTTCGAAGTTGAGTGCGAGAACTCGGGAGACTCGATCACGTCGCGCAGCGCGATCGTTTCGCGGCGCGCGTTGGGCACCTCGATGCCGACGGTCGACTTGCCTGGGATGCGCTCGATCAAAATCGATTCGGCGCGCAGAGCGAGGCAGAGATCGTCGCCGAGGCTCGTGATGCGGCTGTACTTGATGCCTGCTTCGGGCTTGAACTCGAAGGTGGTGACGACCGGGCCCGGATTGATGTGTGTGACGTGGCCGCTTACTTCGAATTCGGCACACTTCAGCTCAATCGCGCGGGCGCATTCCTTCAATTCGGACTCGTCCATTTTTTCGCTGCGCTCGGAGTTTTGCAGCAGAGTCGTGGGAGGAAGCCGGAAGCTAGACTTCGCGCGAGCGATCTTGGGCTCCGACGAGGATTTCTTTGGCTGATGCGCGCTCGTTTCGTGATGGAATTCGATCACGGCTGGGCCGCGTTCACCTTCAGCGACCTTGCCGAATTCAGCTGGAGCGTCGTCCTCTTCTTCCCCCTCAAGTTCCTTGGTTGACACGCGCTGCTGTGGGACGGGCGGGCGACCGGCGATCTTGATTTCTTCGACCTTGCGGCGGAGGCGAGCGGCTTCGCGCTCTTCGCGCCACTGGCGGGCGCGGGCGAGCCAGCCGCCGATCAATCCGTCACCGGCAATCGGCTTCTTCGCCCATTCGAGAGCTGTGCGGAAGGAAAAGCTGGTGGAGAGAAAGATCGCGGTGATCAAAATCAGGATGGAAACGAGATTGCCGCCGACGGGATTAAATGCGGCGCGCAAACCTTGCGCGAAAACCTTGCCGAGCAGGCCGCCCGGAGGGAGTGCGCCGCGCACGTCGGGCACGTGAATCAGCGTGAGCTCGGCTGACGAGGCGGCGAGCAGCATGATCCACCCGACTACTTTGGCAACCGGGGCTTCCACGAGTTGGCTGCGAAACCAGCGCATCGAAACCAGGAACATCCCGATCGGGAAAAGAAACGCGGCATAGCCCGCGAGCTGGAAGCAGATATCCGAGAGATACGCGCCGAACGGACCGATCCAGTTGTGCGCGGGGCCAGCGCCCGGCGGGGCGGCGGAGACGTTGAACGACGCGTCCTGTGGCGAATAAGAAAGCAGGCTCAGCGCGAGCAGAATTGCGAGGCTCAGGCCGACGAAGCCGACCAGTTCGTTGATGCGCTTGTTTTCAGTTGGCGTCAGAACACGCACAGGAATCTCCCTCAGTTTCGGAAGCGCCCGAAAGACAAATCGAGGCGCGGCCAAGAGTCCTGCTCAGCAGAATTCTAGGCTCTTTTACGGCGCAAAAATAGGGGAAGGCTCCCGTTCGGCTTGGGTTGCGCGGGCGCTGTCGCGCGGGCCCATGAGGAGGAACGCCAGTGCGGGGAAGAATATAGCAAAGCGAATGCAAGAGGCACGAACACTTTTCGCGAAGGAGTTTCGCAAGTTGCCAATGCGAAAGTCTGAGTTTTTGGCGATTAGGCAGGAGGGCGAGCATTTGTTTTGAGTGAGTTAGAACCGCTTCTACCTGCCGAATTTGGCGATTAGAAATAGCGGGCTGGGCGTGCGACGGAATGAGTTTCGAGGATGCAGGCCGATCCCAAAATGCCCGCTGGAAGCTCCCGTCGAGATGTCGATCAAGTCTCATCTTGCGGACTCAAACTAGCACGATTCCTGCGGCGAAATTCTTGTACGAAGGGACAGTTCACGTACAAGGCATAGTACCCCTGTGCTTGCCGGAGTAAGGGTGCGCTCCCAGAACGGGAGGCTGTGTCGGAGAATCTCAGTAGCCTAGGTGGAAGTGCAAGAAAGCGATGCCGGCCGCGGCCAGCAAGCAGTAGACGCCGAACCAATACCAGCGGCCTTCTTCGAGCCAGCGGCTTAGCCATTTCAGCGCGATCAGACCTGCCAGAAATGCGAAGAGGGCACCCAGCAGGCTGGGCTCGATGGCGGAATGAACGAGCGGGCTCAGCTGGCCGTGGTTCGTTTTGATCAGGCGCCACGCCTCGCGCGCGATCGCAGGCGGCGTGAGAATCACGGCCAGGGCGAAGCTGAAATCTTCGGCGCGGACTTTGGGCACGCCCGCGAGCAGACCCGTCGAAATCGTGGCACCCGAGCGCGAGAATCCACGGAAGGGCAGGCAGAAGCCCTGCACGGCGCCGATCCACAGAGATTGATTGGGGGTGATTTCGGGCGCTTCAGCGTCGGCCGAGTTCGAGCCCTTTCTCATCAGGCCCGCTGCGAGAATCAAGATTCCGGCGGCAGCGAGCGCGGCAGAGATCAGGTCGAGGCGATCGAACAACTGTTCGAACCACGCATGCGGCTGATGGCGCAGCAACACTTTCTCGATGAATTCGATCAGTCCCAGGCCGATGACGCCGGTCAGGGCCATCGCCAAGATCAACGCCACGACGAAATTCTTGAAGTTGGATGCATTTTGGAAAAACGCGCGAGTCCAGCGCCGCCAGAAATAAACGATCACGGCGAACATCGTGCCGGTATGGAGCATCACCAGCAGCAGGGTCGTTTCAGGCGCGGCAGGGTCCATGCCGAGAAGCTTTTCGGCCACGATGACGTGAGCGGAGCTCGAGACGGGAAGGAGCTCGGCCATGCCCTGTACGACCGCAAGAATGATGACGTGAAAAAGAGACATGGATGTTGGTCGATGTGCGCGTCAGGTGAGGAGCTTGGTCATCGAAAACGCGTCGCGGCCGCCGGGATAGTAACCTTTCTTCACTCCGGTTTTACGATAGCCGTGCTTTTGCCAGAAGGCAATGGCCGCGAAGTTGTCGGTTGCGGTCTCAAGACCGATCTCGCGAACGCCTTCGGCGGCGAGGTGATGCTCGGCCTCGGCTAGGAGCAGGGAACCGACGCCGCTGCGGCGGTGAGGAGCGAGGACGTCAATCGTGACGATGTAGCCCCACGATTTCCCATGAGCGGTAAGGATGAAGCCGACGACTGATTTGTCCGTTTCGGCCACGACGCAATCGGCACCGCGAAAACGGAGATAATTGCGGAGCTCGCGGCGGGAGTAGGCGATGGCGGGCTCGTAACAGGCTTGATCGATTTCGTAGAGCCGGTCGAAATCCTCGGGCTCGTAGCTGCGCAAGGTGACAGTCATTGGCGTCGCGTTGAGATTAACCTTGAAAAGTCAAAAGCAAAACAGGGACGCCAAGAGCGAAAAGGCGTCACGGAGCGAATGAACGTTACGCGCTGGGACAGCAGATCCCTGCCTCGCCGGCAGGCGGGCCTCGCCCCCAGCCGCGACCGAAAGCGTCGGGGCTTGGCTTCCTTCTTACCTCAGGGCAAGCAAGATGACGAGAGCGAGTTGCGGCCGTTGACCGACTGCGGTAAACCCATCGGCGATTGGACTGCGTCGCGCCAAGAAACTGCGCCGGGCACAGCATGCTGTGCCCCTACGGAAAAAGGCGAGTCGCAGTCGCAGGTCAGACTTCGAGGATGACGGGCAATATCAGGGGGCGCTTGGCCGTTTGTTTGTTGAGGTAGCGCTTCAGGTCGACGCGAATCTTTTCTTTGATGACGCTCCAGTCCATTTTCTCTTCGTCGCTCGATTGCTCGACCGTTTTCAAAACAACTTCGCGCGCCTTCGCCAAAGTTTCCTGGCCGTCCTCGCTCGGCAAGAAACCGCGCGTCACGATTTCCGGTGAAAGCTCGATTTGGCCGGTGTGCTTGTCGATGACGATGATCGGGACGACCACGCCGTCTTCTGAGAGATGCTTTCGGTCGCGTACGACGACTTCTTCGATCTCTTCGAGCGAGCCGGAATCAACCATGACGCGACCGGCCGGGACCGGCTCGCGCTGATACGCACTGCCGTCGGCGGTAAATTCGACAGGATGGCCCGTTTCGAGCAGGATCACCTGGCCGGAGACTGCGCCAACCTGCTCGGCGAGAGCCGCATGCTGGAAAAGCTGGCGATACTCACCGTGCAAGGGAACGAAATATTTCGGGCGCACGAGCTGCAGGAGAATTTTCATCTCTTCCTGGCTCGCGTGGCCGGAGACGTGGATTGGCGCATTGCGTCCGCCTTCGTAATAGACGAGGACGCGCCGGCGGAAAAGGTGGTCAATCATCCGAAAGATGGCTTTTTCGTTGCCAGGGATGATGCGGGCGGAAAGGATCACGGTGTCGCTCTCGGCGAGACTGAGAAGGCGATGATTGTCGACCGAGATGCGCGAAAGAGCGGACATCGGCTCGGCCTGAGTGCCGCTGGCGAGCACGACAAGCCTTTTCGGATCGAAGGTGCGAATATCCTGCGGGCGAACGACGCTGCCATCGGGAATGCTGAGTTTTCCAAGTTCGTGGGCGATTTCGATGTTGTCGACCATGCTGCGACCGACAAAGCCGACTTTGCGGCCGACGGCCCGGGCGATGTCGATGACCTGCTGGATGCGATGCACCGAACTGGAGAAGCACGAGACGACGACTTTTCCGGGCGCGGCGCGGAAGAGCTCTTCGAGTCGAACGACGACGGCGCGCTCCGAGGGCGTGAAGCCCGGACGCTCGACGTTGGTGCTATCGCTAAACAGCGCAAGGACCCCTTCCTGGCCGTAGCGCGCGAAGGCGTGGAGGTCGAATGGCTTTCCGTCGACGGGAGTTGGATCGATCTTGTAGTCGCCGGTGTGGATGATCGTCCCAACAGGAGTGCGAATCGCAAGCGCGACGCAGTCGATTGTGCTGTGCGTGACGTGGAGATATTCGATTTTAAACGGGCCGATTTCGGTGGTCTCGCCCGGAGACACCTGGCGCAAGCGGGCGGTATCGAGCAGCGCGTGCTCTTCGAGTTTTTTGCGAACGAGCGCGAGCGTGAATTGTGTGCCGTATACGGGGACGTCGAGATCGGCGAGGATATAGGGCATCGCGCCGATGTGGTCCTCGTGCCCGTGCGTTAGGACGATCGCGCGCAGGATGTGCTTGTTCTGCTTGAGGTATGTGATGTCCGGGATGACGATATCGACGCCGAGGAGTTCCTGTTCGGGGAACATGAGGCCGGCGTCGATCACGATCATGTCGTCGCCGTAACGCAGGGCGAGCATGTTCATACCGAACTCGCCCAGGCCGCCCAGAGGAATGGCCCAGAGTGAAGGTGTGCTCAAGTGCGTTGTACTTCCTGAAACATCACAGAATATCGTATCACAGCGGGTTGAACAGCGACGGCTCCGGGCTGTCCGAATCGATCGGACTCGATCCGAGCGAAGAGAGATCCTTCGGCTGCGCGTCCCAACCTGCCTCGCGGCAGGAAGAGAAGATTCGGGACGCTTCGCTCAGGATGACGGCTATCGCGGTGGCCGCTATTGCTCGAGCGCGATCGCCTGCTGGATGTACTTCGAAGCTTGGCCAATGTGTTGAATGGCGCGATCCTTGGCGCCGGAGCCATCGTTCTCGCGCTGCACATTGTCGTGGGCCTTGTTGAGCAGCTTGGCGGCTTCGTTGAGACGCGCGATCCAGCGCTTGTGCGAATCGAGCGGCGCGTGATCGTCCGGACCTTTTCCGTCATTCGCTACGGAGAGAAGCTCGTTGATTGCGGCGTCGATTTCCGCCATGGCGTTCTTTTCCTGGTCGTGGAGGACGCCGCTATCCGGGTGCTCGATGTAGGCGCGAGCGGTGCGCAACTGGCCGAGAGCATCATGGTAGGCGCCGTAGTCGGGAGCGGCGGAAGCGCTAAATGCGAGCGCTAGTGTAATGACAGAAAACGCAAGCAACAAACGCATCGGGGATTTCATGTGGGGATTCACTCCTTGTGAGTCACGCGAGCGGCGCCCGCGATTTGCGGCGCATAATTTAGCACCGGATAAGCGGAAAGCAAAGTTCCGTAGGGATGGCGGGAGATCGAGGTCTCAGAAGGACCGAGCGGAGCGAAACGAAGGGCGAATTTGGAGCGTTCGCAAAGTTGCAGAAAGTTTGTAAGATGGGCTGCACATGAAACGAATCGCAATTCTGGGTTCAACGGGATCGATCGGGCGGCAATGCCTGAATGTCGTCGACGCGCTGCCGGGCAGCTTCGAGGTCGTGGCGATCGGGGCTGGATCTAATGTGAAACTTGCCGCGGAACAGGCCTTGCGATACCGGCCCAAGATCGTGTCTGTCGCGACGGAGAAGCTCGCGACCGAGCTGTGCGGGCTGATGAAATCGCGGAGAGAGCACGCTCCGCCGGAAGTCTTATTTGGCGCGGAGGGAATTGAGCGAGTCGCAACGCATCCCGATGCGGACACTGTCCTTTCGGCTGCGGTCGGCGTAGTGGGATTGCGCGCGACGTATCAGGCGATTGAGCAAGGCAAGAATATCGCGTTAGCGAACAAGGAAGTACTCGTCGCAGCGGGCGAAGTCGTGATGGCAGCTGTGGCGCGACGTGGAGTATCGCTGCTGCCGGTCGACAGCGAGCACAACGCAATTCACCAGTGCCTGCGCGCGGGAACGGCGGGCGAGGTAAAGCAATTGGTGCTGACGGCATCGGGCGGGCCGTTCCGAAAAACGCCGCTCTCGCGGCTCGCCAAGGTCACGCCGAAACAGGCGCTGGCGCATCCGAACTGGAAAATGGGCCATCGCATCACGATCGATTCGGCGACGCTCATGAACAAAGGCTTCGAGGTGATCGAGGCGCGGTGGCTATTCGGGATGGATCTCTCGAAGATTCATGTGGTGATCCATCCGCAGTCGACGATTCATTCGATGGTCGAGTATGTTGATGGCTCCGTCGTGGCGCAGCTCGGGCCGACAGACATGCGCATGCCGATTCAGTACGCGCTAACGTACCCGGAGCGAGTCGCGTCCAATCACTGCGCGCTCGATTGGGCGTCGCTCCGCAGGCTGGATTTCGAAGAGGTTCCGCCGCGGAAATTTCGCTGCTTTGAGTTGGCCAGAGAGGCGCTGCGGCGGGGAGGGCCGTTGCCGTGCGCGCTGAACGCGGCGGATGAAGTCGCTGTGGCGGCGTTTTTGGAGAAGCGGCTGCCGTTCTTGGGGATTCCAGCCGTGATCGAGCGAGTACTGGAGCAGATGCCCCGGGCGGCGATGCGCAGCATTGACGACGTGCTGGCGGCCGATGCGGAGGCGCGGCGGCTGGCGACTGCTGAGGTGAAGACTCGGCGGCGCTGAAAGGGGGCCGCGCCAGCGCGTGTCAGCGTCGAATGATGTTTTGCGATCCGTGACGGCCGAGAAATCGGGCGTTTTTCCGCGAGCAAATTTTCTGCGATAATAGATTTGAGATCATGACTGATAATCTTCGGATCATTCTGGCGGGGGGCGTCGTTCTCGGCGTCCTCGTATTACTCCACGAACTCGGGCATTTCATCGCGGCGAAAATGTGCGGCGTGCGCGTGGATGTGTTTTCGATCGGCTTCGGTCCCCGAATCTGGGGAATCAAGCGCGGCGACACGGACTACCGCATCAGCGCGCTGCCGCTCGGCGGATACGTGCGCATGGCGGGCGACAATCCTGTCGAGGAGCGAACGGGTGCGCCCTATGAGTTTCTTTCGCGGCCGCGTTGGCAGCGTTGCATCATCGCCGTTGCCGGGCCCGCGATGAACGTGCTCCTCACGCTTGCGATTTCGTTCGGAATGTTCTGGAGCCAGGGACTTCCGGTGGATGCGTCTCTCAGCCAGCCGGCGCATGTTGCTGCGTTGCCACAGAACATGCCAGCTGTACCGACGAACGTCCTGCCCGGAGACACGATCCTTGCCGTTAACGGAATTGCGACGGCGACGTGGGAAAAGGTGCTCTCGGTAGCGGGTGAGGCGAAGCCCGGGGACTCAGTCACGATCAAAGTGCTGCGCGACGGCTCTCAGCAGACGCTGACAGCGAAGGCGCCGGAGCATGCAACCTCAACCGACTCGATCGTGGGCTATCCCGCATCGTCAGCCGCGATCGACGAAGTCGAGATTGGCTTTCCGGCCGAGAAGGCAGGCATGAGGCCGGACGACACGATTGTCCAGATCAACGGCCAGCCGGTCTACAGCTGGCTGCAACTCTTGGATCACGTCCGCAATTCCGACGGCAATACCATCCACTTCGTCGTGCGGCGCGGGAACGTGACAATTCCGATGGACATCGCACCGGTTCGCAAGATGGATCCGGGCGGCGACCTGGCGTGGCAGATTGGCGTGACACCTAAGGGCGACGAGGCCTACGAGCGTCAGAGTTTCAGAGAGGCGCTGCAAGACGCTGGCAACGCGACGGTTGGAGGCGTGCGAATGATTGGGCAGGTTCTCGGCGGCCTGTTCAGCGGCAAAGTTTCGGTGCGCGACTTGCAGACCGTAGTCGGCATCGCGCGCGCGGCTGGCCGAGCCGCGAAGCGTGGGCCGATGAGATTGCTCGATCTCACCGCGGTGCTGAGCTTGAATCTTGGGCTGCTCAACTTGCTGCCGATTCCGATTCTCGATGGCGGCCATGTGCTGCTGCTTGCGATCGAAGGAGCGATGCGGCGCGACTTGAGCGTGGCGTTCAAAGAGCGATTCGTGCAGGTGGGACTCGTATTCCTGCTCTGCTTCTTTGCCGTGGTGATGTATAACGACATTCTGAGGGCGATCCAGGTCCACTGGTAAGGCGTCGCCTGTGGCGAAACGAAGACCGGCGTTCTGTTATAATTCCCCTGTATGTCCGCGACACCCGAACACCGCGTATCGACCGGCGAGCGTATCAACGACCAAGAGCCGGCGGGACACCTCCAGCGCGAGTTGAGGGCCCGGCGGATTCGCCTGACGCGCCAGCGGCGCGTGGTAGTTCAGGTGATGGAGTCGGCGGCGCGTCACCTTGACGCGAATGAAATCCTGGAGCTCGCGCAGAAAATCGATCCCGAAATCACGCAAGTCACCGTCTATCGCACGCTGGAGCTACTGAAGCGTCATGCGTTGATCGACGAGCTCGATTTGCTGCACCTCCGCGGCCATCGCCATTTCTACGAGAGCCACGGCCCGCGCGATCACATCCATGTCGCCTGTGTGGGCTGCGGCAAAGTGCGCGAGGTCGAAAGCCCGCTTTACGAGGAACTGAAGCAGCAGATTTCACGCGATTGCGGGATTGAGATCACCGTTGCCCGCACAGAGATCGGCGGTTTGTGCGAGGCATGCCGCGCGAAGGCGTGATCCGCGAGCGTCGCATCTCGTAGAAGTGAGCGAATCTTCCCGGTTGTAGACCTTCCCGCGATTCGGACCAACTAGGCGATTGTTTTCGAGCTTGAGGCGCGGAAAAACTCTTTCGCTTGATCGATGTCGCGCAGGATGTGCTCGCGAAGTTCTGCGGGGCCGGAGAACTTTCGCTCGTTACGCAGGCGCGACCAGAAGCGGACCTCCAAGTCGCCATTCGTCAGCGTCTCGTTGAAATCGAAGAGATGTGATTCGATCGTCGTGCGCGAACCGTCAAAGGTGGGGCGCACGCCAATGTTGGTTGCCGCGCGGTAGATTTTTCCTGCGACAACCGCTTCGGTGGCGTAGACGCCATTCTTGGGCAACACTTCCTGCTCGGTCGCCAGATTCAACGTTGGAACAACGAGCTTGCGGCCCTGGCCCGTGCCCGATTGAATTCGTCCGGCAAGCGCGAATGGCCTGCCGAGCATAAGCCGCGCGTCGTCTACTTTGCCCTCACGAAGCGCGGTGCGAATTGCCGTGCTGGAGACGATCACGCCGTCAGCCGTGACCGGCGGAACGATTTCCACTTCAAACAGCCACTGGCGCCCAAGCTTCGCCAGCAAATTCGCGTCGCCTATTTGGCGATGGCCGAAACGGAAATTCCCGCCGATCAGCACGGATTTTGCGCGCATGGCGTCCACCAGAAAATGCTGGACAAAATCCTCGGGGCTGAGCTTTGCAAGAGACGCGTCGAATCGGACAACAAGGACCGCATCAACGCCGAAATCGCCGATCGCCGCGATGCGTTGGTCGAGGGTTTGAAGCAGAGGAGGCGCGGACTCGGGGCGAAGGACGCGCGACGGATGCGGATGAAACGTGAGGACCACGCACATCCGGTCTTCTGCGCGCGCGCGATCCAAAACTCGGCGGAGAATTTTCTGATGCCCTAAATGGACGCCGTCAAAGTTCCCGATGGTGATCGCCGAAGGCTTTCGATTCCCTCCGAATCGGGCGATCCATTCCTCAACCGAGTGTGCGACCGCGACAGCCATTAGAGAGCCACCTCGAATTGCAGTCCGTCGTAGGCGAGGCGGACGTTCGCGGGGAGCTTGGCGTTGGTTTGCGCGTGGCCGAGATCGTGGCAGATGTGCGTGAACCACGCTCGCTTGGGTTTCAGCTCCGCGACGAGCGCCAGCGATTGCTCGACATTGGAGTGCGTCGGATGAGGCACGTAGCGGAGCGCGTCGAGAACGAAATCATCGAGGCCTCGCAGGAGCGCCTTTGAGCTTTCCGGAACACTGCTGAAGTCGGTCAAGTACGCGGCGCGGCCGAGACGAAATCCGAGGACAGGCTGTGCCCCATGCATCGCCGGTATTGGCGTGATTTTCGCGCCGAACAATTCAAACGGTCCCTCGATTTCATGCAGCTCGATCAAGGGCAGAGTGCTGCCCGGCTGCGCCTCCTCGAAAATGTAAGAGAACTGGCGCCGCAGAATCGCAAGCGTGTCACTCGCCGCATAGATCGGCACAATCGACTTTTGCTTGAGGTTGTAAGGACGGATGTCGTCGAGGCCCATCACATGGTCGGCATGGCCGTGCGTGTAGACGACGGCGTCAAGGCGATCGATGTGCGCGCGTATGGCCTGGTAACGGAAATCCGGCGTCGTATCGATAACCACGTTGCGCCCGTCGAAGGAGAGCAGAACGGAGGGACGCGTCCGTTGGTCGTGCGGATCGTCTGACTCGCAGACAGCGCAGTGGCAACCCAGCGTCGGCACGCCCATTGAAGTTCCGGAGCCGAGAACGGTCAGTTGAAGGTGGGCCATGAGTCGAGGAGCCAGATTTGCGCAATCCACGAACCGAAGAGAGATCCCTCGCTCACGATGTTCGCTCGGGATGACGACCCTGGTCGGGTCGTCACTTCTTCTGGGCCGCTTTTTTCGCCATGGCTTCGGCGGCGGCTTTTGACATCTCCATATAGGTCAGCTTCAAGCTTCCGAGAACCTCGACGAGAAGCTCGTCGTCGGATTTTGCGAGATTGCCGCGCGTTTTTTCGCGCAGCTCGTCGAGCATATCAATCATGTCGCGCGCGCCATCGAGATCGAGGAACGCCTGCCCGGTACGCGGATCGGCCATGCCGCCCATCATTGCGGCGGCGTTGCGTGTGAGGAAGTCGACGAGCATCTGGAAGTTACGCGATGGAGCGATCGATTCGGCGGGAGCCTCCGCCGGCGATTGTTTCGCGTCGCCAGCGTGTGCTTTGTGTGCCTTTTCGGCGGTATGGCCTTTCTCGTGTGCGGGCGGTGCACCTTTGCGCGCAGACTCGTCTTCGCGCCGCTCCTGCTCGATTGCGTCCTTGCGGAGTTCGCCCTCTTCGGTGAAGAGCCGCCGGTCGACTACCTTGAAGCCTTCGTCTTGTTTGGGGTCAGCCACGCAGGGTGTCCTCGCGATTCATACGGCCGAGCGAGCGGCCGGTTCGAACTCAGAATTCAGTGTTGAAATGCAAGTTTAGCATCGGCGCGGATTCGCGACAAGGCGAGCAGCCATGTAGACGGTTATTGTGCGCGCCAGACTATTTTTTCTTGCGCGGTGCCTGGCAGACAAAATTGGCCGCGTCCTTCGGATCGCCTGCTCCCTTGTAGTGGGCGACTTGCGGATATGGACACAAGGGATGGGTCATCGCGATGCCCTTCGCCGGATTTCCGTCGACAAATCCTGCTGCGATGATTTTATCCGGCGCTACGCCCTGCTCGACCCAACGGTCGAGCGCCAGCACGACGTCGTGATCCGGATCGGCTTGCGCGGCAAGGCCGTTGCCGAAGAATGTGGCGCCCGGACCGCCCGCGCAGTGTGACATCGACGGCACCATGAACAGCCGATAGAAGCTGTCCGTTTTACCCATCGCCTTCTGCACGTTCTCAAAGTAGTCGACGCTGCCCTGCGGGGGAATCGCGGCGTCGCCCCAGCCGTGATAGTGGATGAGCTTGCCCCCGCGGGCTTTGAACGCTTTCAGATTTGGATCGTCGGAATTCAGGAGTGCGCCGAACTTGTCATCCGTCAGTTTTACGTCGCCGTCGAAATTGATTGTGTGCAGATCCCATTTCGGATTTTCGAACACGAAAGCGGCGAAAAAGAAACTCCCAAACAGCTTCGCGATCCCAAGTTGGGGCGCGCTCTGCCCCGTGATCCAGACTGGCCAGTTTGCTGGGACGGCCTCGACGCCCGGCGAAAGTCCCGGCTCGATTATCTTTCCCGTGCGAGGATTCCTCGCGCCGCCGTAGATTTTCCTCGCCGCTGCTACTTGGGGGGCGGTCAAGCAGTCCGAGGCATCGTCGCCCTTGCACTGAACCGACGCAGGATCGAAGTGGCAAAGTTGCGGGTTCTCGATGAGGCCGTCTTTCACGCCGTCAAGCGTGTCGCAGGCAGCGATGGCTGCGTTTTGCAAAACCGGCAGTTTTTTCGGGGGGATGTAACTCTCAGGTGGTTCAAGCAGCGCGAGCGCCTCCCACACTCCCATGAATTGCAGGTGGTTCCAATGAATCGCCGGTGCGCCTGCAACGATGCCGTGAAAATCGTCCGGATAGCGTTGCGCTTCGGTCATTCCTTCGCGGCCGCCTTCCGAGCAGCCGACAAAATAGGAGCGGTTCGCGTCCTTGCCGTAGAACGCACGCACGATTGCTTTGGCCTGCACCGACGTTTCGTGGACTGCGCGATAGCCGAAGTCGATCACTTTCTCGGGATGGCCGATCGCCCAGGACTGATCGGGGCCGTTGGCGTGTCCGTCGTCGGTTGCAGCGGTCGCGTAACCGCGAATGAGAGGATCCGCCATGCCGGAGAGCGGAATCGTGCCTGCGAAGCCTCCGTTGCCAACCTGCTCGAATTTGCCGTTCCACCCGGAGAGGGGTAGCCAGACTTCGAACCGAATTTCGGAATCGCCCGTGGGCGTTGCAACACCAGCCACGCGACAGAACGCGGGCAAGTCTCTGGTCAGCGGGGGCTGGCCTGGTCCGGTTGGTGGCTTGAAGCTTCCCGCAGCGACACTGACGGAAGATGAGATCTTGGCATTCGTCAAATTCAGACTCGCCAGGCTTTCGCAAGAAGTCTGTGCCCGCGCGACGGCAGGGAAGAGAACTGCTGCCACCAAGAGTACGCAACATGATGCAAGTGCAAAGCGACGAATCACGGATTCCTCCCCCAGGAATGATTGGACGCCGCCGCGCGACCCCCCGCGCAGCGCGGAGAGTATGAGCCGACGCGAACAAGATCGTCAACGGTCCAGAGCAGGCAGGCGGTTCACCGCTCGCGAGCACTCTTGGCTTGTTAGGGCGTGCGGTGCACTGTAAATTGGCATTTCGTGAAGAGAGGTGCGGATTTGCCGAAGGTTCGAAGCACAACAAGAGCATCGCGTAAGAGATCGGCGCGTGGATCGGCGAAAAATCGACGCGCACAAATACGGGTCACGAAGCGCGACCGTCTCGCCGGGCAATGGTTCGCAAGATTGGTAGCGCTGCAGGCGCGGCTGCGCGGGCCTGACGGATGCCCGTGGGATCGCGAGCAGACGCATGAGTCTCTGCGGAAATTCATGATCGAAGAAGCGTACGAAGTGCTCGACGCTATGGAATCCGGCGACGCAGGGAAATTTGCGTCCGAGCTGGGAGACCTGTTGCTACAGGTGATTTTTCATTCGATTTTGGCCGAAGAGACCGGCCGATTCACGATTTCAGACGTGATCGAATCGGTTTACACGAAGATGATCCGGCGGCATCCGCATGTTTTCGGCGATGTCGAGGCGAAAACGTCGAGCGCGGTGCTCAAAAACTGGGAGGAAATCAAGCGACAGGAGCGCGCAGACGAGGGAGCTGAGGAGTCGATCCTTGCGACTGTGCCACGATCGCTGCCGGCGGTCCTGGAGGCGTACCAACTCACGCGGCGCGCGTCGCACGTTGGATTCGATTGGGAGAATATCGAGGGGATTCTAGACAAGCTCGATGAGGAGAAGCGCGAGCTAATTTCGTTGCTCCCAGCGGAGATGGCAGCGCGGGGCGCATCGCGCGCTCCATTGGAGGCGGAGGCGGCGCGCCGGATTGAGGAAGAAATCGGGGATCTGCTCTTTGCTTGCGTGAACGTCGCGCGATTCCTCGGCGTCGAGCCGGAGATCGCGTTGAAGAAGGCCAATGCGAAGTTCAAAAAGCGGTTTGAGTGGATGGAGTCAGCCGCCGCTGGCAAAGGCGGGCGGTTCGCGGATCTGGCGCGCGAAGCGAAAGAGGAATTGTGGGATCAGTCGAAACGTGAGCGGTAGAGCAGCGACGCAGCCCTCCTGACGAAACCGGCGACATAACTGAAGATTATCTGCGACACAAGAAGTCTAAATTGGACTTATGCGCGCGGGAAAGGCTTAATCGTTTCGGAGACACTGCAATGTCCGAAGCATCCGGCGTCAACCTGTGGTCGACCGAAGCGCATGCGCGCGATTATCTGCAGCGCGCCGACTCGATTCCCCACCGCGGGGAAGGCGAGGCGGCGCTGCTGGAACTGATACCTGCAGGTGCGCCGCGGATCCTCGATCTTGGGACGGGCGCGGGACGGCTCGTGACTATTGTGAAACAGGTGCGGCCCGCTGCGCGCTTCGTGGCGCTCGATTTTTCGCCGACGATGATTGATGCTGCGAGAGCTGCGTTGGAGAGCGGCCCAGATGTGACGATCGTGGAGCACGACTTCGATCAAACACTTCCGCCGATGGGAACCTTCGATGCCGTGATTTCGAGTTTCGCGATTCATCATCTGATCCACGAACGGAAGCGAGCTCTGTATGCCGAAAGTTTTCAGATCCTCGCGCCCGGCGGAATGTTTTGCAATCTTGAGCATGTCGCATCTCCAACACCGCGCGTCCATGAAAAATTCCTCCAGGCAATTGGCTGGCCGGACGAGGATCCTTCAAACAAACTCCTCGATCTGGAAACCCAACTGCGATGGCTGCGCGAAATCGGGTTCGTGGACGTGGATTGTTACTGGAAGTGGCGCGAATTAGCGCTATTTGCCGGAGTCAAGCCAGCGTAACAACTGCCCTGCACGCCGCTGAGATTTTTCACGCCGTCTTGGATAGGTCCCGCCCCGGTTTCCCGTATACTTCTGTCGCGAGTATCAGGCCGCCCATCTAATGGACCAGATCGAAATTCGTTCATGCGCGAGCATTCCGGAATATGAGGAATGCGTACGGGTTGAGCACGCTACTTGGGGCGAGGAGATCACAGTCCCGTCGGCGATTTTTGTGGTCGCACACCACACGGGCGGGCAGGTGATTGGGGCATTCGATCAGGGAAAAATGATCGGATTCACGCTGGCACTCGCCGGGGTGAGGAGCGGAAAGCCGTTCTTGCATTCACACATGACGGCGGTGATGCCCGAATTTCGCGACCGCGGCGTGGGTCGCCGGCTGAAACTTTTTCAGCGGCAGGACGCGCTGCGGCGCGGGATCACCCTGATCGAGTGGACGTTCGATCCACTGGAATTCCGGAACGCGCATTTCAATCTTGTGAGGCTCGGCGCGGTGGCGCGACGCTATATTCCGAATTGCTACGGCATCACGGCGAGCCCGCTGCACGCCGGGTTGCCGACGGACCGGCTCGTGGCGGAGTGGTGGATCGATTCGGCGAGAGTGAAGTCGATTCTCGCGGACGACCTGACGGCGTCAACGGCGTCTGCGGCGCGGATTCCGCTGCCAGCGAACATTGACGTGATACGAGCGAATGATCGTGAAGCGGCCTTGCGTATTCAGGGCGAGGCTCGGGAGCGGTTCACAGAACGATTCGCCGAAGGTTTCGTCGCGACGGCGGTGGAGCTGTCCGACGTGACGATGGATTACGTCCTCGAGCAGAAGGATGCGATTGCGGGACTGCGCCTGCCCGAAATCAAGGAGAGCTGAAAACAGGAAATGCGCCTGCGACGGCTCATATTGCGGGAAATTCATTTGAAGCTGCTCTCGCCGTTTCAAACGAGCTTCGGCACGTCGGATTTGCGCCGAATCTTGCTTCTCGAAGTCAACGCGGAAGGCGCAACCGGCTGGGGCGAATCGACGGCCGGCGAAAACCCGTTCTATTCGTACGAGACGGTTGAAACTGCCTGGCTCATCGTGCGCGATTATCTCTGGCCGATGGTGCGCGGGAAGGAGATCGCGGCGGCCGACGTGTGGGACATGCTCGCCGGCGTTCGAGGCCACAACATGGCCAAAGCCGGTTTCGAAGCGGCGACCTGGGACGCGGAGGCAAAGCTGAAGAGCGTCCCGCTCGCGAAACTGCTCGGCGGCACGCGCGAAGAGATTCCCTGCGGCGTGTCGATCGGCATTCAGTCGACGACAGAAGGACTGGCAAGAAAGGTCGAAGAGTCGCTGGCCGCGGGCTATCAGCGCATCAAGATCAAAATCAAGCCAGGGACCGACATCGATCTGGTTCGCGCACTGCGCGAGCGTTTCCCGAGCGTGCGATTGATGGTCGATGCCAACTCCGCATACACGCTGGATGACGCCCCACTGCTCAAGCAGCTGGACGCGTTTCATCTGATGATGATCGAACAGCCGCTCGGCTGGGACGACATCTACTCGCACGCGAAGCTGCAACGCCAGCTAGAGACGCCGATTTGCCTGGATGAGTGCATTCACGAGGTGGAACACGCCCGTGCCGCAATCGAAATCGGGGCATGCCGCATCATCAACATTAAACTTGGACGCGTCGGCGGCCACACGGCCGCCCGGCGGATGCATGATCTGTGCCGGGAAAATGCAATTCCGGTGTGGTGCGGCGGAATGCTCGAATCGGGAATCGGCCGGGCGCACAACATTGCGATGTCGTCGCTCGCGAATTTCTCTCTGCCGGGCGACGTCTCGGCCAGCAAGCGATACTGGGCGGAAGACATCATCGAGCCGGAAGTGGAAGTTTCAAAGCAGGGGACGATTCGCGTGCCGACGACGCCGGGCATCGGGTACACGCCGCGGATCGACCGAATCGAATCGCTCACGAAACGCCGCGAGGTCCTCGAATAGGCTTTGGCTGCTCCCGCCGCGAGCCCCTCAACCGAAATGGCAAGCTCTTCGCCGAATCTCGAGAAGCGCCCAAGTTCCCTCGCGCTTGCATCGGCGCTCGGCGCGGTCCTGATGATGTGGTCGGTGAACTACATCGTCGGCAAGATCACGCTGAAGCATATCGACGCACTGACGCTTGCGGTCCTGCGGGCGGAACTTGTGGCGGCGATGCTTCTGGCGATCTACTTCGCGCATCGAGAGCGCATGCCACTGCGCCGGCGCGACATCTGGACATTCGTGTATCTGGGATTGTTCGGCTACGTCATCAATCAAGGCTGTTTCATCGTGGGCCTGGGGAGCACGACTTCGAACCACTCGGCTGTGCTGATCGCGTCGTCGCCGATCATCATCTTGCTGCTGGCGAGCGCGATGAGGCTCGAGAAGCTGACAGTCGCGAAAATGCTGGGAATGGCGATCTGTTTCGTCGGCGTCGTGGCGCTTGAGACGGAGCACGGATCGCCGGCCCATTCGCCATTGCTGGCCGGCGACATGATTACGCTCGCTGGAGTACTTGGATTCTCGGCCTACGCCGTACTGGGCAAGAAAGTTGCGCGCGCGTACGACACGATTTCGATGAATGCATTCAACGCTGCGGCGGCGGGAATTCTGCTGCTGCCGCTCGCCGTGCGACAGGGAATTCATCTTGATTGGAAGGCGGTCGGCTGGGTCGGATGGGCGGGATTGCTTTACATGGCCTCGCTGAGTGCGGTGGCGGGCTATTTGCTGTTTTACTGGCTGCTCCAGCACATGGAGGCTTCGCGCGTCGTGGTGATCAATTATTTCCAACCCGTCGTTGTGGTGATCCTTTCGATTCCGTTGTTGGGAGAACGGCCGACGGCCCGGCTGCTGGAAAGTGCCGCACTTGTGCTGGTCGGCGTGTACCTGGCCGAACGGGTTCCAGGATAAAACAAGAAAGGCGGCGCCGTTGAGGGCGCCGCCTTGTTGGAATCGCGAAAAATCGCAGTTAGATTTCGCCTTATTGCTTCGGCGGCGGAGGGAGCGCCATTTCGCCGTCGATTAGGATCGTGAGGTCGTCGCCGACCATACCCGGATCGGCGCTCACGCCAAAGTCCTGACGGTTGATCTTCGTGGTCGCCGAGAATCCACGGCGCTGGCTGCCCATCGCGCTGATCGGAGCCGTCGGGCCGGTGACGTCAAGCGTAACTTCCTTCGTAACGTCGCGGATCGTGAGATTACCGGTCACTTTCAGCGTGGTGTCGCCCGACTTCACGACTTTCGTCGACTGGAACGTGATCGTGGGGAATTGTGCGGCGTTGAGGAAGTGCTCACTCTTGAGGTCGTCATCGCGGCGCGAAACGCGCGTGTCGATCGAGTTGACGTCAATCGTGACGCTTACGTTTGATTTGGTGACATCCGCGTCGTCCAGCGTGACGGTGCCGGTGACCTTGGTAAAATCGCCTTGCACCGTCGAAATTCCGAGATGCTTGACGAAGAATTGCGCGTTGGTGTGAAACGGATCCAGATTCCAGGTGCTTGACGCTGCAATCGCCGGCATTGCCATGAAGGCCGCCAGACCGGCAGCCGCGAGAAACTTCTTCATTTGTTGCCTCCTCAGATTCCGCTTTGATTTCGATTGAAAACAGCGGCGGGCTGCCGCGCTCAGCGAGTTTTGACCCACCCCGTAGACCAAGCTACCGTCGCGGGTACCTAGGCCCGGCGGAAGTATATAACGGTTTGCCAGAGGGTCAACAAAATCGAATGTGATACTCTCTGCGTCAAGGCAGGCCGGCATGTGTCCCAGAGCAAGCTTCGGTCGAATTCTTGCCAGGTTTCTGGCCGCCGCTGCACTCATGGCTGCGTGCGGTCCGGCCTGCACGTTTGGAAAGAGCAAACCATTTCCGTCCGAGATTTTGGCCGCGAAGACAATCAGCGTCGTCGCGAACTACGGCTTACGATCCACGGCCCTCGACCCTGTGAAGGGGCAGAAGTTCAAGAATGATGCCGAGGCAGTCCTGCGGGACTCCGGACGATTCACCTTGGTTGACGACCCAGCGAAATCCGATCTCGTACTGCTGCTCGTCGGCGGCTACTCTCCCGGGGCTTTCGGCTTCAGGGAGTACGTCGCGACGGGAGTCGTTTTTTCAGGCGGAGCGCACCCGGGATGGATCGCTGTTCCTCTGTGGATCGAAGTGCAGGCTGCGGGTTTGCGTACTCGCGCCGCTGCGGCGGCAATTACCAAGACGTTCCTCAAAGAAGTCAGCAAAGCTGAGCAGAGTGCCTCGGGCACCTCTGGCTCAGCAGTCATCGACGACGAGAAAGATGCTGATCACAACGCAACTCAGAGCCAAGCCGATAAGGACGCCGCACCCGCCACGGAAGACGTGAGACCTCACTCGCTTCCGGTCGAACTGCTCCAAGCCAAGACTGTGATGGTAATCGCTCGTATGGATCCTGCTGTTGGTCCGCAAGGAGAGCAAAGAGAGAAAAGCGTGGAGAAGGAGCTAGTTCGTTGGGGTCGTTTCGTGGTTGTCAATGATTCAGCTTCTGCAGACCTCATCATCGTCTGCGTCCCGTTCGTGACATCGGACGCCGTGCGGGCGTATGAGACACACGTTTATGAGAACATGCTGGTCTTCAAGGGGCACTCGCAGAAGGCAGACTGGAGCAAAATGCCGCTTTGGACGGCTATGCAGATCGACGCGCCCTTGGCGCGATCGCCCGGCGCGCAGATGGTTAGGTGGCTCAGAACGGAGATCGAAAACCAAGAAAAGCAATCGGCGGCGCAGGCCCCGAATCATTAGCGCCAAAGAAAAGAACGGGCGGTCTTGATTCGGAACGCTATTCCGGAATACCCATGGCCGCGGCGTAGGCTGTGCGAACCTCGCGGGGCTGCCCGGCTTGGAAGATGTAATCGGTTGCGAGTCGACCCGATCCGAGGGGGCCGCGGCTGATCTCCGCCGCCGAGACGCCTTCAACCAGGCGCTTGCGATCGGCGATCGGAAGAGTGACGCAGAGATTGAGCTCCGGATCACGGATCGTTGCTTTCGGGTCTTCGCCGCGTGCGATGGCTTCGATGTCTTTCAAGAAGCGCTGGCGCAACATGATGATGCCGGCGTCGCTGGTTCCCAAATGTTCGCGTGTGCGGTCGGTGATCGCCCCCTGGCCGATCCAAGCGATGAAATCCTGGTTCATCACATGGCTTGTGATCCAGCGGCCTGTCGAAGAGTCCTGCACAGGGCCACGCCATGCGGGAATGCTTTGCTGCACGTAGGGTTCGCGTTCCTTCGGAACGCGGCTGAAAGACCAAGTTACGCTGAGCGTATTTTCATCGTCGATGGGCACGCGCCATTCGAAATGATCGCCGGTGAAGAGCGCGTTGGGCCAGAGGCAGACGCGCCCTACTTTCCACAGCGGGTCTTCTTCGCTCATGCCCTCGCGGATGCGGCGGTAGACGATGCCGTAATCGAATTCGTCGAATACGATTTTCAGATGGCGCGGCGAATAGGGCCCACCCTCGTCCGCAAGGCGCACGCTCCAATTCATGTGCATCCATTCAAAGTGCAATGGATCGACTGAATTTTCCTGGCATTGAAACCAATTGCAAGGAACGTCGGCGAAGACGATCTGCACGAAGCCGTTCTTCCACGTGAAAGGCTCCCAGTTGGGAACGAGCGGCGCTGGCTGAGGGCCGAGGTAAGCCCAAATCAATCCGGCTCGCGCCTGAACGGGGTACGCCTTGATGCGCACTTTGTCGCGAAAGCGCGCTTCGGGGTGCGCGACATCTTCGTAGGGCTGCTCGATGCAGCGGCCGTCCTGATCGAAAAGCCAGCCGTGATAATTACAGCGCAGTCCGCACTGTTCGACGAATCCGTAGGACATATCTGCGCTGCGATGGGGGCAATGGCGATCGACCAAGCCAAACGTTCCGTTCATATCCTTGTAGAGCGTCAAATCCTCGCCCATCAGGCGAACGGGCTTCACGTTTTCGTTCTCGAATTCGCTGACTCCGGCGATAGGCATCCAGTAGCGACGGAGCAAATCGCCCATTGGTGTGCCGGCGCCGACTTGGGTCAAAAGCTGGTTCTTTGAGGAGTCGAGCATGAGTGATTTCGCCGGGATTCTATATCAAATGCCGGTGCGGACCCAATATGTGGCTCGAGGCCTCTCGCGGAGCGGAATACGGTCGCACTCAGGTCGGCGTCGCAAATGACGTGGGCATGGAAATCCTTCGAATCGCCGAACACAGCGGCGCCGATATGATCGTGATCGCCACCCACGGAATGACCGGCTGGCACAAGCTGGTGTTTGGATCCGTCGCGGAGAAAGTCGTGAAAATGGCGGTGTGCCCTGTGTTGGTTCTGCGAGCCGCGCGCAAGGCGGAACAGGACGAACCCGCCCATAGGCGCGATTCAGTCCCCGTCTAGCGCTTTAGGGAAGAATCCAGTCGCGGGGCGCTTCGATGAATTGGAAGGCGCACGTTTGGCCGCGCGCTACCGGCGATTCGATGCGAACGGCTTTGGCCTGTCCCACTAGCGGGTGGCCGTCTTTGGCGAGCCGAACCTCGACGATCGATCCCTCCTCGATTCCCGCGGGACACTCGCAGGAAAAGCCGTTTGCAGTGACGCTATCGGTGACCGTCGTAACGTGCAACGGGATTCCCGTGGCGTCTTGACCAATGAGCTTCACCGGCGTGCGAAACCTCACCCGCACCTCGGGCCGCTTCGCGCTGTGGCCGTCGATGGCGGCTTCCAACTGCTTTCTCAGCGCCGCGAAGTCGACCGGTTTCTGGAAAAAACCCTTCGCGCCGAGATTGTTGCAGAAGTCGCGGTAACGCTCCGCCGATTCTCCGGAAACTATGAAAATCGGAATCTGTTGCGTGAAGCTGAGGGCAGAGAGCGTCTGGCAAATTTCGAAGCCGGAGTACTTGGGCATCATTAGATCAAGGAGAATCGCGTCGGGCTTCCGCTCGAGCGCCAGGACGATGCCTTCTTCGGGATCAGGCGTCTCAATGATCTCGTAGGAGTGCTCCAGCCGCGTCCGGAGAAGCTTTCGCATCGAGTCGTCATCGTCAATCAGCAGAATCTTGTGCATTCGCAGTTTCCGTGTCCCGGATCGAGATTATTCGAAGGACTCCTCATTGACCTTCCACTCTTCGACTTGGGGAGACGTTCTTTCGGCCGGCTGCGCGTCTTCGGGTATCTTCAAAATCGCGGCCGTCATGTCATCGCTCGGATTGCCGCCGGTGAAATCCTCGATCGAATCGAAAACGGAGCGCAGAAAAACGTCCGACGAGCTGTAATCGAGCATCGCGCACAGATCGATCAGGCGGGGCATATCGAGCGGATCGCCGTCGCGTCCCTTGGCTTCGGAGAGGCCGTCGGTCGTAAACAGCACTGCATCCCCGGGCGACAGTCGAATGGTGTACTGGTCGTAGGTCGCAGAATCGAACAGGCCCGAGGGCAATCCGCCGTCGCCGATCGTGCAGCAGCCGTCGGCAGAGAGATGCAGCGGTAGCGGAAGTCCTGCGTTCGCGAAATGCAATTCGAGCGTCGCCGGATCATAGACCGCGTATTGAGTGGCGCAGTAACGGGAGGGGATGGGGCGCACGCGCAGCCGTCTGTTGAAAAGTTCGAGCACTGCCGATGGTTCCTGTCCTGTCTTGTGGATCGCGCGCATTCCGCCGGCCGCCAGCGCCGCGTACATCGCCGCGGGTAAGCCTTTTCCGACCACATCGCCGAGATAGATTCCCAGTTTGCCGTCCGACAACAGGAAATAATCCAGGAAATCGCCGCCTACTTCGGCGAAGGTCCGCATCAGATAGGTTATTTCAAGGTTTTTCTCGCGGAGAGGCTCGCGCGGCAGAAGCAGTTTCTGGATCAGGACAGCCTCGCCGACGACGAGTTCTGAGAATCCCCGCGGCTTTTCCGCAGCCGGCGCTTCGCACGCCTCGACTGATTTGACGTTTGCCATGGTTATTGTCCGCTGAGCGCGAGAAGCCGACGATGCGCCTCAGCGAGACCGTCCTATCGAAGGGGAGACAGAGCAGCCGCACGCCCTTCTTTCACGTTACGGCCAACCCCACGCCGAACGCAAGTGGACCCACGTGCAGTTCTAGCAACATGGTGTGGTGGGGGACATCGGCGTTTATCGCCATCGCGCGCTAACCGCCTCGAGTGGCCTGCGTTGACACGCTTGGGGTCGCATGCTACGTTCCGCGACGAAATGGCGGCCACGGCTTCCCCCTCGCGCAAGCGCATCGCAGTGATTCCGGGTGATGGCATTGGGAAGGAAGTGATTCCTGAGGCGGTAAAGGTTTTGAATGCGGCCGCGGCGCGCGGAGGCCGCGAGCTTGCGATCAAGGAATTCGACTGGGGAGCGGACCGCTATTTGCGCGACGGCACGACGCTTCCTGCCGATGCGGTCGAGATGTTTCGCCGCGATTACGACGCGATTTTGCTCGGTGCGCTCGGCGATCCACGGGTGCCTTCAAACCAGCACGGTGCCGATATTTTGATTGGCCTGCGTTTCAAGCTCGACCTTTACGTCAACGCGCGGCCCTGCATTCTTTTCGACGATCGCCTCACGCCCCTCAAAGGCCGGACTGAGAAAGACATCAACATCTGGGTGATCCGCGAAAATACCGAAGGCTTATATGCGGGCGTCGGCGGATTTTTCAAGAGAGGAACGGCCGACGAGATCGCGACGCAGGAAGACATCAACACGAGGAAAGGAGTGGAACGGATCATTCGATATGCGTTCGAGTTTGCGCGCCGCCAGGGCCGCAGACGCGTCTGCATGAGCGACAAATCAAACGCCCTCGCCTACGGACACGATCTCTGGCAGCGCGTCTTCCGGGAAGTGCGCCGCGAGTATGCCGACATCGAAGCGAGCCACATGTACATCGATAATCTCCTGCTGCAGATGGTGCGCGACCCCTCGCAATTCGACGTGATCGTCACGTGCAATCTGTTCGGCGACATCGCAAGCGATCTGGGCGCCGGTCTGATCGGCGGGCTCGGCCTGACGCCCTCGGCAAATATTCATCCCGGAAAGGTGTCGCTATTCGAGCCGGTGCATGGCTCCGCGCCGGATATCGCCGGGAAGGACATCGCCAATCCGATGGGAGCGGCGCTCGCCGCGGGAATGATGTGCGAATTCCTCGGCTGGGCTGCGGAGGCGCGTGCGATCGAGGCCGCAGTTCGCACCGCGATTCGCGAAGGAAAAACCACAAAGGATTTGGGTGGCTCGCTCGGCACGCGAGAGGCAGGCGACTGGCTCGCGAATCGGGTAGCCGCTCAAGCATGAAGACTCCGAGCATCCTCTAGTCAGCGCGTGGGAATTGTTGGCCCTTTCCGTTTTGCTCTTCTCGTGGTTTTTCTTTATGCTTCTTTTTCGGGCGATTCTAGAGCCGCACCACGGGGGAGCCGGACTTCCATGCGTAACAGGGCAATCGTAGCTGGCGTGTTCGCGATTTTCGTTTCGGCAGTTTCATGTTGGGGCCAAGAGGCCAAATCTGCAGACCCCGCACCGGCTCCCGTTCAGACACAGATAACTCCGGAACAGGCGCGACTGAACAAGGCGACCGAGGCGTTTGTCCGTCAGCTTTTCGGCTGGGGGCCGAACATCAAAGTGACTCTCGGCGCATTTGGGCCTTCGGCGGCAGCGGATTTCTATACCGTTCCCATCGAAGTGACGCTGGGCGACCAGAAGGAAACCGGCGAGGTATACGTAAGCAAGGACGGCAAGACGCTGCTTCGCGGCGATATCTACAATATGTCGGCCGATCCGTTTGCGGCGAATCGCGCGAAAATTCACATTGACGGTAGCCCCTCGAAGGGACCAGCAGACGCGTCCGTGACCGTCGTCGAGTTCGCTGATTTCGAGTGTCCGCACTGCCGCGAACTATGGGAAGCGCTCACCGCGATCGAGGCGAAGTATCCGCAGGTGCGCGTCGTCTACAAGGATTTTCCGCTCACGCAGATTCATCCCTGGGCTGATACAGCTGCGCTTGGCGGGCGCTGCGCTTTTGAGCAATCCCCCACGGCGTTTTGGAAGGTCCACGACTCGATCTTCGAGAGTCAGGATCTGATCTCGCCGGAGAACGTGTGGGACAAACTCGTCCAGTTTGCGACCGAGGCCGGCCTCAACGCGGATACTTTCAAGGGCTGCCTCGCGTCGCCTGACACGCAAAAGGCAGTGGACGCAAGTCATGCAGAAGGTGTAGCGCTGGGAATCACCAGCACGCCGACGGTCTATATCAACGGGAGGCCGTTGGTCGGGGGAGATATTTCGACGCTTTCGCAATATATCGATTTCGAGCTGGCCTCGACGAAGAAATAGCGGAACCGATATTCGAATCTGCTCGCGGCTGGTTTCACCCTTGCCTAATCTCTCCGCTCCAGTGCTGCTCTCAGCGCGCGCACAAGGTCGATAATCTTTCGCTCGGGGTCGCCGGCATCTGCGAGGTAGATTTCCCAGTCCATGTCAGGGAAACCCATGCGTGTAGTTTGCGCGGGAAGGTGTGAACGCCAGTCAGCTGCTCCGCCGTTTCTGGCTTTGACGATTGCGGTGTAGACGACCGCGTGATCGGGATCGCGCCATTGGTAGCGGTCGAGCTCGCTTTTCACGTCTTTCCAAGTCTTACTGTCGAGTGTTTGCCGGCAGATCGCCCGCAGCACCACTCGTTCTAGGCCGGCAGCGGAAGGTGGCAGCTGTTCGTCGGACATTCAGGCGCCGCGGGGTGTGCGACGCAATTGTAATACTTTGCGGAGCGGCCCGAAAAGGAAGGTGGATTTTGACCGGCCAGACAAGAAAAGATCAAATTGGCCGATCGGCGTGAAGTTCGGCGACGGAGTTCAGGCGGCCGCGTTCGTCGCGACCGGGCGCACGAAGTCGATTCGGTCGATCGTGGCGGCAACGCCGTAAATCGGTGTTGCTTCGCCGGGAATCGCGATGACGCGCAGCGCCTTGGCGCTGGCCCTGACGAGCACGGATGTGCCGCGGTCTTTATCGGTCGGCAACGCGAAGGTTAACTCCATGCCCGCACCCGGCTGAAGAGCGACGTCAGAATGGAAATAGATACCGGTCCTTGAGATATCCCGAAGCTGGGCCGTGTAATACTCGGCAGGGCGCCTTTGCGACAGCGAAACCTGCAATGGCAAGTAGACTTCGTACCTCCGCGCTTTCCTACGCTCACCCATAATGCCCCCCTGTAGGCGGATGAGTACTGCACGCACTCTGCCACGGTTGGCGCCACAGGGCCTTCACTGAAGCCATTGGACTTAGGTGCAACGCCACCTTGCATAAATGACACAAATCAGGGAATTTTTTCCAAGGCTGGGAAATAGATGCATGCCTGTTGCACGGCTCAGGGCCTGTTACTGCTGGGTCCTATAACTTTCTGTTGCAGCGGAAGATACGACGGAGTAGGTCGTTCACCTACAGCACGGGGTCGTACAGAACTGAGGACCCCTCCGCCTCGGTGAGGATGCCCTTCGTAATGAGCAAGCGGACAAGCCTCGTTACCGCGGGCGATGCTGGAGATTCCTGTGCACTTGAGCCACTTTCGAGTTCCCGCGAGCGGGGTTCTGGCGCGTAGGTGGAGCGAACGCCGGTCAATTCGGTTAGCCAGTTGTGAAGAGCTTCTCGCTGGCGCGGCTCCATTGTGTCGAAAGCAATTCCCATGCCCAATCCTGTCTGGGAGTAGACGACTACGCCGCCGGTCTCGAGATTGGTTTGATCCTTGCGCACGGATACGCGAACCTTGGCGCCTACCGGGAAGGGAAGCATTGTATCGACGAAGCATCCGCCAGGACCGAGGTCGGTCGTGCGCGTCGAGAATCGCGCCCCCGAGCTCAGTTCAACCACTTCCGCCGATGCCGTAAACGTGTGTCGATCCGCGTTGCGGCGTTCGGCTGCGGCGGTCGCTTTTCCACCGTCAACCTCATGCGGATTCTTCTTCGAGCCTTGTTCGTACATGAGCGTGGCTACCTGCTTTCCTGCGACGGTTTGAATGGATTATTCGATCGCACGCGCTCTGGCGTCCGACTTCGCTAAGCCATTCTCTCCGTCGTTTGCGGCTGGTGACAAGTCGAATTGCTCATCACCTTGCTCAAACACCAATCCCGACTTCGAATCAGGATGTGTGCACACCACTAGAGGAGGAACCGAAGCGCGATCCCGCGCTGCTGGTCGCCCCGGTGTTCGAGGCGCACAACCGTCGCCAGGAATTTGCGGTGCGCCGCGACGTTATCGCCATACGGGAACGTCACGATCAAGCGCATTCCGACGAAATAGTGGGGCATGCAGGTGACGAAATAGAGCCCGTCCCGCGTAAAGTCGACGACCTCGCCAACATCCTCAATTTCCGTGAATCGCGGATCGAACGGACGGACATGAACAGGCAACGAAAGCTGCAGGCGCTTCCTGCGGCGGGCGTCCCGCGGAGCCTTTTCCGCGCAAAGCTCGACGGCCCTCGTTCTTGGCCAAACCGCTGTGCCCATTCGTCCGCTCCAGAAGGAATCGAAACCGGGGCTCTGGTTCACTTGCCATCCTATCGGCCGCGCCGGCATGCAGCTATAGGACGGGGGTACTACTGGTTACCTGGGCGTTACCCTGCGCGACTTCCGCCAGATCGGCAGAAGCGCGATGCCTGCTTACCGCGGGCGGTTCTGCCGGTACGGGGATCCCTTTCGACGAGCCAGATTCGGGATCCCGTCCGACACACAGAGGAAAGCCAGCGCCGCCATGATTCCCGTCATTACCAAGACAACCATCTTGAGCCGCGAACTCTCCAACTTCAGCAATTGCAACAGCATTGCCAGATTCCCCATTCGGCATCTAGAAGATTTGAAAGGCCTAAGCATTCGAGCGCTTTGCAGAAATCGTGTCCGCGCCTCACAGGTGTGGGATTTTGGAGCCACTGGCGAGGAATTTACTTCCACTCGGCAAAATCGACACTGCAAGCGCGAAGAACGCAGACTCACCGCCGCCTTGGTCGCGTTGCACGGGAAGCATCACACCAAGACTTGCTTGACACGGGAAGCGGTACCAAGTTACCGTATCTTTCAGCAGCGCCCACGCAGATTGCGGGCGCGGCCCTTTGGGACGCGACGAGATGACAAAAACGGCGAACTCGATTCGATTTCAGCTTAGCGTAGTAGTACGACTCGAGCGCGCGTCTCTGCCCGGAGGGCATGACTGAGCTGAGGAAAAAGTAAAGCCGAAAAGCTCAAGAAACCCACCCGCCAGAGACGCTGGCAAGGTGGGTTTTGTTGTTTATGGACACTGAGGGGAGATGACGATGGGCAGTCCAGAAAAGACCATGATCGGCGCAAGAATTCTTTGGGAGTGTCTAGAGCGCGAGGGCGTGCGCACCGTGTTCGGGTATCCGGGCGGTGCGATTCTGCCTGCTTATGACGCGCTGCGCTACAGCTCGATTCGCCACATCCTGGTGCGGCACGAGCAGGGCGCGACGCACATGGCGGACGGCTACGCGCGTGCGACCGGTCAAGTAGGCGTCGCCGTCGCTACCTCCGGCCCGGGCGCGACCAACATGGTGACGGGCATCGCCACGGCGATGATGGACTCCTCGCCCATCGTGTGCATTACGGGCCAGGTGGGCAGCAAGCTGCTCGGCTCCGACGCGTTTCAAGAGACCGACATCACCGGCGTCACGCTGCCGATCACGAAGCACAACTATCTCGTGACGCATCCCTCGGAAATTGCTCCGGCAGTGCGCGAAGCGATGTACGTGGCAAAGTCCGGGCGTCCGGGTCCGGTGCTGATCGACATCACCAAGGACGCGCAGCAAGGCTCCTGCGAGTTCGATTTCGATGCTGCGGCTCCAAAAATGCGCGGCTACCGCCCAACGCTCTCACCAGCGAAGGCAGAATACGACCGCGCGTTCGAACTGATCCGCACCGCGAAGCGCCCGGTGATTCTCGCGGGACACGGAATTTCCGTCTCCGGCGCCGAAAAGGAAGTGCAGGAGTTCGCGGAGAAAACTTGCATCCCCGTGGCAATGACGCTGCTCGGGCTCGGTCATCTTCCCGCGTCGCACGTGCTGAACATGGGCATGATGGGCATGCACGGCGAGGCCTGGGTCAACAAGACGATTCAGGAAGCCGACCTGCTGATCGCCTTCGGCATGCGCTTTGACGATCGCGTCACCGGCAACCTGAAGAATTACGCTCCTCACGCAAAAAAGATTCACGTCGATATCGATCCGGCCGAGATCAACAAGAACGTGAAAGTGGACGTCGCGCTCGTGGGCGACTTGCGCACGGTTCTGCAAGAACTGCTCCGGCGCGTCGGGTCCGCCAACCACACCGATTGGATCGAGCACATCGGGCAGCTGAAGGGCGACACGGCCGTCCGCGATATCCAGAACCTCCCGGACAACGGACACCTCTACGCGGCTCACGTGATCAACGATCTCTGGCATCAGACGCGCGATCGCGATTCGATCGTGGTCACCGACGTCGGTCAGCACCAGATGTGGGAAGCGCAGTATTACAAGCACGAGCGGCCACGCTCGCTTATCACCTCGGGTGGCCTCGGTACGATGGGCTTCGCGCTTCCGGCTGGCGTTGGCGCAAAGGTTGCGCGGCCGGATGCGGACGTCTGGGTTGTCGTCGGCGATGGCGGCTTCCAGATGACCATGGCCGAGCTTGCGACCATCGTGCAAGAAAACCTGAAAGTGAACATCGCGATCATCAACAACGGCTACCTCGGCATGGTGCGCCAGTGGCAGGAATTTTTCTACGACCGCAACTACGAGGCGACGCCGCTGCTCAATCCAGAGTTTTCAAAGATCGCCGGAGCGTACGGCATCAAGTCGTTCATCGTCGAGCGCCGGGCCGACGTAATTCCGGTGGTACAGGCGGCGCAGGCGCACGAAGGCCCGGTGCTGATCGATTTCAAGGTCGAGCAGGAAGACACGGTTTATCCCATGGTCGCGGCGGGATCGGCGTTGCACGACATGATCCGGCGGCCCAACCCGCTGGTCGAAACGGCGGAGGACGAGTAGGGACGCCATGCTACATACATTCGTGGTTTACGTCGAAAACAAGCCGGGTGTTCTCTCGCGTGTGGTGTCGCTGTTCCGCCGCCGCGCATTCAACATCGACTCTCTCACCGTCGGCCGCACCGAAAACCCCGACGTGTCGCGCATGACCATCGTCTCCGATGCGGACACCGACCAGGCGCGCCGGATCGTGGCCAACATCTACAAGCTCGTCAACGTGCTGCTCGTCGATGACGTGACCGGGCATGACGCGCTGCTGCGCGACCTCGCCTTGGTCAAAGTGGGCGCCGGTCAGGAAACGCGCGGGCAGGTGCTGCAACTTGCGGAGGTGTTTCGCGCGCGAGTGCTGGATATCGCGTCGGACTCGATTACGCTGGAAATGACGGGCGAAGAAGCAAAGGTCGATCGCTTCCTCGAACTGCTTGCGCCGTACGGCTTGATGGAGATGGTGCGAACTGGTGTAGTAGCGATGCGCCGCGGCGCAAAATCGCCATTGCTCGGGACCAAGACCCTGCAGACGGCTGCGGAGGACGAGAGCGTTTCGCACTCCGTATAGGGCAGCGCGGGTTCAGGCTCTACGCGGACTTTCTCTTCGCGGCCTTGGCTCTTGTGCCATGCGGCTTTGGGCGCAACGCCGCCATGAACTCATCGAGCGGCAGCGCGTTGATCACATTCTTCTTCTCGATCCATCCCCGACGCGCCGTTTCCACGCCGTATTTCATGGCCTGCAGCGCGTGGGTCGTGTGCGCGTCGGTCGAAATCACGATCTTCACGCCATGCTGCTTGGCCTTCCGCAAGTTGACGTCCCGTAGATCGAGGCGCTCGGGCGCAGCATTGCACTCCATCGCGACGCCGTGCTTCGCGGCGGCCTCGAGAATCTTCTCCATGTCGTATTCGAACGAATCGCGCCGCAGGACGAGCCGCCCCGTCGGATGCGCGATGATCTGCGTGTATGGATTTTCGATCGCGGCGAGCATCCGCTCGGTCATTTCGGCGCGCTCCATGTTCATGTAGGAGTGGATCGACGCGACCACCACGTCGAGCTGCGCCAGCACTTCGTCATCGAGATCGAGCGAGCCGTCTTTTTTGATATCGACTTCGATTCCCGCGAGCAGGCGGATGCCGTGGACGCGCGTCTGGGCCGCGCGGATTTTCTTAATCTGCTCGAGCGTGCGCTTTTCGTCCATTCCGTTGGCGACGGTCACCGCCTGCGAGTGATCGGTCAGGGCGATGTACTCGTAGCCTAACTCGCGCGCCGCCTCGCCCATTTCTTCGATGGAGTTGTGACCATCGGACGCCGTCGTATGCATCTGCAGATCGCCTTTGATGTCTGAGAGCTTCACGAGCTTGGGCAACTTGTGATGTTCGGCTGCAGCGATTTCGCCCGTGTTTTCGCGCAGCTCCGGCTCGATGAAATCGAGCTTGAGCTTCGAGTAGATTTCCTCCTCGGTTTTGCTCGCGACGACCTTGCTGCCCTTGAGCGTCGTCAGAGCATACTCGTTGAGCGTCCAGCCCATTTCGTTGGCGCGGCCGCGCAGCGCGACGTTGTGCTCTTTCGATCCCGTGAAATACATCAGCGCCGCGCCGAAGCTTTTCTTTTCGAGCAGGCGCACGTCGACCTGCATTGCGCTCTGCAAGAGAACGCTGACTTTGTTTTCGCCGTGCGCCAGCTCCTCCTTGACCTCGGGATACTTCAAAATGTGCGCGGCGACGGAATCGACGTCCTTCTGCTTGTCGTGGCCCGGCCGCATCGTGACCAGAAGATCGAGGTCGCCAATCGTCTCTCTCCCGCGGCGCAGCGATCCGGCAGGCGTCACCGATTCGACTGCTTCCCCGGCCTTCGCAATGTAGGCGGCCAGCCGCTCGGCCTCTTCTGTGGCGACATCCAAGCGAACGCGGCTTGAGCCCGCCAAGTGTTTGAACTGCTCGGCCGCCTTGAGAATGTTTTGCTCGCTCTTTTCGCCGAAGTGCGGCAGGTCGCGCAGCTTGCCCTCGCGCGCCAGCTTTTCGACGCCTTCGACAGTCGCCACTTTGAAATGGCTCCACAGAAACGCAACCTTTTTCGGACCGAGCGATTGCAGCTCGAGCAGGTCGAGGATGGTGGACGGATATTTTTTGAACAGCTTCTTCCGCAGCGAGTAGTCGCCGGTCTTGAGGATTTCGTGGATATGCGCGGCCATGCCTTCGCCGATGCCAGGCAGGTCGGTGAGCTTCGTTTCATCCTTGGCGATGTCTTCGATGCGCTCGGGCAAGCCCTCGATCAACTCAGCTGCTTTTTCGTAGCTGCGGTAGCGGCCGATCATGGCGCCGTCGATTTCGAGCAGGTACGCGGTCTCGCGCAGAATCTTGGCGACCTCTTTGTTTTCCATAGATACGTCTCGGCTATGTTGCTTTATTAGTCGCAGACAGCGGGATGGTACCGCATTGTTATCTTCAAGTGCTGAACTTGGCCCGCCCTCAGTTTGAGCTTCCTCCTCCAGACACCATAGCCGCAACCGTTGACCGGGTCGAAAACGGCCACCTCGTAGTTTCCCGGCGGCACGTCGGCTATCTCGAACGTGTCGCCCAGCGTTGTGCGCGCTTCCGCAACCTTAGTTTCGGTCCCGGCCACATAAATCGAAACAATGAGGAGCAATTCTTTAGGTGGAATGGCTTTAACCACCCCCTTCAGCCGCGCGCCCGGGGCCTTTGCTGCTGCGTCGGCTCCACGCTCGCGTGTCTGCTGCGTAGATCGCGCGGTCGCGTATGTCTTGCTGACCAAAGTAGAGACCAGTGAGGGCATGAGCGCTAGCAACACAATGGACGTCCGTCTGCGCCATCCGACCTCGCTCCCGAGGCTCTTTGACACTGAGTCGCGTCTCATGACCCGTAAAACCACATTCTCGTCTCGACTTCTATTTCGCAGCGAATCTCGAATAAAACAGGATTCCTGATATCGATTTAGCGTCCCGGATCTTCCCACTGCGTATCCAACGTTCAGCCTGCTTCAATGTCAGAATCTTCTGTGTAATTTTCTCGTCGTCTTCGGGCCGCGCTTTGCCCTTCGTCAGGCCTTGCGCCACGAAGATATCCATGCGCTCGCCGAGCAGGCCCGGGGAAGGGAAGATCTCGAAGAGCTTCTTGATCCGCTTCGCCGTGTAGCCGGTTTCTTCCTGCAACTCGCGGTGCGCCCCTTCGAGCGGGTCCTCGTCCGGCTCTTTGTGTCCGGCGACCAGCTCCCAGAGATACTGACCGGCAGCGTGGCGATATTGGCGGATCAGCACGATCCGACCGTCATCGAGCACGGGCAGCACGACCACCGAGCCCGGATGGAACACAATCTCCCGCGTCGCGACAAGCCCGCTCGGCTCGGCGATTTTTTCGCGCCTGAGCGAAAAAACGCGCCCTTGAAACAGGGTCTCGCTGCTTAGAACTTTCGCTTGCCGCGCGGGGTCGATCCCCCAGGCTCGACTAGCCGTCGACCTGGGGGCCCCGCCTGGTTTCCGTGGCACCGAGTCTCCTTGTGTTGGCGCTCGATTCTACCGCACACATGGGGCAGAAAGGGCTTTCTGGGTTGACGCCGTAGGGGCCCCAAGTCCCCGGTTAAGGGGGCTTGGGGACAATTTGTTGTCAGCTGGCTTGGCCGGCTCCTATACTGTTGCTAGCCAGCTATGCCGATCAACACAGTCATTGTGGATGACGAGCGCCCGGCGCGCGATGAGCTGACGTTTCTCCTAAAGGCGTTGCCGGAGATCAACGTCGTCGCGCAGGGCAAGAACGGCCTCGAAGCCATTTCGCTGATCAAGGAACACAGCCCCGATCTCGTGTTCCTCGACGTGCAGATGCCCGGTCTCGACGGTTTCGGCGTGATCAAGAAGCTCGTCGAGCGCAAGCTCCCGCTGCCGCAGATCGTCTTCGCCACGGCCTACGACCACTACGCTGTGCAGGCGTTCGAAGTGAACGCAGTCGACTACGTGCTGAAGCCATTCGATAAGACGCGCATCGCGCAGGCTGTGCAGCGCGCGAAAAAGATGGTCGAGGCCAATACGTCGCCCGTGCACCGGTTGGAGACGCTCGTCGGCCAGCTTGGCGCGGGTGATCTCAAAGCGCGCTCAGGCGCGCCGGTGAAGCTGCTGGTGAAGTCGCAAGAGCGAATGATCCTGATCGACGCCGACGACATGATTTACGCCTCGATCCAGGACGGCGAGATCACGATCTATTCGCGCGAGCTCGAAGGGACTTCGAATTACCGCACGATCGAAGACCTGATGGGCGCGCTGGACGAAAGCGTCTTCTGGCGGCCGCACCGGTCGTACCTGGTCAACATCAACCACATCAAGGAAGTGCTGCCCTGGTTCAAATCGAGCTTCATGCTCAAGATGAACGACAAACGCGCGAGCGAAATTCCCGTGTCCCGCACGCAGACCAGGCGCCTGCGCGAATTGCTGAAGCTTTAGGCTAGCCAGTCTCGAGTTGTCATTCCGAGTCCGCGGCAGCGGACGAGGAATCTGCTTTTGGCTTTAACTCTCGGCTCGGAAGCCTGAGTTTTCGTGCTAGCATCTTGCTTACTCCTCTCGTTCAGTTCTTTTCAGTTGCAACCGGGGGATCTTCGCTAGAGTGGCGAAACGAAAACGAGTTCTGAGCGGCATGAGGCCTACCGGCCGCCTCCATCTCGGCCACTATTTCGGCGCCCTCCAGAATTGGCTCAAGCTCCAGGAAGCTCGCCTGCCGAACAGGCAGGAATACGAATACGACTGTTTTTTCTTTATCGCGGATTGGCACGCGCTGACGACGCATTACGAGGACACGTCCTCGGTCGCCGAAAACACGCTGCAGGTTGCGACGGATTGGCTTTCGGTCGGCCTCGATCCCGCGAAATCGACGCTGTTCATTCAGTCGAGCGTGCTGGAGCACGCCGAGCTGCACGTGCTGCTCTCGATGATCACGCCGCTCTCGTGGCTCGAGCGCGTTCCGACGTATAAAGAGCAGATCGAGAACCTGAAGGATCGTGACCTCGGCACCTACGGCTTTCTCGGCTATCCGCTGCTGCAATCGGCAGACATCGTGATCTACGACGCCGATTTCGTGCCGGTCGGCGAGGATCAAGTTCCGCACGTGGAGCTAACTCGCGAGATCGTTCGCCGGTTTGACACGCAGTTTGGTTTGGAAATGAAGAACTCGTTGGGGGAGGATTCGGCTGTGCTGGAAAGGGTGCTTGATAACACCGGAACCCACTTCCCGCGGATTAGAGTGGTTGATAACAGCGTTACTCACTTCCCGCGGGTTCTTGAGGGACCCACAGGGCCAGAGGTCCCGGGTTTGTACCGCAGCGCGTTTAGACGCCGGGCGGCAGAAATTGGAGTGGACAATTTTCTGAAGGCCGCTGGCAAGGACCGGAAATTCTTCCGGCTTACGCAGATCTTGCGCGAACCGGGCCACCTGCTAACTGAGACGCCGCGGCTGCCGGGCACCGATGGCCGGCGGATGGCGAAGTCCTACGGCAACGCGATCTGGCTCTCCGATCCGCCGGAGGAAATACGCACGAAGGTCCGCAACATGATGACGGACCCGCAGCGCCAGCGCCGCACCGATCCCGGGCGGCCGGAAGTCTGTCCGGTGTTCGCGTGGCACAAGCTGTTTTCTTCGCTCGATACGGTGACGCAAATCGACCGCGAGTGCCGCACCGCCGCGATTGGCTGCGTTCAGTGCAAAGGGCAGATGGCCGAAAGCCTGGTGAAGTGGATCGAGCCTGTTCAGACACGCCGCAAAGAATTGGAGGCGCGCCCGAAAGAAGTTTGGGATATCCTCGACGCCGGCGGAAAGAAGGCGCAAAAGACCGCGCGTCGCACGATGAAGCGCGTCCGCAACGCGATCTTCAAGTGGGATGACGCACGGAAGGGAGCGTTTAAGGCCGCGGGCATGTAGCGCACCCCGTCTTGTTGGGGTGAGGTTTTAGGGCGACCGCATCGAAAACATAAACGAATGGCGACACCCTATCGAATCAATTTGCCGGTTTACGAAGGTCCCCTCGATCTCCTGCTCGATCTGATCCGCAAGCAGGAGATGGACATCCACAACATCCCCATCGCCAAGATCACCGAGCAGTATCTCGACTACCTGCACCAGCTCGAAAAGCTCGATATCGACGTCTCCGCCGATTTCATCTACATGGCGGCGACGCTGATCCACATCAAGTCGAAGATGCTGCTTCCGGCCGATCCACTCGCCGGGCCCGAGGCGCAGGAGGACCCGCGCGAAGATCTGGTCCACCGCCTGATCGAACACGAAAAATACAAGAACGCCGCGCAGCTTCTCTACCAGAAGCAGCAAGTGGAGGCGCACGTCTGGTCGCGTCCGGACCGCACCCTATACACCGGCGACGCGGTGGAAGGCGAGATGGTCGTCTCGCTGGTCGACCTAATCAAGACGTTTCAGGAAGTGCTCGAGCGCCGCAAGCAAGTGGCGAAATTCGAGTTGCGGCACGAGTCGGTGACCATCGCGCAGATGATGGACCGCCTGCGCCAGCGTTTGATGGCGAGCGAAGCGCCCGTGTCGCTGGTCGAATTCTTCGACGCTTGCGAGTCGCGCAACGCCATGATCGTCGCGCTGCTGGCCGTGCTCGAAATGGTGCGCATGCAGGCCGTGATTTTGGTGCAGTCGGAGCTGTTTGCGGATATTTCGCTGCGCAAGCACAAGATGTTCGACGCGGTTTTCGCCGGTCCCGATGCGATGTCGAAGATCGAGGAGCAGTATTTGTAGCGCGCAAGGGGAATCCATGACGCCAGAAGAAATGCAGGCCGCACTCGAAGCCATCATCTACGCCGCGGACGAGCCGGCGACGCTCGACCAGATTGCCGGCGCGCTGGGCGTCGAAAAGACCGAGGCTCGCGCAGCGCTGGATCTGCTCGTCGCATCGTACGCGACCGATAAGCGCGGCATCGAAGTGCGCAAAGTCGCCGGCGGCTGGAAGTCTTACACCAAGCCGCAGCATCACGACGTGGTCCGCAAATTCATCAAAAGCCTGCAGCCGCCGCTGCGCCTCACGATGCCGGCGCTCGAAACGCTCGCGGTGATCGCGTACAAGCAGCCGGTCACCGTGCCCGAGATCAACGAAATTCGCGGCGTGCACGTCGGGGGTGTGATTAAGACGCTGCTTGAAAAGCGGCTGATCACCACTGCCGGACGCAAAGAAGTGATCGGCCGGCCGATTCTTTATCGCACGTCGAAGCAGTTCATGATGCGCTTCGGCCTATCCGATCTCGACGAGCTTCCGAGCCTCAAGGAATTCGAGCAGCTCGCCCAGGCCGCCCTCGGCTCCGATTCCGGCATCGCTCCCGCGGAGCCGGAAGAAACGGCCGCGGCGCCGTCACCTGCAGCGGCTGCGATTCAGGCATCCGGCGAAACTGACGATCTCGCCGAACTCGCCGAAGACCTCTCCGAACTTCCCGAGCAGTCCCGCGCTGCGAAGGCCGCCAGCTCATCCGAAAGCGCCTAACCCCCGCCGGTCGGCGGTGAACGCGTCCGTGTAACTGCTGCTTATCGCCTTGCATCTTAATTGTGCGGTTCATATAGAATAGCGGCCGTCTCTTCGAACTGACTCGTCGGTCAGCGAGGTGCGTCTCATGCCCATCATGAAGTGTCTTGCCGTATTCGTGGTTTTCTGCGCTACCGCCGTTGTCGCGCAGACGCCCCCCGCGCCATCCCCGAAAGCGGCCGCTCCGGCGCAGCAGCCGCCAACAGCCGCGAATACACTCAAGACCCAAACGCGACTGATCGCGATAGACATTGTCGTCACCGATTCGCATGGAGCGCCGGTGCGCGGCCTGAAAAAAGAGGACTTTCAGATTTTCGAGGAGCACAACCGCCAGCAAGATATCGCGCAGTTTCGATTCGTGGACCGGTCGGCAACTCCCGCGGCTCCCGCTGGTCCGATCACTCCAGTCGCTTCGCCAACTCTATTCACGAACGGCGCGTCCACGGATCGGTCGATTGCGCCCACCGTCCTGCTAATGGACTCGCTGAACACCGAAATGTCGAATCAGATGCAGGTGCGTCAGCACATGCTGTCGCTGCTCAGGACGCTTCCGCCCACGACGCCCGTAGCTGTGTTTTCTCTCGGCCACACGCTGCACGTTGTCCAGAGCTTCAGCACGGATCCGAAGATCCTGCGCGATGCGATTAACCGGACGCTTCGCGACGTGCCGATCGATCAGAATCCACAGGACGATGCGAGCAGCCCATCGAACCAGGCGCTCGATTGGAACGGCGGGCAGGAGACGCAGGCGATACAAGGGCTCGAAGATTTTGAAGCGATGACGTACGAAGCGCAGATGGCGCTCCGCGTCGACGAGACGACCGACGCGATGAGCGAAATCGCCAAGTATCTCGGCCCCATGCCCGGCCGCAAGAACCTGATCTGGTTCTCCGAAGCGTTTCCGATTTGGATCGAGCCCTCTGCGGATTTCGGAACCGACCCCTTCCAAGGTAGCGCCGCTTATAACGACAAAGTCCGCGCCGCAGCGGAGGCGCTCACCGACGCGCGCATCGCGGTCTATCCCGTCGATGCCAAAGGGCTCTCGGTGGATCAACTCTACTCCACGACGCAGAATCCGCATATCAATCAGCAGAATCCCGGCGCGGGATTCGGCGGCCAAATCATGCGGCAGAACACGCAGCACCTCGACGCGCAGGCCACGATGGATAACATCGCCGAGACGACCGGCGGCCGTAGCTGCAAGAACACCAACGATCTCTCCGGATGCGTGCAGACAGCCCTCAACGACGGCTCGGTTTATTACGAGCTCGCGTACTATCCCCAAGGCATCGACTGGGATAATCGCTTCCACGAAATCACGGTCAAGACCACGGAAAAAGGCCTGAAGCTTGCCTACCGCCGCGGATACTTTGCCACCAACTCGAAAGGAGCGGGCGAGCAGCAAAACCCAGAGGAATTGCTCAAACAATCCTGCATGAGGCCGTTGCCTTCCACCTCTATTGCAATGACGGTCCAGCCCGTGGCGCCGCAACCATCCGCAGGTCAGGCGCCGCAGGACGCTCCCGCGCGATATTTCTTTACAGTTTCGCCGAACGCCCTGAGTTTCGAGCCTGCTCTGGGCGTGCGCCAGATGGGTCTCGAGATGGCCATCTGCGAATTCGATCCGAAAGGCGATAATTTCCAGTTTTTCACGCGCGATCTCTCCAGGCCCGTTCCGGACGATCTGTACAAGTCCTATCAAGATCACGGCATTCGGAATATCTTCGACTACAGCGCCAAGCCCGAAGACCAACGGCTCCGTTTCGCGGTGCTCGATACGCCGAGCGGCAGCGTAGGCTCGGTTGATGTCCCCGCGCATCCGCACGAGTTCGCATCGGTCCCAGGAGTGTCGGCTTCCGGTCCTGCGTTCGCCTCAGCCGCCGGCCCTGCACCTCCAAAGCAGCCGGCGCAGATCATCACGAAAATCAACTTTAAAGGTAGCGTCGGCGGATCGAGCTCGCTGGATTGGAGCAGCGGCACGCTCACCTACCAGGGCGATTTGGGAATCGATCAGGGCGCGCCGGCGTTTTTCAATTCTCTCTACGGCGAGAAGTTCCAATGCCAGGGCGGAAGTCTCGTCCTCAAAGACCCGACGTCCACAGCCAAACCGAGCTTTCTGTTTACGTTTCACAGCCCCGCGGGAACGGGGGCTCTGGTCGAATTGGGCGGTGACGCTCCCGCATATTCCGGCAACCTGCAGGTCGATGCGAGCGGCCGCGCGTTCTTCGACTATCTCTGGAAGCTGTGCCACTGCCAGCACCCTTAGCGCTTCGTCAACCCGGCGAATTTCGCTATGCTGAGTAACGCGGCCTTGCGCCGCGGTTTCCATGGAAGAACGTCTGCAAAAAATCATCGCCCGTGCGGGCCTTGCCTCGCGCCGCCGAGCCGAGGAAATGATCACGTCGGGTCTCGTCACCGTGAACGGCCGCACGGTCACCGAGCTCGGGACGAAGGCGGACGAGTCGCGCGATCACATCAAAGTGGCCGGCAAGCTGCTCCGCCCGCAGCTTCAGCGCGTCTATCTGATCTTGCATAAGCCGCCCGAAGTTGTGTCCACCTTGAGCGACCCCGAGGGCCGTCCTTCGCTCCGCGAATTGCTGCAAGGCGTTTCCGAGCGCGTTTTTCCGGTGGGTCGCCTCGAATACCATGCGTCGGGCCTCGTTTTTCTCACCAACGACGGCGACCTTGCCAACCGGCTTCTGGAAGCTCACGATTTGCAGCAAACGTATCACCTGAAGCTGAAGGCGCCGCTCACGTCCACTGAGCTTGGGAGTTTGGTGCGCGTAACTGGCGCGCGCATTTCGCAGCTTCGCGGCAAGGATTCACCGTGGTACGAAGCGACGCTTTCAGAAGCGCGCCGCGACGCACTGCGCAACAAGCTGTTTCAGACCGGCCATCCCGTCGAGAAATTGAAACGTGTTGCGATAGGGAATCTCGAGCTCGGCTCGCTCGCGCCCGGCCGGCATCGCCTGCTCTCATCCGCGGAAGTTGCAGCATTCGTTCGTGCGCTCGATCGCGGTACTAGAACGAATAGTGCGAGACGTCGCGTTCAGCGCACAACGCTCTAGACTCGATTTCTTTTCCGCTGAATTCCTGTATGATGAAGCCACGGCAGGGGGGCTCTCAGAGGGCGTTCAGTCTAGGCGTTTTGGGGACTGCATTCGCGGGGATGCGCACATCTGTGCGTGCGATCGCTGCGATGCTGCTTTGCAGTGCCGCGGACCCTCGCAGTGAACTCCACCGAAAATTCATTTTTCATATCACGTGCGCTGAACACGGAGACTCGTCACGCAACCGAAAGGATCGGAATGGATAAGGTTCCCAGAGAATCGCACCCCAACGCAACTCATACGCCGGCGACGGCTGCCGGCGATCCAGCCAGTGAGATGTTGAAGACCAGCAAGACCATCGCTATCGTTGGCCTTTCGAGCCGGCGCCACCGCCCCAGCTACGGAGTCGCGGAGTACCTGAAGTCAGCCGGCTATCGCGTGATTCCTGTGAACCCTTCTGAGACGGAGGTGCTCAGCGAAAAGGCCTACGCTCGCCTCGAAGATATTCCCGAGCATGTTGACATCGTGGACATATTCCGCCGCTCTGAATTCGTGCCCGCAATCGTCGAATCCGCCATTCGCATCGGCGCTCGCGGCGTGTGGATGCAGGAAGGCGTGATTCACCCCGACGCCGCCGAGCGCGCTCGCCGCGCAGGCCTGCTGGTCGTGATGAACACCTGTATTTTGAAAGAGCACATCAAGCGCTTCCGCCTGCAATAGACTGCGCGGCGATGCCCGCCGCCGCTGCCGGAGTTTACGGAAGTGGATAGACCTTCAGCGCTCGCTTCCCTGGCTCGGTGATCGCGATCGACATTCCGTCCGGCGCGATATGGAAATCGTGGTATTCGAGGCCGTGCAGGATCGACGAAAAAGAACCGTCGGAGAGCCCAACCCACAGCAGGATGTTGGATTTCTCGAAAGGTCCCCGCTTTAGAAGCAGCCGCCGCTCGTCGCGGCTCCATTCGAACCTTCCGTAGCCAGTCCGTACGCGCAATGTCCCCGAAGGGTGAACCATGTCAATCACATCGATGTAATCGCCGTCCTCAAAATATGCGATTTTCGTTCCGGACGGCGAAAGGCTCAGCGCGCCTTGATAGCTTTCGACGTGGGCGATTTCGGTGACGAGCTCGTGCACCAAGTCGAGCTGCACCAGCGTCAATCCCCGACGCAGCCCGAGATTCTCTCCGATCGCAAATGCGCGATTCTTCTTGGCATCCCAGATAATCGCGTTGAACGTGTGCCCCTCGAAAAGCTGGGTCGTCTGACCGTCGGCAGGCCGCACGCGTGTGAGCGAGTACGGGCCGCCACCGGTCTCGTATACGACGGACGCATCGTCGGCCAGCCACGTCGGATTGACTCCATTTTCAATAAAACGTGTCTTCAGTCCCGCCACCTTGATTTCGTGGCCGTCGTCATCCAGAAGCGCGATCGCGCGGCCACCGGTAACGCTCGACAGCGGCGAATTGTCCTCGCCCAGGTCGCCGCGCTTCTTTGCGTTCTTGTCCTCGAACCCCGGCGGCGCCTTTTGCAGAGACATGCCGACGGCGATGCGCTTCGCGTCAGGCGACCATGCGAGCGTATCGACGACGTATCCCTCGACGGGAGGAAACGGCATGAACTTGTCGGCTTCCACGATTTTTCTGAATTTGCCTGGGCCTGTCGCAATCGAAATGTCGTCGCGCTCGATCACCAGCCTCCGAACGCCCTTGAGCCGTGGAACAGCGAAGACGATGGAATTGTCCGCCGCGATGTCGAATGCCTGGCAGTCTTCATCGATCACGAACTTTGGATTGTCCTGGCCGTAGGCAATCAGCAACGGTAAGAGGACGAGTAAGCCAACGGCGACTCGACCGAGCGTCCACGCGAAATGCCAGCGTTTTCTGCGTCGTTGTTCTGCGGGCTGGATTTGGGTCACCCGTCGTTCCTCGTCGTGTGAGGTTTCTTCTGGATGCGGCGAATCTCTTCGAGCCGCTGGCGGATGCGGGCCTCGAATCCCTGGTCCGTCGGTTTGTAATAGCTTCGGCCGAGGAGACTTTCGGGCAGGCAAGTCATATCGGTCACTTTTTCTTCCACGTCGTGCGCGTACTGGTAGCCTTTGCCGTATCCGAGATGTCCCATCAATCCGGTGACGGCATTTCTTAGATGCAGCGGGACCGGCTCCGCGATGGTCCGCTGCAAATCTTCGTGGACCGCGCCGCAGGCGGTGTAGAGAGCATTCGATTTCGGCGCGAGCGAAAGATAGACGGCCGCCTGCGCGAGCGCGAGATATCCCTCCGGCGCGCCGATAAAGTCGAACGCTTCTTTTGCCGCGATGGTCATCGCAAGCGCGCCGGGCTCCGCGAGCCCAATATCCTCGCTCGCCATGCGCACCATGCGCCGCGCGAGATAGAGCGGATCTTCGCCCGATTCCAGCATGCGAGCGAGCCAGTAGAGTGCAGCGTCCGGGTCCGAGTTCCGCACGGATTTGTGCAGCGCGGAGATGAGGTTGAAATGCTCCTCGCCGGACTTGTCGTAGGGCAGAAGCTTCTTCTGCAGCACATCCGAGAGGCGGTCTTCCGATAGCACTCTCACGCCGCGCGCATCCGGCTCCGTCCCGAGCACGAGCGCCTCAAGCGTGTTGTAGGCCGCGCGGGCATCGCCATTGGCAAGCACGGCGATGCGTTCCAAAACCACAGCGTCCGTTTCGATCTTTTCGTTTCCCAACCCGCGCACGGGATCTTTCATCGCGCGCTGCAAGAGCTCGAGAATCTGCTCCTCCGAAAGCGCGTGCAGCACGTAGAGCTTCATGCGTGAGAGCAGCGGCGAAATCACTTCAAACGACGGATTCTCGGTGGTCGCGCCGATCAAAATCACGTTGCCCGCTTCGACGTGCGGAAGAAACGCGTCCTGCTGCGCGCGATTGAAGCGGTGCACTTCATCCACGAAAACGATCGTTCGCTGTCCGTAGTGGCGCGCTGACTGCGCCTTGGCCATCACTTCCTTGATCTCTTTGATTCCCGAGAGCACAGCGCTGAACGGCACGAATTGCGAGCGCGTGTGCTTGGCGATAATCCTCGCGAGTGTCGTCTTCCCGCATCCGGGCGGGCCCCAGAAAAGCATGGAGCCGATCTCGTCGCGCTCGATTTGCGTGCGCAGAGGCTTGCCGCGGCCCAGCAGCTCTTCTTGCCCGACGAACTCATCGAGCGTCTGCGGACGCATCCGGTCGGCGAGCGGACGTCCGGCGAGTGGTTCTTCCTCCGGTTCGATAGCGCGAAACAAACCCATGAATCTCTCTTAGCCCCCTTCGAGCTTCCGCTGCCTTGCCGCTTCGTACAGCACGATCGATGCGGCGATCCCCGCATTCAACGATTCGACGGCGCCACTGGTGGGAATCGAGGTGATTCCGTCCGCTGCGCGCAGGATTTCGTCCGGCAAGCCGCTTCCTTCATTGCCGATGAAAATGGCCGCAGGACCGCGCAAGTCGACTTCGCTCGAAATGCCGGACACGTGGCTGCCGGTGTCATGCTTGGACGCCGTGGCAAGAATCTTTACGCCCGCGATTCGCAGCTGTGCGATCAGTATCGGAATCGCCATTCCGCGCAGCACAGGCAACCGCAGCGCCGAGCCTGCCGACGCGCGCAGTGCCTTGGGCGACCATGGATCCGCCGCGCCGCGCGTCGAAACCGCGCCCGTCGCGCCGAAGGCCTCCGCGGAGCGCACGATCGTGCCGACGTTCCCTGGATCCTGCACCGCGGCGATCACGGCAACCAGCGGCGCGCTCTCTCGCATCGCGCCCGGCCCACGCAGCACGTCTTCGAGCGCCCATTCGCGCTGCCGGAAGAGCGCTGCCACGCCTTGCGGCGAATCCGTTCCAGCTACGCTCGCGAAAACTCTATCGGTGGTGTGAAAAACGCGCGATCGCGGGACGCCCCCTTCGCTCTCGCCCGCAGCGCGCAAGATTCGCTCGGCGTCGCGCTCGCCTGATTCGCTCACCAGCAGCGCTTCAGTTTCGAGGCCGGAGCGAAGAGCCTCCTCCACGAGCTTCGGCCCTTCGACGCCAATCGGCTCACCCGAGCGCGGTCCCGTGCCTCGCAGCGCAGCGCGAAACGCCTTGATCCACTTGTTGTCACGGCTGGTGATGAAACCGGCGTGCTCGCCAGCGTTTTCCCCGGCGCGTCGCCGGCCGTGCATCGAAGCCGATGCGGGTTGACCCATTCAACAAGCGTAACAAACGCATCTTCGGGCGTAAACGGGCGGGGCGCAAAAGTCGGGGCCGGCAGCGGCGAGTCCTCAACTCGCGGCTCCCACTTTGGCACTCTGTCTAACGCGTTGTGTTGCTTGATGTTGCTTCAAGGGCGGCCGCTGCTGTAATCTGTCAGCGAACCGGGGCGAATCCCGCGTCAAACAAATTGCCTGCCGAAATTCTTAAAGTCTCAGCGGAAGCACCGCAGCGGCACGTGATGACCTACGCCGCCAGTTTCATCGAGCGCGGCCGCGTAATCGCTGTTCCGACCGACACCTTCTACGGTCTCTGCGCCGATCCGTTCAATCTCTACGCCGTGGAACGTGTCTTCCAATTGAAGGCACGCCCGGAGACGCGAGCGCTTCCGATCCTGGTGAATTCGATCGAGCAGGCGCTGATGCTCGCGCGCGATGTGCCCGATATTTTCCTGACGCTCGCGCATCGATTCTGGCCCGGCGCGCTGACGCTCGTCGTCGAAGCAACTCATCGCCTGCCGCTCAAGGTGACGGGCAACACGGGCCGCGTTGCGCTTCGCTGGGCCGACTCGCGCATCGTGACAGCGCTGATCGATGCGGTTGGCGGACCGGTGACCGGCACGAGCGCAAATCTCTCCGGACGGCCGTCGTGTACCAACGTCGAGCAGCTCGTCGAGCAACTCGGCGATCGCCTTCCGCTCATCCTTGATGCGGGCGATACGGGCGGCACATTGGGATCGACCATCGTGCGAATCGAGGGGGATTCCTGGTCGATTGCCCGCCAAGGCGCTCTGCCCGACTCCGAGATTCAGCGAGCCATCGGCGCGTAACGCGCCCTGAAGAACTCAATTCTGAAGACGTATCGCATGCGTGCATGGCTACCGCACAGTAGCAGTTTCGAGGAAGTCGTAGTCCCCGCCCGGCGGGATCACGATTCCGGTGACGCGATCGCGGTGAACGCACACGTTGTCGTAATACCACAAATCGATGTACGGTTCGTCTTCGGCGATGAGCTTCTGAATTTGCGATAGGATCGCCTTCCGCTTTTCGACGTCCATTTCCTCGCCCTGCTTCGCGAGCAGTTCATCGATCACAGGATTGCGATAGTGTCCGCGGTTTGCTCCGAATGGCGGCATTCGCTTCGAATCGAAGACGTATTCGAAGATGTCGGGATCGTTGTTTCCGCCCACCCATCGAAGCGTGTAGAGCTGAAAACTGCCGCGGCCGATATCCGAAAGCAACGTCGCGCTCTCCAGCGAACGCAAGTCGAGCAGGACTCCGACTCGTTTCCATTGATCTGCGAGCACTTCGCCGAGGAGCCGCGCCGATTCCTCGGTTGAAGTTTTCAGCGTCAAATGAAACCGCACGCCGTCCGCGCCACGCGGAAAGCCAGCGGCATCGAGAAGCTGCTCGGCCTGCGCCGGATCGTAAGGGTACTGGTTCACGTTCCCCTCATAGGCCCAGTGATTTGGCGGCAGCAGGCTTGATGCCGGACGCGCCTGCCCACGCAGCAGGTATTTGATCAGGCTCGCGCGATCGGTGGCGTACGCCAGCGCTTGCCTCACTTCCCGATGTGCCAGAATCGGATCGTCGCAGTTAAACGCAACGTACGCCAGAACCGTCCCCGGCTCCTCCTCGGCCACGAGGTGAGGCTGTTTGGCGAGCGCGAGCACCATGTCCGGCGTCAGCGAGTTCACGCCGCCTATATCGACGCTGCCCTTTCGCAGCTCGAGCGCGCGAGTGACCAAATCCGGTACGACCCGAAATTGCACGCGATCAATCCTGGCTGCACGCCCGAAGTAATCGGGATTTCGCTCCAGTACAAGCTGCTCATCCGGCTCCAGGCTCACGAAACGGAACGGCCCGCTTCCAATCGGATGCTGCGCCACATCCTCTCCGGACCTTGCGGGCACGATTCCCATTCCTTGGCGGATGACGTTCCACAGAAATGACGAATAGGCTCGGCTCAAGTGAAAAACAACGGTCGCTTCGTCCGGCGTCTCGATCGATTTCACGAGCTCGTAAGTGCCGCGCTTCGGCGAAGGAATCGCGCCTGAAATCACGGAATCAAAAGTGAACTTGACGTCCGCTGAAGTAAGTGCGCGCCCGTCGTGGAATCTGACGCCGCGACGAAGATGGAAAACGTAAGTCAGCGGATTCGGTGTTTCCCAACTTTCCGCTAAATCGGGAACAATCTTCATCTGCGCGTCGCGGTCGACCAGACCGTCGTAGATGAGGCTATCCAGATTTTCCGACTGCGCATCGATCCCGACGCGTGGATCGAGATTCGTCGGCATCGACTCGATCAGAAACCTGACGGTATCGGAGTCGTCCGCGTTCTGCGCTTTCCCGCAACCGGCGGCGAGAATGACAACAACGAGCGCACCCCCCAGCGCTGCCCTAAGCAGATTCCGGTTCGCGAACTTCCTGTCGTCGATGAACGATCGGCGGAACCCGCAGGCCTTACCGTCGCTCTCGTTGCCCGTTTGCGTTTCGGTGCACGATCTTTCCGAGCACCGCCGGGTGCTTCGCACCTGTGGCTGAGGGAATGTTACTGGGGCGTCCGTGGAATGTCTCATACGCGAGCAGTGCAAAGCCAAAAGCTTCCTTTGCTTCGACCGGAACTCCAAATCGGCTCGCCGGAATCACGTCAATTCCCGGCAGGGAAGCGGCCAGCTGCGCCATCATCAGCGGATTTCGCGCTCCGCCCCCTGCGACAATTAACTCATGAACTTGCGCCCGCGGAATGATGAATCTTCGGAATGCGTCCGCAATGGAAAGAGGCGTGAACACGGTGGCAGTCCTGACCACGTCCGCGTGGCTCGCGTGGTGGTGCTGACCCCATGCAAGCAGCATCCGCGCATATTCCGACCCGAACAGCTCCCGGCCCGTTGATTTCGGCGGCCGCTTGCGCAAGTACGGCTCGCGCATCATCCGCACGAGCAACTCGGGTATGGTCCGTCCGCTGAGCGCGTAGCGAGCATCGTGGTCGAAAGCGGACCTTCCTCGCGTGAAGGCTTCCATCAAGCCGTCCACGATCATGTTGCCGGGTCCCGTATCGAACGCGAACACCTCCCCGGTTCGCGCTCCCGCCGGAATCACGGTGACATTCGCGATGCCGCCGATGTTCAGCGCCGCACGCCCGCGCAACTCGTCGCGGTAGATCAGGTAATCGAAGAAGGGAATCAGCGGCGCTCCCTGTCCGCCTGCAGCCATGTCCGCCGTGCGGAAATCGCCGACCGTGGTGATTCCGGTTCGCTCGGCGATGATGCTGGTTTCTCCGATCTGCAGCGTGGAGGGCACTCGCATCTTTCCTTGGAAGCGGGCCGCAGCGCCGAGATGAAACACAGTCTGTCCGTGCGAGCCGACCAGCGAAATCGAGCGAAGCCCCACGTGCCAGTGCTTGCACGCCCGCAGCGCCGCTTTCGCGAACGCCTCACCGAGCAAGAAATTGAGTTCGCTGATTTCCGCCGTGGTCGTTTCCTGTCCGTTTGCGAGACGCAGGATTCGTCCACGAATGTAATCGGGAAAGGGAGTTCGATGATGGCCTTCGAAGCGCGCGACGAGATTAGGCGGGGCGCCGGTGATGTTCACCAACGCCGCATCGATGCCATCCGCCGACGTTCCCGACATCATCCCAAGCACGCGCATGGCTCTTCCCAGTTACTGCCGGCGGTGGTCGCTCCCGCCGCAAAGTTTGTTGGTTGCTTCCCAGCTAAGGGTTTCCGTGGCACTAGCTGGCACGCAGCGCAGCACGATAGCTACAGTCCACGCCGCAACCTATTTCATCCCCCTGCCCGCAATGGCGGCCATTCCCATCCACCTTTGCGCGCACTGCTCCTCATTCGAGTTGCTTCTGCAGAGCTGCCAGCAGATTTAGCGCCTCGAGCGGCGTCAGTTTGTTCAATTCCGCTTCGCGCAGCGCCTTGACCACGGACTGGTCGATCGCCGCAAACGCCGTTTGCTCCGGCGGCGTGGGCGATGCGCCTGGGGTGAGTTCGCGCGTCAACTTTTCCTCGCTGCTTTCATGGCGCCGCAGGATTTCACGTGCGCGTGCGATCACGTTGTTCGGCAATCCTGCCAGCCGCGCCACCTCGATGCCGTAGCTTTTGTCCGCGCTGCCGGGTTCGACGCGGCGCAAGAAAATGATTTCGTGCCCGGCTTCTTCCACCGACACGTGAACGTTTTTGACGCCGGGCAGCAACTGCTCGAGTTCGGTCAGCTCGTGATAGTGCGTTGCGAAAAGCGTTCGCGGCTTTGCGCCGCCGTGCAGCGCTTCGACCACGGCCCAGGCGATCGATAGCCCGTCAAATGTGGCGGTTCCCCGGCCGACCTCGTCGAGAAGCACGAGGCTCGCGGGTGTTGCTGTGTTCAGTATCGCTGCGACTTCGTTCATCTCGACCAGAAACGTCGAGCGACCTCGCGCGAGATTATCGGACGCGCCGATCCGCGTGAAAACCCGGTCGATCAGCGGGAGCTTTGCCTGCGACGCGGGCACAAACGATCCCGTCTGCGCCAAAATCGAAATCAGCGCGGCTTGCCGCAGGTAGGTCGATTTCCCACCCATGTTCGGCCCCGTGATGATGAGCAGGAATTGCGACTCGTCGTCGAGATAGAGATCGTTGGGAACGAAACGCTCGCCGCGCTCTTCGACCAGCTTTTCGATCACGGGATGCCGGCCAGAGGCGATCATCAGCGTGCCGCGCGGTCCCTTTTTCGCGACCTGCTTTTCGGTGAACTCGGGCCGCGTGTAGTTGCGCGATGCGGCGATGCGCGCGAAATTCACGAGCACGTCGAGTTGCGCGATCGCGCCGGCCAGGCGCCGCAGCCTGCCTGCCTCCTTCGCGATCGACTCGCGGATTTCGCCGTAAAGGCGGCGCTCGATTTCGAGCGAGCGCTCCTCCGCCGACAGTACTTTGCGCTCGTGATCTTTCAGTTCCGTGGAAGTGAAACGCTCGGCGTTGACGAGCGTCTGCTTGCGCTCGTAATCGGCGGGCACCAGCGAAAGATTTGGCTTCGAGACTTCAATGTAGTAGCCGAAAACCTGGTTGTAACGAATCTTGAGCGATGCAATTCCCGTGCGCTTGCGCTCGCGATCCTCCATGGCGGCGATGAGCTGCCGGCCGTGCTTCAGGATATCGCGCAGTTCGTCGAGCTCCGCGTGGAAGCCCGGACGGATGATGCCGGGCTCTGTTGCAAGCGCTGGCGGATCATCCGCAATGCCTCGCGCGATCGTGTCGCGGACGTCGCCCATCTCGTCCATCTGCTCGCGCAGGGCGTTGAGCCGAGCCGCAATGTCCGCACCGCTCTGGCTGCTTTGGAGCATTTCGCGGACGCGAGGAATTTTCTCGAGCGAGGCGCGCAGGGCCAGCAGGTCTCGCGGCGTGGCGACGCCGAGCGTCACGCGGCTCGTCAGCCGCTCGAGATCGAGGATTCCTTCGAGCTCTTGGCGAATCTCTTCGCGGACGATCGTCTGATTTTTCAACTGCGCGACGGCGTCGAGGCGCTGCTCGATCTCGTCGATCGAAATTTCCGGACGCAGAATCCACGCGCGCAGAAGACGCGCTCCCATGCCCGTCGCGGTTTCATCGATCGCGTAAATCAGAGTGGCGGACGGGTCGTCGCCGCCTACCGGCTCGACCAGTTCCAGATTTCGCGCGGTCACCTGATCGAGGATCATCGCGTCCTGCTGCTCGTAATAGGCGATGCGATCGAGATGCTCGAGGCCGGTGCCCGAAGGCCGCAGCCCCGGAAGCAAGGACGCGTCCTCTGCTTTTCGCGCGCCGATCGCGGACGTTTCGCGCAAGTAATGCACGACCGCTCCTGCGGCTGCGACCGCCTGCGGATGGCCGGCCAGCCCAAATCCTTCGAGGCCGGCGACGTGGAAATGTCCCTCGAGTTCCCGCGCGGCGTAGCCGGATTCGAAAATCCAATCGTCGAGCTTCGTTTCAACCGATCGGCCGTTCGCGCTTGCTGTTGCGCCCGAGTGGCCAGCATCGGGGAAAAGTGTGACGGGCCGCGGCAGAAGAATTTCGCGAGGGCGCAAGATTTCGAGTTCATCGCGCAGGCGGGCCTCGGCTTTTTCGCCTGAAAATTCCGTGGCGCGAAATTCGCCGGTGGATAGGTCGACGTACGCCAGCCCAATTCTTGGCTCGCTTTGGCGGCTCGATGCGCGACCGCCCGAAGCGGCTGCGGCGCTCACGGCCGCGCTTCTTGCCACGGCCGCGAGGAAATTGTTTTCTTTCGGATCGAGGAGCGAGCCCGATGTCGCAGTCCCAGGAGTCAGCACGCGAATCACTTCGCGCCGCACGAGCTTCTTGCCCGGCCCGGGCTCTTCCATCTGCTCGCAGATCGCGACTTTGTGTCCCGCGCGGATCAATTTGGCGATGTAGTTCTCCGCGGCGTGGTAGGGAACCCCGCACATCGGCACGGGCTCGCCCTTCTCTTTGTTGCGGGCCGTCAAAGTGATCTGCAGGATCCGCGAGGCGACCACCGCATCGTCGTAGAACAGCTCGTAGAAGTCGCCCAGCCGGAAGAGCACCAGGGCAGACGGGTGCTGCTTCTTCACGGCGTGGTACTGCTGCATGAGCGGCGTGGTGGGCTCTGTCATCGGCTTCGTTGCGACGAGCGGCGAGCCGATTATGTGGTGCGGTCGCGGCTTTGGCAACAGCGTTCGTCGCGAAATCCGAAGAGCAATCGCGCGGCCGATGCAGCACGGGCTATACTCAGGCATGCCTCGCCGCTCGACGCATCGCGAGATCGAGATCAAACTCCGCATCGCCGACGTGCCGCAGCTCGTTGCAAAGATTCGTCGGCTCGGTGCGGCCTGCGAAGGCCGCGTCTTCGAGGAAAACACGCTCTATGACACGCCGGGCGAAAATTTCCGGCGCTCCGGCAGGCTGCTTCGAATCCGAATTGAAACACCCGCGCGGTCCGCCTTGCTTGCGGCGGGCAAGGCCCGAGCGGTGATCACGTCGAAAAGCCCCGCTCCTGCGGCGGCCCGCTCGCGCTACAAAGAGAAGCTCGAGCGGGAACTCCCCGTGCAGTCGCCTCGAAAATGGCCCGGCGCGCTTCGATCTCTCGGCTTCCGGCCCGGCTTCTGCTACGAAAAATACCGGACGACGTTCCGCCTCCCGGGTCTCCACCTCGACCTCGACGAGACGCCCGTCGGCACTTATCTCGAGCTCGAAGGCTCGCCTCGTGCGATCGATCGCACTGCGCGCACCCTCGGTTTCTCGCCCCGCGACTACATCCGTGGCACGTATTGGGACGTTTTTCAGGCCGATTGCCGCCGACGCGGGCGTTTTGCCAAGAATATGCGATTCCGCACGTAAAATTTTTGCAAAACCCACACTCTTGCCTTGACAAACGTTTCGTCTGCATTTACTAGTCACAACGGGGATTAACGCATCAGCATGGAAGGGCGTTCGTCCAATTCGGAGCCCGGGGGTAGTCACCCAGCCGGGCGGGTTGCCCGGCGAGAGGTGCCATTCACGGGACTCGCGTTCGGCTATTCGTCCCGTTTCGCGCGCAAGTTGCGAGGCTGGCGTGCCGATTCGGCATGCGAGGACAGGGAGGCGAGGCCCGGTCTGATCTAGTCGAAGGGCGGTTTTCCGTCTGCCCGTGGCCGGATCAGTCCCCGGTCCCGGGCATTTTTATTTTGAGGAGCCGTTATGCTGCACGCCACAGAGTTACTGGGAGCGGAAACCTACGATTCCGCCGGAAATTTCGTCGGCCGGGTGAAGGAGATGTTCATCGTCCCCGACGAACAGCCGAACCGCATCTCGCGGTTCTTGATTGGCCGCGGCAAATACCGCGCGCTCGTCGCCCGCGCCGAGCAGATTGCCAGCGCCGAGCCGGGACGCGTCGGCCTGACCACAGACGAATCGGCTCTTGAGCTCTACCAGCCCAGCGAAGCCTGGCTCGCTGTGCAGAAAGACCTGCTCGACCAGCAGATCATTGATACGAACGGCCGCAAAGTCGTCCGCGTAAACGACGTGGATCTGACCGATCAGCGCACGAACGGCAACACCGAACTCCGGATTCTACAGGTGGATGTCGGCCTGCCCGCTGCCGTGCGACGCCTGCTTCAGGGCATCGTGCCGCCGATGGCCATTCGCCGGATTCAGTCCAAGCTGCCGCCTCGCAACATTCGCTGGGAGTTCGTGAATTTGATCGAGCCCGATCCGCTGCGGCGCGTGAAGCTGCGAATGTCCGGCGACAAGCTGGCGCAGCTGCACCCGGCCGATCTCGCCGACATCATGGAAGAGCTTTCGCCCGACGAGCGGCAATCGATCATCGATTCGCTGGACGAGGAGACTGCGGCGGAAACTCTCGCCGAGCTGGACAAGCGGCTTCAGTCGCAGGTCGTCGAAAAGCTCGATCCTGAGAAGGCCGCGGACATCATCGAGGAGATGAATCCGGACGAAGCCGCCGACTTGATCCAGAATCTCGAGCCCGAAACCTCCAGGGAAGTTTTGGACGAGATGGAACACCGCGAGGCGCACGAAGTCCAGCAGCTGATGCGCTTCGACGAAAATACGGCGGGCGGAATGATGAACACCGAGCTGGTCGTCGTGGGCGAAGACGCCACGCGAGGCGAAGTGATCGACTACATCCGCTTCCACGAAATCTCGCTCGATCAGCTCGACAACATCGTGCTGATCAACAAGGACGCGCAGCTCGCTGGCACTGTTCCCGTGGCGCGCCTGGTCCTTTCGAGCGCCGATCAGCGCATGAACGAGCTCGCGTCCGAGCCGCTGCTCTCCGTTCCGACCGACGCGAGCGACAAAGACGTCTTCGAAGTCTTCGATAAATACAATCTGCGCAGCCTCACCGTGGTCAACGCAGAAAAGTGCCCGATCGGCACGATCACGGTCGACGACGTGGTCAGCCGGCTGTGCGCCAAGATTTAGAGACGAGGTAGGCCGCCCGAGCGCCATCTGCGCCGGTCGAATCGCGAAGCGATTGTCATGAACACGTGGGTCACATTGACGGACACCTTCTCGCACTGGGCGAACCGCGGCAAAGATTTCAACCGCCGCACGCGCACAATCCGGCGCAGGCTCGCCGTGTTTCTTGCGGTCGTCGGGCCGGGGCTGATCACGTCGAACGTCGACAACGACGCTGGCGGCATCAGCACCTACTCGGCCGCGGGCGCGCAGTTCGGCTACGCGCTGCTGTGGTCGCTGATTCCGATGACGATCGCGCTCTACGTCAGCGAAGAGATGTGCGCGCGGATGGGCGTCGTCACGGGCAAAGGCCTCTCCGATTTGATCCGCGAAGAGTTCGGCTTCCGCTCGACGTTTTTCGTGATGATCGCGGCACTCGCCGTGGACCTGTTCAACACGGTCGCGGAATTTTCGGGCATCGCCGAGGGCGGGGAAGTGCTGCACGTCAGTCGCTACATTTCGGTTCCGATTGCGGCGATCGTCGTGTGGGTGCTGGTGCTTTACGGCACGTACCGCATCGTCGAGAAAATTTTCCTGGTCGCCTGCGCGTTTTATCTCTCCTACGTCGCGTCGGCATTTCTCGCCAAACCCGATTGGCTGTACGCGGCGAAGCAAACGATCGTTCCATCTGTGCACATGAATGCGCCGTACCTGCTGATGCTGATCGGGCTGGTGGGAACGACGATCGCGCCGTGGCAGTTTTTCTATTTGCAGGCGGGCTTCGTCGAAAAGCGCGTCGGCGCGAAGCAGTACAAGCACGCGCGGCTCGACGTGCTGGTCGGCAGCATTTCGTGCATGGTGATCGTGTTTTTCATCATCGTCGCCTGCGCGGCCACGCTCAACAAAAACAACCTGACGAGTATTTCGAGCGCGAAAGAAGCGGCGCTGGCGCTTGTGCCGCTGGCAGGGAAGTGGGCCGGAGGCCTGTTCGCGTTCGGCTTGCTCAACGCCTCGCTTTTCGCCGCGTCGATTCTGCCGCTTTCGACCGCGCACGTGATCTGCGAAGGCCTCGGCTTCGAAGCGGGCCTCGACCGCAAATTCCGCGAAGCGCCGACGTTCTATTCGCTCTACACGATGCTGATCATCGTGGGCGCAGGGATCGTGCTGATTCCGCGCGCGCCGCTGTGGAAGATTCTGCTCTACTCGCAGGTCGGCAACGGCATCTGGCTGCCGATCGTCCTGATTTTCATCTTGCTGCTGATCAATCGCCGCGACCTGATGGGCGACCACACCAACACGCTGGTGTTCAACATCCTCGCGTGGGCGTCGAGCATCATCATGATCATCCTGACGCTCATCCTGATGTACACCGCGATCTTCCAGCCCTCCGCCGGCCTTTCCGGCTTCCTCCTCCGCCTGTTCCACTTCCATTAGCCGAAATGGGCGGGAATTGGTTTCCCGGGTTTCTTGGCGATTAGACTGGGTCGTCGGCGTGTGTTTTCTATGAGTTACGCTGGTTTCTACTCGCCGAGTTTGGCGATTAGAAATGCAGTGACCCGTGACGAGCGGCGTTTCGACTTCTCTCAGTGTCGCCAAGAGGCTGGGGGCATTTCTGTGCAGGGGATCGTACCCAAGCCTTGGGTCGCCAACCTCCCTTGCCCTAGTTTTGCGAGTCCCCGTCACATTCACGCGAACAGGCTAGCAAGCGCTGTCAAGCGTTGCGAAAGAAATCCCTGTGGACTTTGAGGTGGTTAGCTATTGAAGCCCCAGAGGCGCGCCAAGCCTAGCGTTCGGCAGGCTGGCGAACTGCCCAACCCCCAGTCCACGCAGCGTGATCCGGGCGGCGTGACAGGTCGAACAAGCCCAGTCCGAGCGATAGAAATGATAACCACCACAGGAAGTAGTCGATCCGGAGGTCCCCTTGATCTGAACCCGCGAGAACATACCAGTGTGCGTTGACGGCGAAAGCGGCCGTGGCGATCCAAGCAGATGCACGGCGCACGGCCCGCGACCCTCGCCACACAACCCACACCGAGCCAAGGATGAAAAAAACCGTCGTCGCGGCGCTAATCGTTGAGAGCACCGCGTCGTACCACGTGTCGATCGTGACAGGTTGGCCCGCGTCGATCGAGTATGGCCAGACCGATGACGCCGCTATGCGAAAGACCTCCCGGCCGGGCAGACTGTGTGGAAACGTGGGCTCGCCGCTGACGACAGGGAGAAACCACGCGGCCGCGTGAACCAGCCACGCGCCCGAAATCAGATGGTGCGACCTGCGCATAGCGAGCGCCCCCACGGAACGATTTTCGAGAGAACTTGCGCCATTGTCTTCGCGTTTCCGCGCGGAAGATCATGGCACGCCGATGGAGCGCTTTTGGCACAGACCGCAGTGCGTGCGCGGGCAGAGCAGCGTGAATCCAGCGGTGGGACGCCGGGCGGCTGTGCTGAATGCGCGAGGTCTGTGGAGTGCGGCGGCCTGCACGCCGCAGGCGGGCTTGGCACCGCACTCCACATAGGCTTGCGCCGACGAACGATAACGAGCAATGGGCGTCGCGACGCCAAGAAACTTCGCCGGGGACGATATATCGTGCCCCTACCATGAAGGCCCGGCGCTACGAAAGCTGGCGCGGCGACGGTTGCGTGCGAACAGGGCGTATGCTACTTTCGCTCGCGGGTGATTTTTGAGCGCGCCGAGACTGCCCACCGAAACGGCCGCGCCGGGGCCTCAGCGGCTAAAGCCGGAGCTGAACTTGTCGGCTTAAGTCGCGGCTAAAGCCGCGACCCCCTAAAATGCGACGTACCTTGAGTCTCTTCCTGTGAAAGCCGCCGAAACTCTGAAGCCCGCCAACCGCGAGGAAGCGGACCTCCTGGCGAAACTCGATCTGAAGCGCCTGCCGAATCACATCGCCGTGATCATGGACGGCAACGGACGCTGGGCCGAGCGGCGTCACCTGCCGCGTGTCGCCGGGCATCGCGCGGGAGTGAAAGCGGCGCGCGAAGTGATCGAGACGTGCGCGCGGCTGCACGTCCCATGCCTCACGCTCTATGCCTTCTCGCTCGAAAACTGGCGCAGGCCGCAGGCCGAAGTCGATTTCTTGATGCGGCTGCTGCGCGAATACCTCAAGCGCGAGCTGCCCACGATTCACAAGAACAATATCCGATTGCTGGTGATCGGCCGCTCGGAGCAGTTGCCGGAGGATGTCCGCAAAGATATCGCCGAGGCGATGCGCGAAACGGCCTGCAACACGGGGATGAAGCTCGTCGTCGCGCTGAACTACGGCGGGCGCGCGGAGCTGGCCGACGCGTTCAACGCCATGCTCGATCACGTCCGCGCCAACGGCCTTTCCGCGTTTCGCGCCGACGAGCAGTCGATCTCCGATCACCTCTACACCGCAGGCTTGCCCGATCCCGACCTGCTGATCCGCACGAGCGGCGAAATGCGCGTCAGCAATTTTCTGCTGTGGCAGATCGCCTATGCAGAAATCTATGTGACCGAAACGCTGTGGCCCGATTTTTCGCGAGCGCGGCTGCTCGAGGCGCTGGTCGATTATCAGAAGCGCGAGCGGCGCTACGGCGGGCTGGGTACCTCACACACCCGAGCGGGTTCACCGGGCGCGAACGGCAAATCGTCGCGCGGGGCGCGAGGCTGACCTCGGAATGCTCGCGCGCATTTTAACCGGCGTTATCCTGATTCCCATCGTCATTGCGCTCGTGTGGTGGGGACCGCCTGCGCTGGTCGCCGCGTGCGCTGCGGGCGTTTCGATGCTGGCGATGCTCGAGTTTTTCGATCTGGGCGAGCGCATGGGATTAGGCGCGTTCCGCTACTGGACGTTCGCCTGCGCCGCCGGAATTTTCTACGCGCAGTATTCTGCGGGACTCGTGGAGTCGCGTGCGTTTCTCGGCGGAACGATCACGCGCGGAACCGGTCCGGCGATTTCGCTCGAAGCCGTGCTGCTGATTTTCGTGTACGGCACGGCGGCGATCGGGCTGGGCACGCGGCGTCCTCTGCGCGATGTGCTGCCTGCCATCGCGGCGGGTTCGGCGGGAGTGCTGTTCGTCGCACTGCCGTTCAGCTACATCGTGAGGTCCAACGAGATCGAGCACGTTGGCCGGCAGCTGGTGCTCTTCACGTTGTTCCTGATGTGGGCGGGCGACACGTCCGCGTATTTCGCAGGAAAAGCTTTCGGTCACCTGCCGATGGCCCCGGCGCTCAGCCCGAAGAAAACTTGGGAAGGCGCGTTCGCGAACCTGCTCAGTTCGCTGGTGGTGGGACTCGGCTTCGCGCGGTGGATGCAGGTCGACGCGATGACCATGCTCATCATCGCGGCGCTGGCGAACATCGCCGGGCAGGTCGGCGACCTCATCAAGTCCGCGTACAAGCGCGGCGCAGCGGTGAAAGATTCCGGGTCGCTGCTGCCCGGGCACGGAGGCGTGCTCGACCGCATCGACAGCCTCATTCTCGCAAGCCCGGTCGTGTGGGTCGCGTGGCAGTGGTTTTCTTCGCGCTAGCATTGAGCGGCTAATTGCGGCTGCCGGCGAAGAGTCGCGCGATCGCGACGAGCACCACAGCGCCTACGACCGCTGCCGCTAGGCTCCCCCAGAATCCCCACACAGCGATGCCGAGCTTGGTGAAGATCCAGCCGCCAATCACCGCGCCGATCAGCCCGAGGACGACATCGACGATGCAGCCGAATCCGCGTCCGCGCGTGACGTGTCCCGCCACCCAGCCCGCGATCAGACCGATGACGATCCAGGCGATGAATCCGTTGACATGCACTCCGACGAAAACAGCGTCCGGCAAGAAGGCAAACGACGAGATCAAGAATAGCAAGGCAGGATGACCTCCCAAGTCATCCCTGGCAGAAGACGTATCCGAGGCACTTGTAAATCAGCTTCGCCGCCAGGGTGTCCGAGGCGTGGTGTCCGGGCTGAGGGACAAGCTCCACCACGTCCATGCCCACGATCTTCTTATGGCCTGCGACGGCGCGCAAGAGGGAGGTGACCTGATACCAGTCGAGGCCGCCGGGCTCGGGCATGCCGGTGGCGGGCGCGATTGAAGAGTCGAAAGCATCCAAGCTGATCGTCAGATAGACGCTGGCGCTGATGTCGGAAAGCACTTTGGCGATCCAGCTTTTCAGCGGAACGCGGGCGATATCTTTCGCCCAGTAAATATTCGTGTGCAGATTCGGAAGCTGCTGCGCTTCTTCGGCGGAAATCGAGCGGATGCCGACCTGCACCGCGTGGCACACTTCGGTGACGCGTCGCATCGCGCAAGCATGGCTCATCGGATTGCCCTGATACTCGTTGCGCAGAGCGGCGTGCGCGCCGATGTGCAGCACGCTCAGGTTCTTGATTTTCTTCGAGAACGCGGAGACGAGCGGCGGCGTAAGCGAATGCTCTCCGCCGAGCGAGACTACAAACTTGCCGTCATCCAGCAGCCCGCAGCCGGCGGTGAATACCTCGGTGATCACTTCGTCGAGCGTGCCGTCCATCGTGTCGATCGGCGGCAGCGTGTGGATGCCGACTTCCTTGTACGGCTCGACCTGCAGCTCTTCGTCGTAGAGCTCCATATTGCGGGTGGCCGCGAGGATGGCCGCCGGGCCGTTGCGTGTGCCGGGATAGAGCGTAGTTGTGCGTTCGAGCGGAATCGGGAAAATGACGGCGCGCGAGGTTTCGTAGCGCGAATGTTCTTCGGAAAGGCCGCCGAAGTTTTCAGACGGCGTAGGCGTGTAGCGGCTCATCTTCGATTCACGATTCCCTGGATTTCATTCGCCAGTGTTGACCGAGAATAGCGGACCCAATTTCAAGTTACCCGCGAAAATTCGGAGACGCAAAGGAATTAGCGCCGAGCGATTCGCAAACTGCAAGGCCTGTGCAATGGAGGTTGCAGCGCGCACTCCGTCATCCTGAGCGAAGTCCGGCGCAGTCGTTTCTCGCGCGGTCTCTGCGCGGCGCCGGACGGAGTCGAAGGATCTCTCTTCGCGTGAACGCTCCGGCATGCACAACCATCCAAGAGAGATTCTTCGACTACGCGTCCCGGCCCGCCTTCGGCGGGACATGAAAGCGCCGGGACGCTTCGCTCAGAATGACGTCGATGGAATGTGCCTGGCCGGAAGGGGGATGCGGGGCTAGTCGTCTTCGCCGACTAAAATCGCGGCGGCCAGCACGGTGGTCCACAGTCCGCGCTTATCGCCGACGGCGGATTGCGTGATGTTCATCGTGCGAACGATCTTGTTCGAGATGCGGTAGACCTCTTTTTTCTCGTCCCACGAAAGATCCGGATCGAACTCGACGTTGAGCGTCGTCGCCAGCATTTCGGCGGCGAGCTCCTCGCAGTATTCGCCCGCCACTTCCTCGGTTTCGCCGAACGAGTGATGCTCGGAGAGATAGCCGTACATCGACTTGTCGCCGGGAAGCGCCAGTCCGACGCCCGCGGCGATCAACCGGTGCGGCTCGCGCGTCTGATTCTCGCTGATCACAGTGAACGCGACCTGCCCGGGTTTGATGTGCTTCAAGCCTTCGCTGCGCGAGATCAGTTTGCAGTGCGGCGGAAAGATCGACGAGACGCGGACGATGTTGCAGGCGGCAATTCCGGCATTCCGCAAGGCGAGCTCAAAACTCGAAAGGCGCTCGCGATGTTTGCCGACTCCCTTGGTGAGGAAAATTTTCTTCGCGACGAACGCCATGAGCCGTGCCGGGTTGCGGTGCCTCCCCGAATTGGAATCAAAAAATTCGGCGCTCGAAAATTAGCAAGCGCACCCAGCGATGTCAACTCATTTCAGGGCTGGCGATGATTACAAATTCGCAAGAGCAGTGAACGCAGGGCGCGGAATCCGCGGAATCAGTCTTTGCTGCACAGCATGATGCAGGGGGCGAGTGCGTCGGAAATCGTTTTCAACTCGCGTAGCTGAGGGTGCGTGAAATCGGGGCCGGCTTCGGCGAGAGTCTTTCCCTTCCGTGAAACTTGAACGACACCGACCACGTTTTGCCCGAGAATGATCGGTGAACTCATGATCTTTTGGATCGGATCACCGCGCATTTCGTCGGCGATCGGCACGGCTTCGAAAACGGAAGCGTGCGGGACGACCGTGAAGTGATTCACAAGTTCCGGCCGTTTTTCTCGAACGGTGCGGGCCGCGAGCGAATTGGTGCTCGAAAGAGGTATCTGACCGACGACGCGGAGATTATCGGGTGCGAGGAATCGCAGCGAACGCTCGTCCGGCGTGAGTCCCATAATGGCAACTTCATGCACCCTCACGCCGAAATTCTTGCTGATGAGTTCCACGGCGCGGTTGAGGCGGACAATATCGCCCTCATCTTTCCGGCGAGCGAGTTCGTGCGCCCACTTCTTTATCTCGCCGATGTGTTCGCTGGGCATTTTGGAGCCTGGATCGCGCTTCGAATCCTGTTTTGATGTTACGCCCAGTTCAATGTCGGGGTGCCGGCATACGGTCGGCTCGTGCTTGGATTGCAACTTCGCGTGAGACGGGTCTGGTATAACTGGAGCGCCCGCAAATGTGGAAACAGAAGCGATGACGGACGGTGTAACGAAATCGGTGACTGCGGCGAAGGACGAAATTTCCGGCACCGCGCGCGATCTGCATTTCCGCTCGATCGTGATCGATACGCACGCCGACACGACGCAGCGGCTGATCTATGACGGCTTCGATCTGGGCGCGCGCCACGCGGACGGCTCGGTCGACATTCCGCGGATGCGCGAGGGCGGCGTCGGCGCAATTTTTTTTGCAATCTGGACGCTTGGCACGGTCACCGGGCCGGAGGCGGCCCGGTGCGCAATGCAACAGATTGACGCCGTGCGCAAGCAGGTGACGCTCCACTCGAGCGATCTGGTGCTCGCAAGGACTGCTGCCGACATTCGCCACGCGCGAGCCGACGGTCGCATCGCCATTCTCATGGGGCTCGAAGGTGGCCACATGATGAACGGCGATCTCGACGTGCTTCGCCGGTTCGCGTCGCTCGGCGTGAGTTACGTCACGCTGACGCACACGCGCACGACCGACTGGTGCGACGCCTCAACCGACAAGCCCGCGCACAACGGCCTCTCGGATTTCGGCAAGGACGTGATCCGCGAGATGAATCGCCTCGGCATGATCGTCGACGTATCGCATGCGTCGGACAAGGCCTTTGCGGATGTGCTGGAGGTGAGCCGAGCGCCGGTGTTTGCATCGCATTCCTCATGCCGCGCGCTCTGCCCCGCGGCGCGCAATCTTTCCGATGAAATGATCCAAGCGCTTGCAGCGAAAAGAGGGCTCGTCCAGATCAATTTTCACATGGCCTTCATCAGCCGCGAGTTTCGGGAGGCCGAAAAGGCCAACCCGCAGCTCGAAATACAAATCGACGAAGAGGCCAAGAGAATTTGCGGTGAAAACATGTCCTGCCAGTTGCTCGAATCGGATAGAATCGCTCGCACGCTTGTGGGGAAAGGGAAGCTGCCGCGAGTTGAGTGGACGGAGATCATCCGCCACGTCGAGCACGCCGTGAAGATCGCGGAAGCCGATCACGTCGGGCTCGGCTCGGATTTCGACGGCGCGGCGATGCCCTACGGGATGGAGGACGCGTCGTGCCTCCCGCGGATCACTGGCGCGCTTCTGGACAAGGGTTATTCCGAAAGCGACACGCAGAAAATTCTCGGCGGAAATGTGCTGCGCCTCATGCAAGATGTGGAGGCAGCCGCCGAATCGATGAGAGGGAATGCCGAATGAATCGCTTTGCCGCAACGCTTTTGCTTTGCACTCTTGGATTTCTTGCGCCGGCCGCTGTTTCCGCGCAGGCGCCGTCAGGCCAGCAGTCATCCGCACCAAAGACCGCGACCTCCACTACACCAAGGACAACACATATGACGACCGACCCTGCTTTGTTGCATCCCGCCACACTGAACGCGAAAGCGCCGGACACGTTTCAAGTGAAATTCACCACCACGAAAGGCGATTTCGTCGTGCAGGTGACGCGCGCATGGTCGCCGCTCGGCGCCGACCGTTTCTACAATTTGGTCAAGCACGGTTTCTTCACCGACGCCGCGTTTTTCCGCGTTGTCCCCGGATTCATCATTCAGTTCGGCTTGAGCGCGAATCCGCAGGTCAATGCAGTGTGGCGCAGCGCAAACATCAAGGACGACAAAGTCACGCAGAGCAACAAGCCGGGCACGATCACGTTCGCTACGGGGGGTCCGAACACGCGCACGACGCAGCTCTTCATCAATTTTGGCAACAACACGTTCCTCGATGGGCAGGGATTTTCTCCGTTCGGCGAAGTCACTTCGGGGATGGACGTGGTGCAGAAGCTCTACTCCGGCTACGGTGAAAAGCCCGACCAGGGCGCCATCACAATGCAGGGCAAAACGTATCTCGACAAGAATTTTCCGAATCTCGACAGCATCAAGTCGGCGACGATCGAGACGCAGTAGCGCATCGTCGCTCTCGGCCGAGTTCAGGCGTTTATCGGCGAAATCGAGCAGGAGTTTGCTCGGGGATCCAGCGTGTGCCACCTCAAGTTCGCTGAGCGCAAATGAGCGAAGCTCAAGTCGACGAACTCCAAGACTATTCCATCAACGCCGGTTGGCGCGACGCGGCGCTCAGCGGGACGGCCGTGCTCGCCGGCCTCGCTGCAGCGAAACTGCTCATTCAGCTTGCGGGCATTCGTCACTACGGCGTGTTTCGCGATGAGCTTTACTACATGGCCTGCGGCGAGCACCTCGCCTGGGGCTACGTCGACCAACCTCCGCTGATCGCCTTCGTTGCGTGGTTTGCGCGCCATCTGCTCGGCAGTTCGGTCGTTGCGATTCGCATCTTTCCTGTGCTCGCAGGTTCGGCCGTCGTGTTTCTAACGGGAATACTCGCGCGCGAACTGGGCGGCGGGCGGTTCGCGCAGTTTCTGGCGGCGATTTCCATTCTCTTCGCGCCCGGCTATCTCGCCTTCGACAGCTTTTTCTCGATGAATGCATTCGAGCCGCTCTTCTGGCTGCTCTGCGCTTGGCTCGCCCTGCGAATCACGAAAGGCGCAACGCCGAAACTTTGGCTCGCCTTCGGCGCGATCGCCGGCGTCGGGCTTGAGAACAAACATTCGATGCTCGTCTTCGGATTTGGCGTCATCGCGGGACTCGTGCTTTCCGGCGAGCGGCGAATGTTTCGCTCGAAGTGGATCTGGATCGGAGGCGCGATCGCGTTCGCGCTGTTTCTGCCGAACCTGCTGTGGGAAGCGCGCAACGGCTGGTCGCAGATTGAAGTCGTGCGAAACGCTCAGCTCTACAAAAATTTGCCGATCACGCCGCTGCGGTTCCTCGGCGAGCAGGTCGCGTTTCTCGGTCCAATCACGCTGCCCGTTTGGCTGGGCGGATTCGCCTGGTACTTCTTCACGCGGGAAGGGAAGCGCTTTCGCTTTCTGGGCTGGGCCTATCTGATCGTGATGGGAATCTTCATCGGCTTCGGAGGAAAATCATATTACCCGTTGCCGATTTATCCCTTACTGATGGCCGCCGGCGGAGTGGCGATCGAGCAGCTCGCTGAATCGTGGAATCCGGTCCAGCTCAGGGTCACATATCCGGCGTTGCTCGCGATTGGCGGACTCGTCGCTCTGCCTTTTGGCGTGCCCGTGTTGCCCGTCGACACGTTCCTGCACTACTCGCAGAGGCTGCCTTATTCAAAGGCTGTGACCACCGAGCGCGATGCAGCGCAAGCGGACCTGCCGCAACTCTACGCGGACATGTTCGGCTGGGATAACACCGCTGCGACGGTCGCTCGCGTGTATCACAGTTTGCCGGCCGCCGAACGTCCGGATTGCGCGATTCTGGGAGGAAATTACGGTGAGAGCGGGGCGATCGATTACTATGGTCCTGCGCTGGGCCTGCCCAAAGCGATCGGCGGACACAACAGCTACTACTACTGGGGCCCGCGCGGCTATTCGGGAGCTTGCGTGATCATCTTCGGCGAGCAGTCGGACGAGTTCATCAAACTTTTTGGCGATGTCCAGCTTGCGGCGACGGCCGACAACCCTCATGCGATGCCCAACGAGCAGCACATTCCGATCTACATCTGCAGGAAACCGATCGCGCCGCTTTCCGTCCTCTGGCCGCGTTTCAAGATGATCATCTGACAATCCGACCAGGATTGTCATCCCGAAGGAGCATCGCGACTGAGGGATCTCTCTTGTCCTGAGCCAGCAGGTGAAATGCCAGTGCGACTGGCCGAAAAAGCAGATCCCTCGCCGCCATCCGCAAAAGACGCGGCTGGGCTCGGGATGACAACCGCGGCTCCTACGCGCGAGGCGGGCGACGTGGTCGCAACACGTCCTCCTCCAGTTTCGCTACGTCGAGTCCCGTCGCAATGAATTTTCGGCTGATTTCCGAGCTTAGATTTCTGACGATCGCGAGCAGCACGCACTCAGTCGTGAGAACCGGAATCGAGCGATTGGCGGTCCTGTCATAAGCAGGCGCGATCTGCTCGGCTTGCTTGAGCGCGCTCGCGAGGGCCGCGGAATGCTGTAGCGGCTTCCCCGGCGATGTGTGCTTTTTCAGCAGACCGAAGAAATGCCAGCCCGGATTCTCTTCCTCGCGACGCAGGCGGTCATAGTGTTCGATCCACGAATGCCAGCGCTGCGGGCTGATCTGGCAAATCCGGCGCAGGAAATCCTCGACTTCTTCGTGCCTGTGCTCGTCCCAGTAGCGTGAAACGCGATCCCAGTTGCAGATATACATCCCCGCAAGCAGGTCGGCGATCTCCACGGTCTGAGAGGCGCGGCTGCGCGCGAGCATCTCAGCGAAAGTCTCCGCGCGCTTTAACTCGAGCGTGAGGCGGTGCGAAGGCTGCAGTTCGCCGCCCGAATCTTGCGCGTCGCGGCGCCCGAACGGGCGCGCAGAATCCTTGCCTCCGAAGAGTTTCATCGGTGATGAACGACCCCGAGAGAAGTCTACCAGCGTTCGCGAGCACGCTGGCTTGGACCTTCCGCCGCCGTTTCTTTTTCATCCACTAGCAGGTATCAAAAAAAAACGCCCCGGCCGGGTGGCCGGGACGTTTGAGAATCGGAAGCCGAGCTTTTCGCGCGGGTTGAAGTCTAGATGTCGTAGTACAGGTGGAACTCGTACGGGTGCGGACGCATGCTCATGGGCGTGACTTCTTTCGTCATCTTGTAATCGATCCAGAGGTCGATGAACTCCTTCGCGAAGACGCCGCCCTTGGTCAGATACGCGTGATCCTGCTGGAGCGCCTTGAGCGATCCTTCGAGCGACCCCGGCACCGAGGGTACGTGCGACAACTCCTCCTTGGAGAGCTCGAAGATGTCCTTGTCGAGCGGTCCTCCCGGATCGATCTTGTTCTCGATGCCATCGAGGCCGGCCATGAGCATCGCGGAGTAGGCGAGGTACGGATTGCACGATGGGTCTGGCGGGCGGAACTCAAGCCGCTTCGCCTTCGGGTTCTCCGAATACACCGGAATGCGCACGGCGGCCGAGCGGTTCCGCTTCGAATACGCCAGGTTCACGGGCGCTTCGAAGCCGGGCACGAGGCGTTTGTAGGAGTTGGTCGAAGGCGCGGCAAAGGCGAGAATCGACGGCGCGTGTTTGAGCAAGCCGCCGATATACCACATCGCCGTCTGGCTCAATCCGGCGTATCCGTCACCGGCAAAAAGCGGCTTCCCGCCTTTCCAGAGGGACTGGTGCGTATGCATGCCCGAGCCGTTGTCGGAATAGATCGGCTTTGGCATAAAGGTGACCGTCTTTCCGTATTGATACGCTGTGTTGCGGAGAATGTATTTGTACTTGCACATGTTGTCGGCGGCGCGAATCAGCGTGTCGAATTTGAAGTCGATCTCGCACTGTCCGGCGGTCGCCACTTCATGGTGGTGACACTCCACTTCGATTCCGACATCTTGCAGCTTCAGCACCATGTCGCTGCGCATGTCCTGATAGTGATCAGTCGGTGGGACAGGGAAGTAGCCTTCCTTGTAACGCGGGCGGAAACCAAGGTTGTGCTCGGCGCGACCGGAGTTCCATCGGCCTTCATCGGAGTCGAGGTAGTAATACGCCTGGTTTTCGCGCGAATCGAAACGCGCGCTGTCCAAAATGAAAAACTCAGCTTCCGCCCCGAAAAATGCCTGGTCGGCGATTCCGCTTTTTTGCAGATACTCTTCGGCGCGGTGCGCCAGGTTGCGAACGTCGCGGCTGTAGGGCTTGCGCGTCGGTGGATCCTGCGCGTCGCAGATCAGACAGAGCGTCGGAGTATCGCGGAACGGATCGATGAATGCGGAATTCGGATCCGGGATCAACAGCATATCGGATTCGTGAATCTGGGCCCAGCCGCGGATCGAGCTGGCATCCATGCCGAACCCGTCCTGGAACGATTCGAGCGTCAATTCCTTGATCGGGTAGCTGACGTGTTGCCAGACGCCGGGAACGTCAATAAATCGCAGATCAACAATCTTAACGTTGTGTTTCGCGGCGAGTTCGAGAACGCTTTTCGGATCCATCCAAACCTCCGTCTTCAGATTCTGCCCCACGCAGATTTAGGGCCGAGACGTTACCTCACGCGGAGTTTCGGCGTCAAGCGCACGGTGGGGCCGAAACCAATGCATTTTTTCATCGCTTCGATAGCAATTTCGAATCGAACCGAATCAAATTTTCTCGGTTGTCTTTACGAAATCCTTATGCCTTCGGATAACTCCGTTATTTCTCGCGACTGAGCTGCTTCACGCGGTGCGCTCGCGCACGCCGCGTGAGAGCGGATGCTACATGGAGCGCACAGGCACGTTCACGACATCGTCGATTTGTACGGCTTCCTTAACGACGAATCCTTCGGCGTATTTCACACCGATCATGCGGCCGTAGTATCGCGCGGTGTCGTTCATGCGGCCCTCGAGTTCGTCGAGCGGGAGCGACACCTTTGACTGCCGGTCCTTTGTCACCGGGCGGAACTGCGATGCGTAGGAGAGGATGGCTTGCCGTCGGCGATCGTACTGCGCTGTGATATCGACGCAAAGCGTCGGCCGGACATCGGCATACGCCGCGGCGTAGAGAATCTTGAACGGACGAAACGCTTCGCCCGTCAGTGGATAGCTCTTGAGGCCCGCAATGAAACAGGCCTCATAACCCAGCCGCGCGGCGGTGTAGTGATCGGGATGGCGCCCTTCCCAGTAGGGCAAGACGACCGTGTGCGGTTCGAGTTCGCGGATCACCTCGGCAATCGCGGCCTTGTACTCGTCGCAAACGTGCAGACGTGCGTCCGGGAAGCCGAGATTTTGTCGCACCTTCGTGCCCATGATTTTCGCGGCACGCGCAGCCTCTCGCAGGCGGGTTTCAGGCGTACCGCGACTACCAGTTTCGCCGCGAGTCAGGTCGAGGATACCGGTGCGATAGCCTGCCTGTGCCATCTTAATCATAGTGCCGCCACAGGTTAGCTCGACGTCGTCCGGGTGCGGCGCAATCGCAAGTAAATCGAGTTTCACTGGGCCTCCATGATGCGGCTCCGCGATTCTACATGAGGCGGGCCACCCCAATCACGCCTAGCGAATCGTACTTGAGTTGCGCGTCGGTGTTCTGTATAACGGGTGCCCTGGGGCGCTACGGGGGCGCAAATTGAGACTCAACCTAATCCTCGCGCTGATCACGGGACTGTTGTTCTGCACCCTTTCCACGATTGAAGTCCCCGAGTTCCTCCGTCTCAAGGACAACACATCAAACGACTACGTCGTCACCATCTATCAGCAAAACGCATCTGCCGAAGCTAGAAGCGAATCACCGCGCTCTCGCGTGCGTTTGGTTGCGACAAAGATAATTGCGTATCACGGCGAGCGAGTTGTTCGCGTTCAATCCTTCGGATTCTCGCCTTCTGTCGACGATTTCCTCCATTCGTTGTGCGTCCTAAGAACATAGTCCACGCATAACCATCAGGCCTTTCGGCACCTTGTCGGTGTCGGTCCGCTGATCGTTCTCAGCCGGACATCTGAATGCCGCCGTTTTTCCCCATTCCGCGGCCTAGCTTTCTCTGGTCGCGCAGAAAGAAAGGGACACAGGACCATGGAAACCACATTGGACTCTAGAAATGAGCAGAATTTGGAGCAGTTCATCCAGGACCTGATCCTCAACGTGGATCGGCCCGAACAAGTTGGGCTGCTGCTCGAAATTCTGCAGGAGATCCATCATTCCAAGAACGAACCAGCGCAAAAGCGTGTCTCTCGGCCCGCTCGTGTCGAGGCCCATCGGGATCGATACGACATCTTCAAGATGTATCCCGACCGAATCGTGCGGATCGGCTTCGTTAAAGGAGTCGAAAACGCGAAGAGGGTTTTGCCGAGCCTGAATTCACTCGGCGAGAGCGTCTACTTCCTCCACGATTCGACGCTCGGGTAAGGCCCAGATACGCTCGCAAAGTTCGTTGGGCCGCGGTGAGGAAACGAGCCACGGCTCTTCGATCTCGCGCCGCAGCTGCTCCCCGTGGTAGCTGCGGCGCGAGTTATTTAGACGTAATCGAAAAGCGCCATAAAGCCGAAATCCATGTGAAGCTGCTGATGACAGTGGAACAGCGTGAGCCCGGGATTATCGGCGACGAAATCGATTTCGGCTTCCTGATATCCACCGAGCATCACCACGTCCTTCATGATTCCAGCGGTCGGCTGGCCCGCGAGACTCGTCAACTCGAAACTGTGACGATGCAGATGGATTGGATGGATGTCGTCGCTCGCATTCCGCATCTTGATCCGGTAGCGCGCGCCTCGCTTTAAGTGATGCGAAGGCGCGGCCATCATTTCCGCGCGTGGATAGGCCACCCCGTTGATCGTCCAGAGGTTGAAACCGTCCTCTGCCGCGTTTTGCTTGACGAACGTCATTTCGATCGTTTCATCGGGTTCGGCAGCGCGCGCATTGGGCTTGGCGAAGCGCGCATAGCTCCAGCGCGATTTCTGTGGTGCAACCCACTGCGGCTTACCCGTGCGTCCGCTATATTCGACCACTATGCCCATTCCATGGTGGCGGTCATCGTCGGCTGTATCGCCCATGATCCAGACGCCTGGCTGGTTCATCTCGACGATCGCCGAAATGCGCTCTGCGGTGCCAATCCACAACACTGGAACCGATGCAGGATTTGGAACTGGGTTACCGTCGAGCGCAACGAGGCGAAACGCGTGACCCGGCAGCGCGAGGCTGCGAATCTCGGTGGCGCTGCCATTCAGAATGTGAAAAAGGACGCGCTCGCCCTTTTTAACGCGGACTGGCTCGCCGTGACCCAGCATCCGGCCGCCGATCGTGAACGAGCCGTAGCCGACCTCGAATCCGTGAGGCATTCCCTTGGCCAGAGAAGCCTTCATCGCTTTTTCCCCGGCTTCCTGCAGTTCCTTGTTCACATTTGCGGGCGACAGAAAATCCATGGCCATGTCGCCACCGCGGCTAAACGTCGGTTCAAACTCCTTCAGCACAAGAAAAATCTCGCGGTCGTATTGTCCGGGCTCGTGGCGCGGCTCGATGTAGACCGGACCGACGAGGCCTCCATATTGCCCCGCTGCCAGATTCGCCCCGGCGCGCACGTGCGAATGATAGAAACGAAGACCTGATGGCCTCGGCGTGAACACGATGCGACAGCTGCCGTGCGGCGGGATGAACGGCGTTCCTTCTTCGGCCGAGCCGTCGACTTCCGACGGAATCATCTGCCCATGCCAGTGCAGCTGCTCGGGCGTATCGGTATCATTGTGCACGTCAACGGTGACTTGCTGGCCTTCCTTCATGCGCAGGAGCGGGCCGGGGAACTGGCCGTTGTACGTTGTGAGCGAAAGAATGCGATCGGGCGCGATTTCGATCGGCGTGGTCGCAATGCGCAACGTGTAATCGGCTCTGCCGGACTCGCTGTGCGGCGCGCCCGGGTTTCCCAGTGTCTGGGCAAGCGCCACATGGGGCATTAATGCTGAGCCAACTGCAACGCCCGCGGTTTTCAAAAAATCACGACGCGACTGCATGATTCTTCTCGCTCATCGGTGGCGGACGAACAGCACGATACGGATAGAGAGTAGCTGAATGGAAGCCCCTGCGGAAGGCTCGAGTCAGATTGCACCGAAAAGATTTCACCGAAGGAAAATCGCCGAAACTGCCGCGGTCAGCACCACCACCTTCCACGGGTGAACTCGCCACTGAACGAGCAGCACAAACGCCGCAAGCGCAATTACGAAATCGAGGGGCCGCAAGATCGTACTGACCCAAACCGGCTTGTACAGTGCGGCTCCGAGAACGCCCACGACGCTGGCGTTGACTCCCGCCAACGCCGCGCGGACCACACGCCTTTCCCGCAGTTGCGCCCAGAAAGGAAGAATGCCGGCGACCAGCATCAAGCCCGGCAGAAAGATGCTTGCGAGCGCAAGGCACCCACCCGCGGTCCCATTCGGAGAGAAATTCAAATCCGCGCCGAGATACGCCGCGAACGTGAATAGCGGCCCCGGGACCACCTGCGCCGCTCCATAGCCTGCGAGAAATGTCTGCTCGCTCAGCCAGCCTTTCGCAACCGTCGCTGATTGCAGCAGCGGCAGGACAACGTGCCCGCCGCCGAAAACCAGCGCGCCGCTGCGGTAGAAAGCTTCAAACTCTGCGAGCCACGGCGCCGCGACCCGCGTGAGAATCAGCGGCGGCGCGGCCAGCAGCAGTAGGAAAAGCGAGCAAAGAACAGCGCCCGTCGTCCTCGACACGGCGAAGCGCAATGGGCTGGGTGTCGCAGCTTGGCTTGCTGCCCGGCAAAAGATCGCTCCGGCTACCGCCCCTGCACCGATGGCCGCGAGCGTGCCGACGTAGGCCGGCGCTAACAGAGCAACGGCCGCTCCGAGCACCGCAATCGTCGCTAGCACGCGATCGCGTGCCAGTCCGCGCTGCATCATCAAGACGGCCTGCGCAATCACGGCGACCGCGACGATTTGCAAGCCGTGAATGATGCCGAGCGTATGGGGTCCCGCGAATTCGCGATGAGCGAAGGCGAACGCAACCATCAGCGCGGCCGAGGGCAGCGTGAATCCGGTCCACGCCGCAAGAGCGCCGGGCCATCCGCCTTTCAACAGTCCGATCGTGAATCCCACTTGGCTGCTTGCGGGTCCCGGAAGAGTCTGCGCGAGCGCGATGATCTCGGCGAATTGACCCTCTTCGAGCCACTGACGCCGCACGACGAACTCGTCGCGAAGGTATCCGAGGTGAGCGATGGGACCGCCGAACGAAGTACAGCCGAGCCGCAGGAATGCCGCGAGAACAGTTCCCGCGCCGACTCGCTCTCGGGCGGTGCCAGGCGCGGTGGTTGAGCTCATCGCCCTTTGGCGCGTTGAAGGCTGGCGTCAAGCGATAGTCTGCCGGCGCCGACGATCAGCAAGAAAAGCAGGCCGAAAACCATGCAAAAATCAGTCCGCGCCTCGTGAACCATGGCCCAGAAGCCTGCCTTTGCGAGCATCGGTACTTTCGTGGTCCAGATCGCCACAGAAATTACACACAACAGCGGGATCGCCGCGATGCGCGTTAACAGTCCCACAATGAGCAGAGCGCCGCAAAAAATTTCGACAACTCCAACGAAGGGCGCCATGACTTGCGCGTAGGGAATGCCGATCTTGAGGAACCGTCCGGTGCCCAATGCGGCTGGGAAAAGAAACTTCTGAATGCCTTCGGAAAGGAAAACCCACCCGACGATCAGCCGGATCAGGATCGCCGATTTCGGCGCCGTCGTTGACAGTAGCTTCGCGATCATTGCCGGACTTTCCTTAGCCCAAGCCGCATGGATACAGGAAGCGAAGGCATTGAGTCAATCGGCAGTCAGCAGTGCCGGTCGTCACGCGCGGCGAAGCTTGGCCTGCACGATCGAACTTACGTATTCGCGCTGGCCCGGAGCGATGTATCGCTGCGGGACCGCCAGGTATGCGTTGTCGTCTTGATAGAGCAAGAGGTTGTGCGTGTCTTCGAGATAGCGATAGAGGCGATACCACTCGAGCCGGACCAGCGAAAACGGATATTCGATGTGCAGCGCCTCGTCGCTAAACCAGACCCGCAGGGGACCTGTGTATTGCGGCCGCCTGCGAGCAAGTAGCATGAAAAGAAGAAGTCCCAATGCGCCGCACTCGAAGTAGAAAAGATTGTCGCGCCGGATTGCCGGATCAAACTGCACGGCGAGGTATCCGAGATAGAACGCGAAGCCAATCGACAAAGCCGCGCGCACCAGAATCCCCCGCCAACCACCGCCCTTGCGAACGTGCAGCCAGCTCGCCCATCGGAGATCGGCCGGTGTGTAGTGCACGTCGACCGCGCGGGCCTTCATAGCGTCGGGCCGGTCCATGTGATTCAGAAGCAGTTGCCGAAATTCCGTGACCGCTGCCTCATCGGGAAACGCGGGCTTCGGCACGACTTCGACCGCATCTTTGGTTCGGATGATGAAGGCCTGGGCGCTCTCCATTACGGAGACCAACTGCACCCACGAATAGTTCGTGCTTTTGCATTTGCAGCCGAAGACGAATCCGTCGTCGGTGGTCTCGAGGTATCGATCGTTGGGACAGTGCAGTTTCGAGTAGCGTTCGTTCAGAATCTCTTGGTGCTGGCGCTGGATCCCGCGCGCCTGAAGCTTCGGGACGCCGAAGGCAATGCCCAACACCGCGGCTCCTGCCAGGACCAAGAGAATCGCGATGGCGTAGTCGGATTCAGACGCTCTCGCGGCCCCTCCTGTCCCGAATGCGTGGTGAACCAGCAGCACGACGCCCACGGCGATGGCCAAAACCGCAGCCCTGGTCATGATGTAGAAACCGCGGCCCCGCTGTCCTTTCATTTGCAGCGAGGGCTGGATCGCAAGGTACGTCTCCCGGGAGATCGCAAAGGGAATCCGCATGGATTCATCTTATCAGAGGGAGTCGGCGTTCTCGCGGGATCGCGCAAGGCAGATTCGGGTTGCGCCGTTCTTTCGCCACGAAATCGACCGGCGGCGCACGAGCATTCTGTTTTCGCACGGCGGCATCGAGTGTTATCGTGCTTGCTTCTGAATTTGAGGACGCTCGCGAAATGGAACAGAAGCCGCTTCAGGGGCAGGTCGCGCTTGTTACCGGCGCCGCCAAGCGCGTCGGGCGCAGCATCGCGCTGCGCCTCGCCGCAGATGGCGCCGCGATCGCCATCAATTACGCGACCTCGAAAACAGAAGCCGATGCGCTCACGACCGAAATCGAACTGGCAGGTAGCCGAGCCTTCGCGATTCGGGCCGACGTGTCGAAGCGTACTGAGGTCGCCAAGATGCTCGCAGCTGTCGAGAAGGAATTCGGCCGGCTCGACATTTTGGTGAACAACGCCGGCGTGTTCTTCCCGGCCAAGTTCGAAGAACTGACCGATGAGCAGTGGGATCGCATCATGGATGCGAATCTGAAATCGCAGTTCCTTTGCTCGCAGGGCGCCGCGCCGATCATGAAGCGGCAGGGCCGGGGGCGAATCATCAACATATCGTCGCTTGGCGGGTTGCTGCCCTGGCCGAGCTTCACGCATTACTGCGTATCGAAGGCGGGATCGATCATGCTGACGCGCTGCCTGGCTCGCGCGCTCGCGCCCGAGATTCTGGTGAACAGCGTCGCGCCCGGCACGATTCAATTTCCAGGCGAGCCGCCTGATGAGGAATTCATCCGTCGGGTTCCGTTGCATCGCACGGGAACAGGCGATGACATTGCCGCCGCCGTGGCTTATTTGGCGACCGCGGATTTCGTCACCGGGCAAATTATCGCCGTCGATGGCGGGAGATCGCTCGTATAGTTCTCCGACGCTCAATTTAATCAAAGAGGCCAAACAGGAACAATGCCGACGCTGATCGAAAAGCCGGCCCGAATCGAAGCCGCAGGCACGAAGCCGAAGACAATCGAAGAGTTCGTTGGGCGCGTGAACTCGAAAACAGCCGCGCTCAGCGTGGCCCACATGCGAAGCCCAGCAGGATGGCTCGAGCCCGGTCAGACGCCGGAATTCGACGAATACTCGCTGGTGCTCAAGGGCGTTTTGCGCGTCACCCACAAGGGCGGAGTCCTCGATGTCGGCGCGGGCCAAGTCGTCGTCGCTCACCGCGGCGAATGGGTTCAGTATTCCACGCCAGAAGGCGCTGACTACATTTCGGTCTGCCTACCGGCGTTTTCACCGGATACGGTGCATCGCGATTGAAACGGCGGTGCGTCCGCGCTAACGCCAGAACACGAAGGCGTTCGCCGTTCCGGTTCCCGCCTCGGAGCGGTAGCAGGGAACGTAGTTCACCAGTCGAAAGTCGAGCTCGGTTTCCGCAATCGCCCCGGCGAGCGCGATCCAGTTCTTCATCTCCGAACTGCCGGATTGGAGAAGCTCTTCTCGGATGCCTGTGAGCTGGTCCGCACTCCCTTTACGCAGCGCTTCCAACAACGCAAGATCGAGCTGTTCGTCGATCACGAAGTGCGAGAGCCCTCCTGATGCAAACAGCGCCACGCTGGCGTCGCTTTTCCAATTTTGAACGGCTTTTGCAACCGACCGTCCGAACCTGTAACAGCGCCCCGACGACGGCTGGTTCGGCGGAAAGAATGTGTTTTGCAATAGCGGAACGCTGGGCACCGGACTGTCGCGCATAACGCGGCGGTAGATGAAGCCGAAGGCGTGCGGGGTCTCATCCGTCGGGAATTTCTTCATTACTGCAACGTCAAAATTGTCCAGCATGAGTGAGGTGACGATGTGGTGCGCCAATTCCGGAGAACCGGGATAGTTCGCGCCTCCCGGAGGAATGTGGCCTGCCGCAGCTTCCGCAATTCCGGGAGGCAGTTTGGCCCGGCGAGCTTCCGACATCTCGGAATTCACGATCCGCTCGCCATGCATCACGCTGAAGGCAGGAATCAGCGTATCGCCGAAAATCTCCATCTGATCGTTGCCGAAAATTATGGCCACGTCCGGCCGCGTTTCCGCGAAGACCTCGGCCAGCCGGTCGAGCGAGGTTTGGCACGATGCATGACGCCCGCGCATTACCTCGAGCGTGCATTGCAATTCAAATCGATCGTCGCGCCTTTGCTCCAGAAGCTCGGAGAAAGTTAGCGTGCGTCCTCGAAATGGGTGTTTAGCGGCGCGATCAGCCGGAACGCGCAGCGCCCACTGCTCGGGTGTCGTGCTGAGCATCGGGCCATGCGAAAGGGCCATTCCTAAAACGATCTTTGCCATGGGAATCTTCCTTGCGCCGAATCGACCTTCGAACGCAGCATCCGCTTTTGAGCGCCGCCATTCTGTGATAGGAGTCACATGGTTCGGTGACCCTTCGCACTCGCGAGAAATTCACATTGGGACTATGCTTCGCGGCAGTTAAACTCAACGCACCGAGGCGGTCAGGGAGCGGTTCTCATGAAGATTTCACGGAACGCAATCCGGCGATGCGCAGCGATTCTTGCTCTTAGTACCGCGGCTTTTTGCGCAGTGCCATTCACGATCGGCGCGCGGGCTCGAGCGCAGTCGAAGCCTGCCGCGAACAATCAGGAACTTCCACCGCTGATTCGCTCCGTCAATGGCGCAGATCTCTTTCGCGCATACTGCGCCTCGTGCCACGGCGTCGACGCGAAAGGCAACGGACCCGCCGCTGCGTCGCTCAAGACCAGGCCCGCCGATCTCACGGTGCTAGCGAAGAAGAACGGCGGAGTATTTCCGGAACCTCGCGTGCGAAAAGTCATCATGGGCGACGACGTGATTGCGTCTCACGGGTCCCGTGAGATGCCCATCTGGGGCCCCATTTTCCACCAAATCGAAGAGGACATCGACCGCGGCAACGTCCGGCTCGAAAATCTCGTGAAGTATTTGGAATCGATTCAGATGCCGAAATGACTTCGAGTGGAACGCCTGCCTTCTCGGTGCGCTCTCGTCCAGAATTTTTTCTGCGAAAATATTTTGCAAGAAACGCGAGAGTCGAATATTCTGTTGTCGATCATACGGAAGGAACAGGGTGGCGGACTCTTCAACTCTTAAGGGACTGGCCCGCTTCGGCAGCACGCAACGTCGAGACGCATGGTGGATCGAAATCGCTCCCACACTCGTCGTTTTCTCGGCATTTTTGGTTTACGCGACACTTCGAGCGTTTGAAGGAAAGTTTTATGAGTGGGGGCCGTATCTCTCTCCATTTTATTCGCCGCTGATTGACCCCAATCATCGCTGGTGGCCGTGGTCGCCTGCGATTTTGATTCTTGGCGCGCCGGCGGGATTCCGCATGACTTGCTACTACTACCGCAAGGCGTATTACCGCGCGTTCGCGATGCACCCTCCCGCGTGCGGCGTCGCCGAAGGTGAGCATCGCGGCTACGTGGGCGAGACGAAATTTCCCCTGATCCTGCAGAACGTTCATCGGTATTTCTTCTATCTCGTCACGATTGTTCTGTGCTTTCTTTGGTACGACGCGATCGTTGCGTTCCGCTGGCCCGAGGGATTCGGCATCGGCGTCGGCTCGTTGATCATGCTGGTCAACGTGATTTTGTTGACGGCGTATTCCGCCTCGTGCCATTCGCTCCGTCACCTTGTCGGCGGAAAGCTCGACTGCTTTTCCTGCGTGACCTTTGGCAAGCCGCGGCGCGCAGCCTGGCGCGGCGTGACAATCCTCAACGAACACCACATGTTCTGGGCGTGGCTGAGCTTGTTTTCCGTAGCCCTTACTGACCTTTACATTCGCCTCGTATCGGCGGGAATCCTCAAGGACATTCGACTGCTGTGAGCCCGGCCGCTCAATACGAAACCCACGAACACGACGTTCTGATAATCGGCGCCGGCGGTGCGGGCCTGCGCGCTGCAATTGAGGCGCTCGCGCAGGGTGCGCGAGTAGCAGTCGTCTGCAAATCCCTGCTCGGCAAGGCGCACACCGTGATGGCGGAAGGCGGCCTCGCCGCCGCGATGGCTAACCTCGATAAGTCCGACGACTGGCGCGCGCACTTCCGCGATACGTATAACGGCGGAAAACGGCTAAATGACTGGCGCATGGCGCAGCTTCATGCACAGGAAGCGCCGGACCGCGTCCGCGAGCTTGAGCAGTGGGGCGCGCTCTTCGATCGCACCGCGGATGGCGAGATCTTGCAACGCGCATTCGGCGGACACACGTACAAGCGTTTGTGTCACGTCGGCGACCGCACCGGCCTCGAGATGATTCGGACGCTGCAGGATCGCGGCGTCCAGCTTGGCTTCGACGTTTTCATGGAGTGCACGGTCACGCGGCTGCTGAAAGATGGCGATCGCGTCGCGGGAGCCTTCGCCTATTGGCGAGATTCCGGAAAATTCGTCGTGTTCAAGGCGAAGGCGGTCGTGATCGCTACCGGCGGCATCGGCAAGTCGTGGAAGATCACGTCGAATTCCTGGGAATGCACCGGCGACGGCATGGCGCTCGCTTACGATGCGGGCGCGGAGCTGCTCGACATGGAGTTCGTACAGTTTCATCCGACCGGCATGGTTTGGCCGCCGGGCGTGATGGGAATTCTCGTCACCGAAGCCGTGCGCGGCGAGGGCGGGATTCTGCGCAACAAGAGTGGCGAGCGCTTCATGGAGAAGTACGATCCCAAGCGCCTGGAGCTTTCGACGCGCGATGTGGTTGCGCGCTCCATCTACACGGAAGTGAAGGAGGGCCGCGGCAGCCCGCACGGCGGCGCGTTTCTCGACATCTCGCACAAGCCCGCCGAATACGTGAAGCGCAAGCTGCCCAGCATGTACCACCAGTTCAAAGAGCTCGCCGACGTCGATATCACCAAGGGTCCGATGGAAGTCGGGCCAACGTGCCACTACATGATGGGCGGCATTCGCGTCGATGCCGAGACGGGCAAGTCAACGCTTCCCGGTCTCTTTGCGGCGGGCGAAGCTGCTGGCGGAATGCACGGCGCGAATCGCCTCGGCGGAAATTCGCTTTCCGACTTACTTGTCTTCGGACGCCGCGCAGGATTGGCTGCGGGACAATCTGCAAACAAAGGAACGAAGGCGCAGCTCGATAGCGCCCAAATTGAGACTGCTGCGCGCGATGCTCTCGCACCATTTGATCGTCCCACTGGCGAGAATCCCTACAAGATCCATCACGATCTCCAGCACATGATGCAGAATCTTGTCGGAATTTTCCGAACGAACGAAGATCTGCGCCGTGCGCTCGTCGAACTCGACAAGCTCAAGGTGCGCGCGAAAAATGTCCGCGCGGATGGCTCCCGCCAATACAATCCGGGATGGCATTTGTGCAGCGATATTCAGCGCATGCTGACGGTCTCGGAAGCCTGCACGCATGCGGCGCTGGCGCGTAAGGAGAGCCGCGGCGCGCACAGCCGCCTCGATTTTCCGAAGACGGAAGATGAGTGGGGCAAGAAGAACCTCGTAATCGCGAAGAAAGGCGATGCGATGAATCTGTTCGAAGTTCCACGTCCGCCGCTACCTGCGGAACTCGAAAAGATTCTGGCGGAGGATAAGTAGATGGCCGAAACGACGGCGACTTTGCGCGTTTTTCGAGGCGACGCCGAAACCGGCAAAGCGGTCGACTATCAGGTGCCGCTCACTCCGGGCATGGTTGTGCTCGACGCCATTCATTCTATCCAGGCCAACCAATCTCCCGATCTCGCCGTGCGCTGGAATTGCAAGGCTGCGAAGTGCGGATCGTGCTCAGCCGAAGTGAACGGACGTCCGCGCCTGATGTGCAAGACGCGCATGGATTCGCTGCCTCTCGATCAGCCGATCACCGTGTTCCCGATGAAGGCTTTTCCTGTGATCAAGGACCTCGTCACGGACGTGTCGTGGAATTACGAGGTGAACAAGAAGATCACACCGTTTCAACCGCGCCCCGGCGTCGAGTGGAAGATGGACCAGGCGGATGTCGACCGCGTGCAGGAATTTCGCAAGTGCATCGAATGTTTTCTGTGCCAAAACGTTTGCCACGTCCTGCGCGAGCACGATAAGAAAAAGGAATTCGGCGGGCCTCGCTTTTTCGTCCGCTCGGCGGGGCTCGAAATGCATCCGCTCGATGGCGCCAATCGCACGCGCGTCCTGAGGGAGCAGCTGGGAATCGGCTACTGCAACATTACGAAGTGCTGCACGGAAGTCTGCCCCGAGGAAATCCACATCACCGATAACGCGATCATTCCGCTCAAGGAGCGCGTCGTGGACGAGTTCTACGATCCGCTCACGATGATCGTCCGCAAGATCTTCGGCGCGAAGTAGCTTCAGCGAGGCTGTGCCTTCGGTCTTCTTCTCTGCGTTCGGTGTGCCTCTGCGGCGGGCTTGCTTAGCCTCTCACAGATTCGTTTAGATCGCTCCGCTCGCTAGCTTCTGAATCAGCTCCCGATCTGCTGCCAAGAAGTTCAGCTCCGGTAAAGACTCCGGCGTTCGCCACTCAATCTGCTCGAATTCTTTGTTCTCGATTTCCTCGGGCGCCGCGCTGGTCACGAAAAATATCAGTTCGATCGGCTCGCGCATCTCGGCGTAGGAATATTTCGAACGGTACACTTCGCGGCCGATCTTTGCATTCACTCCTAATTCCTCTCTCAGTTCGCGCGCCAGCGCATGCTCGGGAGCTTCGCCCGGCTCGACCTTGCCGCCCGGAAACTCCCACATCAGCTCAAACCGCCCGCCACGCGCCCGCTGACAGGCCAGGATTTTGCCCTCGTGCTCGATTAACGCTGCGACAACTAGCAAGAGTCGAGCCCCTTCGATGTCTTAGACTCGATCAAGAATTTGTCAGACTCAATACGTTTCCTTCACTATCTCTAAACCACGCCACACGCACTTTTCCGCCGGGCAACGTGCAGACGCCGAGTTCATCCTGTGGCAGGTGCGCGTATCTCTGGAACTCCACGCCCTTCTCTCGCAAGGCCTTCACCGTCGCCGGAACGTCCGCCACTTTAAATCCTAAAATCGTGTGCTCGTGCGGAGCGTAATCGGGGACGCTCCCGATTCGCACGGTGGCTTCGCCGAGCTTCAGGATTGCGGTGAATTGATCTTCACGGAGGAAAGTCAGCTCAAGCGTATCCCGGTAGAAAGCGGTGGCGCGGTCGCGATCTTTCGCGCAGATGACAATAGCTGGCTCCGCATTCTGCAAAAGTCCCATTATCGTTTCTCCCTGGAGGATCGGCACTTCTTCAACGAGCCCTTGCACCTTGACGCTAGCTGGCGACTGTGTGACGATGCGGGCAATTCCCAACCTCTCTTCGCGTGGGAAAGGAGAGAAACAATGCCACACTTTCTGCTTCAAGCCGCTTACACCCCGGAAGCCGTACAGGCTCTGCTTCGCAACCCGCAGGACCGCACAGCTGCCCTTCGAGCGCCAATCGAAAAGTTGGGCGGCAAAATCCACAACATCTTCTTGTCGTTCGGCGACTACGATGCCGTCGCCATTCTCGAAATGCCCGACAACGTAGCTGCCGCGGCGATTGCTTTGGCAATCTCTTCCGGCGGTGCGTGTAAGACTGTCAAGACAACTCCGCTTTTGACCGGAACGGAGGCGATCGAGGCCGCCAAGAAAGGTGCCGGCTCGGGTTATCGCTCTATGATTGCCTCGGCCTAGACCGCCGCTTGCCGATAAACAAAAGCGCGCCGGAGAGCTTTCGCCCTCCGGCGCGCTTTGCCTTTCAAGCAGAACTACTGATCCGCTTCGACCTTCTTGAGCGCCGGCTTCGGCATCTGCCAGATCAACGACGAGTCGTCGGCGCTATGCGGGAAGAACTGGGCCGACTTCTTGCCCGACGGCAGCAGCACGATATCCGCGCGGCGATTGTACGCCAGCCAGTCCGCCCGCTTGTCCTTCAAACGAGCTTTCGGAGGCGTATTCGGGTTTGTGCTCTCGAGCGTATTCACGGTCACTTTGTCGAGCGGCCGCTCTTTACCGTACGCAGCGGTCTGAATCTTGTCGGCCGAAATTCCCTGGCTGACCAGATATTGCTTGATCCGCTCCACGCGGCGCTCGCTCAAGTCCTGGTTGAACGGCTTGGAGCCGCGCTCGTCTGCGTAGGCCTCGACGGACAGCTTCGCATCGGGGTCGTATTCAAGATATTTCTTGAACCCGCCCGCCAGAGTCGCAAGCGCGAGCTGTTGGCTGCGGACGAGTCCGACCTGCGGATTCTTCTTATCCGGGTAATCCGTCGGATAGAAGATGCTCTGCAGCGTGACTGCCGGAATCGGCTCGACCGATCCCGTGATGTGCAGCGAAGCAGTCTGCGTGGCCGAACCGCCGCAGACGTTCGTCGCGTTGAGCGTGATCGATTTGCTCTCGTCGATCGTGCGAGGCTGCCCACCCTCGGGCACCGTGCTCGTGTCCGCCGGTGTGGCCTGCACGGTTTCGCTTCCGCTCGCCGCAACCGCCTTGCCGTCGACCATGATGCTGTCGGCGTTCGAAGTCTGCCAGCTAACCGTGGAGGAATCCTGCGTGAGCACCTTGTCGCCGATCTTGCGATAGTGCAATTCGGTCGGGTTCGCGGTGATGCTCGCATCGACTTTCGTGTTGACGTTCACCGTCGCGCTGCCCGTAACGGTTCCGCCCGGGCCGCCCGACGTGAAGTTGTAGGTCGTCGTCGCATGCGGCGAAACCGACTGGCTGCCAGTCGTCGGCACAGTTCCGATGCCGCTGATGTTGGCATCCACAGTCTCAGCCGTCTGCCAGTTCAGCGTTGCCGATTGCCCGCAGTTGATGTTCGCCGTCGAGCTGCTGAAGCTTCCAGTGGCCGGAGCGACGGCAATCTGCGCGCTCGCGATGCCCGCCTTGAATCGCGGAACGTCCTTTAGGCTTTCGCCTCGCTTCCAATCGACGGTTTTCTGAGTGCCGCTGGCCAGTTGCACGATCGTCTTCTTGTTCGCCTCGACCTTTACATCGCCGGACCAGACGGTCTTGCCCTGGTGAGTCACGGTGATATGGTGGGTTCCGGGGGGCAAGAGCAGGTTCTGGTGCCAGATCCAGTCCCAGTTGAATTCATCGACGTGCCCGACGAAATAGCCAGGCGTCGTTCCGTTCGATAGCACCGCGGCGCGCTCGTCACCCTTGAATTGCACGTCGCCAAACGGTCCGCTAACGTTGCCGCCCTGCGGCTCGAGTTTCACTTCCAGCTTGGTTGTCTTCCCAGCCTCGATGTTCACGTCCTGCGTCCAAATCTTGTACCCATAGTTCACGACCACGACCGTATGTTTGCCGGGACTTAAGGAAATCGTGTGGTTCCCCTCTCGAATCGCGTTGCCATCCACGAAAACATAGGCCTGCTTCGGTGTAAGTACGGGTTTCAACTTTCCATCTTGTGCAAACCCGGCGGTCGCACCGAGCGTGATGGCGATCACGAGCGTGAGTAGGTGTACGAATCGTCGCATCAGCATTCTCCTAAGGTTTGTAGGCGGATCATTTAAAAGGACGGTTCTCTCGCGCCCTGACGAGAGAACGCCGGCTAGGAGTGAATAAAGTACGTCGTAACCCTTCTCCTGTCAATGAGATTCCAGAAAAGGGCGAAGGGTTGCGAGCTTTTTCAAAAAGCGAAGGGTGTCACCAAGCCGGCTTCGGGTTGATCTTGAGCGCCTAGCGTGCTGACTTATACTATTCCTAGTGTTCAGCGAGACGCTTCTCGATCATTTCCGCAATCCCCGCAACTCCGGCGATCTGCCGGACGCCACGGCAACTGTGGAAGTCAGCAATCCGGTCTGCGGGGACGTTCTGCGGCTCGCCGCACGGTTGGAAGACGGCCGAATCGCCGCTGCTCGGTTTCGGACGCAGGGCTGCGTTGCATCCATCGCTTCCAGTTCCGTCCTCACTGGTCTGTTAATCGGCAAGTCGCCCGCCGAAGCGCGTGCCATCACACCGCAGCACGTCGCCGATGCTCTGGGCGGCCTGCCGCCCGCCACGTTCCACGCCGCGCAACTTTGCGCCGACGCCGTCGCCGCTCTTTTGAAAAAAATCGGCTGAGCGCGAGTCCTAACAGATGTTCTCTTGAGCCCTCCGCAAGGCTTCGGGATCGTTCAGGTTCAGCACCACGCCTTCTTCTTCCGTCAGAACCTCGTCGATCTCATTCGCGTGCGCCCACACAACCTGCCTCGCGCCGACCTCGGGCGAGGCAGCGAGCAGCTCGTCGTAAAGCGTCGCGCGAAAAATCACAGGATGCCCGCGCTTGCCGCGAAACGTCGGCAATACGATCGCTTTGCCACTCGCGTCAAATGTCTCGATCAGCTTCGCGACCAGCGCAGCCGAAACCATCGGATGATCTACCGGGCAGAGAATTAGCCCACTCGTCCCTCCGGGCGGAAGATTTTGAATCGCTGCCTGAATGGACGAGAGCTGCCCTTTTTGCCATTGCGTATTCACGACGATGTCGCCAGCGTGTGCGCCTAGAACGTTGCGGATCTCTTCGACATGCGCACCCAGCACGATGCGGGTTACGCCGACACGTGGATGCCGCGTGACGTCGATCAAATGTTCGATGAAGGTTTTTCCCCGGTAGGGAAGTAGCGCTTTCGGGGTGCCCATTCGCCGCGATTCGCCGCCGGAGAGAATGGCTACGGCGAGCGGCCTGATTGTGTTTTGATGTTGCGCCACGGGAGGTGGATGCGCGGGGCTTCAGCCCCGCGAAAAGCTACGCCAACAAGATGGGGCTTTGGCCCCGGGAATCGGGAATTTCAGTCGTCGCGCGCCGCCGCGGCATGTGCGAGCGTCACCGTCTTGTGCGGCAGGTTCTTCGCGTTGCGGCGCACGGCAATCAATTCCGCCGTGATGCTGACGGCGATCTCTTCGGGAGAAAGCGCGCCGATATCGAGCCCCACCGGCGCATGCACGCGCTGGAACTCCTCGGCCTTGTGTCCCTCCCGTTCGAGCGCCTTGTACACCGAAAGCACTTTGCGCTTGCTCCCGATCATGCCGATGTACCGCGCGTCGGTTCGCACCGCCCACGCAAGCACGCGCATGTCGTCCTTGTGCCCGCGCGTGACGATCAGCAGGTAGCTCGACGCGTTCGGTCTGATTTTCTCAAAGGCATCTTCATAGGTCGTGTATAGATCGCCGGCCATCGGAAAGCGCTCGGCATTGGCAAATGCCGCGCGGTCGTCCGCCACGCCGACCGCAAACCCCGCCGCGCTTGCCACACGCGCGACGCCCAGCGAAACGTGCCCGCCGCCGAAAATGTAAAGCGTCGGCTGCGGTAGAATCGGCTCGACAAAAATCTCCAGCGTCCCTCCGCAGATCAGCCCGGCGTCGTACTGCGCCTCATGATTCAAATTGAATGTCATCTTCCGCGGTTGCTCGGCGTGCATCACATCCTTCGCTGCGGCCCAGACTTCGGCCTCGACGCATCCGCCGCCAATCGTCCCCGCGATCGAGCCGTCCTCGCGCACCAGCATGCGCGAGCTTTCGTAGCTCGGGATCGAGCCATTCGTGTGGACAATCGTGGCAAGTGCCCCGCGCTCGCCGGCCTTCCGCATCCGCACAATTTCTTCGAAGATATCCATCGGTCTGGTCTTCAGTGGCACAGACAATCCTGTCTGTGCGCATTTTCCTGAGCCTACTTTGCCCCGCGCGGCGTGTCAATCCGCGCGTAGTCGAAGCGTGCATTTCACGATTCTTGCGCCGTCTTACGCTTTCTCTGCGGCGAACGGGTCCTTCTGGACACCGCTCCGGCCCGATGCTACGTTAGCGCGCTCATCGCTCCGGAGGATTTCATGAAGGCGGTCGTCATCACCGAGCACGGCGGTCCCGAGGTCCTGCGCTACACGGATGTTCCCGAGCCGACGATCGGCGCGAGTGACGTCCTCGTTCGCGTGCGCGCCTGTGCGCTCAATCATCTCGACCTGTGGATGCGCGGCGGTCTTCCCAATCGCCCTGTCCAGTTCCCGCACATCCTCGGCAGCGACATTTCCGGCGAGGTCGCCAAAATCGGCGAGAACGTGAAAAACGTGCGCGTCGGCGAAAAGGTATTGCTCGCGCCGGGCACATCCTGCGGCGAGTGCCCGCAGTGCATCGGCGGCCGCGACAATTTCTGCAAGGACTATACCCTTTTTGGCACCACCATCCCCGGCGGCTACACCGAATTTGTGAAATCGCCCGCCGCCAACGTGATTCCCATCCCGGGCAACCTGACCTTCGAAGAGGCCGCTGCGATTCCGCTCGTTTTCCTCACCGCGTGGCACATGCTCTTCTATCGCGCGCATCTGCAGCCCGCCGAAGACGTGCTCGTAATCGCTGCGGGCAGCGGCGTCGGCAGCGCAGCCGTTCAAATCGCGAAGGCCACGGGTGCGCGCGTCATCGCCACCGCAGGTTCCGAAGCGAAACTCGCGAAAGCGAAAGAGCTCGGCGCTGATCTCGTCCTGCTGCACAAAGGCGAATTCGCGCGCGAAGTGAAAAAGCTCACGGGCGGCCGTGGCGTGGACGTCGTCTTCGAGCATGTCGGCGAGGCCACATGGGATCAGAGCGTCTACAGTCTCGCGCCCGGCGGGCGGCTCGTCACCTGCGGAGCGACAACGGGCCGCGATAGCAAGATCAACGTCGGTTATCTCTTCGCGCGCCAGCTTTCGATTCTCGGCTCGTTCATGGGACACAAGTCGGAGCTCTTCTCGGCGCTCGAGCTCTTCAAGCGCGGCCTGCTCAAGCCTGTGATCGACACGGTCTTCCCGCTCGAACGCGCCGCCGACGCTCATCGCCGCCTCGAAAGCCGTGAGCAATTCGGCAAAGTCGTTCTGAAAGTAGGGTGAACGCGCTCTTTCTAGTAGACTCGTCGCACCGTGTCGATTCGTTGGTCTCTTGTCGCAGCCTTGACTGGCGTTGCAGCACTGATTGCCGCCGCCCCGTGTTGCAGTGCGGAAACGCTTGGCGAGGTCCTGACGCAGCACAAGATTTCCGGCGAGCGCCTCTCCTCAAAGACTCTCAACGAACGCATCACGAGCTACGCCGTGTTGGATGACAACAGCGCCTCCATGATCGCGTACTACGTCGACGACGGTTCCGGCAAGCTCCAGCCACCCTTGCGGCTAGCGCGATATTCGAAGCAGGATTCCCGCTGGACCGAAGCTGCAATGAGCCGCGAAGATGCGAACCTCCCTAGGGAAACAATTGATTGCCTCGGCTCCGCGGAAAACATCCATCACCTCGGCGATTATTTCCTGATCGACACGCATCTCGGCCCTTCGAGCGGCTGCGTCATCATGGTTTCGCCGAAGCTCAAAGTCACGAAGGTCCTCGATGGCTGGTATCTCGCGGGACTTCTCTCTCACATCGTCGTCTATCACGAGAGCATGGTGCATTTCGCTCCCACACAGCCGATGACGATCAAGATGTTCGACCCGGATCAGGAGAAGGTCACCGCCAGCGTCCGCTCCTACGTTTCTATCAACACCCTGTACCCGCCGCGACAAGATCCTTATCGTGCGCAGTACATCGAATCCCTTCGTCCCTTGGTAGGCGATCAAGCGTGGTGCAACACACACAACTCGGATTGCCATCCGGCGGATTTCGGAAGTGAACTCACACGGGACGGAACATCCGGCGCGAGCCTGGTCGCCACCAACGACGCCGTTCAAGGCCTCGCTTTCGTCGTCGAATACTCTGCGGTCGGAATTGTTCCCGACGAAACCATCAAGAAGACGCCCGCGCTCAAGCAGCGCGTTGTTTACATCTTTCAGCTGTCTGCGAAAGGTTTCGGCTATCGCGAATTTCCGCTCGATGAAATGCAGGATCGTTTCGGCGTCTCAACCATACAGGAGCTTGTGAATCCTCCTGCTTTCGATAAAGTGTTTAGCGCGCAAACTCGTTAGGCGCCCACGCCGCCGTTCAAGCGCCTGCCGCGAATCCGTCAAACGGGAGAATGCCGATGGGCGAATTTCATGCGCTCCTGGTCGAAGGCGTCCCCGGAGTCGGCAAGTCCACGCTGATCGACGCACTGATTCGCCGCCATGTCGATTCATCCGACCCGCGGCGCATTCGCTCATTTCTGCATCTCTCGCAGACCCACACGTACGGTCCTCTCGCTCCCGCCGAAGATCGTCGCTCGCTCACGATGGAAGAGAATTTGGAGCTACTCGGCCGCATTGCGCAAACACTCGAATGGCTGCACGCTGACCTGCGTCACAGCGACAAACCCTGCTTCATCTTGATCGACTCGCTGCATCTCACGCACTGCCTTCGCCCGGGCGTGCTCGCATGGGAAGACGCAACGCCGATCGATCGCCGCCTCGCCGAAATCGGCTGCAAATTGTTGCTCTTGACGGGCAAGCCGGAAACGATTCGCTCGCGAACGATTCACGCCCGCGCCGACTCGCAGTTCCTCACGCAGTACGCCACGAAATTCGGCCAAACGCTTGAGATGATCCACGCGCACTTCGTCCGCGAACAGACAGAATTCATTCGCATGTTTGGCGAGTCGGCTCTCGAAAAGAGAATGTTTGAAAACGACGGAAGCCTCGATACCATCGTGGAGGATGCCCATCGATTCTGGACCGCCGAACCCGGTGCCAGTGGCGTCCGATTCAAAACGCACAACGCGTGACGATCCGGTCGTTATCACCGTTGCGAGCGAAGCGAGTGGAAGGACCTCTCTTAAAGCCCATGCGCCGTGAAACCACCAGCGTCTCTGACGATCCGATCAGGATCGTCATCCTGCTTGCCCTGACGGAGGGAGGAGCACGCGACGAGGGACCTCCTTTGAGTGAAACTCATGCGTCGTGAAACTACTAGCGTCTCCCAGGAAGACTATCTGAAAGCCATCTGGGAGATCGTCCAGGAAGAACAAGTCCCGATCAGCGCGCGCCTCGCCGAGGATCTCGGCGTCACGCCGCCCGCGGTCACGGCCGCGCTCAAGCGCATGGCCCGCGACGGCTACCTTCGCGTCCAGCGCGACGGACGCATTCAGCTCACGGCGAAAGGGAAGGGCGCCGCCCAGCACCTCGTCCTGCGTCACCGCCTCGCCGAAAAGCTTCTCACCGAAATCATCGGTCTCGAATGGTCGCGCGCGCACGAAGAGGCCGAACGCCTCGAACACGGCATCTCGCCCGAAGTCGCGCGCCTTCTCCTCGCGCGCTTCGGACGCGACAGCCGCTGCCCGCACGGTGTTCCGCTCTTCGGCGGCATGTCGCGCCTTCGCCGCAAGCATGGCGCGGTGCGTCTCTCCGAAGCCGACGTCGGTCACTCCTACGAAGTCCTGCGCGTTTACGAAAAAGATCCCGCGTTCCTCGAATTTCTCGAACAGCGCCACCTGCGCCCGTCGGCGCACGTGCGCGTCCTCGGCCGCGAATACGATCAGACCATGTCGCTCACGGTCTCCGGCCACGGCGCCGCACGCATCCACCTCGGCAAGCCTGCCACCGAGCGCGTCTGGGTCCGCCGGATCGGGTAAATCGAGCCAACGGAGAGCGGGGCAGGTTACGCCTGCGGTTGGCCCCGCTTCCTCAACGCTTGTGACACGCCGAGTGCATCGGCGATCCTCTGCCACCTAGCAGAAAAGTCTCTCCGCATCTTCTCAGTGATGACCCAATCTTTGCTGACACGCCGATGTCTGACCTGGAGTTGGACGGCGTCTATTGCGGCGAGAATACCCATTACAGACCTAGTGAATATCTGGCGCGGAGATCCGTGCGGCGCAAAATTATGGAGCCTCAGAGCCCTGCATCGATCCGAGATTCCCGGGCTTGTAAACAATAGCGGTTCAGACTTATGGCCAAACTCGTTTCTTATCTTCCTAACAATATGCAATTCCTTCCTGGTTCCAGCACTAATGAGTCCAAGCGCGCAAGCCATGTCGATTCGTGCAGAAAAGGAGCCGAGCGGCCTGGACTGGTCCAAGAGCTCATTCGAAAGTTGTGCATCGTTGGTGAAATAGCCTCTCAAGAGAGTCAACAAACGATCGTCGAGATGGGCAGCGGCCATTAGTGCACAACCACGGTCCGTCTCCGGACTCAACGAGTGCCTAAATCGGAAAGCGCGGTCGAGATTTCGCCCCAATACCCTCTTCTTCGTCGTTGCCATTTTGCTCGTCCATGCTAGTGTGCGCGATTGCGTGGCTTGCCATCTTGCGCCTAACTGCCAGCCGACTCCGAAACGATCCCATCTGCAGGTCGATTGACATAGTGTACTGTACTCGTGGTCCCACGGAGGCAGACCCCGTCAAATGCTGAACGCGCTGCGCTACTACTGGATCATCGCCAAGGGCTACCGCCTCCGCCCCTGGGAATCGCCCTACATTCAATGGCGCATGGAAACGTTCTTCGGTCAGGACGCTGCCGATCTCGACGCCCGCAAATTCTTCCGCCTGATGTGGCGCGAGCGCGCTCGCATGGAGCACTTTCTCGACTGGGTTGCGGAGCGCCGCGAGCGCCAGCGGCAAAAACAATGAAAGATCGGAATCGGCCGTTGAATCTCGTTCCTACCGCAAAGCCGACAGCAATGCGCGTATTTCGCGCAGCACATCAGTCTCGTTGGTGATGAAGATGTAGTGATATGTGTCGCGAATACGGATCACGCGGGCGGAAGGCAAGCCCTTCTGGAATCCATCGGCGATGGCTTCGTCGTTGGCCTCGGCACGAGCGAGGGCTGCATCCCGGGCGACGGGATCTTTGTCCGCGTAAGGCCCCAGGCGGTGTCCTACAACGTAGATGGCGAGAATGGGAGCGCGAATATCTGTAAATTTTTGCTCGCCGCGGATGATCGCTAGGGTGGCGACCTGTTCGTCGACGTGTTTGCCGAGCCCTCCGCTAGGCGTAATCTCGAATTGCACGCGGATTTCCGCCTCGGGTACCGCATAGCCGAAATTGGCCTTCCTCCAGGATTGAAACGCCGCGACGCTGGCCAAATCGGCCGGGCTTGGGTTGGGACTTTGCGGATTCGCGACGTCCAGAGTCTTCCGCATGTTCGTGACATCATTTTCAAAACGCGGCAGTTCTTCCTGAAGTTCGCTTAGGCCGCGCTTTTCGTCATCGGGACTCATGCCTACTTTGAACTGCTCAAGCGTTGTTCTTACCTCCCCGAGATCAAAACTAAAGTCACCGAGGGAATTGTTGTAGTAGGCATAGGCGTAGCCGGCGTCGAGATAGACGAGGCCGGCGACGCGCTCGGGATGGCGGGAACCGATGGAGCTTAGTTCTTCCCCAGCGATGGAATGGCCGACGAGAATGGGCCGATCGAGCTTTAGAGCATCCAGCACGGCGAGTACGTCATCGCCGAGGCGGTCGGCAGAGTAGTTGTTGTCATGCGCAGCGGGCGAGCTGGATGCGCCGAAACCGCGACGCGTAATGGCGTACACGTGGAAGGAGCCAGTGAGTTTCGGAGCGAAATCGTCAAATACGTGCGCCGTATTCCCCAAGCCCGCCAGGAGAACCAGCGGCCGCCCGGCGCCGCCCCAATCGAGCACCTCCAGCTTCACGTCGGCATCAACGGTGACGAACTGAACCGTGTGTTGGGAAGGATCCTGCCATCCGCCGGGTTGTTGCGGCGAGAGATTGGGCGCGAAAAGCAGCACAGCAAGGCCGACAAAAAAAACCTGACGACTCATTGCATTAAGCCTTAGCTCCGATTCTATAACATCTTCCGGCCACCTTCGGATGAGTCGGGCCTGACGGGCGGGGTAATACGACAAAGTGCCTCCAGCGTCGGGATTTGAATTTTGCACGCAGCGCGCCTTCGGAGTACTCTCTCGGCGTTACAACTGGGGGTGTAGCCGTGCGCAACCCGAAAAAAGATTCCGTCAACCGGCGCGAGTTTCTGCGCACCGCTGCCGCCGGAACTGCCGCGCTCGTCGTCCCGCCGGTAACCACGCGCGCCGCGCAGCCCGCGAAACCTCACATCGCAGGCGCGCCGCCGCTGCTGAAGGCTGTCGCGCCCGACGGCAACCCAAGCGTTGAAATCCTCACCGTCGATCGCCCCGGCTCCGACTTCATGGTCGACGTGCTGAAATCGCTCGACTTCGAATATCTCTGCGCGAATCCCGGCAATTCCTTCCGCAGTCTGCACGAGTCTCTGATCAACTACGGCAAGAATCAGTCGCCGGAATTCATCACCTGCTGCCACGAAGAATCCTCGGTCGCGATGGGCCACGGCTACGCGAAGATCGAGGGCAAGCCGCTGCTCGTTTGCGTGCACGGCACGGTGGGTTTGCAGCACGCCTCGATGGCGATCTACGACGCCTTTTGCGACCGCGTGCCCGTCTACATCATCCTCGGCAATTTTTCCGACGCCGCGCTGCGCTTCGGTCAAGTTGACTGGACGCACAGCGCGCAGGATCCCGCCGCGATGATTCGCGACTACGTGAAGTGGGACGACAACGCCGTTTCGCTCGAAGCATTCGCCGAATCCGCCGTGCGTGCCTACAAAATCGCGACGACGCCTCCGATGATGCCCGTCGCGCTCGTCGCCGGACATGAGCTGCAGGAGAACCCCGCGCCTGACGGTGCGAATCTGGCGGTGCCGAAACTTTCGACGATTTCGCCTCCCGTCGGCGATTCGGCTGCGGTCGCGGAAGCCGCTCGAATGTTGGTGGCGGCGGAAAATCCCGTGCTGATCACCGATCGCGTCGCGCGCACGGCCGCGGGTCTCGCCGGCATGATCGAGCTCGCCGAAACTTTGCAGGCACCCGTGATCGACCGCAATGGACGCATGAATTTCCCCACGCGCCATCCCCTCAACATGACCGAGCGCGCAGGCGCGACGATCGCGGGAGCGGACGTCATTGCCGGCCTCGAGCTGACCGACTTTTGGAGCGCGGTGAATTCGGTGCGCGGGCAGGTCTATCCCGAGACGCGCCGGTCACGAAGCCTGGCACCAAACTCATCAGCGTCACGGCGAACGATCTTTTTGCGAAGAGCAATTACCAGGATTTTCAGCGCTACCAGCCGGTTGATCTCGCGATCGCCGCCGACGCCGAAGCGACGCTGCCGTCGCTCATCGAAGCCGTGAAGCGCCAGCTCACCGACGACCGAAAGCGCGCGTTCGCCGACCGCGGCGCGAAAATCGCCGCTGCGCATCAGCAGGTGATGCAGGCGCAGCGCGATGCCGCGACGTCCGGTTGGGACGCGAGCCCGATCAGTACGGCGCGCCTGTCGATGGAGCTCTGGGCGCAGATCAAAAATGAAGATTGGTCGTTCGTCTCGAATTGCCAGTTCGTTAGCCGCTGGCCGCTGCGCTTGTGGGATTTCAAGAAGCACTATCAATACATCGGCGCGGAGGGAGGTTACGGAGTTGGGTACGGCGCGCCGGCATCGGTTGGAGCTGCGCTTGCCAATCGCAAGCACGGCCGTCTGACGGTTAGCATCCAGAACGACGGGGATCTGATGTTCGCGCCCGGCGTGCTCTGGACCGCGGCGCACTCGCGCATTCCGATTCTGATCCTCATGCACAACAATCGCGCCTACCATCAGGAGTTGATGCAGATTCAGATCATGGCCAATCAGCACCAGCGCGGAATCGAGCGCGCCAGCATCGGCAACGTGCTCACCGATCCGGCGATCGATTACGCGAAACTCGCGCAGAGCATGGGCGTGCACGGCGAAGGGCCGATCAGCGACCCGAAAGATCTCGCGCCCGCGATCCGGCGCGCGATCGAGGTCGTGAAGACCGGCAGTCCGGCGCTCGTCGACGTTCTCACGCAGCCGCGCTAGGAGATGAATGTGCGCCAATTGAAATTGCTCGCACTTGCTTTCGCGGTGGTGCTCGGCTGCCATTGCGTCGAGGCGCAAGCGCCCGCCAAGACATCCGGGGACATCGATAACGGCAAACACCTTTTCGCGAGCGCCGGATGTGCGACGTGCCACGGCGCGAAAGCAGAAGGTACCAACCTCGCGCCGGCGATTGCTCCACCGCCCGTCGATCTGCCGGGCCTGATCGCGTACGCTCGCAAACCGACCGGCAAGATGCCGCCCGTTCCGATCGGCACAGCTGACGACCAGCAGATCGGCGACATCTACGCATTCCTGAAATCGATCGCCCCCGCATCGTCGTCCGCCGTGGAATCGCTGAAAGGCGATCCAGAAAACGGGAAGAAGCTCTTCGCCGCGTACGGCTGCTACGAATGTCACGGCCGCCAAGGAGCGGGCGCCGCGATCGCGCCCCGCGTCGGCCCGCCCGCGCTTTCGCTCGCAGGCGTCGTTCGCTACGTGCGCGCGCCGACTGGCCAGATGCCGCCGTACACGGCGAAGGTCGTCTCCGATCAAGACCTCGCCGACATCTACGCCTATCTGAAATCGTTCCCGGCGCCGCAGCCCGCGTCTACCATCCCGCTCTTGAATCAGCAGCGCGCGCCGCGCCCTGCCGAATCCTCGTTTTTCTTCGCCTGCTCTGAACTTGTCCCTCAGTACAGTGGTTCCGTGCGACGCCGCGCGTGACAATGTTTCATTACTTCTGCGTGCTTTGTCATGCGTCGACTCTTCCCACTTTTCGTGCTTGTGGCGGCGCTGCTTCAGGCCGATTGCGCGGGTGTGACCGGCACGTCCGGCAACCCTGGAAATCCGGGCGCGTCGCCTCCACCGCCAAGCATCAGCGTTTCGGTTTCGCCCAACCCTGCGACGGTTCGAGTGGGCGCGACGCAATCGTTTTCCGCGACTGTCACCGACACGTCGAACTCGAATGTGACGTGGCAAGTGAACGGCGTGGCGGGCGGCAGCGCGGCGACCGGAACGATCAGTTCGAGCGGTCTCTATACTGCGCCCGCGGCCTTGCCCAATCCGAATAGCGTCACGGTGCAAGCGGTCAGCGCGGCCGATTCGAGCGCTTCGGGCAGCAGCACGGTGACACTCTGGAATCCGATGCCGGTGCTGAACGGCATTTCGCCGAATACGGTTTCGACCGGCGCGTTTTCGATCACGCTCAACGGCAGCGGATTCGTGAGCGGCGCGCAGGCGCAACTCGCCGGCACGGCGCTGACGACAAGCTTTGTCTCTTCGACGCAGCTCACGGCGACGGGTAATGCTTCGACTGCGGGCAATTTCGCCGTCACCGTGACGAATCCGAATCCGGGCAGCGCGACGTCCGGCGCACAGAATCTGCAGGTCACTTCGAATAGCGGCGGTCCACCTCCTCCACCTCCTGCATGCAGCGTGATGACTCCGGGGCAAGAAGGCAGCCTCAATGGCTTCGTGCTGTTCCCTCCGGATAATTTGTGGAATACGGACATCTCGAACTCGCCGGTCGATCCGAATTCCGCGGCGATCATCAGCTTCATCGGCGGCAGCGTGCCGCTGCATCCCGATTTCGGCTCGGGTCTGTACAACGGCTCGATCATCGGCATCCCGTATCTCGTGGTCGATTCGTCGCAGGCGCCGATCGCGATCGATTTCACGGCCTACGGCGACGAGAGTGATCCCGGCCCGATGCCGATTCCTACTAGCGCGCCGATCGAGGGCGATCCCAATCCGAGCGGCGATCAGCACGTGCTCGTGCTCGACAACAACGGCTGCTGGCTCTACGAACTTTTCGACGCGCAGCCGAGCGGCGCGGGCTGGAACGCAGGCTCGGCCGCCGTCTGGGATCTCACAGCCGACGAGCAGCGGCCTTACACCTGGACTTCCGCCGACGCGGCGGGCCTGCCGATCTTCCCGGGTCTCGTGCGCTACGACGAAGTCGTCGCGGGCGCGATCAATCACGCGATCCGGTTCACGCTGCAACACAGCCGCGCCGCGTTCACGCCGCCTGCATCGCACTGGGCCGCGAATTCGTCGAGCGCCAACGCCGCGCCAATGGGCATGCGAATGCGGCTGAAGGCCAGCTTCGACATTTCCGGCTACTCCGCCACGAATCAAGTAATCCTCACGGCGATGAAAAAGTACGGGATCATCATGGCGGACAACGGGTCGTCGATGTATATCAGCGGTGCGCCCGACGATCGCTGGAACAACGACGATCTGCACAATCTTGACGGCGTCACCGCGGCGGATTTCGATGTGACCGAAATGAATCCGATCTACACGAGCGCCAACGTGCCGCAAGGCGCGGCTCCTTCGATCGCCAGCTTCACCGCAAGCTCGCAGACTGTCTCGGCGGGCACGCCCGTGACGCTGAGCTGGAGCGTGAGCGGCGCGTCCTATCTGATCGTTTCCCCGGATATCGGCGCCACGCGCGGCACGAGCGTTGTTGTCACGCCCTCGCAGACCACGACATACACGCTGTACGCGACGAACGCATTCGGCCGCACGACGGCTACGGTCACCATCACGGCGCAGTGACGCGAGCGTTTGCGTTTCGGAAACCTACGTTCGCGGATTCGATGCCATCGTGGAGGTAAGGGGAGTAGAGTTTTTGGTGAGCCAGCCATGCGATACAAATTGATCCTTGCGTTGGTCTTTTGCGCTGCGATCGCGGCGGGCGCCGTCGCTGCGCCGCGTCCGGGCGGCCTCGGAACGATCGGCGGTCAAGTGCTGAACGCGAGCGGGAAGCCCGTTGTCGGCGCGCACGTGACACTGCAGACCACCGAAGGCCATCATCTCCAGACCGTGGATACCAACGAGCAAGGCCGCTTCTGGTTCGCATCTCTTCCCGAAGGGCAATATTCGGTGCGCGCGACGTACGAAGATCGCGTATCCGAATGGCGGCAAGGCCTGTGGGTCGCGCCCGGCGAACAGACCAGCATCGTGCTTCACCTTCGGCCGAAGAAGTAGCTTCCGACCTTTTTCGAGCAAACTCCTGGGAAATACCAGCCCCTCCAATTGCGTATGATATAGGCGAGGCCAGTGAACGATGGTGTTCGTGTCGGTGACGCGCTTGCGCATACGGTCGATTTTCTTTCTGCCGCAATTTTTGTGGTACGCACTCCGCTCGTCGCGCCAGGCGCAGCGCTCGCCGGGTTTTGTCGGCGGGCGGCTGATGCGCGAAGCGCAAAACGCCTTCTGGACGCTGACCGCGTGGAATGCCGATAAAGCAATGGACGCATTCCGCACGCAGGGAGCGCACCGCGACGCGATGCCGAAGCTGCTCGATTGGTGCGACGAAGCCGCTGTCGTGCACTGGACTCAGGAATCGCGCGAGTTGCCGTCGTGGCAAGAGGCGTACGAGCGGATGATCAAGCAAGGCCGTCCGTCGAAGGTCCGGCATCCGTCGGCGGCGCACACCGCGCACCAGTTCCCTCCGCCGCGGCCGAGCCGCATCGACGCGCCGATCGCGCCGGCAAATTAGGCTCACTCTAGTTCGCACGCGCGAGCCTCCGCTTAATCTCGCGCTCGAAATCGGGGAAGTAGCGGCTGATAACGGCAAGATCGAATCGCGCGAGGATTGATTCCTTCGGTTCGTTTTCGAGAAGGAATTCGAACGAGCGCCGCACGAGTTCCGCAGGCTCGATCTTGCTGCCCGCGAGGCGGTCGTAGTCGGCTTTCTTCAGCGTGACGCGGTGCGACGTCGCGCTCTTGCCTTCGGTCACGCGGACCTGGAATTCTTGCTCGCCGATTTTTTCGACTTCAATTTTTGCGGGCATTCTGTGATTTTCCCTAAACTTTTTATTCAGCTCCGGCTGGTGAGCGCTAGATTCATTCCCTCAAAATGTTGGCGATTAGGATTTTTCAAGTGCATGTGTTTGCAATGAGATAGGTTGGATTCTACTAACGAAATTTGGCGATTAGAAATCCATGGGTTCAACGCGCGGGGAACGGAGCCGCCACCCCTCAAGAGCTTGCTGCGATTGGCACGTCCGGGCGCGCAGAAGGGGAGGGCTTGGGTCCGGTAGTTACGTCGCGTTGTCCGTCTCATGCTCTTCACGCGATCAGGCTAACAGCGGGGATGCGCCTGTCAAGCGCGGGAGTCTGTGGACTTTTGCCCGAATAGGTCGGTGGTTGATACTCGTACCTACAGCAGCGACACAATCTTCCTTTCGATCACCTTGACGTTTACCGGTATGCGCTGGTCGATCTCCCGTTTTTGGCCCAGGATCTGGCACGTCAGAACGACCCGGAGGCTTGCCTTGAAGAACACGCCTTGGTTGTCGTGCATTTGAGCCAAGGTATTGACAGGGTCGGTTTGACATCGCCAACCGATGGGCAGAGAGCTTCTGGGTCTTGCGGTCCATAGCCCGCTAGATTGGGGTACGGCAGGTTCGGTAATCGGGATTTCATCTGATAGTAGTACAACCTCCTCGACGATGACTGTTTCATCCGATCGATTCTCTACGTTCAGGAGAAAATTCTCAGCCCGGCCGTGCTCAAGCTTGATCCAGAGCCGCACTTTCGCCAGCCTGTCTTGTATCTCTGACTGTGACAACCGCTCGGCGTTGGGTAAAGAAGCGTTCCTTGGAAGTTCGCCGCCTGCAATAACGATGCGGTCACGGCCCACATACTTTGCTTCGCGAAGGGCTTTGTCAGCGTCATCGAAGAGGCTCTCAGTCGAAGCCGAGGTTTGCGGATAGGACGCGATTCCGATACTGAAGGTGACCTTGTGAGAGCAGCGTTGAAACCGCAGCGCTGCGCCCACATCCCGCAACCTCTCGCTCAGAGCGCAGGCCTCGGTCGCGTTGTAGTTGGGAAGTATCACGGCGAATTCATCGCCGCCCCATCGATAGCATCGGCCCTTTCCCTCGCACACCAACTTCAATGCCGACGCGATTCCAACGAGGACTTCGTCGCCCGCGGAGTGGCCGAACTCATCATTCACCGACTTGAAACGGTCGCAGTCAATGATCGCTAGGGCGAGGGGTGAGGACGCGCTCACGGCCTTGCCGAGTTCTGCTAAGTCTGCATTGAACTGGCGCCTTGAGAATATGCCGAGCGATCCGTCTTGGTCGCTGCTTTGGTCGATGGTGGTTTGGCCGCCTAGGAGGAATCGCCGACCCAAGGGAGTGATTTCCAGACTATGGAAGTTTGTGATCGCTTGAGGCCAGCCAGAACTTACGACCACTCCTGAGACGTAGTGCTTTTTCACCAGAGCCTGTATGGCGATGATCCATTGCTCTCTGGGTTTCGAAGCGAACTCGGAAGGTTCGTCGCGCAGGTCGTCTAATCCCGGTTCTTCTGGAAAGGCGCCGCCGAGCTTGGTCAGGATGAAGTCTGCCAGTTTTTCATCGTAAGCCATAGCCCCAAATACTCTACCATACCGAGGCGAACGCGAAGCGAAGCCAGTAGCGAGCGCATCGAAGCTGCGCGGCTGCGCACGCGCGGGGGCGCGGCCTGCAGGCAGGAGTGCGTGCGCCACGGAGAGCGAGTCGCCGAGGCGCACTCATGTGCCGCACGGCGCGCAGGCGCCAGCGCGGGCGGTTAGAGAGGCGTATAATTAGAGCAAAGGCAAGACCACGTGGAAGACCTGAAGATCATCGACAAAGTTTCCGAGTTGCACGAGGCGAGATGGTGGGAGGCGGAGCCGAACGGCCGCGTGCACTGCTATTTGTGTCCGCGGCACTGCCACATTGGGGAGGGGCAGGCCGGATTTTGTTTCATTCGCGCGAACCACGGCGGCAAGCTCTACAGCCTCGGCTACGCGCATCCCGCCGCGCTGCAAATCGATCCGATCGAGAAAAAGCCGCTGAACCATTTTCTGCCGGGCACGCGCGTCTTTTCGATGGGGACGGCAGGCTGCAACATGGGCTGCTTCTTCTGCCAGAACTGGGGAATCTCGAAGTCGAAGGCCGATCAGGCCGCGTCCACCTACGTTCCACCCGAGGACGTAGTAACGCTGGCGATGCGCTACGGGTGCCCGTCGATCGCGTTCACCTACAACGAACCGACGATCTGGGGCGAGTACGTGATCGACATCTGCCACGCCGCGAAGGAGGCCGGCATCAAGACGGTGATGGTCTCGAACGGCTACATCACGCGCGAAGCGTTCCACGACATCTACGACCACATCGACGCGGCGAACATCGACCTGAAGGCGTTCACGGAAAATTTCTACGGGAAGATTACGCTGACGCACTTGCAGCCCGTGCTCGACACGCTGCAGTGGCTCAAGAACGAGACGGACGTGTGGTTCGAGATCACGAACCTGATCATTCCGACGCTCAACGACGCGCCATCGGAGACGCGCGCGCTCGCGGAATGGGTGCTCGAACATCTCGGGCCGGATGTGCCGCTGCATTTCACGGCATTTCATCCCGACTTCAAATTGCGCGACAAGCCGCGCACTCCGCCGGAGACGCTCCACGCTGCGCGCGCGACGGCGATGGAAGCGGGGCTGCACTACGTCTATGAGGGGAACATTTACAGCGGCGGGGCGCACACATTTTGCCCGTCGTGCAAGAAGTTGCTGATTCGCCGGTCGTGGCATGACGTGCAGGAAAACCATCTCAAGAACGGCTGCTGCCCGAATTGCGGACTCGCGATTCCGGGGCGGTGGTCGAATTCGACTGCTCCGAAACTCTCTCGAAAGGCGCAGGCGATTGCCGAAGAACGCTACGGCGATTTGAATTTGTAGAACACGCCCAATCCTCACATCGACTCGACTACATGCTGCGGATAAGTCTGCGCATTGGTACGGCGCTTCGTGCCGTCGTTTTTTCGCGGGGCTTAAGCCCCGCGCTTCCACCGAAAGAGTACGTCGGAGCTCCCTTCGCATTCGCTCAGGGCAAGGAGGTACCGCGCCTGCAGCCGGCAGGCAAGCTCCGCGCGGATCGTTTATGTCGCACCTAAAGGTGCGACCCTCAAAGCGAAGATCGCGGTCGCGCGCCATCCCCTCGCGAGATCAGGTGCGCGTGGCGGGGCGGAGCCAAGAGGCGAGGGCGGCGACTGCGAGCACGCCTAGTATCACAGCCAGAGAAATTTCTGTGGGGATCGGAATCCATTCGCTCAGGAGCATTTTCGCTCCTACGAAAAATAGAATGAGGGCGAGGCCCTGATGAAGGAAGCGGATCCGCGACATCATTTCCGCAAGGCCGAAGTACATCGCGCGCAGGCCGAGAATCGCGAAGACGTTGGATGAATACGCGATCAACGTATCTCGCGTGACGGCGAGAACGGCCGGCACCGAATCGACCGCGAAGATCACGTCCATCGCTTCGATGGCGACAAGCGCGAGAAGCAGCGGCGTGACGGCGCGGTGCCCGTTGGTGCGAACGATGAATTTTTCTCCCTGGTAGGACGCATCGACCGGATGAATCTTGTGCACCAAGCGCATCAGCCAGTTGTCTTCAGGGCGGAAGGCATGGCCGGGAAGCAGCATGTGAATGCCCAGAAACACCAGCCCAGCGCCGAAGACGTAGAGCGCGAAGTGAAAATGGCGCAGGAGTTGTACTCCCGCCACGACGAACGCCAGGCGCAACACGAGCGCTCCGACTACGCCGGTGTAAAGCACGCGATGCTGGTAGCGCGGGTCGATGCCGAACGCGCGGAAAATCAAAAGAAAGACGAAAATATTGTCCGCGCTGAGGGATTTCTCAAGCACGTAGGCCGCGAAGAATTCGACTCCGAGCTGATGGCCGCGCGTGACGTAAATCCAGAAGCCGAAGGCCACCGACAGTCCGATCCACGCGCAGGTTTCGATGAGAGCGCGCTTGAGCGTGACGCGCCCGGACTTCGACGACGCGGCCAGATCAATGACAAGCGCCGCACCGATCACTACAGCGAATATGATCCAGGCGATCGAGTCTCCGTTCACGGGGATCGGAATTCCTTTTCCATTTTGGCGAGCCGCACGAGTCTACACTGCGCGTGTCCGACTGGGAACGCGGCGGGTCCGGGATGTGCCGTGCGCCCCGAGCTATGAGAAAATGGGATTTGCCAGCGGCCGGAGGTGGAGTATGGCGATCGGATCGCTTACGGCAGCAGCGTCGTATTTGATCGAACAGAAGTACGATGCGTACACGCCCGAACAGCACGCGGTTTGGGCAGAGCTGGTGCGAAGGCGAAGACCGCAGATCGACGCGCACGCGTGCCGCGCCTACCTCGAAGGCTACGAATTTCTCGGGCTCGAAGACAACCGCCTGCCGAATTTGAAGTCGATCACCGCGCGGCTCAAGCCCCGCACCGGATGGAGCTCGACGCCGGTGAGCGGCTTCCTGCCGAGCGACGCATTTTTCGAGATGCTCGACGCGCGGATGTTTCCGACGACCACGTGGATTCGGAGCCGCGAGTCGCTGGGATACACGCCCGAGCCGGATATTTTTCACGACGTCTTCGGGCATGTGCCGATGCATTCGCATCCCGTCTTCGCGGATTTTTTGCAGCACTACGGAAACGTCTGCGCGAAGATCAAGAACAAGGAAACGCTCGAGCGGCTCGGGCGGCTTTTCTGGTACACGGTCGAATTCGGGCTGATTCGCGAAGGCGGAAAGATCAAGGTGTATGGCAGCGGCGTAATCAGCTCGCACGGGGAGTGTACCAACGTGATCGAAGGCGGCTGCGAAATTCGACATTTCTCGCTCGATGAAGTCCTCGCCACGCCGGTGAAGGTCGACCGGATACATTCCCTCCTGTTTGCCATCGATGGTTTCGAGCAAATCTACGAAGCGATGCACGAGGCGGAGAAGCGCGTGCTCGCGCATTCGTAGATTGCCCCTTCCTGGCAATAACCAGAATCCCTAAAGAGAGATTCTTCGACTGCGTGGCCGGACGTCCCGGCCAGGCGGGGCGCGAAAATCTGTCCGGCCACTTCGCTCAGAATTACGCCTCGGGTGAACAAATCACGAGGTGAAGGATTGCGTCGGCGTGTCAAACAGAAAAAGAGGGATGCTGGGCTAAAGCCCAGCGCTACATTCAAACCTTACGGCGGCGACTTCTCGTACTTGATGACAATTCCGTTGACAGCAAAAAACGCGCGTGTTACTCACGCATGCGCGCGCGATTTTGCGTCGCGTGATGTTTCGGAGACCAATCGCAGATGAAGCTGGAGCTTCCGCCAAGAGTCAGCGACAAGGCGTTCGCGAAGGCGCTAGACGCGTTTGCAGGCGTCGTGGGCAAGCAATGGGTGCTGGCGACCGACGAAGACCGCGACACGTTCATGGACTACTACGCCGCAGGCGACGCGGATCAGCACGTCCCGAGCGCGGCGGTCGGACCGCAGTCGGTCGAAGAGGTGCAGGCGATCGTCCGCATCGCCAACGAATACAAAGTGCCGTTGTGGCCAATCTCGCGCGGCAAGAACCTGGGATATGGCGCGGCGGCGCCGTGCATGAGCGGCACAATCGTGCTCGATCTCGGACGGATGAACCGCATCCTCGATGTGAACGAGCGATTCGGCTACTGCCTGATCGAGCCGGGCGTCGGATTCTTCGACCTTTTCAATCATCTACAGGAAAACAGGTTCAAGCTGTGGATGTCGATTCCCGCGAATGCGTGGGGTAGCGTGGTCGGCAACGCGCTGGAGCGCGGCTACGGATACACCCCATACGGCGAGAATACGCGGAACATTTGCGGGCTCGAGATTGTGCTGCCGACGGGTAATCTCGTGCGCACAGGAAACGGCGCGATGTCGAACAGCGCGTCGTGGCAGCTTTTCAAATATGGATTTGGGCCGTCGTGGGATCAACTCTTCTGCCAGTCGAATTTTGGTATTTGCACGAAGATGGGAATGTGGCTGATGCCGGAGCCGGAGGCCACACTCGGGCTCAACATTCAACTACCGAATCCGGACGACGTTGGCTGGGCCGTTGATGAGCTTGCGCCGCTGCGGATGCGCGGCGTGATCGAGCAGAGTCCGAGCATTGGGAACTCGCTGCGATTCGTCGCATCCCGCACGCAGCGAAGCGAGTGGTATTCGGGAGATGGAGCGCTGCCGGACGACCTGCTCGTCGAAATCCTGAAGAAAAACAATCTTGGCTGGTGGACGATCAATCTGCGCCTCTATGGCTACGACGAGGCGAACGAAGTACACGCGCGCGTCATCAAGGAAGCGTTCGCCAAACGCACCAAGCAGGAGTTCGAAGTGGTCAAATGGCATCGCGGCGAGCCGATCGAAAATTCCGGAGCCGGCGTGCCCGCGACGAATGCACTGCAGATCATCAACTGGCGCGGCGGGCGCGGCGGGCACATCGGTTTTTCGCCCATCTTGCCGGCGAACAGCGAAGCGGTACTGAAACAGTTTCACAGCACGAAAAAGCGGTACGAGGAAATCGGCGTGGACTACTACGGATCGTTCACCCTGTTCGAGCGGTACACGACGAACGTCAACATGATGGTTTACGACCGGGACAATGCAGCGATGACGTCCAAGGTGCGGGCGCTTTTCAAGGTATTGATAGCCGATGCGGCGAAGCAAGGTTACTCGGAGTACCGAACTCACCTTTCCTACATGGACGATGTGGCGTTGACATTCGACTTCAACAAACACGCGCTGCTGCGCCTGAACGAGACGGTGAAGGACGCACTCGACCCGAACGGAATCCTCGCGCCCGGCAAGCAGGGAATCTGGCCGAAGGCGCTGCGGACGGAGCGAGCATGAACTCGGGCGCTCAGGATCCAATGCTCGGCTGCATCGGCAAGATCGCACTTGCGATCATGGTTCTCGCGGCTTCCTGTTTTCTCTCGACAGGTGCGAAAGCGGGCTCGCGGGACGATTCCGCGCAAAAGATCGAAGAGGGCAAGAAATTGTTCCACGCGCGCTGCGGCTTCTGCCATCTCGCGGGCGGAACTGGCACGATCATGCTGGCGCGCCGCTTGGGGAAGGACCGCGCGTTGCTCGAGGAGCGCACGGACCTTAACGTCGAATACATCAAGAAAATTACGCGCGTGGGAATCAACGGCATGCCTCCTCACAACCGCATCGAATTGCCGGACAGCGAACTCGATGCGATCGCGATTTACGTTACTCGACCTGCGTCGGCCCGCACGCCGGCTGCTGCGGCGGGGAAGGGCGGCGCTCCATGAAGCGGAGGGACTTCTTGAAGGGCGCGGCGATGGTTCCGGCTGGTGTTGCAGCCGCACAATGGTCGGCTGCGGCCGAGGCGTTCGGGGCAAAGTCTTCGCGGATCACAGCGGTCGTGTACGACGAGCGCTACGCCGATTGCCGAGTTTTTGCCGAGTCGCTTGCGAGGCAGGGCGCGATGTTGTTTCCTACCGGCGGAGACGCTGCGAGATTGTGGTACGGCGCATTGCGCGCGCATCTGGCGAGATATGGCGGCGGCGTTGCTGGCATGACGACGGATTGCGATCTTGGCGTGTCGCGTGAGTGCGGAAGGGAACTGGGAATGCGGATCGCCTACGAAGGTTCGCATGACGGCCGCACGTCAAATTGCTTGAAGCACCGCCTTCGCGGCGGCGACGAAGCAAATGCAGTCTACGCAGCGCTGCTGCGAGCGGACGCGCCATGGGCTGAATCGATCGCCACGGCGCTTGCCCGACCGCCGCTCGGTGAGCGAATCATCAACGCCATCGCCGGGACGCCAACTATCACAACTCCTGCTTCAGGGGCACATTTCGGTTACCTAACGTCTTGGTTGCTAACCCCACTGACCCGGACGAACCAACGCGGGCAGTCTTAGGTCGTCCCAACAGGATTTGCAGGAAGAATGGCGGGGACGACGAGACTCGAACTCGCGACCTCTGCCGTGACAGGGCAGCGTTCTAACCAGCTGAACTACGTCCCCGCGCCAA
>Ga0187780_10000036_pt1 | contig 105568 bp, 95 predicted proteins | sample 1015_Q2_SP10_20__FD_132429 | JGI IMG/M metagenome (GOLD analysis project Ga0187780, IMG submission 132429) | Tropical peat soil microbial communities from peatlands in Department of Meta, Colombia - 1015_Q2_SP10_20_MG | ecosystem: Environmental > Terrestrial > Soil > Wetlands > Peat | place...
CTTGGAATCGCCGGCCGCAAGGCAATCGTTTGTGCGTCCAGCCGAGGCCTTGGTTTTGCCTGCGCCAAAGCGCTGGCCGAGGCCGGCTGCGAGGTCGTGATCAACGGCCGCAACCAGGATCAGCTCGCCGCCGCCGCCGCCGAACTCAAGAAACTCAACGGCGCCAAAGTAACGCCGGTAGCGGCCGACGTCGCCTCGCGCGATGGACAGAAGGCGCTGCTCGCCGCCTGTCCCGAGCCGGATATTCTCGTCAATAACAACGGCGGCCCGCCGCCGCGCGATTTTCGCGAGCTCGACCGGCAAAAGCTGCTCGACGGCGTCACCGCCAATATGGTCGTGGCGGTGGAGCTCATTCAAAAAGTCATCGACCCGATGATCGCCAAAAAGTTCGGCCGCATCGTCAATATCACCTCGGGCTCGGTGAAAATGCCGCTCGCCGGTCTCGACCTTTCCTCCGGCGCACGGGCGGGTTTGACCGCCTTCCTTGCCGGCGTCGCGCGATCGGTCGCCGCCTCCAACGTCACCATCAATTTCATGCTGCCCGGCGTTTTCGCCACCGATCGTTTGCGGACTTATATCGACACGATGGCGAAGAAGAAGGGACTGAGCGCCGAGTCCGCGCTCGCCGAACGCGTCGCAACCGTGCCGGCAAGGCGCGTGGGCCGGCCCGACGAATTCGGCGCCGCCTGCGCATTTCTCTGTTCGGCGCATGCCGGCTATATCACCGGACAAAACATACTGATCGACGGCGGGACCTTTCCCGGCGCGTTCTGAAACGACGATCCCAAGGAAATCCCAAGGAGGATATCGATGAAGCTCGTTCGCTACGGCGCGCCCGGCCGCGAAAAGCCCGGCATGATCGACAAAGACGGCCGCCTGCGTGACCTGTCGAAGATCGTTCCCGACATCGCCGGCGACGTGCTGTCGCCGAGCGGGCTCAACAAGCTGCGCAAGCTCAAGCCGGAAAAGCTGCCGCCGGTGCGCGACAAACCGCGCCTCGGCGCTTGCGTCGGCAAGGTCGGCAATTTCATCGCCATCGGATTGAACTATTCCGACCACGCCGCCGAAGCCGGCATGCCGATCCCGAAAGAGCCGATCATCTTCAACAAGGCGCCGTCGTGCATTTGCGGACCGGACGACGAAACCATGATCCCGAAGGATTCCTCCAAGCTCGACTGGGAAGTCGAGCTTGGCATCGTCATCGGCAGTCGCGCGCGCTACCTGAGCAAGGACAAGGCGCTCGACGCGGTCGCCGGCTATTGCCTCGCCAACGACGTGTCCGAGCGCGTCTTTCAGATCGAACGCGCCGGGCAATGGACCAAAGGCAAGGGCTGCGAGACGTTCGGCCCGCTCGGTCCCTGGCTCGTCACCAAGGACGAGATCAAGGACCCGCAAAACCTCGACATGTGGCTCGACGTTAACGGCGAGAAGCGCCAGCGCGGCAACACTTCGACCATGATCTTCGATTGCCGCCACATCGTCTGGGCCTGCTCGCAATATTTCGTCTTGGAGCCGGGCGATGTCATCATCACCGGCACGCCGCCCGGCGTGGGGCTCGGCATGAAACCCGAACCAAAATTCTTAAAGGCCGGCGACGTCGTCACGCTTGGTATCGAAGGGCTCGGCGAGCAGCGGCAGAAAATCGTGAAGTTCAAGAAGTAGATGCGCGCGGTGAGCCGCCTCCACTCGCATTACCCGCGGGTCCATGCTAGCCGCCAATAAGTTCACTGCAGCATGGATTGCCCGGTCAAGCCGGCCAATGACGACAGAATAATCACCCCTCGCGCGCCTGCAGCACGGCTTGCGTCGAAATGCGCGACCAGGCGGCGACCCTGTCGCCGAAGGCGAGGTAAGAATCGCGCACCTTGGCCGCGTTCGCGCTCTTGCCGGCGAGGTCGGAGAGGACGTCCTTTGCCGTCGTGCGCGCAGCCGCGATCAGATCGGACGGGAAGGTGCGGAGCTGCACGTTGTCTTTGCCGGTGAGCGCAGCCAGCGCCTCGATATTGAGCCGCTCCATTTCGGCAAGCGCGTAGGAGGCTTCCGCCGCGCAAGCATTGGTCACGATCGCTTGCAGTTCGGCGTCGAGCGCCTGCCAGGCTTTCAGGTTGACGATGCATTCGCCGGTGCCGTTCGGCTTGTTGAAGCCCGGTCCGTAATAGAACGGCGCGTAGCGATAAAGCCCGAGCGCGATATCGGAGCCCGGCCCGACGAATTCGGCGCCGTCGATGACGCCGGATTGCAGCGCAATCAGAATTTCGCCGGGCGCAGTCGTCTGCGGGATCGCGCCAAGCCGGCGATAGACTTCGCCGCCCAGTCCCAGCGAGCGGATTTTGAGCCCGCGCACGTCGTCGCGGCTTTTGATCTCGCGGCGAAACCAGCCGCCCATGCAGACCCCGGTATTGCCGGCCATAAAGGGCTTCACACCGAACGGCGCATAGAGTTCGTCCCACAGCGCCTGGCCGCCGCCGGCATCAATCCAGGCGACGTGCTCGTTCGGCAGAAGCCCGAACGGCACGGTGGTGAAGAAGGCGGCCGCCGGCTCCTTGCCCTGCCAGTAGAACGCGGCGGTGTGTCCCATCTCGGCGACCCCCGAACCGACCGCGTCGAGCACCTCCAAAGCCGGGACCACTTCGCCCGCGGCCGACACGGTGATTTCGAGGCGGCCGGCGGATAGCGCGCCGATGCGCTCGGCGACCCGCTCCGCCGACATGCCCGGACCCGGCAGGCGCTTCGGCCAGGAAGTGACCATGCGCCACCGCATCTTGCCGCTTTGCGCCAAAGCCGGTGCGACCAAGGCCGGCGCGACCATAGTAGGTGCGGCCATTGCGCCGGCGACGCCCAACACGGCGCCCGGCATAAGCTTACGGCGCGTGATCCTTGCCATCGCTTGATCCTTTCGAAAGCCGCGCGAGCAATAGCTTACGACACCTTATTATGACACCAGATAGCGGCCATGCGGGACGGCGTCGCAGAGCTTGCGCGGGCAGGATTTTTCGGACACAGGTGACGCGAACTGCAAGCACCGGCGTGGGAGGGTCGAATGGGAGCGAATTTCGGTATTGCTGGAATGGATTGGCAGCAGCGGGTCAATTGGGACCGGCTGCGAAAATACCGGACCGAGCGCGCTCGCGCGATGATGAAAAAGCACGGCCTCGGCGCGCTTGTATGCATGTATGACGAAAATGTCCGCTACCTGACCGGCACGCTGACACCCGGCTGGAACAGGCTCAAGCCCGGACTGCGCTATGCGATGCTGTGCGGCGACGGCGCCCCAATCCTGTTCGAGCAGGGCGATCTCGGCTTCCAGATCGAGCGCCATTCCCCGTGGATCCCAAAGCAAAACGTCCGTCACTCGTTCGCCTGGATCAAAGGCGCCGCCGGCCCCGCCTCGACCCAGCAAGTGACGAAGTTCACCAAGGCGGTGCTGCAGGCGATGAAGGAGAACGGCGTCGCCGGGCAGAAGCTCGGCGTCGACTTCATCGACATCAACATGATCAACATTTTCAAGGAGAACAATATCAACTGGACCGACGGCATGAGCGCAATGATGGACGCGCGGGCCGTCAAGAACGAGGACGAGCAGGAGTGCTTCCGCATCGTCGGAGCCATCGGCGACGCGACGCACTGGGAATGCATGAAATTCCTGCGGCCCGGCATCACCGAGAACCAGGTGACCGCGCATCTGATGCAATATCTCTACAACATTCCGGGTATGGAGGATGTCGAGGACGTCATCGTTTCGTCGGGTCCGAACACATGGCCGAACTGGCGCAACTTTTCCGACCGCATCATCCAGCCCGGCGATATCGTCTTCATGGATTTGGCCGCGCTCACCTGGAACGGCTACAAGTCCTGCTATTACCGCACCTATTGCGTCGGCAAGGAGCCGACGCAGGAACAGAAGGACACTTACGGGACCGCGCTCGAATGGCTCTACGATTCGATCGGCGCGGTGAAAGTCGGCGCCACGACGCGCGACATCGCGCTCAAATGGCCGTCGGCGATGGAGACCTGGGGCTACGAGGATGAAGACCAGGCCGCGGCCAATCTCTGGGGACACGGCCTCGGGCTTGCCCAATACGATCCGCCGGTCATCTCGCGCATCTGGTCGCTCGACCATCCCGTGGAGATCAAGGAAGGCATGACCTTTGCGCTCGAGACGCAGCACGGCAAGAAATTCCATTACGGCGTGCGGATCGAGGAAATGCTGATTGTGCACAAGGACTCCATCGAGATCGTGTCGAACTTCCCGGTCAAACAGATCACGGTCGTCGATCCACTGCCGGGTTACGGCGACCACGTACGGTGAAATTTTCTTTCCCCCGCAAGGGGGAGGTGCCGAGCAAAGCGAAGCCGGTGAGGGTCACCCGAGCTGAAATGAGCTCCGCGGCTGTGTGACCCCACACTACCATCCCCCTTTCAGGGGGAGGGAACATTCGAAGCCGCGAGTACGTACGTAAAATGTGCTGACGATCGATGACCTCGCGCTCTGTTATTTTGACATTGGGTAATCCCGCTGCCGCCAACGCCGCTTTGGTCGGACCGAAAGCGGCCAACCTCGCGGCGCTGGCGCGCGCCGGCTTGCCGACGCCCGGTGGCTTCTGCATCACGGCACACGCTTATTGGCGGCAGATCGAGCATCTCGGCCTTGCCGGCATGGTGAACGCATATGACGGCGCCGATCAGCCGGCGCAGCGCCGCCTCGCCGTTGAAATCCGCCTGAAGCTTTATCAGAGCGACCTTGCGCCCGACGTCCTCGCCGACGTTCTCGCCGCCTGGTGGACCGAGCAAAAGCCGGCCGCGGTGCGCTCCTCCGCGCTGATTGAAGATCGCGCGGACGCGAATTTCGCCGGCCAGTTCGAAAGCTTTCTTGGCGTTGCGGATGACGCAGAATTCCTGACCGCGCTGCGCGCCTGTTGGGCGGCGTTATGGACCACGAACGCGCGCCGATCAATGGCCCAGCACGCGCAAAGCCCAGCCGGGACGGCCATGGCCGTTCTCGTGCAACCGCTCGTCGCCGCACAGGTCTCGGGCGGCGGCTTGAGCGAGACCGCGGACGGCCAAATGCTGCTCAGCGCGACCTGGGGACTGGGTTCGGCCATCGCGCAAGGCGAAGTGGTGCCGGACCGCATCGTGCTCAGCCGCCATGGCTTCGTGCGATCGAACGAAGCGGGCCGCAAACATCACCGCGAAACCTGCGGCCACTTGGCTGGAAAAAGCGCGGGAACCGCGCCGCAAGCCGTGCCGGAAGTGCTCGTTCGTGCGCCGTGCCTCGAAGCCGGCCAGGCTACCACACTCGGGCGGCTGATGCGCAAAGCCGAAAGCGTGCTTGGCATGCCGCTCGAGATCGAATGGGCGCTCGATGAGACCGGTTTCAAATTGTTGCAAGCCCGCCCGCTCAACGTGCAGCCGGCGCAAGTGCCGGATGAAATTTGGCTCAAACATCCCGGCCTCAACGGCCATCCCGCCGGAATCGGCTGGAGCTCGGGCCGCGCCGTCGTGGTGAATTGCGAATGCGAGCTCTCGCGCGTCGCGCCGGGCGACATCCTGGTGACGCGCGTCGCCGGTCCCGCGCTCAGCCACATCCTGCCGCGCGTCGGCGGCGTGGTCGCCGAGCTCGGCGGCTCGACCTCGCATCTTGCCTCGCTGGCGCGCGAGCGGGGCATCCCGATGGTGCTCGGCGTACTCGATGCGACGCGCCGGATTCCCGACGGCGCACAGGTCGCGGTCGACGGGGTGGCCGGCGTCGTGCGGTGGCTTGCCTGATGGCCAAGAGATCCCGACGAGCACGCATCTTCGTCACGCAACCGATCTGCGCGCATGCGCTCGACCGCTTGCGCGCGGCGGCGCATGTCAAAGTCTTTCCCGATGCAAGCCGCGTCATTCCCAAGCGCACATTGATCGAGGCCGTTCGCGAAACGGACATTCTGTTTTGCCTTCTCCACGACACGATCGACCGCGCCGTGATCATGGCCAATCACGATTTACGCATGATCGCCGCGCAATCGATCACGCCATCCAACATCGATGTTGCGACGGCAACGGCGCGGCGCATTCCGGTGACGGTGACCGCGCCGATCACCACCGAAGCCACCGCGGACCTCAATTTCGGGCTGATGCTGGCGGTGGCGCGGCGGATCCTGGAGGGCGACCGCATAGTGCGCGCGGGAGGATTCCCCGGCGGCCAATCGGCCCATCTGATGGGATCTTATGTCTGGGGCAAGACCATCGGCCTCGTCGGCGGCGGCGGCTTGATCGGCAAGGCCGTGGCGCGCCGGGCCCATGGATTTTCCATGCGCGTTCTCTACTGGACGCCACGGCGCAAACCCCAGCATGAAGAACGCGAGGCCGGCCTGATTTACGCGCCCTTCGAGCAATTATTGCGCGAATCCGATTTCGTCTCGCTGCATTCACCGCTGAATGCGGAAAGCCGCCATCAAATCGGCGCGCGAGAACTGCGTCTCATGAAGAAGACGGCATTTCTTATCAATACGGCACGGGGCGCGATCGTCGACGAGGCGGCGCTCGTCCGCGCTTTGCAGAGGAGACAGATCGCCGGCGCCGGGCTCGACGTTTTCGAATACGAGCCGAAGGTCGACAAGGCGCTAAGGAAGATGTCCAATGTGGTGCTCACGCCGCATCTCGGCAGCGCAACTCCCGAAGTGCGCGAGGAGATGGCGAACATCGTGGTCGACAATATTCTTGCCTTTCTCGAAGGCCGGAAATTGCCGAATTGCGTCAATCCGCATATTTTTGCGCTTTAAATGTCATGCCCCGCACATCGATCGCCATCACCGACAGTCCCTTCCCTTCGCTCGATCCGGCCAAGAAGGCGCTGGCGCGGCTCGACCCCGAATACCGGATGGCGAAGAGCGCGTCGGCCGATGACATTCTCGCGGTGGCGCGCGACGCGGACGCCATTCTTGTTACTTACGCCAAGCTTCCCGGCGAATTGCTGCGGCAATTGACGCGCTGCCGCGCGATCGGCCGCTTCGGGCTGGGCGTCGACAATATCGACTTGCCGGCGGCAAAGGCGCTCGGCATCGCCGTCAATTACGTGCCGGATTATTGCCTGCGCGAAGTGTCGGATCACGCGATGGCGCTCCTTCTTGCGCTCGTGCGCAAAGTGACCTTTGCCAACAAGCTCGTGCAGTCCGGACGATGGGAAGTGCCGCCGATCGTGCCGTTGCAAAGGCTTGAAGGCCAGGCGTTGGGACTCATGGGCTTCGGCAATATTCCGCGCACCTTGGCGCCCAAGGCCAAGGCGTTCGGCCTCAAGGTCCTCGCTCACGATCCTTACGTGGCAAAGGACATATTGGCCGTGGCCGGCGTGGAAGGCGTGAGCTTCGACGATCTGCTCGCGCGCTCCGATTTCATCTCGGTGCACGCGCCGCTTTTGCCGGCGACGCGCGGCATGATGAACGCGAGCGCCTTTGCCAAAATGAAAAAAGGCGCGTTTCTCATCAATACCGCCCGCGGGCCATTGATCGACGAGACTGCGCTGGTTGCGGCGCTCGATTCGGGCCATCTCGGCGGCGCCGCACTCGACGTGGTGGCGGTCGAGCCGCTGGCCAAGGACTCAGCGCTTCTTGGCCGCGACAACGTGATCTTGACGCCGCACATCGCCTATTATTCGGTCGAGGCGCTGGAAGAATTGCAGACCAAATGCGCAAGCGACGTCGCACGGGTCCTGTCGGGCGAGAAAGCGATCTATCCGATCAGCGCGTAAATCCGTAACGCTCGGCGCCGATTCCATTCGCCTCACTCGGCGGTCCATCCGCCATCAAGCATCAGCGCGGAACCCGTCATCAGCGACGATGCATCGGAAGCGAGGAACACGATCGCGCCGGTAATTTCGTCGAGCTGTCCGAGGCGCCCGAGCTTGATCTTCGACAACACTTCGTCGCGGAACGCCTTGTTCTCGAAGAATGGCCGCGTCATCGGCGTTTCCAGAAACGTCGGGCCGAGGCTGTTGACGCGGATATTGTGCGGCGCGAGCTCGATCGCCATCGCCTTGGTGAAGCCCTCGACGGCATGCTTGGACGCGCAATAGACCGTGCGGCGCGCGGCGCCGACGTGTCCCATCTGCGACGAGATGTTGATGATCGAGCCGGGAAGCTTCGCTGCAACGAGCCGGAGCGCCACCGCTTGCGCCGTGAAAAACGCCGCGCGAACGTTGAGCGCGAAAATCGCGTCGAAATCCTCGATTGTCACGTCCGGCAGATAGGCCGGCCGGTTCATGCCGGCATTGTTGACGAGAACCTGGAACGGCTCTGTCTTGGCAACGGCTTCTCGCACCGCTTCGATATCCTTCACATCGAGAACCAAGGTACTGGCCTTTTCGCCGCGGGCGCGGATCGCCGCCGCCGCTTGCTCAATCTCGGATTTGGTGCGCGCCGCAAGCGTCACATCCGCACCGGCCGCCGCGAGCGCCGAGGCCGCCGCAAGCCCGATGCCGCGCCCGCCGCCGGTGACAAGCGCGCGCTTGCCGTCGAGGCGAAAGGACGAAGTTCTGGCGAGATCGGTCGACGTCACGCGCCGTTGCCCTTGGCGTAGCGTTCTAGCCGCTCGGCGAGCGTTCCCGTATACAATTCGAACAGGTGATTGTCGCTGTCGTAAAAATAAATCGACCTGCCCTCGCCCGATACGCGCTCGCGCGGGCGGCGAATTTCAAGTCCATGCGCTTTGATCCTCGCCTCGTAGGCCTCGAATTCAGAATCTTGGATCTTGAACGCGACGTGATTGTAGGTTCGCGACGGCAACGGCTCGCCTTCCATGATCGCAATCCAAAGACCGCCGACCTGAAAGAATTTTTCCCGCGCCGTCGAGAAGGTCTCTTCACCGCTTGAATAGACTTCACGTGCATCGAACACGCCGGTCAGAATCGCCGTCATCCGCTCCAGGTCGCGAACGATGAAAGTAATATGTGAAAGGCCTTCGATCATTCCGCCGCCTCGCCGTAAGGCACGTTACGGCCGCCGTAACGGCGCACGCGGATATTGGCCTGTTCGGCATGCGCGACGAAACCCTCGAGCATGCACAGCCGCGAACAGGCTTCGCCGATCGTGGCACTGGCCTCGTCGGTCATCACTTTTTGATAAGTGCAGGTCTTCAAGAATTTACCGACCCACAGTCCGCCGGTGTAGCGCGCCGCCTTTTTGGTCGGCAGCGTATGATTGGTGCCGATGATCTTGTCGCCGTAGGCGACATTGGTGCGCGGACCGAGAAACAGCGAGCCGTAATTTTTCATAGTGTTGAGAAAATAATCGGGGTCGCGGGTCATCACCTGGACATGCTCGGAGGCGACGCGATCGGCCTCGCGCGCCATTTCGGTCTCGTCCTCGCAAACGATGACCTCGCCGTAATCGGCCCAGGCTTTACCGGCTGCATCGGCGGTCGGCAGAATCGCAAGGAGCCGCTCGACCTCCTTGATCGTCTCGCGCGCAAGCTTTTCCGAATTGGTGATGAGGACGGCCGGCGATGTCGGCCCATGTTCGGCCTGGCCGAGCAGATCAGTCGCGCACAGTTCGCCGTCCACCGTGTCGTCGGCGATGATGAGCGTTTCCGTCGGCCCGGCGAGGAGATCGATGCCGACGCGGCCGAAGAGCTGCCGTTTGGCTTCGGCCACATAGGCGTTGCCCGGCCCGACGATCATATCGACCGCGGCGATTGTTTCGGTGCCGAGCGCCATCGCCGCGACGGCCTGCACGCCGCCGAGCACGAAAATCTCGTCGGCACCGCCGAAATGCATGGCTGCGACGATCGCGGGATGCGGACCGCCCTTGAACGGCGGCGCGCAGGCGATGATGTGTTTCACGCCGGCGACGCGCGCGGTAACGATCGACATGTGCGCCGAGGCCACCATCGGGTAGCGGCCGCCGGGCACGTAACAGCCGATCGAGCTTACCGGGATATGCCTATGGCCGAGCACGATTCCGGGCAGCGTCTCGACTTCGAGATCGTGCAGCGTTTCCTTCTGCTTCTGTGCGAAATTTCGCACCTGCGCCTGGGCGAATTTGATGTCGTCGAGATCGCGCTTGCGCACCTGACTGATCGCGCGCTCGATTTCGGCCAGCGTGAGCTTGAAAGAGGGCGGCGACCAGTTGTCGAACTTGCGCGACAGTTCGCGTACGGCCGCGTCCTTGCGCACCTCGATGTCGGCGAGGATCTGTTCGACCGTTTCGCGGACCTTGGCGTCGGCGGCCTTGATCGCGCTCGCATCCATCCCACGCTTGAGGTGCCGGGCCATGTGTTCCTCCAGACTGGACGGCGGCGGAGGGACGACAGACGGCGGACATCAAGAATGCTCCAGTGGATGCCCTTGTCCGTCCTCCGTCGTCTGTCCTCTGTCCTCCGTTATTTAATCGCTTGCGGATTGATCGGCGAGCCGGTGCCGCCGGTGATGATGAGCGGCGGGCCGCAGAAGAAGAATTCGTAGACGCCGTCCTCGACGCAGTCCTCCGCGAGTTCCTTCAAATAGAAAATCTCGCCCATGCACAGGCCCATGGCCGGTATCACGACCCAGTGCCACGGCTGGTTCGCTTCAACGGTTTCATTCGGCCGCACCTCGACGCCCCAGGTATCGGTGCAGATCGCCGCGATTTCCTTTTCCTGGCACCAATAGCAGTTCTCGAACTTGACGCCGGGCGCGTCGCCGCCGGCGTAACCGCCCCATTTCTTTTCGGCGAGGCAGCGCTCCATCTGGCCGGTGCGGATGATGACGAAATCGCCGCGACCGATGGAGACGTTCTGGTCCTTGGCGCATTTGTCGAGTTCGTCGTTGGAAATGCTCTCGCCGTCGGCCATCCACTTCACGCCGCGAAAGCGGGCGATATCGAGGAGCACGCCGCGGCCCACCATCTTGCTCTTCGAGTGCTCGATGCCGAGCACGTTGAGCCCCTTGGAGTCGATCAACTTGGCGTCGTGGCCGTTATAGGCCTTGTCCTCGTAGAAAACATGGCCGAGCGCATCCCAGTGCGTCGCGCCCTGCACGCACAGCGTGAGCGTGTCGTCGGCGTAGCGGATCTTGTTCCAGTCCTGCCGACCGGCGATTGCATCGGTGCCGGTCGCGAGCATCTGATGGATCGGGTTGAAACGGCCGCCGAATAAACCGGTCTGTGGACCCGTAGCGTCGAGCGGAATGCCGAGCGCGAAGACCTTGCCGGTGCGGATCAGGCTTGCGGCCTTGACGATATCCTGCGGCGTGACATGGTTGAGCGTGCCGACATGGTCGTCTTTGCCCCAGCGGCCCCAGTTCTTGAGCTCCTCCGTCGCCTCGGCGATAGCCTTTCTACCGACCTTGATATCCATTCTCCCATCCCTCGTCCCTGCCTATTTCCCTGACGGCTTAAACGTCGTTTCGGATTTGGCGAATTCAGTGTGGCACAAATGCCTCGTGTCGTGCGTATAATATTTTCGGCAAGCTCATGCCACCCGCGGCAAGAGGAAACTGGCGCATGAAGCTTTTGAGCTTTGCCGCCGACGGCAAGGAATGGTTCGGCGTGGCGCGCGACGACGGCGTTGTCACGCTAAACGACAAGATAGGACAGCCGGATTTGCGGGCGGCCCTTGCCGCCGGCACGATCGAGGCCATCCGCCGCGCGGCGAAAGTTGCCGCGGCCGACCGCAGGCTCGGCGAAATAAAATTTCTGCCGGTGATCCCGCGGCCGGGGAAGATTCTTTGCGCCGGTCTCAATTACCGCTCGCACGTCGCCGAAATGGGCCGCGAATTGCCCAAGCAGCCGAGCATGTTTGCCCGTTTCAGCGATACGCTGGTCGGCCATGGCGGCGAAATGATCCGGCCTTCGGTTTCGGACAATTTCGATTTCGAGGGCGAGCTCGCACTCATCATCGGCAAGGGCGGACGCCACATCAAGCCGGAGGCGGCGCTCGACCATGTCGCCGGCTATACCTGTTTCGTCGACGGCAGCGTGCGCGACTTTCAGAAGTTCTCCGTGACCTCGGGAAAAAATTTTCCTTCGACCGGCCCGCTCGGGCCTTGGATCGTCACAAGTGACGAAATTCCCGATCCGAGCCGCCTCACGCTGACGACCCGCCTCAACGGCCAAAAAGTCCAGCACGCGACGACCGATCTTTTGATCTATTCTATTCCGCAGATTATCGCGTTTTGCTCCGACTTCACCCCGCTTTCCGCAGGCGACGTCATTGCGACCGGAACGCCCGAAGGCGTCGGCCATGGCCGCAAGCCGCCGCTTTGGATGAAACCCGGCGACACGCTCGAAGTGGAAATCAGCGGCATCGGCGTGCTGCGCGCGCTTATCGTCGACGAACGGAGCTAAAAAATAGTGGCGCGGTTGGAACGCGCGCGCTATTCCTCGTCGCCGCTGTCGCCGCGCTCGACCGGCGTATTCATCGCCACATCGCTGCGCCTCTGGTTGTCGGTTTCGCGGCCGAGCGCGAAATAATCACTCGCCGCGGCCATGCGCGCCTGGCGATCGAGTTCCGCCGGCCAGTAGCCGAGCTCGTAGCCGTGCCAGGGGCTCTCCGGCTTGAGCGGCGGCAGCCCGAGCCGTTCCCAGATCAGCTTCGCCTGCTCCATGAATTCGCGCTTAGGCAATGCGACCGGCGCGTAAGTTCCTTTCAGCGTCGCGTTGATCAGAACCGCCGCGGTTTCGCCGCCGTCGCGGGGCCCACGCGGGCCATGGCCGGGATGTTTGTGCGGCACGACCAGAAGGTCGTGCTGCGGCTGGCAACGATACGACATCGCCCAGAACAACGCGTCGGCGTTTTGCGGATCGATATCCTCATCGACCGCGATGATCCATTTCCCGGCGAAGCGATGCAGCGTCGAGGCGCCATCGAGCGCGCGCCAGATTTCGGTTTCCGGCGCGCCGCGCGCGAATTGGATGCCGATGACGGCATAAAGACTCGTGAGCGGCTCATGCATCGCGACGCGATTGATCGATTTGACCCCGAGCACCGAGCGCAGATGATGCAGATAGAGCGGCTCCATCGCGACGCGGCGGATCACGCTCGACTCGCTCGGCGTCACTTGGCTGATAAACGACGTCAACACGGCGTGGCGGCGCCGCGTGATCGCGGTGACATTCATGAAGGCGTTATATTCCTGCAAATTGACGTAGCCGTGGGATTCGCCGAACGGCGCCTCGGGTTCGAGAAATTCAGTGTCGATCAATCCCTCGATCACGATTTCCGCTTCGGCCGGCACTAAGAGATCGACGGTCTTGCCCCGCACCACATTGATCGGCGTGCCGGCGAGCGCGCCCGCAACAGACAACTCATCCAGATTTTCCGGCAGCTTCTGAACAGCGGCATAGGATATCAGCGGCGGGCAGCCGACGACGACGGCGCACGGCATCGGTTCGCCGCGCGCCTTGTATTTGAGCCAATGGGTGTAGATCCCGGCGCGCAATTCGACCGATGGATTCATGCCGAGCCGCCGCGGCGCTTTGAGCTGGCCGCGATAATTGCCGACATTCTGCCGGCCGTTGTCCGGATCCCTGGTGATGTAGTGGCCGGCGGAGAGATACGGCGCATTGTCGAAGCCGGGCGTCGAAATCGGCACCGGCAGCCCATCCAAGGCGGCGCCCGCGACCTCGAGCGCGTCGCCGAGAATGCAAATCTCCTGGCATGGCGCGTCGGTAACGACGCGCGGCTCGATCGGAGCCGTCAGCGCCTTGACCCAAGCGGCGCCGATTTCATCGAGCGGGCGGCCGAATCCGATCCGGTAAACGTCCGGGTTGGCGGCAAGGCCGGCGACCAGTACCGCCACATCGTAGCGAGCGCCCTTCCTGTCGGTCGGCTGTGTGAACAAAAACGCCCGGCGGTCGCCTTCGGCGATGCCGCCGCGATATTGCCAGCGGACCAGCGGATGCATTTCGGTATCCTTGTTGATCGGCTCATCGACAAGGACCAAGAGCCCGGCGCGGTATAGCGCGAGAATATGATCGTGCAGGTCGGGATAGCCGCGCTTGGAATGCGGTTCGCCGCGGTAGCGTTCGAGCACGCGGGGAATTTCGCCAGGCGCCGTCATGCTGGTTCCGTCAGCGCGCCTGCGCCAGCACGGACATGAGCCAAGCTGCGGCGGCGAATGCATCGGCGTCGCGATCGCGATAGCCGACCACCTGCAAGCCGAGCGGCATGCCGCCGACTTCGAACAGCGGCAGCGACAGCGCCGGCACGCCGAGCAGCGAGGCCGGCACGGCAAATTCGGGATTCCCCGTCGAGCCGAGCCCTTCCGGCGCATGGCTCGGCGCGGCGAGCGTGATAAAGGCATCGCAGCTCGCGGCAAGTTCGGCATGCACTGCGCGCACGCGGGCGCGTTCCTTGAGGGCGGCGCGATAATCGGCAAGCGTCATGTCCTCGTATTTCCCGGCGCGCTCGGTGATGTTGCGGCTTAATGCGCCGGCATCGCGATCGCGCATCGAGTGGAAGAACCAGCGCGTCTCCCAGCCGTTGCAGCGGTTCGACAGTTCGGCCGTATCTATCGGATCGGTTTCGAGCGCGGCTATCTTGTCGTCGTCGTGACGCGTGTGGATTTCAATCCCGGCGGATTTCAGTCGCTGAACGCAATCATCGAGCGCTTGCTTGGCCTCGGCCGAAGCGACATGCCATCCGGCGGTTTCGAGCACCCCGAGCCGCCGTGGCTTCGCGGACGACGGCATTGCATCCGGACCTTGCAGGCCGGGAGTGCCGGCATCGCCGCCGACTCGCGCGACGATTTCGCGGGCGATTTGCCAGGCGTCTTGCAGCGAGGCGGCGAGAATGCCGGTGCAACTCTGGCTCTGATAGTCGTGACTGCCCTCTCGGTTGATCGCATTGACGGTCGGCTTGAAACCGATGCAGCCGCAAAAGCTCGCCGGGCGGATAACCGAACCGATGACTTGCGTACCGAGCGCCGCGCTGACGATGCCGCACGCCACGGCGGCGGCCGAGCCGCTCGAAGATCCTCCGGGCGTATGCGCCATATTCCAGGGATTGCGCGTGCCGCGCGGTTCGGCTGCGGCGAATTCGGTCGTGACGGTTTTACCGAGGATCACGGCGCCGGCATCGCGCAACGCCCGCACGCTGGCCGCGTCTTTCTCGGAGCGCCAGCCGGAAAAAAGCGGCGAGCTCATCTGGGTCGGCATATCGCATGTCTCGATCACGTCCTTGACGCCGACCGGCATGCCGTCGATCGGCGACAGCGATCGACCCGCGCGCCAACGTTCCGTCGAACTTTCCGCCGCTTTGCGCGCTTCGGGCAGATTGGTGCAGACGAATGCACCGATCCGCGGTTCCCAGCTTTCCAGCAACTCAAGCGATTCTTCGAGAAACTGCCGTGGCGTCGCGCCGCCCGATGCAAAGCTCCGCGTCGCAGCGAGATACGGCCGCAGTGCGGGCTTTGTCCGCTCCTTCGTGCGCGTCAATTTTTCCGCCGATCGCATTCGATCTCCGCAGCCGGATCTATTTGCCGCTTTCGTCGTAATAGTGAATTTCGTAAAGCAAGCAGCCGCGCTCTGATCTGAAGGGACCATGATAGACGCCGGGTGGACGGCACGCATAGGTCGGCGCGTCGAACGACTCGCCACCCTTGCCATTGACGTCGTTGCCGACGATCAAATCTCCGGAAACCAGATAAACCTCCTCCCAATGATCGTGCACGAAAGGACTTTTGGTGTAGATGCCGGGCGCGAACCGCAACAGGCGGGTCCTGCTGCCCATCTTGCGCGTTTCGTCGAGATCGCTCGCCAGGATTTTTTGTTCGATGCCGGCCGGATAACCTGGCGGCGTCACCCAGCCCTTATCCATATCGACTTTGTGAAACTCGAGATGCGGCTTGTTCATCGGCATGATTTCTCAACTTCCTTCCTTCATCCGAGAATGGGCGGTTCTTTCGTGGCGTATCGGAGGTCTGGCCGGCGCTTGCGTGCAGGATCAAGTGGCGGAACGCTCGCTCACCCGCCAGCGCAAACGAAGATGCAGCGCCTGCTGCGGCCCGTTGCAATGGCCTGTTGCGCATTGTACATGGGGTGAAAGCCTAAGCAATCGAGCGACATTTCCGCCGATCGGGCCGCGGTTATGCCGCGTCGCGGCACGGCCGCGAATTTCCGCGTCGTCGCGCGCGAGGGCGGAGGACGCAAAGAGGACGCCATTATGCATGAGATCGCCGGCCAGGTTCATTGGCACGAACCGTCGGGCTTCAAGCGCGCCGGGTTCGGGAAATTTGGCCGCCCCAAGACGGCCTACGATCTGTTCATGGAATCCGACGGCATTCCGATTTATCGCGACATCGGCGTGAGCAAGGTGCAAAACCTGCCGCTGCAGCCCTGGCCGCGCATGGGCGGCCGCGGCAGCTACATTCAGCTCCATGGCACCGAGGGCAAATGGGGCGCTTACGTCGTTGAAGTGCCGGGCGCCGGCGCGCTCAATGCCGAAAAGCACTTATACGAGGAAATTTATCTTGTCGTCGAAGGCCGCGGTTCGACCGAGGTCTGGCTCGAAGGCGATAACAAGCGGTACGTCTTCGAATGGCAGAAAGGCTCGCTGTTTTCGATTCCCGTCAATGCGATGCACCGGATCGTCAACGCGAGTTCGACGCCGGCGCTTCTGCTTGCCGGCACGACCGCGCCCAATCTGATGAACCTCATCAACAATGTCGACGTTATTTTCAATTGCCCCTACCAATTTCGCGATCGATTTTCCGGCGCCGAGGATTTTTACAAATACAAGGACGACATCGAGCCCGATCCGGTGCGCGGATTGGCGATGCGGCGGACCAATTTCATTCCCGACATCGTCAATTGCGACTTGCCGCTCGACAACCGCCGTTCGCCCGGCTGGCGCCGCGTCGAACCCTTCATGACCGGCAACACCTTCTATCTGTGGATCGGACAGCATGAGAACGGCCATTATTCCAAGGCGCATGCCCACACTTCGGCGGCGGTGCTGATCTGCGTGAAGGGCAAAGGCTATACTTATACTTGGCCGGAGCAGCTCGGTCTGACGCCGTGGAAGGACGGCAAGGCCGATCAGGTCAAGCGGGTGGATTACGAACCGGTCGGCATGGTTTCGGCGGCGCCGGGCGGCGCGCGCTGGTATCACCAGCATTTCGGCGCGTCGAAAGAACCGTTCCGGCTGACGGCCTGGTTCGGACCGCACAATCCCGGATGCGAACCCGGCCCGCCTGGCGAGAAACACATCGACTATACCGCGATGGATATTCCCGAGGGCGGAACCGCGATCCCTTACTACATGGAGGATCCATTCCTCCGCCAGGAATATGCCGAGCGAATGAAGCGCGAAGGCGCCGAGAATCGCATGCGCCCCGAATATTACGAGCGCGATTACCGCGGATTGTTGCCGAAGGAATGATTTGGATCTGCTATGTCGTCATGCCCGGCCTTGTGCCGGGCATCCCGAGTCGCAAAACATGGAGCTGGACGACCGCGATTGCCGGGACATGCCCGGCAACGACGCAAACGAGAGCGCCCCGCATGACCGAACAAACCGGCGGCCGCATCTTCTTTTCCAATACCGGACGCACGTTCGGCGACGAGGACGAATTGTGCCTACTGTCGGTCGGCGTCGATATCGGTTCGTCGACCTCGCATCTGGTGTTCTCGCGGATCGTGCTGGAACGGCTCGACAGCCGCTATGTCGTGACCGAACGCGAGAGCTTTTACCAGTCCGAGATCCTGCTGACGCCGTACGCGGCCGAAGACACGATCGACGCCGATGCGCTCGGCGCGTTCATCGAGCGTCAGTACAAGGACGCCAAAGTCGATCCCGACGAGATCGACACCGGCGCCTTGATTCTGACCGGCGTTGCCGTGCGGCGGCGCAATGCGCGGCGCATCGGCGAATTGTTCGCGCGGCAAGCCGGGCGGATGGTCGCTGTTAGCGCCGGCGACAGTTTGGAGTCGGTAATGGCGGCTTACGGCTCGGGGACGGCGGCACGCTCGATTCGCAACGGCGCGCCGGTCATGAACGTCGATGTCGGCGGCGGCACCGCGAAAATAGCGATATGCGCCGAGGGCAAGGTAACCGATGTCACCGCACTCGACGTCGGCGCCCGGCTTGTCGTCGTCGACGAGGCGCGGCGCATCGTGCGGCTCGAAGAGGCCGGAGGCCGTTTCGCCGCCGCGCTCGGCCTGAAACTGGAACCGAACGCCGTTCTTACCGAGCAGCACGCTCGCGCGCTCGCCGCCCGCATGGCCGACAGTCTGTTTGAAGCAATGCGCGGCGGTTCGCCGCGCATTGGCGGCGCCGACTTGCTGCGACTCGATCCGCTGCGTTTCCGCGGCAAGATTTCGGATGTGAGTTTTTCCGGCGGCGTTTCCGAATATATTTACGGCGGCGAAGCCAAATCGTACGGCGATCTCGGCCCCGAGCTTGCCGTCGAACTGCGCGCGCGATTGCAGGGCGGACCGGCACTGGCGCGGCCCGATGCGCGTATTCGCGCCACGGTGATCGGGGCGTCGCAATATACGATGCAGGTTTCCGGCAGCACCATTTTTGTTTCGCCGCTCGGCACCCTGCCGCTGCGCAACGTGCCTGTCATCGCGCCGGCGCTGCCGCTCGCCGAAGAGAAGATCGATTCGGCGGCGGTCGCTGCGGCGATCAAATCCGCACTCAAGCGTCTCGATCTGGACGACGGCGAAAGCCCGGTCGCGGTCTTCGTGCCGTGGCGCGGCTCGGCGACATTCCATCGGCTCGACGATTTTTGCAAAGGGATCGTTCAGGGATTGGAAGCGATCCTGGCGCGCGGACATCCTATCGTGCTCGCGGGCGACGGCGACGTCGGTGGGTTGATCGGCATCCATTGTTGCGAAGAGATGAAGATCGGCAACGCGATCGTCTCCATCGACGGACTGGAACTCAAAGAGTTCGACTACATCGACATCGGCAGAATTCTCGACGCGTCGGGCGCGGTGCCCGTCGTCATCAAGTCGCTGGTTTTTCCAAACGGCACGGGTCTCGGCAAGGATTGGCAGGCCGAGCGAGCGATGACGAGCGCCGGCGTCTGATCCAAACTTTTTCCTTCTGCCGTCGGTTGCATAGATTTTGTGCGCTGCACAAAACGTAGGCGGATAAGCAACCTAAACAGGCAAGCATCTGCCATCAAGCAGGGCGGCGAACCCGCCATAAGCCCCTCAAGAAACTACCAAAAGCCGATATCGCCACACACTCAGGGCCTGGCACGCATCTTGCGGTTCCCAGCGATAGCGGATGCTGCGCGCTCCGATGGAAACGGAGCGCAGGTGCACCGACGCAGGAGAGAACGAATGGACACGGTTGATTATGTGAAACCCGCCGATGTGGCGCTGGCCATGGTCGAGGGCGGCAGGCGCAAGCTCGCGCTGCCGCCGCGCGACCTGCTGATCCGCGGGATGCTATCAGGTGCCATCCTCGGTGTTGCCACGAGTCTTGCCTTCACCGGGGCGGTGCAGACCAACGTACCTCTCGTCGGCGCGCTGATCTTTCCGGTCGGACTCATCAGCATCGTGCTGCTCGGTCTCGAACTCGTCACCGGAAGCTTCGCGCTTGTGCCACTGCCGTGGCTTAACCGCGAGGCCAGTGCGTCCGCCGTTCTCGTCAATTGGGGCTGGGTCTTCATCGGCAATCTGATCGGCAGCGTCGCCTATGGTGCGCTCATTGCCATTGCGCTCACCAATATGGGCACGGCTGCGCCCGCGGGCGTTGCCGCGCGCATCGTGCAAATCGCCGAGCTCAAGACCACCGGCTATTCGGCCCTCGGGTTCGCCGGGCTCGTCACCGTCTTCGTCAGGGCGATACTGTGTAACTGGATGGTCTGCCTCGCCATCGTGCTGGCGATGACCACCAACAGCGTCATTGGCAAGATTGCCTGCGCCTGGATGCCGGTCTTCATCTTTTTCGCCCAAGGCTTCGAGCACTCAGTCGTCAACATGTTCATCATTCCAACCGGCATGATGATGGGAGCAAAAGTCACGGTCGCCGATTGGTGGCTGTGGAATCAGATTCCAGTCACGTTCGGCAATCTGGTTGGCGGCTTCACCTTCACCGGCCTTGCCATTTACGCCACTTACAAGCCGCGGGGCGTTTCCAAGGTCCTGGCGCCGACGCCGACCGGCGTGCCTGCCGAATAGGAGAGACTGACCATCCTTCCCCGCGCGGGAAGCGGTTGGACAAGAGCGATCCGGACACAGACGGAGGTCTTTCAACAACGGAACACGCAATGCCGGGCGATTTCGAACCAGAACAGAAGCGCTATCTCGAAGGCTTCATGGCCGGCCTGCAGATCGCACGAACGGTGCGGCCCAATGGCGTCGGCGCCAGCGTGCCTTCGGCTCTCGCGCAAAATGGGGCGGCCAGTTCAGCCGGCATGGCGGAGCCGGTCGGGCCCGATGCGGCGGCATTGCGCGCACAAAATCGCGTCATCCAAGCGGGCGGCAAGCTTTCCGATCCGGAAAAATTCAAACGCGAGCTTCACCCTTTCGACGCTTACGAGCGATTGAAGGATCAGGCCGCCAAGAACGAGCCGCCGAAAGCCGACGATAATTTCCGCTGGCGGTTTTTCGGCCTGTTCTACTGCGCGCCCGCGCAAAAGACCTATATGTGCCGGCTGCGCATTCCCAACGGCATCCTTGCGCATTGGCAGCTCGCGGGCGTGGCCGATCTCGCGGAGCGCTATGCCGGTGGCTACGCCCACGTGACGACGCGCGCCAATCTGCAAATGCGCGAAGTCGAGCCGAAGAACGCGGTCGTCATGATCGAAGCGATCCAGGATCTCGGCCTATGCTCGCGCGGCTCGGGCGCCGACAATATCCGCAATGTCACGGGTACGCCGACCGCGGGCATCGATCCGCAGGAATTGATCGATACGCGGCCCTATGCCCGCGAGTGGCATTTCCATATTCTCAACGACCGCTCGCTCTACGGCATTCCGCGCAAATTCAACGTCGGCTTCGACGGCGGCGGCCTCATCCCGGTTCTCGAAGAGACCAACGACATCGGCTTTCAAGCAGTCGAGGTGAAAGACGGACACGGCATCGAACCGGAGGTTTGGTTTCGCCTCATGCTCGGCGGCATTACCGGCCACCAAGCCTTCGCCGGCGACACCGGCGTCATCGTGCAGCCGTCGGAAGCCACACAAGTCGCCGATGCGGTGGTGCGCGTCTTCATCGAACACGGCGACCGCACCAATCGGGCGAAAGCACGCCTGAAATACGTCCTCGATGCTTGGGGTTTCGAGAAGTTCGTTGCGGCGATCGAGGAAAAGCTCGGCCGCAAACTCGTGCGTGCGCCCGCAGAAGCCGTCGCGCCGCGGCCGGCCTGCGATCGGCTTGGGCATATCGGCGTACATGCGCAAAAGCAGGAAGGCCTGTGCTGGATCGGCGTCGTGCTGCCGGTCGGCAGGCTCACCGCCGGCCAGATGCGTGGGATCGGCAAAGTCGCGCGGGAATTCGGCGACGGCGATATCCGTCTTACCGTCTGGCAAAACCTGCTGATATCCGGCGTGCCGCAGGCGCGCGTTGCGGAAGCGGAAGCGGCCATCGCAGCGCTTGGGCTGTCGACGAAGGCGACATCGATCCGCGCCGGCCTCATCGCTTGCACCGGCAATGTCGGCTGCCGGCTCGCAATGTCCGACACCAAGGGCCACGCGGAGGCGATCGCGCAGTGGTGCGAGAGCCGCGTCCAGCTTGACGCCCCGCTCAACATTCACCTCACTGGCTGCCCGAATTCCTGCGCGCAACACTACATCGGCGATATCGGGCTCCTCGGCACCAAAGTGCAAGTGTCAGACGATGGCGATCAGGTCGAGGGCTATCACATTCATGTCGGCGGCGGCTTTGGGCCGGATGCGCTATGCGGCCGCGAGATTTACCGCGACGTCAAAGCCGAAGACGCTCCGCGCACGATCGAGCGCATGCTCAAGGCCTATCTCGCCCATCGCGCCGCGCCGCAGGAGAGCTTCGCGGCTTTCACGCGCCGTCACGAGATCGACGCGCTGAAGGAATTGTTCGCAGCCGGGACCAGCGAATGACGCACACTGCGCCACCGCCAATCCCGATCTTGATACCGGAGAGCGCGCCGTTTTCCGCCGAGCAGCGTACCTGGCTCAATGGCTTTTTCGCCGGCCTCTTGGGAATCGACGGCGGCGTTAATCCGCTGTCGCCAGCCGAAACCGCAGCGCTGATGCAGGGCGTCGCGTCGAGGCCGGCGGAGCGCGGCCCGCTCGACAATGGCGACGACGGCAACAAGCCATGGCACGATCCGGCCATGCCGCTCGGCGAGCGGATGCAGCTCGCCGAAAACCGGCCGCTGCGGCGGCGGATGATGGCGGCGATGGGCCAGCAAGATTGCGGCCAGTGCGGTTACAATTGCGAGGACTACGCCAACGCGATTTTTCTCAGGAGCGAGGAGCGGCTGAATCTGTGCGTGCCGGGCGGCAAGGAAACAGCCCGGGTGCTCAAAACGCTTTATGCCGAATTCGGCGCGATTCCCAAACCTGCCAAGCAGCCGGCGGCAAACGCGCCGACACCGGCGGTCGTCCCGACCGCCAAAAGCGCCGCGACGAGCCCGTCGCGCGACCGTCCCGCCGCGATCACGTTTGTCTCGCGCACGCGCTTGAACAAGGCCGGGTCGAACAAGGAGACCTGGCATATCGACCTCGATCTTGGCGAAGCCGGCATGGACTATGCAGTTGGCGATTCGATCGGCGTTTTTCCCCGCAACGATCCCGCGCTGGTCGATGCCGTGATCGCGGCCATCGGCGCACCGCCGGACTTTCCTATTGCGGACCGTTCGTTGCGCGACGTGCTGACGGACGATTCCTCGCTCGGTGTCGCGCCGGATATGCTGTTCGAGCTTATCTCCTACATTACCGGCGGCGAGCGGCGGCAGAAGGCGAAGGAACTTGCGCGCGGCGCCGATCCCGACGGCGACGCGGCGACGCTTGACGTTCTGGCCGCCCTGCAAAAGTTCCCCGGCATCCGGCCCGACCCGGAAGCTTTTATCGAGTCGCTCTTTCCGCTCCAGCCGCGGCTTTATTCGATCGCCTCATCGCCGAAAACCGCGCCGGGCCGCGTGGCGCTGACCGTCGATGCGGTGCGCTACGCAATCGGGGAAAGGCAGCGCCTTGGCATCGCTTCGACTTTCTTTGCCGACCGCATTGCGCCGGGAACGAAGCTGAAAGCCTATGTGCAGAAGGCGCAAGGATTCGGCCTGCCACGCAACCATTCGGCTCCAATCATCATGATCGGCCCAGGCACCGGTATCGCGCCGTTCCGCGCCTTTCTCCACGAACGCATGGCCATCAAGGCGCCGGGTCGCAATTGGCTCTTTTTCGGGCATCAGCGTTGCGATTGCGATTTTTTCTACGAGGACGAGCTCGCCGGCATGAAGGCCGCCGGCTTTCTCACCAGGCTGTCGTTAGCGTGGTCGCGCGACGACGAACGCAAATTTTATGTGCAAGATCGCATGCGCGAAGTCGGCCGCGATCTTTGGAGCTGGATTGCCGAGGGCGCCCATGTCTATGTCTGCGGCGCGATCGCCATGGGTAAGGACGTCGAGCGCGCTTTGCTCGACGTCATTTCGGCTCACGGCGCGCGCTCGGCCGAAGAGGCCGCCATCTTCCTCGCCGAACTCAAGAAAACCGGGCGTTATCAGACCGACGTATACTAAGCCGTTTACTGGAGCGCGGCCGCTTTCGCTTCGGCTTTTCTCCGATGACATGCGCGCCGCGGTCGGGCTAAATGGACCGGCGGAACCGGGGAGAGCCGCCGATGCGTACGGGTGCCGATTATCTTCGCTCGCTCAAAGACGGCCGCCGCGTTTTTCTCGACGGCGAGCGCGTCGAAGACGTAACGGCGCATCCAGCGTTCCGCGAGGCTGCGCGATCGATCGCAAATCTCTACGACATCGCCGCGGCGCCCGAGCTGCGCGAGCGCATGACCTTCGTTTCGCCCAAGACCGGCAAGCCGGTGCAGCGCGCCTGGCAGATTCCGCTCACGCACGCCGATTTAAGGGCGCGGCGCCTATTCTCGGAGACCTGGGCCGAAGCCACCTTCGGGCTGATGGGTCGCGCGCCGGATCACGTCGCCGGCTTCTTCTGCGGCTATGCGGCGACGCCACAGTTTTTCGCCGCCGCCGGGCAGCAATTCGCCGACAATCTCGTCGCGTTCTACGAATTCATGCGCGACAATCACATTTATTGCAGCTATGCGATCGTGCCGCCGCAAATCGATCGCTCAAAGCCGGCCCATCAGCAGAGCGACCCGACGCTTTACGCCGGCGTAGTGAAGGAGCGCGACGACGGGATCTTCATCAAGGGCGCGCAGCAACTCGCCACCGGCGGCGCCCTGTCCGATTTCATCCAGCTCAGTTGCATTCACCCCTTGCAGCCGGGCGACGAGAATTACGCCAATTGCCTTGCCGTCCCGGTCGACGCGGAGGGATTAAAGCTCTACCCGCGCCGGCCGTTCTCGCGCGCCGGCAGCGCCTTTGACTATCCCCTATCGAGCCGGTTCGACGAATCCGACAGCTATGTCGTTTTCGACAATGTCTTCGTGCCGTGGGAGCGCGTTTTCATCTACCGCAATGTCGAATTGTCGCGCGATCAGTGGCGCAAGACGCCCGCGCATCTTCTCGGCAATCACCAGGCGCAGACGCGCTATGTCACCAAATTGCGGTTCATGGCGGGACTTGCTCAGCGCATGAACGAAATGACCGGTAACGCCGCCAATCCTGCGGTGACGATCATGATGGGCGAACTCGTCGCGCTGGTATCGATCTACGAGTCCATGCTGCTCGCGCACGAGACAATGGCGACGATCGAGGACGGCGCGCTGTGGCCGTCGCGAACGGCGTACTACGCCGCAAACGCGATGCAATCCGAATTCAATGGCCGAATGCTGGAAATCATCCGTGAAATGGCGGGCGCGGCGTTCATCACGCTGCCGTCGTCGCAAGCCGATTTCGGCAACCCGGAAATCGCGGCCGACATCGAGCGCTACATGCGCTCGGGTTCTGCGGACGCGAAAACGCGCGTCAAGCTGATGCGGTTGATCTGGGACTTTTTAGGCTCCGAATTCGGCAGCCGGCATCAACAATATGAGAAATTCTACGGCGGTCCATCATTCGGGGCGAAGCTGAACCTTTATCGCAATTTCGATTTCAAGCGCGCCGGCGCCTTGGTCGACCGCGCGCTGAATTTGCCGCCGGTGGAGTGAGCGTCATTCCGGGGCCGAGCGCCAGCGCGGAACCCGGAATCCATAAGCATGATCCGGGCGGTTGCGTCGTGCTCTTCCCACGAGAACGAGATTCGCCGCTTCGCAATGCCGTGGAATAACAATCACGCCTCCGCGCCCGCGAGGTCCGGCACGGCGGCCGGGGATTTGTCGATCTTGCGCGGCTCCAAAGCCGCGGCGACCGCCTCCTCGACGCGTTCGAGCCAGATGAATTCCACTTCCTCGCGCGCGATTTCGGGAATGTCGTCGTAATCCTTGCGATTGCGCGCCGGCAACATGATGCGCTTGATGCCGGCACGGTGCGCGCCGACGACCTTTTCCTTGATCCCACCGACCGGCAGCACAAGGCCGCGCAGGCTGATCTCGCCGGTCATCGCGGTATCGCTGCGCACGGTGCGCTCGGTCATCAGCGAGACGAGCGCCATGAACATGGCGACGCCGGCGCTCGGACCGTCCTTCGGGATCGCGCCCGCCGGGACGTGGACGTGGATATCGCTTTTCTCGAACTTGCTCGCATCGATGCCGAGCGCCGCGGCGCGGTTCTTCACGATCGAAAGCGCGGCTTGCGCGCTTTCCCGCATCACCTCGCCGAGCTGACCGGTCAGGATGAGCTTGCCGGAGCCGGGCACGCGCGTGGCCTCGATGAACAGAATGTCGCCGCCCACCGGCGTCCAAGCGAGCCCGGTGGCAACGCCCGGCACGCTCGTCCGCATCGCCGTTTCGCTTTCGAACTGCGGCGCGCCGAGAATCGCGGGAAGATCGCCGCGCGTAATCCGAATCGGCCCAGACTGGCCCTCGGCAATGCGCACCGCCGCGTTACGCAGCGCCTGACCGATCAGACGTTCGAGACTGCGCACGCCCGCTTCGCGGGTATAATACTGGATGATGTCGCGCAGCGCGTCGTCGTCGATTTCGGCCTGACCCGGCTTGAGTCCGTTGGCTTCCATCTGTCGCCGCACAAGATAACGGTGCGCGATCTCGAGCTTCTCGTCACCGGTGTAGCCGGCAAGGCTGATGATCTCCATGCGGTCGCGCAGCGGGCCGGGTATGGTATCGAGCATGTTCGCCGTGGTGATGAAGACCACGCGGCTCAAATCGAACGGCACGGCGAGGTAGTTGTCGCGGAACGTGTTGTTCTGCTCGGGATCGAGCACTTCGAGCAGCGCCGCTCCGGGATCGCCCTGGATGCCCGCGCCGAGCTTGTCGATTTCGTCGAGCATCATGACGCAATTGCGCGAGCCGGCCTTGCGGATCGCCTGGATGATGTTGCCCGGGAGCGCGCCGATATAGGTGCGGCGATGACCGCGGATTTCCGCTTCGTCATGCACGCCGCCGAGGCTCACGCGGACGAACTTGCGGTCCATGGCGCGCGCGATCGACTGGCCGAGCGAGGTCTTGCCGACGCCGGGCGGGCCGACGAAGCACAGGATCGGCGCCTTGCCTTGCGGGCTGAGCTTGCGCACGGCGAGATATTCGACGATGCGCCGCTTGATTTTCTCAAGATCGTAATGATCCTCGTCGAGGATGCGGCGCGCCTCGGCAATGTCGATCGGCTTCTCCTCGGGCAAGCGCCACGGCAATTCGATAAGCCAATCGAGATAGGTCCGCACCATGCCGTATTCGCCGGCCGCTTCGGGCATGCGCTGCAGCCGTCGCAATTCCTTGCGCGCCTGGTCCTCGACCTCCTTCGGCATGCCGGCATTGGCGATCGCCTTGTCGAGCTCGGCGATTTCGGCGGCCTTGCCCTCCTCGCCTTCGCCGAGCTGACGCTGGATCGCCGCCATTTGCTCGCGCAACAGCGCTTCGCGCTGGCGCTCGTCCAGCGCCGCCTTGGTCTGACGGCCGATTTCTTGCGACAGGCGCAGCACTTCGATGCGGTGGCCGAGCATCCGCGAGACTTTGTCCATCCGCGCCGTGATATCGACCGTTTCGAGAATCTCCTGCTTCTCTTCCGGCTTGATGTCCATGTAAGCGGCGGCGAGATCGGCGAGCGCCGGCGGCGCTTCGACGGATTGGACCGCCGCCAACAAATCGGCCGGCACCTGCGGCAAGAGCTGAACGGCTTCGACCGCCTGCGCCTTCAAATTGACGAAGCGCGCTTCGATTTCGGGCGTGCGCGTTTCCGATTCGGGTATCCGCAAAACGCGCGCGACCAAAAACGGCCAGCCGCTGAGATATTCGACGACCTGGAATCGCTGTTCGCCCTGGCAAACGAGGTGATGACTGCCGTCGGGAGTCGTGACATAGCGCACGATATTCGCGAGCGTGCCCATACGATGCATATCGATCGCGCTCGGGTCGTCGACCTCGGCCACGCGTTGTAAAAGGATGCCGACTTGGCGCTGATCGCGCACGGCCTGTTGCGCCGCCGCGATCGATTTCGGGCGGCCGAGCGTGATCGGCAAAACCATGCCGGGAAACAGCACCGTGTTGCGCACCGGCACCACGATCAGTGCATCGGGCGGCAATGGCGGCGACGCAACGCCGCCCGGAGAGGCGCTTTCTTTCGCGGTTATTTGTTCGTCAGCCACGGTTTACTCCGGCCTTTTGCAATGTGACCACCAAGCAACCGGCGATCGCGGCGCGGTGAACGCCGGTATAGCGCCCGGCTGGCAGCCGCAGCCGCCGGTAAAAACGCCCCTGCGGAAGTTCGAGCCGATGAATGGTCGCGGTGCGCAATTGTTCCGGCAGAACGCGCGTGCCGGCGATCACGAGATCGCCGTCCTCGATAACGGCTTGGGCATTGTCCGGATCGACGCCCGGCAGAGCGACCAGCGCCAAAACCTCGAATTCGGTTTCCAGGATGTCAACCGGCGGCTCCCAAGCCGGCAACTGCGCCGGCGCGCCCGCCGGGCGAAACAGCTCACGATGCATACGTTCGGCGCGCGCGAGCATCTCGCACGCCTCCGACCACATCCAATCGCGCGCCGTATCGCGGGCCATGCCAACCCCTCCAGTGATCGGTGTTATGTGTGGAGGGAATTTACGGAATTCAACCTGGGGCGTCAGCCGGCGCCGACACGCGCGCCGCGTAGGCCTGCGGCAAGCTCATGGACGAGCCCGGTCACTGACGTAACCGTGGACGACGTCGGCCTGGAATCGCTCCCGAGACTTTTGCGTATTGTTTCGACCAGCGCCGAGCCGACGACGACCCCGTCGGCACCATCGGCGATGGCGCGCGCATGCGCGGCGGTGCGCACGCCGAAGCCGACACAGACCGGGAGCGCCGTGTGCCGCTTGATCCGCGCCACCGCGGCAGCGACCTTGCCGGTATCCGGCGCGGCGGCGCCGGTAATGCCGGTGATCGACACGTAATAGACGAAGCCGGACGTGTTCGTCAGCACGGTCGGGAGCCGTTTGTCGTCGGTCGTCGGTGTAGCAAGCCGGATGAAATTGAGGCCGGCTTTGACGGCCGGCAGGCACAATTCGGTGTCTTCCTCGGGCGGCAAATCCACCACGATCAGCCCGTCAACGCCGGCGGCCTTGGCGTCGGCCAGGAATCGTTCCACGCCGTAAACGTAGATCGGATTGTAGTAGCCCATCAGCACGAGCGGGGTCGCGTCGTCGCCGGCGCGAAACTCCCGGACCGCTGCGAGCGTCTTCTTCATGTTTTGCCCTGCCTTGAGCGCCCGCAAGCCCGCAGCCTGAATCGCCGGCCCGTCCGCCATCGGATCGGTGAACGGCATGCCGAACTCGACCACATCCGCGCCGGCTTTGGGCAAGCCCTTGAGGATCGCAAGCGACGTTTCGAAATCCGGATCGCCGGCCATGGTGAAGGTGACGAGCGCGGCGCGGCCTTCCTTGCGCAGCGCCGCGAAGCGCCGATCGATCCGTCCCGTCATCGCGTTTTATGCCCCAGATGGCGCGAGACCGTATCGAGATCCTTGTCACCGCGGCCCGACAGATTGACCACCATAAGGTGATCCTTGGGCTTACGCGGCGCAAGCTCCAGCACTTTGGCGACGGCATGCGCCGGTTCGAGCGCCGGAATGATGCCTTCGAGCTTCGACAAGAGCCGGAAAGCGTGGAGCGCCTCGTCGTCGGTCGCCGACAGGAAGGTGACGCGGCCGACGTCATGCAGCCACGAATGTTCCGGTCCGATGCCCGGATAGTCGAGGCCGGCCGAGATCGAATGCGCCTCGTTGATCTGGCCGTCGTCGTTCATCAGAAGATAAGTGCGATTGCCGTGCAGCACGCCGGGCCGGCCTCCGGCGATCGAGGCGGCGTGCATGCCGGTATCGAGCCCGTGACCCGCCGCCTCGACGCCGTAGATCTCGACGTGGGTATCGTCGAGAAACGGATGAAACAGGCCCATGGCATTGGAGCCGCCGCCGATACAGGCGATCAGCGAATCCGGCAGCCGGCCCTCTGCCGCCTGCATCTGCTCGCGCGTCTCGCGGCCGATGATCGACTGAAAATCCCGCACCATCATCGGATAGGGGTGCGGGCCGGCGATGGTGCCGATGCAATAGAACGTCGATTCGACATTCGTTACCCAATCGCGCAACGCCTCGTTCATCGCGTCCTTGAGCGTTTTCGAGCCCGATTCGACCGGCACGACTCTGGCGCCGAGCATCTCCATGCGGAAGACATTCGCCTTCTGCCGATCGACATCGACCGAACCCATATAGACGATGCATTCGAGACCGAAACGCGCGCACAGCGTTGCGGTTGCAACGCCATGCATGCCGGCGCCGGTCTCGGCGATGATGCGCTTCTTGCCCATCCGCCGCGCCAGCAGGATTTGGCCGAGCACATTGTTCACTTTGTGCGCGCCGGTATGATTGAGCTCCTCGCGCTTAAGGTAGATTTTCGCGCCGCCGCAATATTGCGTCAGACGCTCGGCGAAATAGAGCGGCGACGGGCGGCCGACATAGTGCGTGAGATAGCCATTCATCTCCGTCCTAAACGCCGGATCAGCCTTGGCCTCAGCATAGGCTTTTTCCAGCTCCAGGATCAGCGGCATCAGCGTTTCGGCGACGAAGCGTCCGCCGTAAATGCCGAAATGGCCGCGCTCGTCGGGACCGGTGCGAAGGGAATTGAGCGGCTGTGCGGTCATCGCAATGATCCCTAAGCCGCCGAGTGAACACGGCGCGCGGCCGCGGCGCGCGCCGCATGGACGAAGGCGCGGATCTTGTCCGGATCCTTCTCGCCCGGGGCGCGTTCAACGCCCGAGGAGACGTCCACCCCCGATGCCCGCGTGATGCGCAAGGCCTCGGCGACATTGCCGGCATCGAGCCCGCCGGAGAGCATAAAGGGCACGCCGGGATCCACATCTTCCAGCAGACGCCAATCGAAAACATTGCCGAGCCCGCCCGGCCGCGTGGCCTCGCTTGGCGCGCGGGCGTCAAACAACAGGCGATCGGCCACGGCGGCATAGAGAGCAATGCGCTCGAGATCGTCCTTCGCCGCAATCGGTAAAGCCTTCATGACCGGCAGTCCGAACATGCGCCGGACGGCTTGCACGTGCCCGGTCGATTCCGTGCCGTGCAATTGCAAAATGTCAGGCTGCAACGCTTGCACCACCGCGGCTAGGAAAGCTTCGTCGGCATCGACGGTGAGAGCCACCTTTTGCGCGCGACCGCGCACGCGGCGGCCGAGCGCCAGTGCTGCTGCGAATTCCAGATGGCGGGGCGATGGCGGAAAAAACACGAAGCCGACCATGTCGGCGCCGGCTTCCAGCGCGACATCGAGGGTCTCTGGCGTCGAGAGGCCGCAGATTTTGACGGTCAACGACATTTTTTCTCGCGCCGCCCGAACCGGCCTGATCCTTTGCTTTCCCGCTTCGGTCGGTGCCGTTCTACATCGCCGCGCACGCTTTGTCTTGCTGGCCGAATGGCCCCATTCACCGCATGGGCGCCTGCAATTGCAACCGCTCGGGCGCTTCGGCGGCGCCCGGCGCGCCGCTCCCACCGGCGATCCCGGTGGTCTGCCTGAGCTCTTCGATTCCGGCACGAAGGTCCGCCACTTCGCGCTCCAGCCGGCGCGCGGTGCGCCGCCATTTGGCCTGCCGCAGCCATGCCGCTACTCCGCCGATGACGACCCCCGCGACGAGGAGGACGATGATCAAGGCGAACAGTGGCAGCATTACCGAGGCGGCGGGGTGCTCCGCGCTGAACGGATCGAGAGATACTGTTACGACCTGCCGGTTGGCCACCGCAAACGCGACGATGACGACGGCGAGCGGCACGAGAATGAGCGCCGCGACAATGTTGCGGACGACTCTGCCGGCCGATCGCCGGGCGCCAGTCAACTTTCGCTCGGGCGATTGAGCCGCTCGCGCATTTCCTTGCCGGTCTTGAAGAACGGCACGCTCTTTTTGTCCACGGCGACGTGCGCGCCGGTGCGGGGATTGCGTCCCGTCCGGGCCGGCCGCTGCTTCACTGAAAACGCACCGAAACCGCGCAGCTCAACGCGGTCGCCGCGCGACATCGCGGCGATGATTTCGCCGAGAATCGCGTTGACGATGTTCTCGACGTCGCGCTGATACAAATGGGGATTCTGTACAGAAATACGTTGAACCAGTTCCGACTTGATCATGGCTCGCCCGCGAAGCTCTCTTTAAGAACTGAGGGGCCGACCCAAAACTCCGTCGCTCAGTTCGAACCGGCAGGGTGCCAAAGGGCCAATAGACCGTCAAGATTGAAACGCTGCACCGCGCCGATCGCACCCCAGCTGTCGAAACGCTCGGCGAGCTTGTTTAAGCCCGCTGCGTCGAGGATCGCAAGCGTAGCCGCGTGCAGGAAGGTCAAATCGCTAAATCGGCTGTGCAGACTGTAGTCGCGTACCGGCAAGGCCGTGTCGATTTTCTTCTCTTTTCCAAGCCAAGCGAGCGCCGCCCGCTCGTCGCCGATCTCGTCGATCAGCTTGAGATCGACCGCCTGATGCCCGGTAAAAACGCGCCCATCCGAGGCCGTCTGCAGTTGTGCATCCGTCAAATGACGGCGATCCTGCACGATGCCTTTGAACCAGGCATAGGAATCCTGGATGATCGATTCCAACGCTGCGCGCGCTTCGGGGCTGGTCGGTTCGAAGCCGTTCGGCGCCGCCTTCAGCGGGGTCGACTTCACCGATTCCATCTTCACGCCGATCTTGTCGAGAAGATCGGTGACATTGGGGTACTGGAACAGGACACCGATCGAGCCGACGAGCGAGGTTTGCTGGGCGACAATGTGATCGCCGGCGAGCGCGGTAATGTAACCGCCGGAAGCGGCCATGCTGTCGACGACGACCACAAGCGGCTTTTTTTCGCGCAGGCGCGACAGCGAATCGAACAGCTGCTCCGAACCGGCCGTCGTGCCGCCGGGACTGTCGACATGCACGATCACGGCCCGCGCCAGCGAGGATCGCGCGAGCCGGTCAAGTTGTTCGACCCTGTCCTGGTCGCCCCGGATCAAGCCCGAGATCGTTAGGCGCGCGATGTAAGGGTGCAAGCCGAAGCCGCGAATACGGTTGCCGGCCAGCGCCGCCGCCGCGGCAATGCCGAGCACGATCACTCCGATGGCGGTCGCGCGCCAAAATGTCAGCCTCCGCCGCATCCTGCGGCGATCGACGATGAGATCGGCATCAAGCGACATGGTCCGTTCCTTGTTGTTCCGTTGCCACCCCGCTCAGCGACGACAGATCATTCCTCCGCTTCTTTCTCGCCCTCTCCGTTCTCCTCGCCTTTCCGCTTGAGCGCCGTGCCGAGGATATCACCGAGCGTAGCGCCGGAATCGGAGGAGCCGTATTGCGCGATGGCTTCCTTTTCCTCGGCGACTTCGAGCGCCTTGATGGAGACCGTCACGCGCCGCGAACGGCGATCGAATTGCGTCACCCGTGCATCGACCTTCTCGCCTACGGCAAAACGGTCGGGACGCTGCTCCGAGCGGTCGCGCGCGAGCTCCGACCGCTTGATGAAGGCGGTGTAGTCGGTGCCGACGATCTTCACGTCGATGCCGCCTTCCTTCACTTCGGTGACTTCGCACGTCACTACGGCGCCCTTCTTGAGGTCGCCGGCGGCGGGCTCCGCCGCGTCGACCCCCTCCGCGAGTTGCTTGATGCCGAGCGAGATGCGCTCCTTCTCGACATCGACGTCGAGCACCTGCGCTTTGACCTTGTCGCCTTTCTTGTACTCCTCGATGACCTGCTCGCCGGGGCGTTTCCAATCGAGGTCGGACAAATGCACCATACCGTCGACCTCGCCGTCGAGGCCGAGGAATAGGCCGAATTCGGTCTTGTTCTTGACTTCGCCTTCGACCACCGAGCCCGGAGGATATTTCTCGACGAAGACTTCCCACGGATTGCGCATCGTCTGTTTCAGACCGAGCGAAATGCGGCGTTTGACCGGATCGACTTCGAGCACCTGCACCTCAACTTCTTGCGAAGTCGAGACGATCTTGCCGGGGTGGACGTTCTTCTTGGTCCACGACATTTCCGAAACGTGGATGAGCCCCTCGATGCCCGGCTCGAGTTCGACGAATGCGCCGTAATCCGTGATGTTGGTGACGCGGCCCTTGAAGCGCGCACCGACCGGATATTTCGCCTCGATGCCTTGCCATGGATCGTCGAGCAACTGCTTCATACCGAGCGAGATGCGGTGCGTCTCATGGTTGATCTTGATGATCTTGACCTTGACCTGCTGGCCGATATTGAGAACTTCGGACGGATGGTTGACGCGCCGCCACGCGATATCGGTCACGTGCAAAAGCCCGTCGATGCCGCCGAGATCGACGAAGGCGCCGTAATCGGTGATGTTCTTGACGACGCCGTCGATGACCTGCCCCTCTTCGAGGTTCTGCACCAGCTCCTGACGCTGTTCGGCGCGCGTCTCTTCCAGAACCGTGCGGCGCGACACGACGATATTGCCGCGGCGGCGATCCATCTTGAGAATCTGGAACGGCTGCGGATTGTTCATCAGCGGCGAGACGTCGCGAATGGGCCGGATATCGACCTGCGAGCGCGGCAGGAACGCGACCGCGCCATCGAGATCGACCGTGAACCCGCCTTTGACCTGATTGAAAATGACGCCCTGCACCTTCTCATTGTTCTGGAAGGCCTTTTCGAGCTTGCCCCAGCTTTCCTCGCGGCGCGCTTTATCCCGCGAAAGTACAGCCTCACCCAGTGCGTTTTCGATTCTTTCGAGATAAACCTCAACCGTATCGCCGACCTTGATATCGGCAGAGCGGCCCGGACCGGCGAACTCCCGCAGGGCCACGCGGCCTTCGGTCTTAAGACCGACGTCGATGACGGCGAGATCCCGTTCGATGGCGACGACGGTGCCTTTGACGACCGAGCCTTCCTGCAAGTGGCCGTTGCCAAACGATTCTTCGATCAGCTTGGCGAAGTCTTCACGCGTCGGCGCGCCAGCGACGGATTGAGCCGAAACCTGAGCCATAAATCACTCCCGACCCCGGAAATTAGAACGCATCCAAGCGTGCGGTCGCCACCGACATGCCGGTGGTTGGGGTCAAGGCCGTACGATCGGACGAAGCTTGTATTCCGGACGCGCCCTTAAGCAGCCGAATATGCAGGCAAACTGCAAACGAGCAGGCGAACTGCAACGAAGCGGCGAGCAGGCTTACCTCCGATGACGAAAGCGCCGTCAACGGCGCTTTCGGCCCGCTCGAACGGCCTCGACAATATCGACGGCGGCCCGGAACGCGGCGTCTATACCCAAATGCGTGGTATCGAGCAAGTGTGCGTCGGGCGCGGCTTTAAGGGGAGCCGTCGCGCGCTGCGAATCGCGTTCGTCACGACGCAACAGGTCCGCCAGGACCTCGCGCTCCTCGACATTCTCGCCGCGCGCCCGTAATTCGAGCACGCGCCGGGCGGCGCGCACTTCCGCAGTAGCAACGACGAAGAGTTTAACGTCGGCCCCCGGTGCAATGACCGTCCCGATGTCGCGGCCGTCGAGCACTGCGCCGGGCGGGCGCATTGCGAATTCGCGCTGGTAATTCATCAATGCTTGGCGCACCTGCGGGATCGCCGCGACCACCGATGCAGCCTCGGTAATGGCCTGCAATTTCAACGCGTTCTCTTCGAATTTGCTTGGATCGAGTTTGGCGGCGGCTTCGGTCGCGCGGCCGACATCGTCGAGCGGGTAGCCGGCGTCGAGCATCGTCTTGGCCACGGCCCGGTAAAGCAGGCCGGTGTCGAGATGATGCAGCCCATAAACCAACGCAAGTTGCCTTGCGATCGTGCCTTTGCCCGAGGCTGCCGGACCGTCGATCGCGATAATCACGACCGCCCGCCCTTTGCCGGCACAACGCGGCGAGAAAGACGCCGGGAATGCGTCACGTCTCTCACGACAGATCCGCGCCCAGCGACCGCATCAATTCGACAAACCCCGGAAAGCTTGTCGCGATGAAGCGACCGTCGTCGATCTGGACCGGCCGCTCGGCGGCAAGCCCGAGAACGATGGCCGCCATGGCGATACGGTGGTCCATGTGGGTGGTAACGACACCGCCGCCGGCGGGACGGCTGCTGCCCTGCACGATAAGGTCGTCGCTCTCGATTTCGACGGTCACTCCGTTGGCGCGCAACAAAGCGGCAGTCGCGAGGAGGCGATCGGATTCCTTGACGCGCAATTCCTTCAGACCGCGCATGACGGTCACGCCCTCGGCGAAAGCAGCCGCCACAGCGAGAATCGGATATTCGTCGATCATCGTCGGCGCGCGCGACGCCGGAACTTCGACGCCGCGCAACCCTCCGGCGCACACGCGTAGATCGGCGACATCTTCGCCGCCTTCGTTACGCCGCTCGAGCGTTTCGATCATGGCTCCCATTTCGCCAAGCGTTGTGATGAGGCCGGACCGCAGCGGGTTCATCATTACGCCCGGCAAAACGATATCCGACCGCGGAACCAGAAGCGCGGCGACCAACGGAAATGCGGCCGAAGAAGGATCCGCCGGAACTGCGACCGGCCGCGGTGTCAATTCGGGCTGGCCGGTAAGCGTAATGCGCCGTCCGCTCTCGTCCACCTGCTCAACCCGCAGATCGGCCCCGAAATAAGCGAGCATTTTTTCGGTATGGTCGCGCGTCGCCGCGGCCTCGATCACCACGGTCTCTCCCGGAGCCGAAAGGCCGGCCAATAGCGTCGCCGATTTCAATTGCGCCGAGGGAACCGGCGGTTCGAACACGATCGGTATCGGATCGCGCGCACCGGCTAGCATCAGCGGCAAGCGCCCATCCGCCGATGCAAGCGCGCGCGCTCCCATCCGCTCCAGCGGATCGAGCACCCGGCGCATCGGCCGGCTGCGCAAGGAGGCATCACCGTCAAACGTCGCCGTGATCGGACATCCGGCGACCGCACCAAGCGTGAGCCGGCACCCCGTTCCCGAATTGCCGAAATCGAGAGGACCTCGCGGTTCGGCAAAGCCGCCAACACCCACGCCATGGACCAGCCATTGCCGCTCGCCAGTGCGCGCGATATGCGCGCCCAGCGCCCGCAGGGCCTGAGCAGTATTAAGGACGTCCTCGCCCTCAAGCATGCCGGCAATGCGAGTTTCCCCGACGGCAAGCGCGCCTAACAGAAGAGCCCGAATTGAAATGGATTTGTCCCCCGGCACGCGGGCACGGCCGGCCAGGGGGCCGTTGCGGCGAGCGGTAAGCGGAACAGGACCAGAATGCATCGCGGTTTGCCCCGGTAGGCCAGCGCGGAAGCTACCTCAGGGGCGCCCTCTATCATGAGGGGCGGCAAGCCGTCATCCGGTTGTTTCTCGGGCGCCACCCGCGCCCTATCGACTATTGACAGCCGCCCTGCGACTAGCCAAGTGAAGCACCCGAATTGCTCGGAAGGACCGGACCGTGGCCAAACCCGAACTGGGCACCAAGAGGCTCTGCACCAATTGCAGCGCCAAATTCTACGATTTGAACAAAGATCCGATCCTCTGCCCCAAATGCGGGACAGTATATGAGGTGGCGATCGTGACTAGGCCGACGCGGCCGGAGCCGGCAGCGGCGCCGGTTCCGGTGCGACCGCCCGCCCCCGTCGAGGAAGCTCCCGCGCCAGAGCCACAGGAGGTCGAAACCGTATCGCTCGAAGAAGCCGACGCCGAGGCGCAAGGGGGCGGCACCAAGAAGCCCGCGCCGGCAGAGGCCGAGATCGAAGAGGAAGAAGTCGAGATGGACGAGAGCCTCGACGACAATACTTTCATCGAGGAACAAGAAGAAGAAGACGCCGATGTCACCGATATCATCGGCGGCGATATCGAAAACGAGGAGGAAGGATAACCAGGAAATAGGTTCAGTGATCGGGAATCGGAACTTTTGCGCCTTCTAATTGCTGATTACCGACACCTGATGCCTGATCCTGGAGGGGCCATAGCTCAGTTGGGAGAGCGCTTGAATGGCATTCAAGAGGTCGGGGGTTCGACTCCCCCTGGCTCCACCACTCTAGCAAATCATTAGCCAATTGATAAACCGCCGGTAACGCAAAACGGCGCGACGCGGCGAAATCGCGACTGGGTCGGACCGGGCGGGCGCGCGGTTTATCGCTGCAAGTAACACCAGCGCAAACAAGCAGCCACGCTCGTGCCGCCGAGATAGTCGCGCCTTCCACGCATGCCGACTATGCAACTGCTTATGCATATCGCCGTTTCGGCGGACCGTTGCTAAGTTGCGGCCGAATTCGAGAGGTTTCCAGGAGTGTCCATGACAAAGTATAGAACAAAGCATAGATCCGTCGATGGCGACCGCCGTGCATTCCTCGCGCTCGCCGGCGCGGTATTGTCGGGCGCGGCTCAATGGCCCGCAAAGGCGCGCGCGCAGGCCAACAGCAACGGCAAGATCCCGATCGGCACCATCGGCGCCGGTCACATCGGCGGCACGATCGGCGGATTGTGGGTCAAGGACGGCCATAAGGTTCTGTTCTCGTCCCGTCATCCCGAGGAACTCAAAGGACTCGTCGCAAATCTCGGTCCATTGGCGCAGGCCGGCACGGTCGACGAGGCCATTGCATTCGGCGACGTGCTCTTGCTGACCGTACCCTATGGGGCGCTGCCGCAGATCGGCCGCGATTATGCGGCCCAGCTGAAAGGCAAAATCGTGCTCGATACCTGCAACGCGGTCGCGGCCCGCGACGGCGCGATCGCCGACGAAGTCGAGGCCAACGGCATCGGCGTCACATCTCAGAAATATCTGCCGGGAACCCGGCTCGTTCGCGCCTTCAACACCATCTCTTACATGGTGTTTGCCAAGGAGGCGAACCGCCCCGATCCGAGCCTCGCTGTGCCGATTGCCGGTGACGATGCGGAGGCGGTTCGTGTGGCGGCAGGACTGGTACGGGACGCAGGCTTCGATCCGGTCATCGTCGGCAAGCTCGCCGATGCGAAGCTGTTCCAGCGCGGCGCCGCCGGTTACGGACAGCAGGTGAGCGCAGCCGAACTGAAGCAGAAGCTGTCATTGCCGCGATGACCGCCGAGACAACGGGCAAAAGGGCTGGCGCTGCGGCAAATCTGCAACACTGGATAGGCCGCGCCGTGCCGGCCACGCCGGAAGAATACGCTGCGGCCTTATGGTCGTTTGCTTATTTTTTCACGCTGCTTGCGGGATATTACGTGCTGCGACCGCTGCGCGATCAGATGGCCATCGCAGGCGGGGTGCGCAATCTGCCGTGGTTGTTCACCGCCACATTCGTGACACTGCTCGTCGCGCAGCCGCTTTATGGCGCGCTGGTCGCGAAATTGTCGCGCGCGCGCTTTATCCCGATCGTCTACCACTTCTTCGCCGCCAACCTCGCCTTGTTTTGGCTGTTTCTGACGCTGCAAATCGATACCGCGACGGTGGCGCGCGTATTCTATGTATGGGTCGCGGTCTTCAGCCTATTCGCTGTCGCGGTGTTCTGGTCGTTCATGGCCGACCTGTTCACGGCCGACCAGAGCAAGCGGCTGTTCGGTTTCATCGGCGCGGGCGGCACCGCCGGCGCGCTGCTCGGTCCGACCATCACAAACGGCCTGACGCTGGTGTTCGATCCGATCAATCTTTTGATCGTTGCCACGATCTTGATCGAGGCGGCAGTGTTCTGCGCCTGGCGGCTTGAACGCGCCGCGACGGTTCACGAACGCGAGCGCGAGCGGCCGCAACGCCTCGGCGGCAGCGCGTTCGCGGCGCTCCCCGAGCTGTTTCGTTCGCCTTATCTGCTCGGCATCGCCGCATGGATCAGTCTGCAATCGTTCTGCGCAACGATGCTTTATTTCGAGCAGATCCACATGGTAGCGGCCGAGGTGCAGGGCGCCGGCGCGCAAATCCGCATTTTTGCCTCGCAGGATCTCGCGGTGAACTTGCTGACGCTCGTGACGCAGATTTTCGCCACTGGGCAATTGCTCAAGCGCTTCGGCACCGGCCCCACCGCGGCGGCGCTCCCGATTGTCTATCTGGTCGGCTTTCTCGCGATTTTCGTAGCTCCAACGCTCACGCTCGTACTGATCGTTCAGGTGATCCAGCGGTGGACTCACTTCGCCGTCGCTACTCCGGCGCGCCAGGTGCTCTACACCGTGCTCGGTCGTGAGGAAAAATATAAGGCCAAGAACCTGATCGACGTGGTCATTTACCGCGGCTCGGATGCGCTTTACGGTTGGGTATTTGACAGCTTTCAGGCGCTCGGCCTGAAACTCGGCGCAATCGCCCTTATCGCCGCGCCGGTTTCGGCCGTCTGGTTCGTCTTGTCGGCGGCTTTGGGACGCGCGCAAGAACGCCGCGTCAAGGTCATGGCGGCGAACGCGGCATCGAGCTAGCAAGATGACGGGAATCACACGGCGTCAATTCGCAATGTTGCCGGCGGCGGCGCTAGCGGCGGATACGGCGATCGCCGCCGCCGTCGCGCAATCCTCTTCGGCGCCGCTGACGCGCGCAATTCCGGCGAGCGGCGAACCCCTGCCCGCTGTTGGCCTCGGTACCGCCGAAATTTTCGACAACGACGACGCGGCCACCCTGCAGAAGGCAAGCGCGGTGATCCAAGCGCTGGTCGACCAGGGCGGCACGCTCATCGACACGGCGTCGACCTATGGCGACGCCGAGCGCGTGATCGGCGATGTGATCGCGCCCGCCGGTCTGCGCAATAAATTGTTCATCGCAACCAAGCTCGAAACGCCCGATGGCGCGGAACTCAAACGCTCGCTGAACCGATTGCGGACCGAGAAGGTCGACCTCCTCCAGCTGCACAATGTCAGCGATCCGCGGCAATCTCTCGCCGCCTTTCGCGACTGGAAGTCACAAGGCCTGTGCCGCTACGTCGGCATCACCTCGACCTTTCACGGGGCATTCGCCGCGGTCGAAGCGGTCTTGGCCCGCGAAAAGCCGGACTTCGTCCAAATCGATTATTCCATCGACGACCGCGAAGCCGAGAAGCGCATCCTGCCGCTTGCCGCCGATAACGGAGCCGCGGTGCTCACAGCGGTGCCGCTGGGCCGTGGACGCCTGTTTCGAGCCGTGCGCGGCAAGGAACTCCCCGACTGGGCTGTCGCATTCGCCGGTAGCTGGGCGCAATTTTTTCTCAAATATCTGCTTGGCGATCCGAGGGTCACTGCGGTTATCCCGGGTAGCGCCAACGCCTTGCACATGACCGACAACCTCGGCGCCATGCGCGGTCGGCTTCCGACTGCCGAAGAGCGACGTCGGATGGTCCAATACATCGAAGCGCTCTAGCCTGATCGACCCCAAAAGCGGGCCCGGTAAGCCTTCGAGAACATTGTGGCTTCGACAAATTCCATAAAGAATATGCGGCGGGAAGCCGCGCACGGCGCGGGCTTATCCGGGGTACAATGAAATCGGAATACCTAAGCGTGGGAGGCGTTGATGCGTAGGGGATGGATCGGCGTGGGGCTGAGCACAGCCCTTTCTTTGGCCGCCGTCATATCGCTCACACTGGCTGCAAGCGTCCCGGCGGCTGCGCAGGCGCGCAAAACCTATCCGAGCAATCCGGATCTCGATACCGACGATCAGCTCGCGCCCTCGCAGATGAAGCAACCGATGCCGGGCGCGGTTGCGGAACCCAACGGCGTGAGCGCGCATCCGGTGGCGGGGCATGCATCCGGCGAGGTGCCGGCCAATGCGGCGCGCCGGGCCCATCCGGCTGCGCTGCCAGCCTCCCATGCCGTCGCCTGCAGCGGCACCTTCGGCAAGGATTCGAGCCATCTTAAGCTTGCTATGACTTTCGATTCCAAGAACATCACCTTTACCGATGTCGAAGCCAATAACGGCACCAAGGTGCCGGCGTCGGTGCTGTTCCCAAACGATCCGAAGCGCCGGCTCGAAGTGTGGTGGTCAAATCCTGCGGCGCGCAGCGGCACCTATCTAATCGTCATTAACGGCAAATCGACTTGGAGCGCACCCGGCGGGTTGCGGCTTGGCCTCACGCTCCAGCAACTGGAAAAGCTCAACCAAAAACCCTTCAAGTTGAAAGGCTTCGACAAGGACAGTGTCACGACCGTCAGCGATTGGGGCGATGGGGTGCTCGCCAGTCTACCGGGGGGCTGCAAATCGGGGGTCAGCCTGCATGCCGATTCCAAGGCGCCTGCGGACGCGGTAAGCGCGCTATCCCCCGACAAAGACTACAGCTCGGACGACCCCGAAATGCGGGCCGTCAAGCCGACTGTGAGTGAAATCCTGATCGGCTATTGAGTTTCTTGAACTATCCGAATGAACTACTGCCTCGGCCGCGGTTGCGCGTGGCCGGGAGGCGCAGGCTGAATCGGGCTGTCCGGCGTTTGCGGTTCGGAATGTGAGTCGCTGCGCATTGTTCTGACATCGCGCGCCATTTCCAGGCAGGTCAGTAGTTCGGTGTAACTCGAATCGCCGCCCATCGTCGCCTCGCTCGTGCAGGCGAGCTTGTCGGCCGACGAAAAGCTCGACCATTGCTTCTGGAGCTGGTCGCGGATCTCGTTTTCGCTATCGAGGCAATTTTTCTTTTCCACGGAGACGTCGGTGTCGTGGAACGACACGCCGCCCTGCTGCGCGATACCTTGGCAGACTTGCTCTATATTGAGCTTAGGTACGCTGTCGACCACGGGCGTGACTAGACCAACGCCGAGAATCAATGCCGCTGGCAGCATCATGGGCCGAACTCCGTTATCGCCTTTCGCGACTATATAACACGGACATCCTGCATAAAACACGGCCAAGCTCGCGTTACCGACCGTTGACCGGCAGCCGCAGCGGTCGCTATGGCTGGGCCACTAGACGGTAAGGACATAGCCAATGATTCTCGCGCCACTGTTCGGAGCCACGATGACCATCGTTGTTGCCACCGGCCCAATCGATGATCCGGCGGGTGCAGCACATCTGTCGGCGCAAGAGAAAAGCGCCGCAACCCAACCGCTTGTGCGTTCGGCTACCGAATGCATTGTGCACGCCATCATCACCGATCCGAACTACGGCAAGGCTGCGGCCCGCCTCGGCGATCTTATCGTTGCCTCGATGCCATCTTGCGTCGCGCCCATGCGCGCCATGATCGACGCCTACGACCAATACTATGGCGACGGTTCGGGCGAGGCATTCTTCATGGGGCCTTATCTTGATCTGCTTCCCAAGCTTGTCGGCGAAGCCTCAAGGAAGGCGCCGGCACCATAGTTGCAGCTTAGATGCGTACGCCCGGCGTGGCCGCCGATTTTCGTTGAGGGCGCGAATCAATGCGCCCCCGCCGGACCGATAACATCGATGATGCGCATTTTCGTCGGGTCTACGAGAATCACTTTATTGTCCACCATAGTGTATTGGTAGAGTTTGGCCGCCGGAACGCTGGCAACCGCGTCGTCAGGCAGCGCATAGAGCTCGATCATGGGCGGCACATCCGCGCCGATGACCGGTGAAAAGCTCTTTGACGCTGTCTTGCTTTTGTCCTTGCTGACTTCTTCGTAAATCGCTTGGCGTTGCGCTGGATTTAGAATGAGCTTTTGTTCGAGCGCGCCGCTTACCCCAACGTCGCCGCCCTTCTCTGCCGTGCCGCCGGCGGTACCGGTTTGGGCGCTCGCATGAAATCCGCCGAGGCAACTTGTAAGCATAACCGCTCCGGCAATAAGCGGAATTGAGTCACGGCTGTTCATTCGAACCCTCCCATTTCTTCTCGTACTGGTGGGCGCGCCGCCTTTCGGCAGCGCGCCTCGGTTGTTCAATCTCCCAGGTCACCGGTCCAACGCTGATCGGGCCAGCCTGTTCCTAATTAAGAGTGTGCACGGAACTTTGCAGCGCGTCGAAATACGGATTCGCACCTAGAGCGGCAATGTTCATCCCTAGCGACAGCAACCGAAACGTCCTTCGGTTCCGGCGCCATAAATTCAGCGCGCTTACGTGTTTCTTGCCTAGTGCCGCGACAAAGGACCTCGCAGCAGCGCTGCAAGCGGCAGCGTCAGCAGCACGAAGCCGGCGACCAACACCAACGCGTGCCACACCCCTAGCGCATCGCCCGCTCGGCCGAACAGCACCGGAGCGACGGCACTGGAACCGATCGTGCCAGTGTAAAAAATGCTGAGCGCGTGCGTTTGCCGATGCGGTTCGACCAATTCGGGCACCGAACCGTATAACACCGACGACGTTCCATTGAGCGCGATGCCGATGAGCGGCAGCAACAGCAGCGCGCCCCAGAGCGGCAATGGAAACAGAGCGAGAATTCCCGCGGCGGTCAGCCCTTCGGTCAGCCATACCGTTCCGATCACGCCGATGCGGGCACCGATGAAAGCGCAAACAAGCTTTCCCACGGCGCCGCCGGCGAAAACGAGCGTCATCGCCAAGCCCACCGTCTGCAGAGCCGCGCCTTTGTCGGCGAGCACGAACGGCAAGAACAGCAAAAAGCCCATCCGCGTGGCGCTGTCGATGACGCCAAGGGCGGTCAATATCCCCAATGCAAACGGTTGCCGCTCGCGGCCGCCGTCGGCGCTCCGAACGCCGTGCGACGTTACGGTTTCCGCGGGCCCGTAGCGGGGAGCGGCGAGAAGGATCGCAGCCGCCGCCGCAATGCCCAGAATTCCGAGCAGCGCTAGCGCCGGACGCCACGTCATCGCGAGCAGCATCAGCGACAGCGCCGCCGGCAGCGTCATCTTTCCCAAGTCGCCGGCGAAGTTATAGGCGCCGAGCGCTTTGAGCGAATACGGCCCGGCGAAGGTGCGCGCAATAAGAGCGGACGCGATCGGATGCTGCGTGCTGGAGCCGATGCCGCCGAGGATAAGCGCGCCGAGCAACATGGCGAAGCTGGTGCTCAGTCCGGCAAAGCAGTAGCCGAGACCGGAAAGCGCGGTGCCCAGCGCGAGGATCAGCGGTCCGCCGAACCGTTGCGCGATGAAACCGGCGGGAATTTGCAGTCCGGCCATCGCACCAACGAACGCGCTGCGCAGCGCGCCGAGCGCGGCGTAAGTCAGTCCGAATTCCGCCTGCCACAGCGGCAGCATGATGTAGATGAGATCGGTGTATCCATCGTGCAGCGCGTGAGCCGCGCCGGCGACGGAGGCGGCGCGCCGCTGTTCACTCGACATGTGCGGCGCCAGCGCCGCGAAATTCTCCCAGGGGAGCCTTCGCATGGCCATGCTGAAGGTCCTTAAATGCCGCGACGAGTTGCGTCAACAAAACGCCTCGCGTGGACTGGATCGTAAGCGAATGCGCAATCGCGCGATTGACCACTGCAATTGCGCGGTGCAGTGTGCCGGCCGAAAAGGGAATCTCTGTAAAGCCTAGGGGGAGCTATGTTCGGCCTTGGCGATCTGTTCCAGTGGGAGCGGTTCGTAACTCCCACCGTGATCAAGGTCTTCTATTGGCTTGCTGTAATCATTGCCATCCTAGTCGGTTGCGCCGGCGCGATCAGTTCGCTGACGACAATGGCGTACAATCCGTTCGTCGGAATGATATTTCTGATCAGCAGCATACTCGGCGCGTTCATGGGTGTGATCTTGGCGCGCATCATCGCCGAATTCGTGCTCATTGTATTTCGCATCAACGAGCATCTGGGCGCGATCCGCAATCAGGGCGGATTCCGCAATCAGTAGTCCGTGGAAGGGTTTGCAAGCCCGCGATTATCATGGACTGAACCGGAAGTGCAGGACATCGCCGTCTTGCACGACATAATCCTTGCCCTCGAGCCTCATCTTGCCGGCCTCGCGCGCGCCAGCCTCGCCGCCGCAAGCGATATAGTCGTCGTAGGCAATGGTTTCCGCGCGAATAAAGCCGCGTTCGAAATCGCTGTGGATGACACCCGCCGCCTGTGGCGCTTTGGTGCCACGCGTCACGGTCCAGGCTCGCGTCTCTTTCGGACCAGCGGTGAAAAACGTCACGAGATGAAGAAGTGAATAACCGGCTGCGATCAAACGATCGAGGCCCGCTTGCTTCAAGCCGATCGCGGCGAGGTAGTCCTCGCGCTCGTCGCGCGATAGAATGGCGATTTCGGCCTCTATCTTGGCGGAAATAACGATGACACCCGCGTCCTCGTTTTTTGCTCTGGCTTCTACTCGGCGAGAAAACTCATTGCCGTTCGCCGCAGACGCTTCGTCGACGTTGCAAACGTAGACCACGGGAAGCGAAGTCAGTAGGCCGAACATGTGGAAGGCCCTTTCCTCCTCCGGCCGGCGCGGCGTCAGGCGCGCCGGCTTGCCGTCGCGCAACAGCGAAAGCGTGCGACCGATGAGATCGAGCGACTCCTTGGCCTCCTTCGCCTCCTTGTCGGTACCGCGGGCTTTGCGCTCGAGTCCGTCGACGCGCCGTTCCAAACTCTCAAGATCGGCGAGCATCAATTCGGTTTCGACGGTTTCGATATCGGCGACGGGATCGACGCGGCCTTCGACGTGGGTCACGTCGCTGTCCTCGAAGCACCGCACGACATGCGCGATGGCGTCCACTTCGCGGATATTGGCAAGGAATTGATTGCCGAGCCCCTCCCCTTTGGACGCGCCGCGCACCAGACCCGCGATGTCGACGAAGGTCAGCCGTGTCGGCACGATCGCAGCCGATTTGGCGAGCGCCGCCAGAGTTTCCAGCCGCCGATCCGGCACCGCGACTTCGCCGACATTCGGATCGATGGTGCAAAACGGATAGTTCGCCGCCTGGGCGGCGGCGGTTTCCGTCAGCGCGTTGAAAAGGGTCGACTTGCCGACATTAGGCAGACCGACGATGCCGCATTTGAAGCCCATGAAAATATTTCAGGTTTTCCAAGTTTTTTTGAAGGTGTGAGTCGCATTGCCGGCTTCAAACCCGCTTTGGTCTAAGCGGCTGAGTGCGGCCATAGGGCAATCGTTTCAAACTGAATCGATTGCGGCTCTAGGTATTTGACGAGGCATAATCTTTTCTGAAAACCGGTTTCCACCCCGGATCAAGTCCGGAGCAGGCCTTTTCGGGATCATGCCTTAGTCATTGCCCGCGAAACTTCCTATTTCGAATCTCCATTGGTCAATTCCTCGTCGCGTTCGCGCTCGCCGAAGCCTTTAGCCACCATGGCGAGGTGAACCTTGTTCTGAAAACTCGCATCCTGACCGCGCGCGATCAGTTCAGCATCCTCGGCGAGGATTCCAATCAGCGCCTCCACCCAGTCGCGGTCGCTTTTGGCGAAGTCGCTTAACACGTAGTGCTGCACCAGATCCTTGTTGCCGGGGTGGCCCACGCCGATGCGCACGCGCCGATAGTCATTGCCGATATGCTCGGACATCGAACGCAAACCGTTGTGCCCGGCGATACCGCCGCCGACTTTGACCCTGACCTTCCCCGGCGGCAGATCGATCTCGTCGTGAAACACGACGACGTCCGCTGGGGAGAGTTTGTAGAAGTGCACGGCTTCGGCGACGGCACGGCCGGATTCGTTCATATAGGTTCCCGGCAGCAGCAGGAGCGTGCGTTTGCCGCCGAGCGGTCCCTCGCAGGCTACGCCTTGAAAGCGCCGCCGCCACGGCCCGATGCCGTGCCGCTTGGCGACCTCCTGGACGGCCATGAAGCCGATATTGTGCCGGTTCCCGCCATAACGCGCTCCCGGATTTCCGAGACCGACCAGGAGCAGCATCGCCATCTATCCCGCGCGGGATTGACTTCACTTCTTGTCGGCAGCCCCGGCTGCGGGCGCGGCGGACGGAGCTGCGCCAGGCGCAGCGCCAGGCGCAGCGCCCGGAGCGGCGCCGGGAGCCGCACCTTCCGCCGGCGTGCCCGCAGCGGCTGCGGCAGCGGCAGCCGCGGCGGCGGCAGCGGCGGCTTCGGCAGCCGCCTTCATCTCTTCGGCGTAACCCGACGGCGGCACCACCGTGACAAGCGTGATATCGCGACCGGCCATGGCGCGCACACCTTCAGGCAACGTGATGTCGCTCAGATGCCTGGAATGGTTGATGTCGAGGCTGCCGATGTCGACTTCGATGCCGCTCGGAATAGCGTCGGCGCGGCAGCGCACTTCCACGCTGTGCGCGACGATACTGACGGTGCCGCCGCGCTTGACGCCGGGTGATTGATCGGCATTGCGCACATAGATCGGGATGTTGACGCGGATGGTCGCGCCTTCGCCCAGCCGCATGAAATCGACGTGCAACGGAATGTCGCGGACGGCGTCGAGCTGAAAGTCGCGGGGGATGACACGGTGTTTTACACCGTCGACTTCGACCTCGTGAATGGTCGTCAAGAAGTGGCCGGCATAAATGCGCTGGCGCAGATCGGCATAATCGAGGGAAATCTGCAGCGGCGGCTTGCCGTCGCCATAGATGATTCCGGGTACGCGGCCGGCGCGACGCTCGGAGCGGGCGGCCCCCTTGCCTGCCCGCGAACGTGCCGCCGCCTTGATCACATTGACGGTCGCCATGATGTATCCTCGTCTAAGAGCCCATAATCACAAGGAAAACGCCGCGTCAGCCTCCAGGGGTGCCGGTGAAGCCGCGGCCGCCGCGCTTATAGCGGCGCAAGCCTTGAAAAACAAGGAAAGCTGGGAATGAAAGTGAGCCAGCGCGCCGGCAGGCCCTAGCCGGGAGGTCTATCGATATTGGGGCTCGAAAGATCGGAGGCCGGCTGCTGCGCCGGGCTAGTCTTTCCAAGCTTTGCTTCCATGGCGGAGATTCGGGCCTTGAGCGCCTCATTCTCTTCGCGCGCCAGCCGCGCCATGTCTTTGACCGCATCGAATTCCTCGCGCTTGACGACGTCGAGGTCGCGCAGAAATCGTTCCGCCTGGTTGCGGAACAGCGTCTCGAATTCGCGGCGCACGCCTTGCGCCACGCCGGCTGCGTCGTTCATTAAGCGGGCGACTTCGTCGAAGAACCGATTCGTTGTCTGCACCATCCTCGCCTCCGAAAGCCTACCGTACCGAACGTTACCCGCATGCCCACGCCCCGTCTTGCCATGGACAAAGACAATGGCAATGGTGCAAGCGCCCCGCAAGGGGTTCCGCCGCAAAGATGCCGCACGAATTGTGGCGCAATGAAAGCGACCCGCGTTTTAGGGAAAATCCGACGATGTTTCTTCTTCCGGTCATTCCGTTTCCCGCGATCGATCCGATACTGATTTCGATCGGACCGTTTTCGGTGCGCTGGTACGCGCTTGCTTATATCGTCGGCATTATCGCCGGCTGGTTTTATGCGCGCGCCATCATCGCATCCGAACGTCTATGGGGCGGGCCGGCGCCGTTCACGGTGACCGACTTCGACGACTTCGTCATCTGGATTACGCTCGGAATCATTCTCGGCGGCCGCATCGGCTACGTGCTGTTCTACAATCTTGCGCATTTCGCAGCCGATCCGATCGAAATCCTGGAGCTTTGGAACGGCGGCATGTCCTTCCACGGCGGGGTAATCGGCTGCGCCGTCGCCATCGTGCTGTTTGCCCTGCGGCGGGCTATTCCGATGTTGTCGCTCGGCGACGTGACGGCCGCCGTGGCGCCAATCGGTTTGTTTCTCGGCCGTCTTGCCAATTTCATTAACGGCGAATTATGGGGCCGCCCAACCGACGTCCCATGGGCGATGGTGTTTCCCCATGGCGGACCTTTTCCCCGCCATCCGAGCCAGCTTTACGAGGCAACGCTCGAGGGAATCGTCCTGTTCATCGTGCTGGGTCTTTTTGTCCGCTTCGGCGCGCTCAAGCGCCCAGGCGTCGTTACTAGTATCTTCGCGATCGGTTATGGCGCGGCGCGCATTACCTGCGAATTTTTTCGGGAACCCGACGCGCAGCTCGGCTTTCTGTGGGGCGGCCTCACCATGGGAATGCTGTTATGTATCCCGCTGATATTGGCGGGTCTGGCACTGCTCGTCGTCGTGTTGAGGCGGCCGGCCAAGTTCAAAAATGGCTGAGGCCTCCACGCCGCTGCTCGAGGAAATTCGCAGGCTCATCGCCGTCAGCGGCCCGATGCCGCTTGCCGAATATATGCGGCTGTGCCTGACGCATCCGCAATATGGCTACTACATCAATCGCGATCCGCTTGGCGCCGGCGGCGATTTCGTCACCGCGCCGGAGATCAGCCAAATGTTCGGCGAGCTGATCGGATTGTGGATGGCGGCGGTCTGGGGGCGAATGGGCGCGCCGGAAAATCTCCGGGTCGTCGAGCTCGGCCCCGGTCGCGGCACTTTGATGCAAGACGCGCTGCGTGCAGCCAAGATCGTGAGGAGGTTTCGCGACGCGATCGTGCTCCATCTCGTCGAGATCAGCCCCGCGCTGCGCGCAATCCAGGAGCGTCGGCTGGCCGAAACCGAAGTGCCGATTTTGTGGCATGACAAACTTGAGGACGTTCCCGCCGGCTCGAGCATCATCGTCGCAAACGAATTCATCGATGCGCTCCCCATTCATCAGGCCGTCAAGCAGGCCGACGGCTGGCACGAGCGCCTCGTCGCGGTCGCCGCCGACGGCAATCTCGCGATCGAAGCGGCGCGTGACGCGTTACCGTTCTTCGAGCCCTCGATGCCTCGCCAATCACGCCCAGCGCCGGTGGGATCGATCTATGAATGGCGCGCCGACGCTATCGCGCTCGAACTAGGGCGGCGGACGCGTACCGATGGCGTCGCTTTGATCATCGACTATGGGCATGCCCATTTCGGACTGGGCGACACGCTACAAGCGGTCGCGCGGCATTCCTTCACCGATCCTTTGCGCGCGCCCGGCACCGCGGATTTGACCGCGCATGTCGATTTTGAGGCATTGGCGCAATGCGCTGAAACGATGGGCGCGCGAGTCCACGGTCCGATACGACAACGCGACTTGTTTCTTCGCCTCGGCATCGAAAAACGCGCGGCTGCGCTGAAGGCTGGCGCGCCGCAGGACAAAGCGGCCGATATCGAGATTGCATTTTCGCGCCTCGTAGCGGGCGGCGCTCATGGGATGGGGGAATTGTTCAAGGCGGTTGCGTTCGCGCCGCCGAATCTTGGTCCTCTTCCGGGGTTCGAGACGGCCGCATGAAGATCGAAGCTCCCTCGCTTACACTCGCTGGTATCCGTCACGCATTTTTCACGCGCGCCGGCGGCGTGTCCGCGGGCGTTTACGAGAGCCTCAATGGCGGCATCGGCTCGCGCGATGCCGCCGCCAATGTCGCGGAAAATCGCGCGCGCATGGCCGCTGCGTTGGCGGTGGAGCCGAAGCGCTTGCTCACCGCCTATCAGACCCATTCGCCGAACGTCGTCATTGCCGAAGCGCCATGGACGGCCGAGAACCGCCCCCATGCCGATGCCATCGTGACGCGAGTAGGCGCGCTTGCGATCGGCGTGACGACCGCGGATTGTGGGCCGGTCTTGCTCGCCGACCCCCGCGCGCGCGTGATCGGCGCCGCGCATGCCGGTTGGCGTGGCGCGCTAACCGGTGTCATCGAATCCACGGTTGAGGCCATGGAGCGGCTTGGCGCCGCCCGCGATCGAATTCGCGCCGCCATCGGGCCCATGATTCGGCAATCCAGCTACGAGGTCGGTCCCGATCTCCTCGCCCGCTTTCGTGCCGACGACCCCGACAGCCGCCGGCTCTTCCTGCCTGCCGCGCGCAACGGCCACGCCATGTTCGATCTCGGCGGCTACATCGCGGCGCAGCTCAAACGTGCGGGCGTCGGCTCCGTCGAGGATCTGGGTCTCTGCACCTACGCCGACCCGGCGCGGTTTTTCAGCTACCGCCGCGCGACGCACCGCGCCGAAGCCGATTACGGCCGCCACGTCAACGCGATCGCTTTGACGGATGAATAGCGCATAGGCGCCGATCGCCTTCCGGGCAAAAGGTTCTAGGCCACCGACGATGCCGCCAAAGCCTCGGGGCAACTAATCCTTGCGGCCACAAATCCTTGGGATCGCATGCAAAAAAGCGCCCGGGGGAAAGACCCGGAATCATATTGCCAGCCCGGTACCTGGCTTGTATCAGGGCTATGCTTTTGTTCGGGCATGATCTTTTCCAGTTAGGGGGCGTCCGCCTCTAGATTTCCTGGGTCATGCGCCGCAAACGAGGCACGCAGGAGAGCGGGCATGGCGGGCAAAAACGGAGCGATCAAGCTCGTCGCCGGCAATTCCAATCCTGCGCTTGCCGAAGCCATCGCCGGCTATCTCGCCACGCCGATGACGAAAGCTGTCGTTCGGCGCTTTGCCGACATGGAAATCTTTGTCGAAATCCAGGAGAACGTCCGCGGCGCCGACGTGTTCGTCATCCAATCGACCTCGTTCCCCGCCAACGATCACCTGATGGAATTGCTGATCATTATCGACGCCTTGCGGCGCGCCTCGGCGCGGCGGATCACGGCGGTCATCCCCTATTACGGCTATGCCCGGCAAGATCGCAAGCCCGGCCCGCGTACGCCGATTTCGGCCAAGCTCGTCGCCAATCTGATCACCCATGCCGGCGCCGACCGCGTATTGACGCTTGATCTGCATGCCGGACAGATCCAAGGCTTCTTCGATATTCCGACCGACAATCTTTTCGCCGCGCCAGTTATCGTGCGCGATATCAAGCAACGGTTCGACCTTTCCAAGGTCATCGTGGTTTCGCCGGACGTCGGCGGCGTGGTGCGGGCGCGCGGCCTCGCCAAGCGGATCAATGCCCCACTCGCCATTGTCGACAAGCGGCGCGAGCGGCCTGGCGAATCCGAAGTGGCCAATGTGATCGGCGAGGTCGACGGCGGTATTTGTCTGCTCGTCGACGATATTGTGGATTCCGGCGGCACCTTGGTGAACGCTGGGGATGCCTTGCTCGAGAAAGGCGCCAAGGAGGTCTACGGCTATATCACCCACGGGGTTTTGTCCGGCGGCGCGATTGGCCGGATCGCCAAATCGCAACTGAAAGAATTGGTCATTACGGATTCCATACAGCCCAGCAAGGCGGTCACTGAGGCGAAAAATATTCGTGTGTTGTCGATTGCCACCCTGATCGGCGAAGCCATCAACCGAACCGCCGCCGAGGAATCGGTATCGAGCTTGTTCGACTGAAAGGGGCCATCCGGGCTGCCCCAGCGGCGCTTGCGCGCGTCCGAGTCAACTTGTCGCAGACCGATCTGTGGACGGCAAACTTTTGAGGATTGTGCCAAACGGGCAAATCATTTCATGAGTGCCCGTATCGTTGCTGGTACAAGGTCTTGGACGGGCTTTGGCGAATGGAATCAGGCCGATTATAGTCGATGGACGGGCTGATTCGCGGCTTTCGGTCAATCGGCATGTAAAAGTCGTCCCTGCGTCAAAATGCAGCCGGTATTTAGAAGGGTGCTGTCGCGTGCGTTCCACTCTCATTGGCACCGTGGAGACGGCATGGCACTTATCGAGTCTGCACGCGATCATCATGGCAGTCCTCTCGACGTTGTCGAGCGCATGGCCTCCGGAAACAATTGGCCGTTCGAGCGCGCAGGCGAAGACGAGATCGGCCTTGTCGTCACCGGCCGTTGGACCAACTACCAGGTGTCGTTCACGTGGATGAACGACATCGAAACCCTGCACTTGGCTTGCGCTTTCGACATCAAGGTGCCGGACCCCCGGCTACCCGACGTGCAAAAACTGATCGCGCTTATCAACGAGCAGATGTGGATTGGGCATTTCGACGTCTGGACCCAGAATGGCGTCGTGATGTTCCGCCACGCTTTGGTTCTGGCCGGCGGCGTCGCCGCGTCCAGCCGGCAGTGCGAGGCGGTGCTCGCCACCGCGCTTGATTCCTGCGAGCGCTATTTCCCGGCTTTCCAGTTCGTGGTCTGGGCGGGCAAGTCCGCCCGCGAAGCCATGGATTCGGCGATGTTCGAGACCACGGGCGAGGCGTGATCTCCGCCGATCAGAGTCCGGACTTGCGCGATTTTTCGGGCCTCATCCTTTTGGTCGGAGCCGGCAAAATGGGCGGTGCGCTGCTCGAAGGGTGGCTGCGGCTTGGTCTCGATCCTCGGAACGTCGCGGTACTCGAACCGGAGCCTTTGCCTCAGATTGTGGCACTCGCCGGCAGCGGCATCCGCCTCAATCCCGACGCCGCAACGTTACGAGGCGCCGGCGTTATCGTCATCGCGTTGAAACCACAGGCGGCAGTCGAGGCTCTGGCCGCCTTGGCGCGGAACGTATCCGCCGCGACACTGGTCATTTCGATCATGGCGGGCCGAACGCTGCAATTCCTATCGGCCGCGCTTCCTCAGGCTCGCGCGATGGTGCGGGCGATGCCGAACACCCCGGCCGCTATCGGACGCGGCATCACGGTCGCGGTGTCGCGGCGGGCGAGCGCGGCGGAACGCGAACTGGCGCACCGGCTTCTCGCCGCGACCGGCGCAGTCGAATGGGTCGACGACGAAACCTTAATGGATGCGGTAACCGCGCTGTCGGGTTCGGGACCGGCCTACGTCTTCCTGCTTGTCGAAGCCTTGGCGCGGGCCGGGGTGGCGGCGGGCCTGCCACCGCCACTTGCCGAAAAACTCGCGCGCGAAACCGTCGCCGGCGCGGGCGAACTGTTGCATCAGTCCCGGCTCGACGCCGCGACTTTGCGCGAAAACGTCACGTCTCCCGGCGGCACCACATCCGCCGCGCTGGCGATCTTGATGGGCAAAAACGGCCTTAGCGCCTTGATGACCAAGGCCATCGCCGCGGCGACGGCGCGCTCGCGCGAACTGGCCGGCTGACTTCCACCGCCTTGGAACGGCCCGATGCGCGGCCTACATTGAAAGCTGCCGGCAGAGCGGTGACCGCATGCCGTGGGGACAGGCGCGTTCCGGATCATGCCCTAGATAGAGTTTAGTCACGAGGAGAGTTTAGTCATGGCCCGCAGACCCGCACGTAAACCGTCGGCTCGATCGCCGCGCCGTCCGAGCGCCGCCCCGCCAGGGACCGATCGCGAAAAAATCGTTGCGGCGTTTCTTAATCTTCTCGCTGAAAAACAGATCGAACAGATCGGTTTTGCCGAAATCGCCGAAGCAGCTGGCGTGCCGCTTGCGCAGTTGCGCGGCGAGTTTCCCTCCGCGCTTGCCATCCTGGCCGCGCACGTCAAATCGATCGACCGCGCCGTACTGAGCGAGGACTTCAGCGACCTCGAAGAGGAAGAGCCGCGCGAGCGGCTGTTCGATGTCTTGATGCGCAGGCTCGAAATAATGGCGCCGCATCGCGAAGCGGTGCGGTCGCTGTTGCGCTCGGCGCGGCGCAATCCGCCGCTTGCTCTTTTGCTCAACGCAATGGCGGTTCGCTCGCAACAATGGATGTTGACGGTCGCGGGGATCGGCGCATCGGGACCGCGCGGCATGATCCGAGCGCAGGGCTTGGCCGCGCTGTACGGCGGCGTTCTTCGCACTTGGATCCACGACGACGATCCGGGGCTTGCGCGCACGATGGCGACCCTCGACCGCTCATTGGCGCGCGGCCAACGTTTTGCCGGCCTGCTCGACGACCTCTGTCGGATATCCGAGCGGCTGTGCCGGCTGCGCCCGCGCCGTCGCCGCTCGGAGGATTCCGAAGATACCGCCGCCGCGTGAACGCATTCGAAGCGGTCGTTTTTCCAAGTTTAGACTTGATCTAAGTGAACTTGGTCTAAGTAAACTTGATCCAAGTCAACGGCGGCGGTGCAAACTCCTTTAATTAACGATGGTCCGAGCCAATCGAACGGCAAATTAGAATGTCTATAAAAAGCGATTTTTTCTTTGCAACTCCGGAAAGCCTAGACTATTGACCTTTTTCAAACGCAATGAGCTTTAGCGCAATGTCCTTCGACGCGATGCTTTCCCCGCAATGATTGTCTGCTCCTGCAACGTGCTCACCGACCACGACGTGCGCGCGACGCTTTCGGCGCGCGAGGACGTGCCGCGCACCACGGGGCAGGTCTACCATTGCCTGGGCTGCAGCGCCCAATGCGGACGTTGCGCGCGCACGATCCGCCGCATCATGGACGAAGCCCTGGCTGCGGCCGAACCGATATGTTGCCGGAACGCTTCCAACCGCTCCTGATCCGTGTCGTAAAACCGGATATTCAAGCCGCCGATATCTCAAGCACCGGGCGCGCCGGCGGCTTCCAGCGGGCGACGCAGTAGCTATAATCGTCGCGCCCGCCGCGCCGGGCGCAGACCCGCTGTGAATCGCAGGAGCAAGGCATGAGAGGCGAGCCCGGTGTCGTCGACTACCTCAACAAGGCACTGCGGCATGAACTGACCGCAATCAATCAATATTGGCTGCATTACCGCTTGCTCGACAATTGGGGCTATAAGTCGCTCGCCAAGCAGTGGCGGAAAGAGTCGATCGAGGAGATGGAGCACGCCGACAAACTGGTCGAACGCATCATCTTCCTTGACGGCTTTCCCAACATGCAGGTGCTCGATCCCCTGCGTATCGGCCAGAACGTCAAGGAGGTGCTCGATTGCGATCTCGCGGCCGAAATGTCGGCCCGCGCGCTCTACGAGGAGGCCGCCACCCATTGCCATTCGGTTCGCGATTACGTATCGCGGGATCTGTTCGAAAAACTGATGCATGACGAGGAAGAGCACATCGACTTCCTCGAAACTCAACTCGATCTCGTGGCCAAGCTCGGCCTCGAACTCTATGCGCAGCACCATATCGGCGAACTTCACGAGGACGAAGACTGACCGGCTTTCAGCCGCGTCGCCGCCTTGAACGTAAAAATTAACGAAAGGTTACCGAAGTCGCTTGGGTGATTTTCGATCGATGAATCCGAGTGCGCCGACGCGAAATGCCTCGGAGCGCGGGGCCGCCTTGCCCCCAATGGTTAAAAGTTAAGGTTAAGAACTGCTTAAGTATTGGTGACTAACTTTCACCTGATCGCCGACATGCGCCGAACGCGAGCGCGTCGAGACAAAGGTGAAAGCATGGCCAGCGCCAGCATCCTTCTCCGAGCCTCTGCGATGCGTCGGCTTCTTTGCGCCATGGCGTTGCTTGCATGCGCGCCAGGCGCGTTCGCGGCGGACTATAACCCATATATCCCGCCCGCTCCGATGACTGTCGGTCCCGCGACCTTCACGCGCTGGGCCGGTTTCTATGCCGGCGGACAGGTCGGCTACAGCGACGCGCTCGCCGATTTTTCCAAGGCCAGCGAGCCGCTCGTGGGCTTCAGCCTGCGGGATCTCCAGCTCGAGTCTCAGAGCATGCCCTCGACGTTTCAAGTCCTGCGCAACGCCGGGGCCAATGTCACGGGCTTCGGCGGTTTCGTCGGCTACAATTCCCAATGGCAAGACTTGGTCCTCGGTGTCGAGGCCAACTACACGCATTCACCGTTCACCATCATTGCCAATTCGACACCGATAAGCCTCATTGTTCCGGCCGGCACGAATACCGATAGTGTCAATATCACCGCCAACGCCACGCTGAGCATGACCGACTATGGCTCGCTTCGGGCGCGCGCCGGTTGGATCCTCGGAGACTTTCTACCCTATGGTTTTGCCGGCTTCGCGCTCGGGCACGGCAGTTATACGGTCGGCACGATCGTATCTGGGCAGCAGGCGACCCCACCCACGACCTTGCCATGCATCGCGTCGCCGACCTGCGTCGATTTTTCCTTCCCCAACAGCACTGGGGGTAGCGGGGTGTTCTTCTACGGTTTCTCGGTCGGTGGCGGCCTGGATGTCGCGCTCACCCCCAATATCTTCCTGCGCGGCGAATACGAATACGTTCAGTTTGCGCCCATCTCCAATATCACCGCCTCGATCAGCACGGTGCGCGCGGGCGCCGGCTTCAAATTCTGACAGCGTTCTGACGTCTTGCCGCCCGGCTTGACGCGGCCCCCTCGCCCCCTTATTTCCGGCGGTGGGACACCCCTCCCCACCGAGGGGCGACTATCTGGAAGGATAGGCCATGACGTCAGCGACGCCCTCCGTGCGGCCGGTGGTGCCGCATTTTTCGTCCGGCCCCTGCGCCAAGCGCCCCGGCTGGAGCCTGCAAAATCTCTCCAGTGCTCTTCTCGGCCGCTCGCACCGGTCGAAGCCCGGCAAAGCCAAGCTTAAGCGCGCGATCGACCTCACCCGCGAGTTGTTGCAGGTGCCGGCCGAATATCGCATCGGGATCGTGCCGGCCTCCGATACTGGCGCCATCGAAATGGCGCTCTGGTCGCTGCTTGGCCCGCAGCCGGTAACGATGCTGGCATGGGAATCGTTCGGCGAGGGCTGGGTTAACGACGTCGCCAAAGAGCTCAAGCTGAAGAATTTGATGGTGCTGCGCGCTCCCTATGGCGAGTTGCCGGATCTGCGTTCGATCGATCCGGCAAGCGACATCGTGTTTACCTGGAACGGCACGACCTCGGGCGCGTGCGTACCGAATGCCGACTGGATCGCGGCCAATCGCACCGGACTTGCCATCTGCGACGCAACATCCGCCGCCTTTGCGCAACCATTGGACTGGCCGAAGCTCGATGTCGTGACTTTCTCCTGGCAAAAGGTACTGGGCGGCGAGGCCGCGCATGGGATGCTCATTCTGTCGCCGCGCGCAGTGATGCGGCTCGAGAGTTACGCGCCGCCGTGGCCGCTGCCGAAGATCTTCCGCATGACGAAAGGCGGTAAGCTCAACGAAGCGATCTTTCAGGGTGAGACCATCAACACGCCGTCAATGTTGTGCGTCGAGGACTATCTCGACACCTTGGAATGGGCGAAGTCGATCGGCGGGCTGCGGGCGTTGCGCGCACGGGCCGACGTTAATGCCAAGGTCGTTGCCGATTGGGTGGCGCGCACGGCCTGGATCGACTTTCTCACCCGCGACCCGGCGCTGCGCTCCAACACCTCGGTATGTCTCAAGGTCGTCGATCCGGCCGTTATCAGGCTTTCGGCGGAGGCGCAAACGACTTTCATCAAAGGCATTGCAGCGGCGCTCGAGAAGGAAGGTATCGCCTACGATATCGACGCTTATCGCGATGCTCCTTCAGGATTGCGCATTTGGTGCGGTTCGACGATCGAACCGAACGACGTCGCGGCGCTCACGCTGTGGCTCGACTGGGCCTACGCCAAGGCCAAAGCGGCGCTTGCCGCGGCGGCGTGAACGGCGGCGCTTGCCGCGGCGGCATGAATGGCGGCGCCGCCGCGCGGCTTGAGAGGACAGGTGAAATGCAGCCCAAAGTTCTCATCTCCGATGCGCTTTCGCCGGCAGCGGTCGCAATTTTCAAGAACCGCGGGATCGAGGTCGATTTCCAGCCCAATCTCGGCAAGGACAAGGATAAACTTGCCGCGACGATCGACGGCTTCGACGGGCTCGCGATCCGATCGGCCACCAAAGTCACCGCCAAAATGTTGGAGCAGGCCAAGAACCTCAAAGTGATCGGCCGGGCCGGCATCGGCGTCGACAATGTCGATATCGCTGCCGCGACCGCCCGCGGCATCATCGTGATGAATACGCCGTTCGGCAACTCGATCACCACGGCCGAACACGCGATTACGCTGATGCTCGCACTGGCGCGGCAGATTCCAGAAGCCGACAGTTCAACGCGCGCCGGCAAGTGGGAAAAGAACAAGTTCCTCGGCGTGGAAATCTTCGGAAAGACACTCGGCATCATTGGCTGCGGCAATGTCGGTTCGATCGTCGCCGACCGGGCGCTCGGTCTGAAGATGAAAGTCGTCGCCTACGATCCGTATCTTTCCGTCGAGCGCGCGGTGAAGCTCGGCGTCGAGAAGGTTGAGCTCGACGAGTTATGGCGGCGCGCCGATTTCATCACGCTGCATACGCCGCTGACCGACAAGACCCGCAACATCGTCAATGCCGAAACAGTGGCGCAAACCAAAAAGGGCGTGCGGCTAATTAATTGCGCGCGCGGCGAACTCGTCGACGAGCCGGCGCTCGCCGAAGCGCTTAAATCGGGTCACGTCGCCGGCGCCGCGCTCGACGTATTTCGCGAAGAGCCGGCCACGCACAGCATGCTGTTCGGCTTACCGAACGTCGTCTGCACGCCGCATCTCGGCGCCTCGACGATGGAAGCGCAGGAAAACGTCGCGCTCCAAGTCGCCGAGCAAATGTCCGATTACCTTCTGCGTGGCGCCATCTCCAACGCCGTCAACTTCCCCTCGATCAGCGCCGAAGAGGCGCCGAAACTAAAGCCCTTCATCGCGCTTGCGGAAAAACTCGGTTCGTTCGCCGGTCAACTCACCGAAAGCGGCGTCAAACAGGTCCGGATCACTTACGAGGGCGTGGTTGCCGGGATGAACACGAAAGCGCTGACTTCGGCGGCCGTCGCCGGACTGCTGCGGCCCATGCTGCAAGACGTCAACGTCGTTTCGGCGCCGATTGTCGCCAAGGACCGCGGCATCGTGGTCGAGGAGACCCGGCGGGATGCCGAAGGAGACTACGACAGCCTGATCACCGTCACCGTGGTCACCGACAGGCAAACGCGCTCGGTCTCGGGCACCGTCTATGCCGACGGCCGGCCGCGCATCGTCAACATCAAAGGCATCCGCATGGACGCCGAATTCGCCCCATCGATGCTGTATGTGACCAATCAGGATAAACCCGGATTCGTCGGCCGCTTCGCCACGCTGCTAGCGGAAGCGGGCATCAACATCGCGACATTCCATCTCGGGCGGGAGTCGGCCGGCGGCAACGCTATTGCGCTCGTCGAAATCGACGGAACGATTCCGGCCGACGTTCTGCTTAAAGTCAGGCACATTCCGAACGTCCAGCAGGTCAAGCCGCTGCAATTCTGAGCCGGCCGGACTACGCTACCGCAACCGGCCTTGCGTGCCCGATGCGATCTTCGCCGCAGCGCTAACGGCGAATTTTACGTAAAACCAAGACCTTGACGGAGGCTTTTCCCGCCGGACGCGACCGGTTTTCCTTGCTTCCCGAAGCGGCATCCAGTATCGGAACGATCGGCTGCGGCCGGTATCCGATCCATCCGAGGCGTCATCGGCCTATTGGGGACCTTTCCTGATGGCAAATGTTGTCGTGGTCGGCTCCCAGTGGGGCGACGAGGGCAAAGGCAAGATTGTGGACTGGCTGTCGGAACAGGCCGACATCGTCGTCCGCTTCCAGGGCGGACACAATGCTGGGCATACGCTGGTCATCGACGGCACCACCTACAAATTATCGCTTTTGCCGTCGGGCGTGGTGCGCCCTGGAAAGCTTTCCGTGATCGGCAACGGCGTCGTGCTCGATCCGCGCGCGCTTCTGGCTGAAATCGGACAGCTTGAAAAACAGGGCATCACGGTCACGCCCGACAATTTGCGGATTGCCGAGAACACTCCGCTCATTTTGCCGCTGCACCAGGAACTCGATGTCGCGCGCGAGCACGCCTCGGGCAAAGGGGCGATCGGCACAACCGGCCGCGGCATCGGTCCCGCCTACGAGGATAAAGTAGGCCGGCGCGCCATTCGGCTGATGGATCTTGCCGATCTGCAAATGCTCAATGGCAAAATCGAGCGGCTGCTTGCGCATCACAACGCGCTGCGGCGCGGGCTCGGCATGAGCGAAGTTGCGCCGCGCGCGCTCTACGACGAACTCGCTGCGATCAGCCCCAAAGTCCTGCCTTACATGGATTCGGTGTGGGCGCTGCTCGACGAAAAGCGCCGCGAAGGCAAGCGTATCCTGTTCGAAGGCGCGCAAGGAGCGCTTCTCGACATCGACCACGGCACTTATCCGTTCGTCACGTCATCGAATACGGTCGCCGCTCAAGCCGCGACCGGATCGGGATTGGGACCCGGAGCGATCGGATATGTGCTCGGCATCTGCAAAGCCTATACGACGCGCGTGGGCGCCGGGCCGTTTCCCACCGAGCAGGTCAACGAGATCGGCCGAACGCTCGGCGAGCGCGGCAAGGAATTTGGCGTCGTGACGGGTCGGCCGCGGCGCTGCGGCTGGTTCGATGCGGTCCTGGTGCGCCAGACCGTGCGAACGAGCGGCATTCAGGGCTTGGCGCTGACCAAGCTCGACATCTTGGACGGCTTCGACGAGATTAAGGTCTGCGTTGGATACAAGCTGGATGGCCGTGAGATCGATTATCTGCCGGCCAGCGAGCACGCCCAGACGCGGGTCAAGCCAGTCTACGAAACCATCGAGGGGTGGCGTGAAAAGACCGCTCACGCCCGCTCCTGGGCCGATCTTCCAGCCCAAGCAATCAAATATGTTCGCCGCCTGGAAGAGCTGATCGGCTGCTCGGCGGCCATCCTGTCCACCAGCCCCGAACGCGAGGACACGATCCTGATGCAAAATCCGTTTGAAGCATAGGATGCAAGTTCTGCAAGCCAAGCGTAAACTGAAAACATGGCAGACTATCATCCGCTTATCACGCGCGCCGTAGAGGGGCTCGGCACCAGCACCGCCGAAGCCCGCCGCACGCTCTATGAGCGCGCCCGCACCGCCCTGGTTTCGCAGCTTCGCGGCATCAATCCGCCACTGTCCGAAGCGGAGATCACCCGCGAGCGTTTGGCCTTGGAGGACGCGATCCGCAAGGTCGAGGCCGAATCGGTGCGCAAAGCGCGGGCGGAACCGCGCCCTCCGGCGCCGCGTCCCTCAGCGCTTGCAGGCCGCCCGAGCCCACCCGCCCCTGCGCCGGTCCCCTCCGCGTGGCGCGATCGCCCGAGCGGTCCATCCGCCGGCATGCCGGCTGCTCCGCGAAACGAACCGCCGCCGCTGCGTAGACCGAGCGAACCGGTTCCAAGCGAACCTGAGCGCCCCGAGGTTCAAACCAGCGCGCGCAACCGGCTCCTCGGCGCACGAACCGCCGCGCCCCCACGCGAGGAATTCAGGAGCTTTCGCGGCGCAGGCGCGGACGATCTCGATGCCGCCGATACCCATCCTGAGCCGCCGGCTGCCGAGCCACCGGCGCACGATACGCATGATTCTTATTCGGATGCGCCGCCGGCCGAATTCTCCGACGCGGAAGAAACGTGGCATCGGGACAGGCTCGAACAGCGGCCGGACGGCGATCAATCTTCCGATCTTCTCGACGATCTTTCACCGTTGATGCGCGGCTTCAAACCGTCATACCACGAGGACGAGGAACAGATCGCGCCGGTGCGGCGGCCGCGCCCGCAGCGTCCTCAGGAACCTGCGGATCACTACCGGGCGCCGCGGCCGCCGCGGTCGTACCGCGGATTAATCCAGCTTATCGCCGTCCTGGCCATTTTTGCCGGCCTCGCCACCGCAGCTTACTGGCAGAGGTCCAATATCGCGGCCTTGTATTCCTACGTGTCCCACTTGCGATCGAGACAAACGCCGGTCGCCCAGCAGCCGGCAGCGGAGCCGAAATTCTCCGGACGCGTGCCGCAGGAGCAAACGGGACAATCGCCCGCCGCCGCGCCGAACGCTCAGAACGCGCCCGCAACGGCGCAGCGGGTCGTGCTTTACGAGGAGGATCCGAGCAATCCGCAAGGTAAACAATATGTCGGCTCGGCGGTGTGGCGCACGGAGACGGTTTCTCCGGGCAGTGGACTTGCGCCCGAACTTCAGGTTCGCGCCGACATCACGATCCCCGAGCGAAACATGAGCGTAACGTGGAAGTTACGCCGCAATACCGACCAAGCGCTTCCCGCAAGTCATACGATCGAAATCACGTTCAATCTGCCACCGGATTTTCCCGGCGGCGGTATCACCAATGTGCCGGGAGTCCTGATGAAAGAATCCGAGCAGGCGCGGGGCGTGCCACTCGCGGGGCTTGCGGTCAAGGTGACCAACGGTTTCTTTCTGATCGGACTATCGGCCGTCGACGCCGACGTGCAGCGGAACATGCAGCTGCTCAAAGACAGGCCGTGGTTCGACATTCCCATCGTGTATAACAACGGCGGGCGCGCCATTCTCGCGATGGAAAAGGGCCCGCCCGGCGATCGCGCCTTCGCGGATGCGTTCGCCGCTTGGAGCAAATAAGGGCCCGGGGCAAATAAGGTCGGTTCCGCCCCAATCATCCCCTATATTTGGTCGGGGATTTCGGACGGGGACAGGCACAGACGGGGATAGGCATACATGAGCGCGTCTGACGCCAGGAAGCCGAAGGTCGCTGTCAATCCTCATCTCGCATCTGCGTTACGCACGCTCGAGACTGAATCGGAGGGGCTGACCGCGCTCGCGGCCACGATGGCCGACGGACTTGGGGCTCCATTTGCTTCGGCGGTTGAAACCATCCGTGCCGCGCGCGGCCGCGTCATCGTGACTGGAATGGGCAAGTCCGGCCATGTCGCGCGCAAGATTGCGGCGACGCTTGCCTCAACCGGAACCCCTGCGTTCTTCGTGCATGCCGCAGACGCCAGTCACGGCGATCTCGGCATGATCACCTCCGACGACGCGATGCTGGCCTTGTCATGGTCGGGCGAGACTGAAGAGCTCAAGGACCTGATAAATTATTCGCGGCGGTTCCGAATCGCACTGATTGCGGTGACGGTCAATCTCGACAGCACGCTCGGAAAGGCGGCCGATATCGTATTGGCCCTGCCGGCGACGCGCGAGGCCTGCCCGCACAATCTGGCGCCGACCACATCGTCATTGATGCAGCTGGCGCTCGGCGACGCCTTGGCGATCGCGCTGTTGGAAAGCCGCGGCTTTACCGCGCTCGATTTCGGGGTCTTTCACCCGCGCGGCAAGCTGGGCGCAGCGCTGAAGTTCGTGCGAGACGTGATGCATCCCGGCGCGGCCGTGCCGCTGATCGGACGCGGAGCGCCGATGTCCGAAGCGATCGTCGAAATGTCCGCCAAGGGGTTCGGCTGTGTCGCCGTCACCGAGCCCTCCGGAAAGCTTGCGGGCGTGATCACCGATGGCGATTTGCGCCGTCATATGCGCGCGGATTTGTTGCGGGCGCCGGTGGATGCGGTCATGACTGCATCGCCAAAAACGGTGCGGCCCGATCAGCTGGCCAGCGAAGCGCTGCAACTTCTCAATTCCTCGAAGATCACCGCGCTCATCGTCGTGGAGGCGGATCGGCCGGTCGGCATCGTGCATTTCCACGATCTGCTGCGCGCCGGTGTAGCCTGATGCGGTCAGTACAGCCCGCCGCCTTTCAGTACGCTGGAATCTTCAGGACGAGCGCTGGTGGGCGGCGGCACAGCCTGGGCTTGAGCGGCCGGGGTCACGGGCTTTGGCGGCGCGGCCTGCGCCTGGGCGGCTGGCGCCGCGAGCCTTGGCGGCGGAGTGGACGGCTTCTGAAGGCTCGTCTGAACTGCCGCGGCAGCCTGTTGCGAGACCGCAGAATTTGCCGGATCTTGGCTGGCTTGCCCATGTGCAACGAATTCGGCGTAACCCGGTGCACCCGGACGCGGCGGGGCATCGTCAGGCAATCCGCCGGCCCAATGCGGCCAATGATCCGCGACATAGCCGGAGAACTGGCCGCAGCTTCCGAGACCCAGTGCTAGACCGAGCAGGGTTGCCGCCGTGAGGAGCCGCTTGTCGATCATATCCGCTGCCGGATTCCCAGACTTCGAAGTGCACACCGAACGGCGCCAAACGCAGTCCGCAATCGCGCGGCGTTCCATGCGCGATGCCGTTATGAGCGGTGCCGTTAGACACGGCTTTGATTTTACGTCCTCTTACCGGCCGCGCCTCGCTTCGAAACGCCGGCTTCCAACTATCGGACCGCCCGAACCCATCTCCAGATGGACAGCATTCGTGGCGGGACTATGGTCTCCGCCACGTCCGATGCGCGAGGTCGCCTTCTCCCGATTGTGGAATGCTACCCGGCGCGCCGTACTGGCGCTCATGCTCGTTCTATTACCGGCCTGCGCCCAGCTCGCACAGCCGACCGAAGCCCCGCCATCGACGCAGCCGCCCTACGCTTCACTGGTGTCTCAATATCTTGCCTCGATCCTGGCGGACCGCGCCTCCTACGAAGATTTCGAGATTTCGGGGCTCCGCTGGACCCACTCGGTCAAAGGCTGGAGCTGGCTTGCTTGCGTGCATTTTACCGACCACGGCCATGTGCGGACCTACGCCGTCTTTATCCAGAACGATGTCGTCGTCGATGGCCGTTACGCCGTAGAAACAGATGCCTGCGGCTCGCAAACCTTTACGCCTTTTGACGTTGTCACAGGCACGCTCGGCCGCCCGACCGCGCCCAGACAGCCGCCGCTGTATTAGCGCCGCTGCGCTAGCTTGCCGTTGTTTGAACGCGATCGCTTCGGAAATCCGGTATCCACTCCGCGCGATCATGCTTTAGCGCCTGATCGACCGCCGAGAGAACCTGCCCGGCCGTGAGCTCATCGAGACATTGGCTATGGCTGTCGAGCCGGCGCTCGCAGCCCTCCAATTGACAGGGCAGACACGGCAGCGGGTTTTGCACGAGCCAGACATTTCGGCGCCGCTGGATCGTGCCGGCAGCGTCCCACGGCCGGTCGAGTCCACCGAACGGCCACGGACCCCACAGTCGCGGATCGGTCGGCCCGTAAAGCGCCACCGTCGGCGCCCCGGCTGCGGCGGCAAGATGCGTGACCGCCGTGTCCGGTCCGACATAGACACAAGCGCCGGCAAGAAGCGCCGACAGTTCCGGCCATGTGAGCTTGCCATCGAGACGCACGGCCTCGGCGTGGCGCCAGACGTCGTCGAGATAGGCGCGATCGCCCGCCGCCCCGGTAACCGCAATGACCAAGCCGCGCTCGCGAAGCGCCGCCGCGAGCGCCCGCCAGCCTGCGGCCGTCCAGCGCTTATAAACAAACTTCGGCGCGGCATGCACCACCGCATAGGGCGGCGCCGGCGCGAGTGGAGAGCGCGCCGCTCCCACTGAACAAACAATCTCGGAATGCGGCGGAATCCCGAGCGAGTCCGCCAAGCTCAGAATATCGGCGACGCGATGCCGATGGCGGTCGCTGACGCAGGCGCGTCCCAGAACGAGCCGCTTGACGACAGCGGCCGATTCGCCTGCCTCGATGAGCCCGGCGCTTTGACGGCCGGCGATCACGGCCAAAGCGGTCGGGCGATCGCCGGTTTGCACCGACAGAGCGAGATCGTAGCGGCGGAACAGCCGCGCCATCAGCAACAGCGTTTCGCTAAAACGCGGTCGTTGGGGAATGGTAATGATTCTTCGCAGATCGGGATTGCCGTTCAATATTCCTTCGGTGCCGGCAAAAACCAGCGCGTCGATCGAGGCTTGCGGATAGGCTTCTTTGAGACTGCGGATGAGCGGCGTCGTCAGCAACACATCGCCCAGCCGGCGCAAGACGACGACGAGGACTTGTGAGTTGGGCGGCAAGCGAACCGGATTCATTGCTGCGCCATCGATGACTGCCGCGCGGCAGTTTCGTCGTCGGCGCAGAGCGCGGACAGCCCTTGCCGAGCGCGGACTCGAGAGCCACCGATCGCGTCCTCAAGCCTTTCGCGGTTTGCGGCCAATTGCGAGCGGTCGTTCTGCGGATGCCATAGGTGCAGCACGCCGGTTGCGAACCGTCCGTCCTTGCGCCGCAGGCCAGCGTGCAGGAGCCGCACCACGAGATCGGAATCCTCAAGTCCCCACCCGGCATAAGCACTGTCGAACCCATCGACGCGGTCGAGATCGTCGCGCGAAACCGCGAGATTGCAGGTTTTTGCACCCTGCCAATCGTGGCTGCGCAACTTCCGCAGCGGTCCAAGCGGCAGATGCAGCGCCGGGATGAGACGATTGACGCCGCCCGTCAGCCACCCGCGCAACAGCATGCTGAAATTCCACGTCTCGGCGGCGAGGCCTTGCGCGAGCACGGCCTGCGTAAGCTCGCGCGACAAGAGAATGCGGTTGCCCGCTACGAACCAGCCCGGTTCGTAGAGCCGCCGATGCAGCGCGATGAAATCGGGCCTGGCCAGACAGTCGCCGTCGAGGAAGATGCAAAGCGCGCCGGCGCTCGCGCGAACGCCGCGATTGCGGATCTCGCCGCCGCGAAAGCCGCGATGTTCGTGGCGCACGTATTTCAACGGCACGGGAAGCCGTGGCGTCCAGCTCTCGACCAGGCGGGCGGTGTCCGCCCGCGAACCGTCGTCGGCAACCACGACTTCGAAATTCCGGTCCGATTGACGTGAAAGCGCGCGTAAGGCGGCATCGAGCGCGTCTTCGCGGTTATACGTCGTGACGATGACGGAAACCAGAGACCCGCCGCTCACGATGTATCGCTCGCACGAAGCGTTCGAATATTCCGCATCGGTTCAATCCTCCGCGGGTTCTTTCACCGGCCGAGCTCGCTCGACCATCGCAGTGGTCGAATGGCCCGGCACCAGATCGACCAGAATGACGTCGCCGCCGGCTTTTTCCACCACGTCGCGCCCGACCACCTCGTCGCGGCTGTAATCGGTGCCCTTAACGAGCACCGCCGGCCGCACGCGCCTGATCAATTCGAGCGGCGTGTCCTCGTCGAAAACGACGACAAGATCGACGGCTTCCAGCGCGGCCAGAACTTCGGCGCGTCCTTCGACCGGGTTGATCGGCCGACCCTTGCCCTTGAGTCGCGTTGTCGAGCCGTCGCTGTTGAGACCCACCACCAGCCGGTCGCAGGCGGCGCGCGCTTCTGCCAACAGTTTGACATGGCCGCGGTGCAACAGATCGAAGCAACCGTTGGTGAAACCGATGCGCAGCCCGTGACGCCGCCATTCGTTCAACCGCTCGTCCAACACCGCCCAATCGAATACAATCTTGTCCTCGGGCGCAAGCGAGGCGGCCGGAAGGATACGGTGGCGCAATTCGGTCAGCGTCACGGTCGCCGTGCCGCGTTTGCCGACCACGACCGCCGCCGCGGCGTTTGCCGTGCGCATGGCGGAATCGAACGGCGCCTTCATCGCGAGCAAGATCGCCATAACGGCTGCGACCGTGTCGCCGGCGCCGGAAACGTCGCGCACCTTCACCGGATAGGCGGGAATATGGACCGGCGCGTGCCCCTCGACGTGAAGGGTCATGCCTTCCTCGCTGCGCGTGACCAAAACGGCCTGGCTATCGACAATGCGCGCAAGCTCGGCCGCGGCTTTTGCAATTTCACCTTCGGTCGTGACCGGCCGGTGCACGGCGGTGCCGAGTTCCTGCCGGTTTGGCGTGATCAGCGTCGCGCCGCGATAGATTGAGTAGTCGTGACTTTTCGGATCGACCACGACCGGCTTGCCGAGCTGCCGCGCGCGATCGATGACGGCGCGGATGACCCGCGGCGTCAGCGCCCCCTTGGCGTAATCGGACAGCACCACCGCGCCGCAGCGCGGCAACGCCGCCTCGGCGTGAGCGATGACTTCCGTTTCGCTCGTGCCGACCGCCGGCCGCGCGGTCTCCCAATCGGCCCGGATGAGATGGGTAGAGTGATGTTCCGAGACGAAGCGCACTTTGCGCGTGGTATGCCGTCCGGCCTCGATCACCAGATGCGGCGTGATCGAACCTTCAAGCCTCGCGAAGGCCTGCGCCAATGTGCGGGCCGCCTCGTCCTTTCCGATGAGCCCGACGAACACGCAATGCGCGCCGAGCGCGCCGATGTTACGCGCCACATTTCCGGCGCCGCCAATTTCGATCTCGCTGCGCGCGACCGCAAGAACCGGAGTCGGCGCTTCCGGCGAAATCCGCGTCACTTCGCCATAAACAAAATCGTCGAGCATAAGGTCGCCAATGCAGAGAACGGTCTGCTTCGGCACGAGCTTCAACGCGTCTTCAAAATCGAACATGCGTGTTGCCGCCGGTTCCAATTCTTGCGACCGCGCTCAGCGATAAGGATTGGCGCGGTCAAGATAACATTCGACGTAGCGTTTCACCGCCGCATCGAGCGGCGTGAAATCGGCATTATAGCCGGCGCGGCGCAGGTTTGCCGTCTCGGCTTGCGTAAAATACTGATAGCTGTCGCGGATCGAGGCCGGCATGTCGATATATTCGATCGCCGGGGCGCGGCCGAGCGCGGCGAACATGGCGTTCATCAATTCCCGGAAACTGCGCGCGACGCCGGTGCCGACATTGAAAATGCCAGACACCGCCGGCGTCTCCACCAGCCAACGCACGACGGCGATCGCGTCGTCGACGTAAATGAAGTCGCGCCTCTGGTCGCCGTCGGCGATACCGGGGCGATGCGATTTGAAAAGCCGGACCGTTTTGCCGGCCTTCGCCTCGTCGAATCGCTTGGCGACGAGACTCATCATCTCGCCCTTGTGGTACTCGTTCGGGCCGAACACATTGAAGAATTTCAGCCCGGCCCATTGCGGCGGCAGCTTGTCCTTGCGGCGAACCCGTTCGACCACGGCCAAGTCGAAAATCTGTTTGCTCCAGCCGTAGAGGTTCATGGGCTTCAGCCGTTTGAGCGCGTCTTGCGTCCAATCGTCGGAATAGCCTTGCTGGCCGTCGCCGTAGGTCGCCGCCGACGACGCGTAGATGAACGGCGTGCGCGCTGCGGTGCACCAGTCAAGCAAATGCAGCGACAACCTGAAATTATTCTCGATCACCGCGTCCCCATCCGTCGCGGTCGTCGACGAAATCGCGCCGAGATGAATCACGGCTTCGAGCTTGCGGCCGTCGAGCCAGCGCCGAAGCTCCGACGGCGAGACGAAATCGGCGATCTGCCGGCGGGCGAGATTGCGCCACTTACCGTCGCTGCCGAGCACGTCGCTGATCGCGATATCGGCGCGGCCGGCCTCGTTGAGGCTCGCAACCACGTTCGACCCGATAAACCCAGCCCCGCCGGTGACCAGCAACATCACGCTCTAAGACCGGTTGAAGAGTTCGATCGGCCCGTCCCAATCGCTAGCGTTCCTTTGCCCCAGTCTTGCACATTGAGCAACTCGGATCGCGGATACCCAGCGTTGGAATAACTAATTAATGAACATATATTCATTTTATGAACCGCTCAGTAGGACGAGAAACAAAATTCGGTTCGTTCGCAAAGGAGCCCTGGCGTTCGCTATATACTGTAATCGCGTTCCATCTGGGGTCCTCCCGACCCGCCTACGATCGCTGCCGACATGCAAACCGCCGCCTTTTCCGAACCGCGCCCGAATGCGCCGCCAAGCTCAAAGGCGCCGCGGCAGCGTAGTGCGGGCGATCAATCCTCCCAGAATCGACGGCACGCCCGGCGTTGCGACGCCGCTTGCAATCTGCGACGAAAGCGTTGCGGAATAAAATGAACCTATATTCATATAATCGCGATCGCGGCAGCCCCGTCCTCATCGTCCCCTATATGTGGATCGGCGATTTCGTCCGTTGCCACACGGTCGTCAGACTTTTGAAAACGCACTTTCCGGATCGCCCCGTCGACATGCTGTCGACCACTCTTTGCGCGCCGCTGACCGACTATATGTCAGGCCTGCGCCAAGCGGTCGTCGTGGATCTGCCCCGCAATCGCCCAGCATTTTCGCATCAAGTCGCGCTCGCGCGGCGCCTCAGGCGCGAAAATTACGGGACTGCGCTGATCATGCCGCGAACGTGGAAATCGGCGCTAGCGCCGTTTTTTGCGCGAATTCCCGAGCGCATCGGCTTTTTCGGCGAGGTGCGGCTCTTCCTCCTCAACGACCTGCGCTACGGTGAAAAGCGCTTGCCGCGCATGGTGGATCGTTGCGCGGCTTTGGCACTACCGGCGCGCGCAAAGCTTCCACCCGAATGGCCTGCGCCCGAACTGAAAGTCGCGCCCGCCGAGGTCGAATCGTGGCGGCGGGAGCATGGGCTTGCCGAGGCCAAGCCGGCGGTTGCGCTAGCGCCGGGCGCGGTGGGCCCATCCAAACGCTGGCCGGCGGACGCTTATGCCGCGCTCGTCCGCCGCCTTCTCGACACCGGTCTTGAGGTCTGGGTGCTGGGCGGCCCGCAAGAAAAAAATCTGGCGAAAGAGATCATCGGCGACACCAAGGCGCGCGATCTCACCGGCAAGGATTTGCGCAACGCCATCCTTGCGCTCGCGGCCGCGGCCGCCGCCGTCTCCAACGATTCAGGGCTCCTGCATGTCGCGGCGGCGCTCGGCACGCCCTCGATCGGTATTTTCGGCCCGACCAGCCCCTGGCATTGGGCGCCTCTGAACCCGCTTGCAGCGACGATCGAGACGACGACCGAACTTGCCTGCCGGCCGTGCCACAAACCGGTCTGCCGCCTCGTTCATCACCGCTGTATGCGCGACATTCATCCTGAACAAGTCTTCGCCGCAGTGGACCAAGCCTTAACCGCGCTTGTCCCCGCCGAATAAATCGCACGTGGCAGTCTAACGACGCGAGCGTCGAATCAGTGTAGGCGAAGAATGTCGGTTCAATCGCATCCGAGGTTGCATCCATGACGGTCTTGGTCACCGGCGGTGCGGGTTATATCGGCAGCCAAATGGTCTACGAGCTGGTCGATGCCGGCGAGCGCGTCGTCGTACTCGACAATCTCGCCACCGGACATCGTTGGGCCGTCGCTGCTGGCGTGCCTCTAATCGTCGGCGAAACCGGCGATCAACCGCTCGTATCGCGGCTCATCCGCGAGCATAGCGTAGAGGCCATCATTCACTTTGCCGCCTCGCTTATCGTGCCGGATTCGGTGCGCGATCCGCTCGGCTATTATCGCAACAATACCGTCAACTCCCGCGCGCTGATCGAGTGTGCGGTTCAAAACGGCGTGCGCCATTTCATTTTTTCTTCCACTGCTGCGGTCTACGGTAATCCGCCGGCGACCCCGACGTCAGAGGACGCGCCGACATTACCGATTTCGCCATACGGCTGGTCGAAGCTGATGACGGAAATCATGTTGCGCGATGCGGGCCATGCGCACGGCTTAAGGCATGTCACGCTACGCTATTTCAACGTCGCCGGCGCCGACCGGCATGGCCGCACCGGGCAATCGAGCGCTGCCGCCACGCATTTGATCAAGGTCGCCGCCGAGACCGCTTTAGGGCTGCGGCCGAAACTGCAAGTTTTCGGCACCGATTATCCGACCCCGGACGGCACCTGTATCCGCGACTACATTCATGTCAGCGACCTTGTCGGAGCGCATTCGCAAGCATTGCATTATCTGCGCTCCGGCGGACCCTCGGTGACTCTCAATTGCGGCTACGGCCACGGCTTTTCGGTCTTGGAAGTAGTCGATACGGTCAAACGCGTCTCGGGGGTGGATTTCAGAGTCGAGCACGCGCCGCGGCGAGAAGGCGACCCCGCCCGCCTGGTTGCGGCGAGCGAGCGCGTGCGCAGCGCCTTGGGCTGGCGTCCGCGCTTCGACGCTGATTGTGACCGATGCGCTCGCCTGGGAGCGCCAACTCGCGAAACGGTTCCAAGGCGGCGGCGGAAGCGACCACAATCGCGCCGAAATCTCTTGAAAATGACCGCCTGTCCAGGCATGCAACGACGGGCTGCGCGCTCGCCGTGGTGGGGTTAGAATTGATCATGAAAGCCGTTACCGCTGAACCTTCGGAAGACTACTCGACCTCGGCTCTCGTACGGCGCCTTCTGGTCGACGAAGCGCTCGGCTACTGGCCTCGCTATGCCATCGCCTTCGCGCTGATGGGAATTGCCGCGGCGGCTACCGCGCTCACCGCCTATCTCCTCGGCTCGATGACGAACGAGGCCTACGTCAACCATAATTTTCACGGCATCGTCGTCATCGGCGTGATCGCGGTGGTGATCTTCGCCGTGAAGGGATTCGCCACCTACGGCGCGGCCGTCATGCTGTCGTCGATCGGCAACAGTATCGTTGCCAGCAATCAACGGCGCTTGTTCGATAAACTGTTGCAGCAAAATGTAGGTTATTTCGCCGATCGTCACTCCTCGGAATTCATTGCCCGCCTCACCACCGGCGCCGCCGCGGTCGGTCAGGTGATCAATCTCCTCATAACCGCCATCGGCCGCGATCTGATGTCGCTGATCGGATTGACGATCGTCATGGTCATCCAGGATCCGGTTATGTCGTTGATCGGTTTTGTTTCGGCGCCGCCGGCTTTCTTTTTCCTGCGCAAGCTGATCCGGCGCGTGCGCAATATCGCGCGAATTCAATTTACCGGTGGCACTCAGATCATCGAGACAATGCAGGAAGCTCTTCAGGGCTTGCGCATGGTCAAAGCCTTCGCTCTCGAAGATGAAATGCAGCGCCGGCTCAATAAAAGCGTCGCCGACGTCCAGCACGAGTCCAACAAGATGGCGCGGGTTTCGAACCGTGCCAGTCCTTTGATGGAAATGCTGGGCGGCATCACCGTCGCGCTGGCGACGATCTACGGCGGATATCGCGTCATCGAGACCGGCGCGACGCCGGGCGAGTTTGTTTCCTTCCTGGCGGCGTTTTTGCTTGCCTACGAACCGGCAAAGCGGCTTGCCCGTCTCAATCTCGATCTCAGCAACAATCTTGTCGGCGTGCGTATCCTCTACGAAATCATCGACAGCCCGTCCGGCGAGCCGACCGACGACAATTTGCCGGCGCTGAAGCTGACGCGAGCCCGCGTCGAATTTGTCGAAGTCGGTTTTGCCTATCGCGGCGACGCGCCGGTATTACGCTGCATGAGTTTTGTCGCCGAACCGGGCAAGGTGACCGCGTTGGTCGGCCCTTCGGGCGGCGGCAAGTCGACGGTGCTCAATCTCCTGCTGCGGTTCTATGACGTCGATTCCGGCGGCATCCTGGTCGACGGCCAAAATATCGCCGCGGTGTCGCGGCGCTCCCTTCGCCAGGAGATCGCCTATGTCGGCCAAATCGTGCATTTGTTTCGCGGCACGATCCGCGAAAACATTGCGCTCGGCAAACTTGGCGCGACCGACGCCGAAATCATCGGCGCGGCAAGAGCCGCGCACGCCCACGATTTCATCATGAGCTTTCCGGCCGGTTACCACACGCGGGTCGGCGAGCATGGCTTGCAATTATCGGGAGGGCAGCGCCAGCGCATCGCGATCGCGCGGGCGTTGGCCAAGAATTCCCCGATCATCTTGCTTGACGAGGCGACTGCGGCGCTCGATTCGGAATCCGAGCGGCATGTCCAAGAGGCGCTGACGGAATTGTGCAAGGGCCGCACGACGCTCGTCATCGCGCATCGGCTTTCGACGATCATGCACGCCGACTGCATTCTTGTCGTCGAGAATGGAACGGTCGTCGAATCCGGCCGCCACGACGAGCTCTTACGCAAGGGCGGCCGCTACGCGTCGTTCTACCGGCTGCAGCTTAAGGAGCAGTCGCCGCCGCTTGCCGAGCGCGAAGCGATAGCGGCCTCGTCCGGTTGAGGATCCTGACGCTCGCGGATTGACGGCGCGATCCGTGGGTTATAAGTCCAGCCCCTTCGCCTTAAAGCCTCGCCCATCCCTCGAACGTGAAATGTCATCATGAGCACCGACGGCAACGCCTATGTTATTCCGCAACCGCCACAGGCCGCTATACCGGTCGCCGGCACCGGCAAATATTTCCCGGTCCGCCGCCTGTGGTGCGTCGGCCGCAACTATGTCGAACATATCAAGGAGATGGGACAGGACGTGCGCGAGCCGCCGTTCTTCTTCGCCAAACCCGCCGACGCGCTCGTCCCCGACGGCGGTACCGTGCCCTACCCGTCGTTGACCAAGGACATGCATCATGAAGTCGAGCTTGTGGTCGCGCTCAAGAGCGGCGGCCGCAACATCAAGACGGAAAAGGCGCTCGATTGCATCTACGGCTACGGCGTCGGCATCGATCTTACCCGCCGCGATTTGCAAATCGCGTCGCGCGACATCAAGCGTCCGTGGGAGATCGGCAAGGCCTTCGACCACTCGGCGCCATGCGGGCCGCTGCGGCCCGCGGCGGAGATCGGGCATCCGTCGAAAGGCCGGATCATGCTGAAGGTCAATGGCAAAGTGCGCCAGGACGGCGACCTCGATCAAATGATCTGGAACGTGCCGGAAATCATTTCCAAGCTTTCGGAAATGGTCGAGCTTGCGCCGGGCGACATCATCATGACCGGCACGCCGTCCGGCGTCGCCGCCACCGTTGCCGGCGACAAGATCGAATGTGAAGTCGAAGGCGTCGGAACGTTGCGCGTCAGTATCGGCACGCCGCTGAAGTAGGGCCGCGCCTTTCGCGGAGCGCCATCGGGCCCGGGCCGGCCCGATGGCGCCGCAACCGGCGTCGCGCAATGACGCTTACTGAATAAGGCCTTCCGCCTTCATCGCTTCTTGCACTTTCGGCCGCGCCGCGACGCGATCCATATAGGCTTTGACGTTTGGCCACTTGGCGAGATCGAGCTGGATACGCGGTGTCCAGCGCAGCACTGTAAACAAATATGCATCGGCGACAGTGAATTTGTCGCCCATCAGATATTGTTTGCCGGCAAGCTCTTCATCGAGCCAATCCAAGCGCTTGCCGAGATTTTCCCTGGAAATTTTCTTGTATTCCTCGGGGGTCGTCGGCCGGAATATCGGGCCGTACGATTTATGCAGTTCGGACGTAACGAAGTTGAGCCATTCCTGAACGCGATAGCGGTCGAGCGATCCGGCCGGCGGCACGAGCCCGGAAGCTGGCTTCTGGTCGGCGAGGTATTGCACGATGACCGGGCCCTCGGTCAGCCGCTGACCATCGTCGATCTCTAAAACAGGGACCTGGCCCTTCGGATTGATGCGCCAAAAATCCTGGCCGGTCTTAGTCTTCTTCTCACGATTGTCGACTTGCTCAAGATCGAGATCGATGCCTGCCTCGCGCGAGACGATGTGCGGCGACAACGAGCAGGCGCCGGGCGCAAAATACAGCTTCATACGCGTTTACCTCCCCCGATAAGGCCTTGCGGCCTTTTGCGCTATGTCAATGCGCGTCATTTTGCGCAAGGCATAAAGGCGACAATCCGGCGGTTTGACGGAAGGAACTGGGACGAACCTGCCGCGTTAACGGGGCACTTGAGGGAGATTGATATGGGCGCTGACCGTCGCGTGACTTTGCGTATAAGATCACCCCTACCGTTCGGCGATGTCGCCATGGTGCCGGCGCGGCTTAGCGGCCGCTCCGAAGCCGAAATGGCGCGCGCCATCGCGGCTGCGCTCGCGGCCGACGACCTGGCTACCGCGGCCGACGTTTACGGCAGCGCTCCGCAGACGTTTCCCCTTGAGCCGTCCGGCGCGCGCGTCGGCGCGCTCGCGACGCTGATGGATAAAATCCGGCGTCCGCTGCATTGACCGGCGATATTTCATAGTCCAAGATAGGCGCTGCGGACGCGATCGTCCGTCAACAAATCGGCGCCTGCGCCCGACAAAGTCACGCGGCCATTTTCCAGAACGTAAGCGCGGCTTGCGAGTTTGAGCGACAGCGCGACGTTTTGCTCGACCACCAAGCAGGTGACGCCGTCGCGGTTGAGGTCGCGAATAGTGTCCAGCACTTTATAAACGATCGCCGGCGCAAGACCGAGCGAAGGCTCGTCGAACATAATGAACTGTGGCGCGCCCATCAGACAACGCGCGATCGCAAGCATTTGCTGTTCGCCGCCCGACAGGGTTCCCGCCGGCTGACCGGCCCGCTCGGCAAGAAGAGGAAAGAGAGCAAAAGCGCGGTCGCGGTTTCTCGCTCGGGCCGAACGCGCCCGCGGCAGCATTGCGCCGATATAGAGATTCTCGTCGACCGACAATGTCGGAAATATTTGGCGACCTTCCGCAACTTGTCCAATGCCGAGATTGCAGATGCGATGGCTCGGCCAGCCCAGTATGTTTTCGCCGCGAAAGACAACGCGGCCGCGCGCCGCGCGATTCATGCCGGCGATGGCGCGAATAAGCGTGGTCTTGCCGGCACCGTTGGCGCCGACGATCGCGACCATGGCGCCTTCCTCAACATCGAGCGATACCCGGTCGATGGCCTGAAGATCGCCATGAAACACATCGAGATCCTCAATGCGCAGCATCGACCGGCTCCGCACCGAGATAGGATTGCACGACCGCGGGATCGCGCACGACCGCTTCCGGCTTGCCCTGCGCGATCGCGGTCCCGTGATCGAGCACCAAGACCTCGCACGCGAGCGCCATCACCGCCCGCATGACGTGCTCGATCAATATGATGGTCAGTCCGCCGCCGCGATTGAGATCCCGCAATATCGCGACCATCCGGTCGCTCTCCGTCGGGCGAAGTCCGGCCATGACTTCGTCGAGCAACAATAGCCGCGGCTCCGTCGCCAGCGCGCGGGCCACTTCGAGACGTTTGCGATCCGGCAGCGTCAGCGTCGCGGCAATCCGATTGCGCTGATCGAAAAGATCGAGCCGCCGCAACATGTCCTGGGCGCGCCGCCGCGCCGCGCCGACATCGTGACTGTGCAGCAGCGCTCCCACGAGCACGTTGTCCTCCACGGTCAGGGCGGGGAATGGCCGAACGATCTGAAACGTGCGGGCGATACCGCGTCGGCACACCACATCGGCCGGTAAGCCGGCGATCTCCTCGCCGGCAAAGGCGATCGAGCCTTCGTCGGGCGCGATGGCGCCGGCAATCATGTTGAACAACGTGGTCTTGCCGGCGCCGTTCGGGCCGATAATGGCGAACAACTCCCCCGGCGGGACATCGAAGCTCACGGCGTCCACGGCAACTAAGCCGCGGAAGCGTTTGCTTACTCGTTTGAGCGAAAGAAGCGCCGTCATCGCAAGCGCTCCGTGACGCCGATCCGCCGGGCAAGCCAAGGCCATATGCCTTCCGGCAGCGCGATGACAACGAATAAAAGGCAAATACCGTAGAACACCTGCTTCGCGCCAGGCAAGTCGAACCCGAATGCCACCATCGCGGCGTTGAGCGTTTCGGCAAGGCCGGTGAGCACGAAAGCACCGAGAATCGGTCCGAACAGCGTACCGAGCCCGCCGATAATGGGGCCCAGGATTATCTCGATCGAGCGCGAAATGTTGAACACTTGTTCGGGAAACAGGTTGTTATAAAAGAAGGCATAAAACACGCCACCAAACGACGTTACCGCCGCCGAGATCATCACCGCCGACATCTTATAACGGAACGTGTCGACGCCTGTGGCGCGGGCGGCCTGTTCGTCCTCGCGGATCGCGAGCCAAAAATAGCCGACACGGCTCATGAGCAGCGCGCGGCAAAATAGGAAAGCAATGACGGTCGCGGCAAGGATCACATAATAAAACATCGTGGGATCGCCGCGCAGATGCCAAAGATCGTTATGCGCGTATTGCGCGACCGGTAGAAACAAACCCGCCGATGCATTGACGATCGCAAGGTGATCGAAGCCGATGCGTGCGAACTCCGCGAAAGCAATCGTCAGAATCGCGAAATAGACGCCGGCAACGCCGAAGCGGAACGCGAGAAAGCCGATGATCGCGCCGCACGCCGCCGCAACCGGCATGACGACGAGAAAACCGAGCCACGGGGCGACGCCGAATCGCGCGAACAACAAGGCCGCGATATAGGCGCCGAGGCCTGCATAGATCGCGTGACCGAGCGAAAGCTGTCCGGCAAACCCCATCATGATGTTCCAAGCCTGGCCGGTGAATGCGAGATAGAGGATGACGATGAGGACGGTGATCAGATAATCGCTCACAAGCCACGGCGCGATCAGCAGCGCCGCGAGTAAAACGCCGAGCAATGCTAACGTCCGGCGCGAGACACCTTGCAAAAGCGAATCAAGCACGCGCGCGCTTTTGCCGGCGCGACTGTCGAGGGAGCTGTCGGCGATCTTGCCGGTCATCAGGTCGATCTTTTGCCGACGATGCCTTGCGGCCGAAACAGCAGCACCAGCACGAGAATGGCGAAGGCGAACATGCTCTTGGCGGAAGGTGTGAAAAGCAATCCGGCGAGCGCTTCGGTCACCCCGATCAAAAGCCCGCCCAGAAGGGCGCCGGCCATCGAACCGAGCCCACCCGTAATGACAATGACGAAAGCAAGAAGCGTATAAGCGGGCCCGATCATCGGCGTCACATCGACAATCAGCGTCATCATGACGCCGGCTGCGCCGACACAGGCGGCGCCGATTCCGAAGGTAAGCGCATAGAGGCGCTTCACATCGAGGCCGACCACAAGCGCCCCGGTATAATTATCGGCGCAAGCACGAATTGCCTTGCCGACCGGCGCGAAGCGGAAAAACGAAAACAGCAGGAGCGCAAAAGCGATCGCCGCCACTCCGGCATAAAGCTTGGTCGCGTCGACGATGAGCGCGCCCCATTGAAAACTGTCGAACGCGTAGGAGGTCTGCGCGCTGCGCGCGTCCGGACCGAAAATGATCAAAAGCGTGTTGACGATGATGATCGCCAGCGCAACCAGCAACAGAAATTGGCTGTGCTCAGGACGATTGATGAATGGATTGATCAGACCGGCCTGCAGGACGTAGCCGAACACGAACAGAACCGCGGCGATCGGCGCCATCATGACCAGCGGATCCAGATGCAGGCCCGAAAACAGCAGTACGGCGAGATACATCGCGATCGACATCATCTCGCCATGGGCGAAATTGACGACGCGCACAACGCCGAAGATGACGGAGAGCCCAAGCGCCATCAGGCCATAGACGAGGCCCGTCAAGATTCCGCCGACAGCGACGTTCAGGTAGACATCGGCCGCCACCGAGCGGCCTCAGACGCGGTTCTGGTATGGTGTCATCGGCCATTCGGGTTTGGCGGTCGCCGCATCCTTCGGCGCCAGTGTCACGAGCTTGCCACCACGATTCTGGATGGTGCCTTCCTTGAGTTTGTCGTTCTGGCCCTTCGCGTTGAACTGGATTCCCGGACCGATGCTCACATTGTCGGTGATGTTCGTGGTGCGGATGGCGTCGGCCAGCGCTTTCGGGTCGGCCGAACCGGCGCGCTTATAGGCGTCGGCGGCGACCAGGAGCGCCTCGAACGTGTAGACGTGATTGGTGCTGAGATTGATGCCGGGATAGGCCTTGGCCAATTCGGCTTCGAGCACCTTGGCGAGCCTTTTATTCGGATCTTGGAACGGATCGAAGCTGATCGGTCCGTCGGACAGTTTGCCGAGCGTCTTGAGATATTGATCCTCGTACCAGCCTGGCCCCATGCTCATGATGGCCTGCGGCGTCCACCGCTGCTTCACCAATTCACGCGTCAACAGCATGGCGTCGTTGAGCCGGCTGACGACGAGCAGCGCGTCGGCATTGGCGGCCTTGGCTTTCGCCACCTCGACCGACAGGTCGCGCGCCGCCGGATCGTAAGCGATCTCATCCACGATCTTATAAGGTAGATTGAACTTCGGCATCAGAGCGCCGATGCCCTTGGTCATCGCAGTTCCGAACGTGTCGTTGACATGCATGTAAACGACGGTTTTCGGCGCGGTGCCGATGATGTCGAAGAGCTCGAGCTGATTGGTGAAAGCGCTCGTCAGCAACATCGGCGCGGTGGGGAAATTCCTGAAGACGAACTTGTAGCCTTGTTCGGTAATCTCGGGCGCCGCCCCGATATTGATGACAAGCGGAATGCCTTTCTGCTCGGCGACCTGCGCGATCGCGGTAGTCTGACCGGAATCGAAAGCGCCGATAAGAAGCTCTGCGCCGTCGTTGATGAGCTTTTCCGCCCGCTCGCGCGCGACATCGACGCTGGACTCGGTATCGCCGTTCATGATGGAGAGTTCCGGCAACCCCAACGACTTGAGGATCGCCGGCGCGACGTCGACGCCGCGCTGGCAATCTTGGCCGATCCCCGCTTCGAAACCCGATCGCGGCAAGAGTACGCCGACCTTCAGAGGCGCGCTATTGCCGGCGCCCTGCGCGCGAACGATCGCCGGCACGGCCAAGCCCGTCGCCCCGGCAGCGGCAGCGGCCAAGAGACGACGTCGGTTCAAGCGGATGTTGCGCTGCATAGCGATCTCCTCCCTCGGATTTGGCAAAATGCTAGAAAATGGGTGCGCCAACCGCAAGTCGCGATCATGCAGCGAGCAATTCCATTACGGCCGCCGCAATACGCAAAAGACGCCGGTCGTGGCCGTTGCGCGCCACCAGCATGAGGCCCACCGGCAGCGCAGCCGAAAGCGGCAGCGAAATCGCGCACAGATCGAAGAAATTCACGATGCTCGTGTTCCGCAGCACGGCGGTATTGCGGGCGGCGAAGGCCTTCGCATCGGCGACATCCGCGAGCACCGGCGCGACGATTGCGCAGGTCGGCATGACAAGCGCATCGATGCCAGCAAGCCGCGCATCCATGACGTCAACGAGCCGAGCGCGCTCGCGCAGCATTTCGGCATAGTCGGCTTCCGCGACTGCGCAACCGCGCTCGATGCGGAAACGGACATTGGGATCGACGTCGGCGGCGCGCCGGCGCAACCGGTCGCGATGGAGCGCGCAAGCCTCGGGCGGCACGACGCCGCCCCTTTCGTTGATCGCCACCATGTCGTCGAGCGGCGTCAGCGTTTCACGGCTGATTCGCACTCCGGCATCGCCGAGCCGGCCGATAGCCGTGGCAAATGCCGGCGAGACGATTTCATCGAGTCCGCCAAGCGGAAGACCTTCGGCGATGCCGAAGCGCAGGCCGACGAGCGCGAGCGGCTCCAGCGCCACGAATTTCTCGCCGGCCATGATGGCGTCGGCTTTGGCGCAATCGGCGACGCTGCGTGCGATGGGGCCGATCGAATCCAGTGTCTTACTCAACGGAAAGGCACCCTGCGTCGGCACCCGTTGTCGGCTTGGCTTGAAGCCGACTAGACCGCACAAGGCGGCCGGAACCCGCACCGAGCCGCCGGTATCGGAACCGATCGCGATGTCACACATGCCGTCGGCGACCGCGACCGGCGCGCCCGCCGAAGAACCGCCGGGCGCACGCCGCCGGTCGCGCGGATTGCCCGGCGTGCCGAAATGCGGATTGGCGCCGATCCCCGAAAAGGCGAATTCGGTCATGTTAGTCTTGGCGACAATGACAGCACCGGCGCGCCGCAGCCGCTGCACGACGGTTGCATCGGCCACGGCCGGGGCCGCTTCTTCAGCGAGGATTTTCGATCCGGCGCGGGTCGGCTCACCGGCGACATCGAACAGATCCTTGATGCTGACGACGGCGCCGTCGAGCGGTCCGAGGCTCGCGGCGCGCTCTTTTCGTGCATCGGCGGCATCGGCGGCGGCGCGGGCGGCATCGGCGTAAACCGAAAGGCAAGCGCGCACCCCCTCTCCTTTCGGATCGGCAATACGCTCCAGTGCCTGTTCCAGACGATTGCGGCAAGATGGAGCTTTCATGATGGATTGGTCGACCTTTTCGTATGCGGGAAGGCTACTGCCATGGCGGCGCAGCGGAGGATGGCTGCTGCATTGCGGAGTATATATCAAACCTGTCATCATTCGCGCCATGATCGTAAAAATGAGGTGAGGGCCGTGGTGGCGAGCGGGACTGTGCCAATGGCAAACGGTAACCCGGCGGTGACTTTCATCGGTTTCGGAGAAGCCGGACAAGCGATCGCCGCTGGACTGCATGAAGCGAAAGCGGCCGAGATGACGGCATGGGACATTTTATTTCCGCACGGCGAGGGCGACGACCTTCGCCGGGCGGCGAAGGAAAGCGGCGTGCGCTGCGCGCTGTCCGCCGCCGACGCGGTGCAGCGCGCGGAGATCGTCATTTCCGCCGTCACCGCGGCGTCGAGCCTCGAAGCCGCGCAATCGGTCAAGGCGCATCTAACCACAATGCCATTCTTCCTCGATATCAATTCGGTGTCGCCCGGCCGCAAACAAGACACCGCGAAACTCCTCGGCGATAGCGCCCGCTATGTCGACGTCGCGGTGCTGGCGCCAATTCATCCGTCGCGGCACCAAACGCCAATGCTGCTTGCCGGACCCCACAGCGAAACAATCGCGCCGGCGCTTGCCGCGCTCGATATGCGCACGAGCATCGCCGGCGCCGAAATTGGCGCGGCGGCGGCGATCAAAATGGTGCGCAGCGTCATGATCAAAGGGATCGAAGCACTTACGCTCGAATGTTTCCTGGCCGCTGCCCGCGCCGGCGTTATCGATGAGGTGGCGGCGTCGATGAAGAACAACTATCCGGGGCTCGATTGGGCGAAGATCGTGCCCTACAATCTCGAACGAATGGCCTCCCACGGCGAACGCCGCGCCGCCGAGATGGAGGAAGTGGCCGCAACGCTGCGCGAACTAGGCGTCGAGCCGCTCATGACGAACGCCACCGTCAAACGCCAGCGCGAAATGGGTCAAATCGGCCAGCAGCAAACCGTACGCAGCGTTCTTAAAGATGATCGCGCTGCAATGCTCGGCGCCATCAGCGCCGCGGCACGCGACCGGCATTAGGGCGAAACTGCTGCTCCGGCGGCTGGAAGCTTTATTTCGCTTATCGCCTTCGCCCCTTGCGCCGTTCGCGCACCGTGGTGCGGTTGGATTTTGGCATCGCGCGGCGCGCCGTCTTCGCGGCGCGGCGGCGCGGCGGCATGGCGCCGCTCACTTCCAATCGCATGCTCCAATATTCCCAAGTCCTGGTCACCACATTCGCCATCGCGCTCAATGTGCCGGCAAGCTTGATTTCGCCGCGATGCAACACGTCTGGCTTGCCCAGTGCAAGAGCGCGCAGCTGATAGTCGGCGTTCTGACACATGAAAATCGAGCGCGCGACGAGCTCCTTCAAGCTCTTACCGACGACGGTCGCACCGTGCCGATTCATCAGAACGACCGAATTTTGTCCGAGCGCCAGCGCCAGCGATCGCCCCTCCTCCGGTTTGACGACAAGAAGATTGGTGTCGCCGAACTCGTCATATTGATCCCAGAACGGCACGTCGTGGCCGATCGCCGCGCCAAGATGGAAGACCGGCACGATCGGCTTGCCGGCGACGCAGAACGGCATGATGGCCGGAGCATGGTGATGGCACACGGCCATGGCGTCGCTGCGCGCCCGATAAATGCAGCCGTGAATGACGCGCTCCGCGTATAGAAGTGCTTTCGGCGGCCGCACCGGCTCGGAGTCGAGTGTGTATTCCAAGATATCGTCGGGCTCGATCAGGAGCGGCGAACGCGACCGCGACAGCAAATAACGGCCGGGGTCGGTCGGATGGCGCACGCTGACATGCCCGAAGGCATCCAGCACACCTTCATGCGCGAGGATGCGGTTGGCGAGCGCCAACTCCTCGATAAGAGCGGTAATTCCGTTGAGCACAATTTCCCCCTTGCGGCAGCCCGATCCGTGACCGCCTTCGAAAACGGCCGGCCGCTGTGTCAAGTGGTGAGTTCACGAACGTTGAAGGCACGGATGGGCCGATGCAAGCCTTTCAAGTCAAGCTCGCCGAGCGGCTCCGTCTTCGCAATCGATTCGACGGCCACCTGGACTCTCCCGTCGATCAGGATTTGTCCGTGGGCGGCTTGGGAGCATAACCGCGAACCGAGATTGACCACCGTACCGGTCGCCAAATAATGGAAGCGGCCTTCATAGCCCACGTTTCCCAGCGTGGCATGACCCGAGGCGATCCCAATACCGAAACCGAGCTCGTGACCAAAGCGGCGCCATTTGTCGGCTAAAGATCCGATTTGACCGCGCATCTCGACGGCCATCCGCACCGCGCGGGTAGCTGGATCTGGACATGGGATGGGATCGTTGAAGATGATCAGAAGACCGTCGCCGGCAAAATATTGCAGCGTGCCCTCGAAGCGGTCGATCGATTCGCCGAGAGAGCGATAGTATTCCTGCAGGACGGAAATGATGTCTTCGGGCTCGGCCTGTTCGGCAAACGTCGTAAAGCCGCGCAGGTCGCAAAACACGGCCGTGATATCGCGGCGGTGCGTTTCCAGGAGCTTTTGATCCGAAACCACGAGCTTGGCGATCTGCGGCGAGAGAAAGCGCTTGAGCTTGTTCATGCGATCAAGCTCTGACACTTGCTCGTTCACGCGCTGCTCGAGTGTCTGGTTCCAGCTGGAGAGATCCTTCGCCTGAGCCTGCACTTGGTCGTGTAGTTCCTTGATGCGCAGCATCGAGCGCACGCGAGCGACCAGCGCAGCTTGATCAATCGGTTTGGTGAGATATTCGTCCGCGCCGGCATCGAGCCCGGTGACGACATCCTGCGAAGCTGCACGCGCAGTGCAAAGGATGATCGGCATGAACGGCATAGTCGGATCTTTTTTCAACCGCCGGCAAACCTCGAAACCGTCGAGTTTCGGCATTTCCACGTCGAGCAGCATGAGATCGGGCTGATGCTGCGACACGCTCGCCAATGCTTCCTCGCCGTCGGCGGCTTGCAGCGTCTCATAGCCGTGCTTTGACAGCCGGGTGACGAGGATATCCCGATTGGTCTCGTTGTCGTCAACGATGAGTATACGCGCTGGGCTATGCATGCGACTCTGCTACGCCTGTTACGGCAAAAACTCCCTGATCTTGGCGAGAAGCTGCCGCGGGCTGTAGGGCTTGGTGACGTATGCGTCGCAGCCGGCGGCATGTGCTTTGCCATCGTCGCCGCTCAAAGCATAGGACGTGACGACGATGATCGGAATGCTTTTCAGTTCAGGATCGGCTTTGATGCGACGCGTTGCTTCGTAGCCGTCCATAAGCGGCAGTTGAATATCCATGAGAATAAGGTCGGGACGCTGTTCTTTTGCGGCGCTGACGCCCGCCTCGCCATTCCAGGCTTCCGTCATCTCATAACCGGCGCTGCCCAACAGGTCGCGAAGGATTTGCCGATTGTCTTCCTGGTCCTCGACGACGAGTATGCGCTTGCTCATGCCTTGCCTGCCTGTTGTTCGACGCGCAGCGGAACGGTGAAGAAAAACGTCGAACCGCCGCCGAGCGTCGATTCGACCCACAATCGTCCGCCATGCATTTCGATGATCCGTTTCGCGATGGCAAGACCTAGCCCGGTGCCGCCTTTGGCTTTGGTGTGCGTACTTTCCGACTGCTGGAATTCCTCGAAAATCTTGGCCTGATCAGCTTCGGCAATTCCAGGTCCGGTGTCGGTCACCGCAATGGTATAACTGCCGTTGGCGGCGGCCGCTTTCATGGCGACCTCGCCGGTATCGGTGAATTTGATCGCGTTACCAACAAGATTGAGCAGGACTTGCGACAGTCGCCGTTCGTCGCCACGCGCGGTCGGCAGATTGGGCGGCACTTCAAGTTTGAAATTCAGTTTCTTGTTGCCGGCGAGCGGCTCTACCGCGACATAGACGCCCTGCATCATGTCCTTGATCGAATAATCGTTGAGCGAAAGCACGAGCTGCCCGGCCTCGATTTTCGACAAATCGAGCACGTCATTGATGAGGCCGAGGAGGTGTTTGCCGTTGGTCTGGATGCGCTCCAGCACGTTGCGCATTTTGTCCGGCGCCTCGCCGTAGATGCCGTCTAGGATGAGTTCGGCATAACCGAGGATGGCGTTGAGCGGCGTGCGCAATTCATGACTCATATTGGCCAGGAACTGAGACTTGTGTTTGCTCGCCTCCTCGACCTGCCGGCTCTTCTCCTGAATTTCCTCGAACAGGCGCACGTTTTCAATGGCGATCACGGCCTGATCGGCAAAGGTCGTGGCCAGCTCGATCTGCTTGTCGGTGAACGGCCGCACGCTCGTCCGGCTCAAGGCGATTACGCCGATCGGACTGCCCTCGCGCAAGAGTGGAACGCCAAGCATGGTGTGCAGGCCGCCGGCTTTGGCGCCCTCCTGGAATTCGTATTCGGGGTCGGCCTGGACATCGGCGATGTGAATGACTCGTCCTTCGTCGGCGGCGCGGCCGGAAATCGAGCCGCGACGCGAGGGAATCGGGTGTTGCGCCATGAATTCATTGAACTCAGTGGAATAACCATAGCTTGCAACTTGCCGATATTTCTCGCCGGCCTGACGATTGATCGAGGCCATATCCGCGTCACATAGCCGGGCGGCCGATTCCACCAGCGTATTGAGTACCGACTGCAAATCGAAGGTCGAGCGGCTGATGATTTTCAGGACCTCAGCGGTCGCGGTTTGCTGTTCAAGCGACTCGGCAAGTTCGCGGGTACGCTGCTGCTCGGCTTCGAACAATCGCACGTTCTCGATCGCGATCGCGGCCTGATCGGCGAAGGTGGTGAGAAGCGCAATTTCTTTCTGATCGAATGGCCTTACTTCGGTTCGGCGCACCAGAATACATCCCAATGCGCGCCCCTCGCGCATCAGCGGAACCGCGAGGATCGTGCGATGGCCAAATTTGCGTGCGAATTCGCGCCCGCGGGCAAATTCGTCACCAGCGACCTGCTGATCTTCCAGTTGTATGGGCTGCATGTCACAGATGGCGCGACCCATGACCGTGGCACGATCGAGCGGCACCTCGCCGATGTCTCGTCTCATCTCACCGAACGCAGCACCGCTGCGGAGAATATTGCCTTCCGACAAAATGATGTCGACGACCTTGGCTTTGCAAATGCGAGCGGCGTGCTCGGCCACTGAATTGAGCACCGGTTGCACATCATTGGGCGAATTCGATATCACCCGTAGGATTTCGCTAAACGCGGTTTGCTGCTCGAGCGACTCGCTTAATTCGTGGGTACGCTGCTCGACCTTCTTTTCCAGGTCGGCATAGGACTCTTGCAGCTTGCCGGCCATGTCGTTGAACTGATTGGCGAGCGCTTCGACCTCGTCGCCGGTCTTGATCGCGATGCGCTGGCCGAGGTCGCCGCTGCCGATGCGCGCGGCGCCAGTGCGCAGCGCCTGGATCGGCACCACCATGCGTCCGGCGAGGAACATGCCGGCGATGAAGGCGAGCGCCAGCGCGCCGAGCAGCACATAGCCGGTGCGCTGAATCGACTTGTACAGCGGGGCGTAAGCCTCCTCGATCGGGGTCTCTACGAAAACGAACCAGCCGAGCGGGTTGACCGGGGCATAGGCCGTCAGCACTTCGTGGCCGCCGATATCCTGCGCTTCGCGCACGTCTTCGGTCGAGGAGCCTTTCCGGGCGCTGCGGACTTGGGCGAGGCGCGACATGTCGGTGTTGCGCAACACCAGGCTGATATCGGGATGCGCGATGAGCCGGCCGTCGGCGTCCACCACATAGGCGCGGCCGTGCTCGCCGACCTTGATCTTGGAAACCACGTCCCAGATGAGCTTCAAGTTGACTTGCGCGATGCTCACCCCCGTGTCGCGCCGCGTGCCCGCAAGCGAAAGCGTCATGTAGGGCTCGGATTCGCGGCGGAAATAAACCGGGCCGTAATAAACCTTATGGGCTACGGCTTGGGTGAATTCCGGCTTGTTCGAATAGTCGATGCCGCTGCCGACCACGTCCATGGTGAGCCGCGACACTTTGAGTTGCTCATGGCCCGACGCGTCGATTTGCGCGAGCTCAGTGATAGCCGGCACTTGGCGCAGGAGCCGCAGCGCATCGAACCGGCGCTGATCGAGCGTGCCGTCGGTCCACGGCAGTTGCGTGGTCCAGCCCACCTGGCTTTCGATCTGTGTGACGAACTCTTCGATTTTGTCGGCGGCCGCAACCGCCTGTTGTTCCTGGACGTCGATGAGAGACGACTTGTGCTCCTGATAGGAGAACCAGACTTCGAATGCGCCGTTGGCGACCAGCGCCAGAACGACGACCGCGACGAACAATACGGTGTATTTGACAAACAGCCGGCTGCGCACGGTCGATGCGCCCATCGTCGAACGCGCTTGGCCGGAACCGCCCGCCGCGCCGGCGCCGAGCCCACCGCTTTTTTGGTCGACGTCTGCTTTCATTGAATCATCTTAGCATTTGGGGCAGCGTTATTCGATGACCTCGTCGGCGGTGGCCAGCAGAGTCGGCGGGACGGCAAGACCAAGCGCCTTTGCGGTCTTGAGATTAATGACCATTTCGAATTTGGTCGGCTGGACGACCGGCAATTCGGCCGGTTTTTCGCCCTTGAGAATCCTACCGACATAAACACCGGCTTGGCGGTAACCGTCGGCAAAAACCGGCCCATAGCTGATCAACCCGCCGACCGCGGCAAATTCCCTTTGCCAATAGATCGCCGGGATCGAGCGGCTGGCAGCGAGCGCCACAATCCGCTCACGCACGACACTGGAGAGCGGATTTTGGGTAACGAGAAGCGCACTGGCTCCTTGCTGAACCGCATCCGCTAATGGCTTTTCGATATCGCCATCCCCGGGCAGGTCGTCTTGGATCACTTTCACGCCAAGCCGCGCAGCGGCCTCCTGCAATTCGTGCATCTGGATCTTGGCAGCCGGATAGTTGGGATCGATCAGGACCGCGATCGATGAGGCCCCGGGCAGCAGTTCATGCAACAGTTCAAGACGCTTGGCCTCTAGCGCAGACCCGATCAAGCTTACGCCGGTAACGTTGCCGCCAGGACGATTGAGACTGGAGACGAGGCCCAATTGGACTGGGTCGGCTGCGCTGACGAATACGATGGGAATTGTGCTCGTCGCGGCCATCACGGCGCGCGCGGGTTCCGTGCCGCCCGCCGCAAGTATCACAGCCACGTTGCGCTTGACCAAATCGGCGGCGAACGCCGCCAGGCGCTCAGTGTGACCGTCAGCCCAGCGATATTCGATCGTGACGTTTTTGCCCGCGACAAGGCCCGCATCTTTCAGGCCCTCGCTGAATCCGGGCCCGCCGACTGTCTGGACATAGCCGGCTGACGCGCTGTGGAGAAACCCGACGACCGGAATTTGTTGCTGCTGCGCATGGAGGGCCAGGGGCAAAGCGGCCACGGTCGCAGCGCCCAGAAGCGCGACAAGGCCCCGATATTTCATTCGATCACCTCGTCGGCGCGGGCAAGAAGCGCGGGCGGGATATCAAGGCCGATCGCACGCGCCGTTTTCATATTGATGACAAGCCCGAACGAGACTGGCTGCTCGATCGGAAGATCGCCCGGCTTGGCGCCGTGGAGGATTTTATCGACATAGCGGCCGCCGCGCCGAAACAAATCCGAGAGACTTGTGCCATACGACATCAGTCCGCCGTCGACGACATTTTGTCTCAGTTGGAACATTCCTGGAATCCGATTCTTCAATAGGAAATCGATGACCTCGGTCATATGCATTAGATGCAAGGCATCGTTGGTCGTGAGGACGACATCGGGCCGCTCAGACAACATTTGTGCAAATACATGCTGGAAATCGTCGGCGCTACGCGCCTCCAGGGGCAAAAGGTTCATGCCGAAAAATGGCGTCGTTCTCCACAACTCATTGAGAACGGCGACGCTGGATACATTGTTCGGGTTCCAAAGGAAAGCCACGTTCTTGGCCGAAGGAATAGCGTCCCGCAGGATCTGTAGCCGCTTGGTCACCACGTCAGGGCTGAGAATGGTATTGCCGGTGATATTGCCTCCGGGGTGCGCGAAATTCTCCACGAGACCGGCGGCAACGGGATCGCCGACCGCGATAGCAACAATGGGTATGGATTTGGTTGCGCGTTGCGCCGCCTGGGCGGCGGGTGTGCCGTACACGGCGATCACATTGACCGGAATCGCGGCCAACGCGCCGGCTGCCGCCGCCAGCCGATCGGGTACGCCGTCCGCGCGGTAGTATTCGAATGCGACGTTTTCACCTTCGGCATAGTTCAAATCGCGCAGTGTCTGGCGGAACGGTTCCCAATCCGGACCATCATCAATGATGCCGACGCGCGCGATCTTTGCCGCCGCCCTAAGCTGCAGGGGCCATGTGCCTGCTACTCCGCCGGCCACTACGCCACCGAGCAACGATAGGAACTGTCGGCGCCTCATGGTTTCGCCTTTCCCGGGCCTTGGCTCAAACTAGCACATCAAAAGTCATCGCGGGGCTGGAGTCAGGCTCGGAAACCGAGCGGTGCGCCGTCGCGGTGCGATATTTCGATGACGCGGGCGCGCGCGGCGAGCGTATCGACCAAGGCATCCGCTTTCGCCTTGTTCATTGCATCGAGATTGGCGTCCCATTCGTCGAGCAGATAGATTTCCGCATCGGTTGCGTTGACGATTTCCTCCAGCGATTTGAGCTGCCGCTCGCCGGAGGAGAAGCCGAGCTTCTTGTCCATGGATTCGGCGACAACGACGACGCTATCCTCGTCATCGCCTTCGACATCGACCGGCACGACTCCACCGGCAAACTGAAACGCCAGCCGGTCGGTCGTCGGCCAATAAAATGCGCGCTTCTTCATCTCGGTCTTGAGACTGGCAAGCAGCGACGATTTTCCCGTGCCGTTAGCGCCGCGCACATTGATGCGGCCGGTCGGGTGCGCAAAGGCGATGCGCAAGGCGTCGCCCAGCGACGACACGACGTTGGCGTGATCGCCCTCGCGCAGAACCAGTCGGTCGAACTTGATGCGCTTGTCGAAGTTGGGATCGGGCTCCGGCAGCATGTTGGCGGCGACGCCGCCGAAGCGCGTCCAGATCGCGATGAAATCGTTCCAGCCGGTCGCGAGCAGATGGAGCTCGTAGGTCATCTCGATCTGCCGCGGCAATGTGGTCGCCAGTCCGACCAACAAGACGGTATTGCCGGCGTTTTGCATCGCGACGAACGTGATGGTGGCGAAGACGATGGCGAGACTGACGATGCCGCTCATCGCGCTCATGCCTTCGCGGGCGATGATGGCGCGGATCTGCGCGACCAACCCCTCGCGCAAACGGCTTTTGAAGCCGGACAGCCATAGCCTCAAATTGTAACTGTTCCCGGAAAAGACATTGTCCCACGCGGTGTAGCCCTGCGCAGTGATGCGGTTGTTCATGCGCTGATTTTCGAGATAGGCCTGTGAGATCGGCCGTTGCAGTATCCATTGCATCAACAGCAGCGCTGCGAACGCGCCGACATAGGCAAACGGCAGGCTCGCATCGATCTGAGTTCCCAGTACAAGCGCGTTGAAAACCAAGCCGAGGAACAGTTTGAGGGCGAATTCGAGTTCGTACATCACGTTGAAGAAACATTGGAAGGTCTCCCCGGTCAGGAACGGCTCGACCTGTTCGCGCGCGGGCTTTTCGTTGAGCAGCTTGACTTTGTCGCGGTTCTCGCGCGCAAACCGCAACATGAATTTGCCGAAGCCGCGATAGCCGGCGCGCTCCGCGAAAATCCAGCTGATGACGCCGACAACATAGGATGCCGATTGTGCGGTCAGTATCCAAATCAGATCGGAGAGCAGGAATTGACCGATCGCGACCTTGCGCCCGGCATTGATGACGAGCCATGTCGTCGCGGCGGCCAACATGGCCTCGACGACCATCAGCGTCACCATCACGAAGAGCGCCGGTGAGAGCAGATAGCTTGCGAGCTCCAAGCGTGAAATCTGCCGCCGTTGCATGGATGTCCCGGATTGAGGGCGCGGCACGCAAGCCGCGAGTCGAAGCCGCAGTTTAACGGCATATGGCCGGAAATTTAAGCGTGCGCGTGCTACACTCGCGTCGAAAATTTAGCGCCTGATCAATGGGTTTGCCCGAGACTCGACCGACCGGGGCCGGCAATTTCGGCTGGCCGACTGGGCCGTGGCGGCGTAATCATGGAGCGTTCGTGAAACCCGATCCAAGCGCCACGGGGTTGGAAGTGAGTTTCAAACCCGTCTTTGGAAAGTTTGCCGGTCTGGCCGCGCCGATGCGCCGCTTTGGCGCATCAACCTCGGCGCGGACGGCCGTACTCGCCTTAGGTCTGGCCGCGGTCACGGCCTATACCGTCCCCGAATTGCAAAGGGCGGCGGGCGGCTGGCTCGCTGCATGCCTGTGGGCATGCCTCGGCTATTTCGCGATCGACAGCGGTGTACGCGCACAAGCCGCCATCCAGGCCGGCAACGGCCTTGCGCATATTTTCTCCATCTCGGCGTTGATCGACCTCCTTGGCGTCGTAGCGGTGCCGATCGCGCTCCTATGCGGCGTGCAGGCGCCGACGGCCTGGCTATTGGCCTCGTTTTGGGTGCTCAAGCTGGCGCAAGACTCGCCCGGCTTTGCCCAGCTCCAGCGCGTATTTGTCGTCGAGGCCAAAGCGCTGGCGAGCGTGCTTGCGCTGTTTCTGATCGTACTCTTCCTGTCGTCCGCCGCGATGTATGTGATCGAGCGCGCAGCCCAACCCACGGCGTTCAGCTCGATGCCGCAAGCCTTATGGTGGGCGGTGGTGACGCTCACGACCACTGGCTATGGCGACAAAGTGCCGATCACCTATTTGGGGCGCTTGCTCGGCGGCTTGGTCATGATTTGCGGCATCGCGACCTTCGGTCTGTCGACGGGTATCCTCGCTACCGGCTTCGCCGCGGAAACGCGGCGGCGCAATTTCATTCGCACCTGGGATCTTGTCAGCAAAGTGCCGTTTTTCCAATCGCTCGATCCGGCGGCGATCACTGACATCACCCACATGCTACGGCTTTTGGAAGTGCCGGAACGAACGGCGATCATCCGTCGAGGCAAGGTCGGCGATTGCATGTATTTCATCGCGGCGGGGGAAGTGCAGGTTGACGTGAGACCGACGCCGGTGCGGCTTGGCGCCGGCGCCTTTTTCGGCGAGCTCGCCCTCCTGGGCGACTCGGTGCGCACGGCCAATGTCACCACCACGATCCCTTCAACGCTTCTTATTCTTGACCTCGCGGATTTCCGCACCTTGACCGCCAACCATGCCGACCTCAAGCGCGCCATCGACGATGAAGGTCAGCGCCGCATGAAGGAGAACCTACAGCAATATGAGCGGCAGCATAGCGACGGCGCGGCGCTCGGTTAAATTCGGTAAAATACGGCGCGCGGATACCGCAAAGACATACCGTAAGGCTTGACGAACCTAAACCTTTAGCCCTCAATCCGGCGCTTTTCGACCGGGATCGACGGCCGCAATCTCTGCAAATTCCAACCGGCTTGGACCCTCTCATGTCAAACCGCATTGCACTGATTACCGGAACGACCGGTCAGGACGGAGCGTACTTGGCCGAATTTTTGCTCCACAAGGGTTACGTGGTGCATGGCATCAAGAGGCGATCGTCGTCTTTCAATACCGCGCGGGTCGATCACCTTTATCAGGACCCTCACGGTCCCGGCGTGAGATTCTTTCTTCATTATGGGGATATGACCGATTCGACCAATCTCATTCGCATCATCCAAGAGGTGCAGCCGACAGAGATCTACAATCTTGCCGCACAAAGCCACGTGCGCGTCTCGTTCGAGACGCCCGAATACACCGCCAACGCCGACGCGCTCGGCACGCTGCGATTGCTCGAAGCGATCCGAATTCTTCGCCTCGAGAAAAAGGTGCGCTTCTATCAGGCGTCCACGTCCGAGCTGTACGGGATGGTACAGGAAGTGCCGCAGCGCGAAACCACGCCATTCTATCCGCGTTCGCCCTATGCCGCCGCGAAGCTCTACGCCTATTGGATCACCATCAACTATCGCGAGGCCTATGGCATGCACGCATCAAACGGCATCCTGTTCAATCATGAAGGCCCGACGCGCGGTGAAACCTTCGTGACGCGCAAGATCACCCGCGCGGTCGCGGCGATCGAACTCGGGCTGCAAAACAAGCTCTTTCTCGGCAATTTGTCGGCAACGCGCGATTGGGGCCACGCCCGCGATTATGTCGAGGGCATGTGGCTCATCGTTCAGCAGTCGGAACCGGACGACTATATCCTGGCGACGGGAGAAGAGCACTCGGTTCGCGAATTCGCCGAGAAAGCCTTCGCCTGCGTCGGCAGGACCATCGAATGGCGCGGCTCCGGGATCGCCGAACAGGGCATCGACAAACGCGACGGCCGGGTACTCATTGAAATCGACCCGCGTTACTTTCGGCCGACCGAAACGGACGCGCTGCTTGGCGATCCGAGCAAGGCGCGCCAGCGGCTCGGCTGGCGGCACAAGGTGACATTCGACGAACTGGTGCGCGAAATGGTCGAGTCGGATTTAGCGGAAATGCGCCGCGACGGCGTCCGTCGTAACGTGCACGACTAGACGGCGAAAGCCATGAGTACCCCGGTCATTTTCGAATTGCGCGGCAAGCGCGTCTTCGTCACCGGACACGCCGGCATGGTTGGCGCCGCGATCGTACGCCGGCTCGAGCGCGAGCGCTGCGACATCCTGTGCGCGCCGCGACTCGAGCTCGACCTGCGGCACTCCGAAGCGGTCGAGCGCTACATGGCGCAAACCAAACCCGACGCCGTATTTGCCGCTGCGGGAAAGGTCGGCGGCATCAGGGCCAACAGCACCTTTCCCGCCGAGTTTCTCGCCGACAATCTCGCCATCGCGCTGAGCACGATCGACGCCGCCCATCGAAGCGGCGTGAAAAAGCTCGTCTATCTCGGTTCCTCGTGCATCTACCCGCGCCTAGCGCCGCAGCCGATGACCCCGGAAATGCTGCTGTCCGGCCCGCTCGAACCGAACAATCAGTGGTACGCGGTCGCGAAAATCGCGGGCATCAAGATGTGCGAGGCTTACCGGCTTCAATACGGCGCCGATTTCGTATCGGTGATGCCGACCAATATCTACGGACCCGGCGACAATTACCATCCGCTGGACAGCCACGTTCCCGCCGCCCTGGTCCGGCGCTTCCACGAGGCCAAGATCGGCGGCGCCGGCAGCGTGACGGTTTGGGGTACCGGTTCGCCGCGGCGCGAATTTTTGGCTGCCGACGATCTCGCCGACGCCTGCGTGTTCGTCATGAAATGCTACTCCGATCTCCAATTCCTCAATGTCGGAACCGGCGAAGACCTGACCGTCGCCGAATTTGCCCGCCTGGTCGCCGACGTCGTCGGCTTTCATGGCAAGATCGACTTTGACACGACGCGGCCGGACGGCGCGCCGCGCAAGCTACTGGATGTCTCGCGCATCAACGCGCTCGGCTGGCGCGCGACGACGCCGCTGCGCGAAGGATTGCAGCGCATGTATGCCGATTTTCTCACGCGCTATCCCGCGGTGCGCGCGCGAGCCGAAACATAGGGCATGATCCGGAAAAGTGGAAACCGGTTTTCCGAAAAGATCATGCCTCATCAAAAATACTCAGAGCCGCAATCGATTCGACTTGAAACGATTGCGTTCTAGGCGCGCGCGGCCGCGCCTAGAACGCGGTCAGTGAATCTCAGGCTCCGCGATCGCCGCCCGGCCTTGCAGAAAATCGAAGTCGCAGCCCTCGTCCGCCTGGCCGATGTGGGCGGAAAACATCGCGCCGTAGCCGCGCGGATAGCGCGGCGGCGGTGGCTTCCAGGCGTCGCGCCGGCGCGCGAGTTCCTCGTCGCCGACATGCAAATGAATCCGCCGCGCGGCAACGTCGACCTCGATCTCGTCGCCGGTCTGCACCAGCGCCAACGGACCGCCGACGAAACTCTCCGGCGCCACGTGCAGGATGCAGGCGCCGTAGCTGGTGCCGCTCATGCGCGCATCGGAAATACGCAGCATGTCGCGCACGCCGGCCTTGAGGAGCTTCTTCGGGATCGGCAACTGGCCCCATTCTGGCATGCCAGGCCCGCCTTTCGGACCGCCGTTCTTGAGCACCAGAACATGATCGGGAGTGGCGTCGAGATCGTCGCGCTCGACCTCGCGTGCCATATGGTCGTAATTCTCGAACGCGATCGCCTTGCCGCGGTGGTGCAAGAACCTTTTGTCGGCGGCGGCCGGCTTCATCACGCAGCCGCGCGGCGCCAGATTGCCGGTCAGCACGGCGGTCGCGCCTTCCGGATAGAGCGGGTTGTTCAGCGAATGAATGACATCGGGCAAATGGACCTTACCGTCCGCAATCGCCTCGCCGAGCGTGCGGCCGGAAACCGTCATGCAGGATAGGTCGAGGAGCGCGCGCATCTGCGCCATCAGTCCGCGCAAGCCGCCGGCGTAGAAGAAGTCCTCCATCAAATATTTTCCGGACGGCGTGATATTGGCGATGACCGGCACCTGTCGGGAAATCTCGTCGAACCGCGCCATGTCCAGCGCAATGCCGGCGCGTCTCGCCATGGCGATGACGTGGATGATGGCATTGGTCGAACCGCCGAGCGCCATATGCGCGCGGATCGCATTGTCAAACGCCGCGGGCGTGAGAATCTTGTCGGGCGTCAAATCCTCCCACACCATTTCCACGGCGCGGCGCCCGGCGGCGGCGCACATGCGCGGATGATTTGAGTCCGGCGCCGGAATCGACGACGCGCCCGGCAGCGCCATGCCGAGCGCCTCGGCGATCGCCATCATGGTTGCCGCCGTGCCCATGACCATGCAGGTGCCGAACGAGCGCGAAATGCCGCCTTCGATCTCGTTCCACTCTTCGTCGCTGATGCGGCCGGCGCGCTTCTCGTCCCAATATTTCCAGGCGTCGGAGCCCGAGCCAAGGACGTTCCCGCGCCAATTGCCGCGCAGCATCGGCCCTGCGGGAACATAGATAGCTGGTATGCCCATGCTGATCGCACCCATGATCAGGCCGGGTGTGGTCTTGTCGCAGCCGCCCATCAGCACCGCGCCGTCGATCGGGTGGCTGCGGAGAAGTTCTTCGCATTCCATCGCCAGGAAATTGCGGTAGAGCATCGTGGAGGGTTTGACGAACGGCTCGGCGAGCGACATCGCCGGCAGTTCGATCGGGAACCCGCCCGCCTGATAGACGCCTCGCTTCACGTCTTCGGCCCGGTCGCGCAAATGGCCGTGGCAGGCGTTGATCTCGCTCCAGGTATTGATGATGCCGATAACCGGCTTGCCGACCCAGTCGGCGCGGTCATAGCCGAATTGCCGCAGCCGCGACCGATGGCCGAACGAGCGCAGATCGTTGCGGCCGAGCCAGCGATAGCTGCGCAGTTGTTCGGGCGATTTTGTCTTGCTCATGAGATTCGATCGCGACTATTCCGCGGTGGCGCCGGTGACCTTAACCACCTTGCTCCACTTCTCCGTTTCCTCGGCGATGATCTTGCCGAAATCTTCCGGCGTTCCGGGAATCAAAACGCCGCCGAGTTCGGCAAGTTTCGCCTGCATCGCCGGATCGGCCAGCGCGGCGTTGACCTCACGATTGAGCTTGTCAATGACGGCGCGAGGCCTTCCTTTCGGAACCGCCATGCCGAACCAAGCGCTCGCTTCGTAGCCCGGCACGGTTTCGCCGACACTCGGCACGTTTGGCAAAGCCTTGGAACGTTCCGCCGTCGTCACCGCGAGCGCGCGCAGCCGACCGGCCTGGATATGCCCGATCGACGACGGCAGATTGTCGAACATCACCTGGACTTGGTTGGCCAGCAAATCGGTGAGCGCCGGCGCGGCGCCGCGATAGGGCACGTGCACCATCTGCACTCCGGTCATCATCATGAACAATGCGCCCGACAGGTGCACCGAAGTGCCTATGCCGGAGGAGGCCATGTTGACCTTGCCCGGATTGGCTTTGGTGTAATCGATGAATTCCTGCACGGTATGCGCCGGCACGTTCGGATTGGTTTCCATCACGTTGGGCACGCGGATGAAGCCTGCGACCGGCGCCATGTCGGCGATGAAATTGAACGGCAGATTTTTATAAAGGCTGGCATTGATGGCGTTGGCGGGGTTGACCAGGAACAGCGTATAGCCGTCCGGCGGCGCATGCACCGCCATCTCGGTAGCGAGATTGTTCCCGGCGCCGGGCTTGTTCTCGATCGCGAACTGCTGGTGCAAATGCTCCGACAAATATTGTCCGATCAAGCGCGCGCAAATATCGGTCGAGCCGCCCGGCGGATAGCCCACGAGCCAGCGCACCGCGTGACTGGGATAATCGTCGGCGCGCGCCACGCCGCCAGCGCCCGTGGCCGCCGCACAGGCCAGGCCGAATACGACAAATGCGCTCATGCGCCGGCTTAAGCCGCCCATCCCGATCTCCCCATCTTCCTCGTTTCTCGGTCCTTATCGTCCCGCCCGGAATCCTACGCGGCATTGCCGATGCCGCACAAGTGATGGCTCCGATATTCATCGTCGGCGATCGGCATCTTGTCGGCGTCGATCGAGGCAGTTAGGTTCGCCGCCTTCGCAAATCTTTCGAAGAGGAGTTCGAGGAAGTCGCCATGATCGACCTTTATGCTTTGACCAGTCCGAACGTACAGAAAATCTACATCATGCTCGAAGAGACGAAATTGCCTTACAAGGAGCATTTCGTCGATGTCTGGAAAGGCGAGCAGTACAATTCGGATTTTATTAAGATCAACCCGAATTCGAAAATTCCCGCGATCGTCGACCACGACGGCCCTGGCGGCAAGCCCTACGCCGTGTTCGAATCCGGCGCGATCCTTCTTTATCTCGCCGAGAAAACTGGAAAATATCTGCCCAAGGACATGGCGAAAAAATATGAAGTCATGCAATGGCTGATGTTTCAGCTCACCAATATCGGCCCGATGTTCGGCCAATTCACGCACTTCAAGATGTTCGCGCCGAAAGACAGCAATAACAGCTACTCGATGACGCGCTATCAGACCGAAGTGAAACGGCTCTACGAGGTGATGGAAAAGCGGCTGGCGCAGTCGCCCTATCTCGGCGGCGACGAATATACGGTCGCCGACATCGCCACCTTCCCATGGACGCGCAATCACGACATGCAGGGCGTCAAGTGGGAGGACAATCCCAATCTGGCGCGCTGGTTCAAGGCGATCGACGAGCGGCCCGCGGTGAAGGCGGCGCTCGCCAAAATCGCGGTCATCAAATCAAACCGCGACACGGCGACCGAAGATCAGAAGGACCGCTTCTTCAACCGCGGCCGCTACGCCAGGGCGTAAGGCGCCTGCCACCAGCGCTGTCACTGCAGGAGCGGTAGCGACGAAGCAATCCAGTGAGCGCTGTCTGAGCTGGATTCCCGCTTGTACGGGAATGAGCGGAAAACTTACTTACGACCGCTCGTGCCCGCGCAGGGATCCCCATCGCGCGAGCGCAATGGGGTGCCCCGCAAGCGGGGACCCACACTAGGTTCGCCGCACGACGGCGGGTTTCGCTGCGCTCAACCCACCCTACGCGCCTGGTTTGGTGCAAAAATTTCACTTCTTTAAGTTCTTTGGAATCGTTGACGGCAGAGCGAATTCGCGGAATGCTTGGTCGTGCCTGGGAATGGGAAGCCAAGCTATGGATTTGGCAATTCGCGATCTTACCGCTGACGAACAGGAACGCGTCGCCGGCGGCGACTTTGTAAATGGCGCCGGTTGCGGCGCCGACACGAGCGACGGCGCGGCAAATGCCGTGATGGTATTCAGAACCGGAAATGGCGTGCCGGCTCTGGTCATAATCAAGCCGGCCATCTGCTGGTGGTAGGACCAGTGTGTAGGATGGGTTGAGCGGAAACGAAACCCATCATCAAGCTTCGCCGCAAGACGGCGGGTTTCGCCGCGTCTGGAACAAGCAAGTCTTCAGTCGTTCGTCTTTTCCAGCATCTCCCGCATGAAGCGCACAGCGCCCGGGCCCTTGAGCGCGCTCGCCCAAAGCTCGCGCGCCATCTTCTCGTGCAGCGCCAGCGCCTCCGGTGCGGATGTGATCATGGCCACGCCGACGCGGATATTTGGCTCCTCGCCGAGACGGAACGGGCTGAGCGCCAGAATGCGCCGGTCGGGCTGACGGAAAATCTGAAAGCTTGTATGCGGCAGCGTGTCGCGCACGATGCCGATCTGGACCCCGATCGGCTCCTCCTCCATCAAAGCGGTGAAGTGCTCGGCTTCGGCGCGGGCGAGGCGTCGGCGTTCACGCCGCACCGCCTCGGCAAGATCGATCCGGCCGACCAGCCCGTTGCGCAGGAAGCGCTGCATTTCCGCGGCCGCGATCAGATTGACGATGGCCGGCCGGCGGCGGCGATAGGTCTCCTTGCGGCTGCGCAGCACCGCCATCAATTCATCGACCTGCGCCAGTGCGCGCGCGTTCTTCGCGGCGTCCGGCACCGATTCGCGCAATACTTCGCCGAGTGCGCGATCGAAGCCATCGGACGCGAGCACGTAGGAGATCGGCCCCGCCAGCACGATGACGTGTTCGGCGCTTTCCTCGATCTGGCGCATGCGCTCGAAATAGCTGACCGCGGACGCGATATATTCGACGCCGACGCCGAGCAAGGTCGGCACCGACACTCGTAGAAGCTCGGCGAGCTTCTCCAAGGTTTCGATCTTCGCCACCTCGCCTTTCTCGAAGCGATAAAGCGCGGTGCGCGAAATGCCGAGCTTGGCGGCGATGTCCTCGGCGGAAAGCCCGGAGCCGAGACGAAACGCCTTCAGGCGATGGCCGATATCGTCAAAGCGAATGGACATTCACGAACAAGAGCATGCGTTTCACGGCGCTGGCCCCGCCGCGCGAAGCCGTTTCGCCGCATCCAATGCGGCGAGGACGATATTCTGATAGCCAGTGCATCGGCACAGATTGCCTGAAATGCCGACGCGAATATCGTCCTCGGTCGGATTGGGATTGTCGCGCAAAAGCTCGACCAGCGTCATTAGGATTCCCGGCGTGCAGAAGCCACATTGCAGGCCGTGATGATCGTGGAACGCCTGTTGCAGCGGGTGCAGCGCTTTGCCGTCGGCGGCGAGGCCTTCGACCGTCATGACCTCGCAACCGTCGGCCTGGACCGCCAGCAGCAAACAGGAGCGCGCTGAACGGCCGTCGAGCAGGACGGTGCAGGCGCCGCACACGCCATGTTCGCAGCCGAGATGTGTTCCCGTCAGCAGCAGTTCATGGCGCAAAAAATCGGCGAGCATGACGCGCACCGGCACGGTCGCTTCGCGGCGCATCCCATTCACGGTCAGCGCGATTTCGCGCGTCTCGCTCACGTTCCCCTCTTTGCCATGGCGCGGTCATGCGCCTTAAGGAGCGCCCGGCGCGACAGCACGGTCGCCAATTGTTGCCGATAGGACGCGGGCGCGTGGATGTCGCTGACCGCTTCGAGTGCACGAAGGCTTTCGCAAATCTCGCGCATCCGTTTCTCTTGCACCTTTTCGCCGATCAGTGCGCGCTCGACGCCGTGCGCGCGCGCCGGCGCCGGCCCCATGCCGCCAAGCGTCAGCGACGCGCGTGTGACTTTGCCGTCTTTGTCTTCCTCGATCAGGGCCGCCGCGGAGACGATGGCGAAATCGCCGTGGCGGCGGCAAAATTCGACAAAGGCGAAGCCGTGGTCGGGGCGCCAGCACGGGAATGTCACGCCGGTCAAAAGCTCGTCCGGCTCCAGCGCCGGCGTCATGTAGGCGACCGGAAACGCCGCGAAATCGATTGCGCGCGCGCCGTTGCCGCCGGCGATCGAAAGCTTGGCGTCGAGCGCGGCGGCGACCGCGACCAGTTCCGCGGCCGGATCGAGATGGCAGAGCGAGCCGCCGAGCGTACCGCGGTTGCGCGTTTGGCGGTGTCCGACCTGCGCGACGGCCTCGTGCAACAGCGGACAGCGCCGGCGCACGATTTCGGAGAATTCGATATCGCGCTGCAGCGTCATCGCGCCGATTTCGACGGCGCCGATCTCGACGGCGCCCTCGCCTTCGCGGATATAGCGCAGCTCCCCGACGCGGTTGAGATCGATCAGATGATCGGGCAGCACATAACGCATGTTGAGCATCGGCATGAGCGATTGGCCGCCGGCGAGCAATTTTGCGTTCTCAAGCCGACCAAGGAGCGCGATGGCGTCGGCGGTCGTGCGCGGATCGTGATACGAAAATGATGGGGGTTTCATGCCGGTATTTGCAACGACGCGTGTGTCTTATCAATTTTGACTCTGTGCCGAAAACCGTGCATCAATCAAAAACATAGACCAATCGCCCCGTCGAAACCAGCCGATGAAATCAGCGCGATGAAACCCGCGGCGTTTCGCTATCACGCGCCGAAGACGATCGACGAGGCGGTCGCGCTCCTCGCCAAGGTCGCCGGCGAGGATGGCCGCGTGCTCGCCGGCGGACAAAGCCTGGTCCCGACCATGGCGTTCCGGCTCGCCAAGCCGGCGCATCTCGTCGACATCAATGGCGTCGCCGCGCTTAATCGCATCGCCGCCGACGACGGCAAACTCGCGATCGGGGCCTGCGTTCGTCACGCCGCATTCCATCGGCCGGTTTGCGAGGGGCCGTTGGGAAAATTTCTCGCCGACGTCGTTCGCCACATCGCGCATTACCCGATCCGCAACCGCGGCACGTTTTGCGGCAGCCTAGCGCATGCCGATCCGGCCTCCGAATGGTGCCTCGTGCTCACCGCGCTCGACGGCGAGGTTGTGGCCAAGAGCGCGCGCGGCGAGCGCACCATCGCGGCACGCGACTTCTTCAAAGGCGTCATGACGACCGCCTTGCGCGATGACGAACTTCTAGTCGAGGCGCGGCTACCGCTTCTGCCGGCGGACATGCGCTGCGGCTTTTACGAGTTCAGCCGCCGCGCCGGCGATTTCGCGCTCGCCGCGGCGGTCGGCGCCTATCGCCTCGAGGGCGGCAAGATCATCGAGCCGCGGCTCGCGATCGGTGGTGCAGAGGCTAAGCCGCGGCGCATTTCCGGGGCCGAGCGCGCGCTCGCCGGCGCGGCGCCGGACGACAAGGCGTTTCGCGCCGCGGCCGAAGCGGCGATGGCCGCAATCGATCCCATGGAAGATATCGTCAACAGCGCTGAATTTCGGCGCGACCTCGTTCTAGCGGTCACGCGCCGGGCTCTCGAACGCGCTGCGGCATGAAGTCCCCGCCGAAAACGACGCGCGCGGCAAAAGCGCCGTGGATCGGGCAATCGGTCGAACGGCTGGAAGATCCGCCGCTCGTCACCGGGCGCGGCGCGTTCGCCGGCGACATCAATTTCCCGCATCAGCTCACCATGCGGATCGTGCGCTCCGCACATGCTCACGGCCGCATCGTGTCGATCGATGCGGCGGCGGCGCGCGCGTTGCCCGGCGTCTTCGCGGTGTGGACCGCGGGCGACATTCCCGACGTGCCGCCGATCGATTTTCGCGAAGGCAGCATTCCGGCGCTCGATCCCTATCGCCAGCCGGTCCTAGCGAAGGAGCGTGTGCGCTATGTCGGCGATCTCGTCGCCGCGGTCTTTGCCGCCGACGCTTATGTCGCCGAGGACGCGGCCGATCTCGTCGCCATTGAGATCGAGGAACTGCCGCCGCTCCTCGAGGCGCGGGCGGTGCCGGCCGAATTCTCGCCCGGCCATTCCAGCGAAGCGGCGCTGATCCGCCAAGGCTATGGCGACGTCGAGGCGGTATTCCGCGACGCCGCGCATGTCGTCGAACTCGAATTGACGATCGGGCGGCATTCCGGCGTGCCGCTGGAAACGCGCGGCGCCATCGGCCGCTACGACGCCGCGCGCGGCATTCTCGAATTGCACGGCGCGGCTAAGGTGCCGCATCGCAATCAGGAGCTGCTTTCGCGGATGCTCGCCCTGCCGCCGAGCGCGATTCACGTTCATGAATCCCATATCGGCGGCGGCTTCGGCGTGCGCGGCGAGCTTTATCCCGAGGACGTGCTGGTCTGCGTCGCCGCCAAACGGTTCAACCGGCCGGTGAAATGGATCGAGGATCGCCGCGAGCACCTGATCGCCGCCAATCATTCGCGCCAGCAAGTGCATAAAATCCGCGCCGCGGTGGACGAAAACGGCGTGATCCTCGCCATCGACGACCGTTATTTTCACGACCAGGGCGCCTATGTGCGAACGCACGCGGCGCGTGTCGTGCATATGACGGCGGGGATATTGCCCGGTCCCTACCGCGTACCGGCCTATCGTGCGATCGGACATTTCCGGCTCACCAACAAGACGCCGGCCGCGACCTACCGGGCGCCCGGACGCTACGAAACGACCTTCGTGCGCGAGCGGCTCGTCGATGCGATCGCGCATAAGCTTCAGATCGATCGCATCGAATTACGCCGCCGCAATGCGATCGCGGCTGAGCAAATGCCCTATCCGCGTCCGCTCGAAGCCCTCGGTGAAGAAATCCACTACGACAGCGGCGACTATGTCGGGCTGCTCGACAAGCTGTTGGCGAAGATCGGGTGGGACGCGCTCAACGCGATGGTGAAGAAGCGCAAGGCCGCCGGCGAACTCGTCGGCATCGGCATTGCGATGTTCGTCGAGAAGAGCGGGCTTGGCCCGACCGACGGCGTGAAAATTTCCGTCGACACGTCCGGCATGGTCGAGGTCCTTACCGGAGGCGCTTCGCTCGGCCAGGGCTTCGAGACCGTGATGGCGCAGGTCGCCGCCGATGCGCTCGGCGTCGACTATCGGCGTTGCCGGGTGATCCACGGGCAGACCGACCGTATTCCTTTCGGCATCGGAGCACACGCTTCGCGCGCCACCGTGATGACGGCGTCGGCGACGCATATCGCGGCGCTGAGCGTGCGGCGCAAAGCGCTCGCGATTGCCGCCGAAATGCTGCAGGCTTCGCCCGATGTGCTCGATATCGTCGACGGCGAAGTGATGCGCAAAGACGGCAAATCCGGACCTTCGATCGGGCTTGGCGCGATCGCGCAAAATCTCTCGCCCACCGCGAAAGCGCGCGGCGACCGCGAGCCGGGCCTCGTCGCCGAGGGCTGGTTTAAGACCGAGCATCAGGTCTACCCCTACGGCAGCCATGTCGCCGTGGTGCGGGTCGATCGCGAGACCGGTGGCGTCCAGATCGAGCGCTATTGCATCGCCTACGACATCGGCCGCGCCATCAATCCGGCGCTGGTGCGTGGCCAGATCGTTGGCGGCTATGCGCAA
>Ga0187780_10000037_pt1 | contig 103350 bp, 80 predicted proteins | sample 1015_Q2_SP10_20__FD_132429 | JGI IMG/M metagenome (GOLD analysis project Ga0187780, IMG submission 132429) | Tropical peat soil microbial communities from peatlands in Department of Meta, Colombia - 1015_Q2_SP10_20_MG | ecosystem: Environmental > Terrestrial > Soil > Wetlands > Peat | place...
GAAGACTCCTTATTACTACAAGCCCGTCTATCGCGCGGAAACCTATGTCCGCCACTACCGCGCCGTAGCCGACGCATCTCCCATCCCCATCCTTCTCTATTCCGTTCCCCAATTCACTGGCATCACTCTGGAGACGCCGGAAATTCTGGCCCTTGCGGAGCATCCCAACATCGTCGGCATCAAGGACAGTTCCGGCAACATCCAGCGCGTCGCGGAAATTGTCGCGAGTGCCCAGGCCGATTTCCGCGTCCTGACCGGAGGTGCCGCCGTCATCTATCCCGCCCTCGCCGTCGGCGCTCGCGGAGCCATCCTCGCCCTTGCCGCCGCTCTCCCGGAAAAGTGCGCCGAACTCTACGACCTTTTCCAGCGCGGCCAGTACGAGCAGGCGCGCCATCTCCAACTCACCCTGGCCCAAGCCTCCAAACGCATCGTCTCCGAACACGGCATCCCCGGCGTGAAGTACGCCATGGACCTTCGCGGCTATCACGGCGGCTTACCTCGCCTTCCCCTCTTGCCCCTAACGGAAGAAAGGAAGCGCTCCATCGCCGACGTCGTCTCCCAACTCCACCCGGTTGCCACCACCGCCTAACCGATGGGAAAATCCCGCAAACTCGTCATTCCGGGCGGAGTCGGAGAAGCGAGGAATCTCTCCTGCTCCTCCATTCCGCCTTCCTCCCCTCCGTTACCTTTTTCTCCTTCTCTCATCTAACCCCCCATGGACTGTCGCGCCCTTTTTCCAAGCCAACTACCTCACACCCCGAGGCTTTACCGCGACTTCGTTGAAAAATTCTCGAAACTCGAATCCTTCTTCGATCACACCCCCGAGTGGAAGTCCGTTGTGCGCGAGTCCAAGGACCTTCAATTTCCCTCTGACCGCCGCGCCCAAATCACCGAAATCCTTCGTTCTCAGAACCAACTTTTCGGCAGTTCGTCGGAAACTTTCAGGAATCTCGATCGTCTTTCGGATGGGGCTGTGGCTGTCGTCAGTGGCCAGCAGGTCGGTCTCTTCGGCGGGCCCTCTTACTCCTTTTACAAAGCGCTGAGCGCGATCCAGACCGCGCACGAACTCTCCGAAAAGGGTATTCCCGCCGTACCCATTTTCTGGATGGCCACCGAAGACCACGACGTCGACGAAGTTCGCCACGTCACCTGGTTCAACGAAGGTGAACTACAATCCTTCTCTCTTCCCAAGCCTCTCGAAGACGCCGTCCCTGTCGGCCGGATCCGGCTCGGCGAGGAAATCAACGAACTTGTCGCTCGGGCACAGCCGCTTCTCGGACAAACCTTTGGAGACCTGCTCCACGAAGCCTACACGCCCGTGGCCACTTACAGCAGTTCCTTCGCCGCTCTCTTCGCGCGCATCTTCGCCGAGCACGGCCTCATTCTTCTCGACCCTTTGGACGACCGCATCCATCACCTGGCCGCTTCACTTCTTCGCGATGCCCTGGTCCATCGCGATGAACTGAACGATCTTCTTCTCCAGGTCGGCAGGGAACTGGATCTATCCGGCTACGAACCCCAGGTGAAAGTCACGTCGCACAGCACGCTTCTGTTTTCTCTCGAGGAAGGGAAGCGCCACGTCATCACCGCTTCCAATTCTCACTTTTCCAGCGGCGCCACTTCGCTCCCTCGCGAGCAGTGGTTCCGCAGCGTGGAAGCCTGTCCGGAGCACTTCAGCCCGAACGCCCTACTCCGTCCCGTCATGCAAGACTTTCTACTCCCTACTGTCGTTTACTTCGGCGGTCCTTCCGAAATCGCTTACTTCGCCCAATCCCAGGTCCTCTACAAGAAACTGCTCGGACGTATGCCGGTCCTTCTCCCCCGAGCCGATTTCACTCTCGTTGACCCGAAAGCCGAACGCATCCTGAGGAAGTATCATCTCGACGTCGAAGACGTCTGGCAGGGCTCACAGACCCTTCGTGATAAGATGTATAACTCTGCTGTTCCCAAGAAACTCACCCGCGAGTTTGATGGCAACATCCGAACCATCGAGAAGAGTATCGGCAAGCTTCACAAGGCCATCGCTAAGGTCGATCCCACGATTCAAGGCACAATTGCTCGCGCTGAAAAGCGCATCCATTACCAACTCGAGAAACTCCGCCATAAGACCGGCGCCGCTCTTGACCGGCACGAAAAAGTCATCGCGAAGCACGAGGCCTTCCTCGAAAACCTCGTTTTCCCACAAAAAGGCCTGCAGTCCCGCGATCTCTGTTTCCTCCCGTTTCTCGCGCGCTGGGGTACTGGTGGTCTCAACGAACTCCAAAAACTCTCATCCCCCAAGAAGCCCGGCCGCCACCTTCTCCTCCCCATCCCTTAGCGGTAATCTTCCACTAGTCGTCTGCTTTTGTCTGCGGTTGTCCGTGCTTCTGCGCTACCCCACATCCTCTGTGTTCTCCATAGTGATCTTTTATTCCGTCACTGAAAACGGACAACGGTAAACTGTAGACTATTCCCCGGAGGCTCCCGTGCAATCCCTCACCATAAAAACGACTCGCCGCACCCAACTTGTGGACATTACACGAGAGGTTCAACGCGCCGTCTCCACCCTCGGTACCCGCGACGGCACCTGTTTTCTTTACGTCCCACACACCACTGCGGGCATTCTCATCAACGAACACGCCGATCCCGACGTCGCCTCAGACGCCGAAGGTGCCCTGGATCGCCTTGTCCCGATGGACGGCCCGTATCGCCACGCGGAGGGGAACTCAGATTCACATGTCAAAACCATGCTTACCGGCGTCACCCAGTTTGTCTTCGTTCTCGACGGCAAACTCGCCCTAGGCCGCTGGCAAGGCATCTTCTTCGCTGAGTTCGATGGCCCTCGCGAACGCAAACTCTACGTCAAAGTCCTCCCCGACCGCGTTTAGCAACAGGCCGCAAAACTCCGCTTGTTTCTCCGGCCGTCCGGCATACACTGTGCCCAACGGAGGAGTGCATGCGCCCCCTGCTTGTAGCTCTTTTCGTCTTGACCGTTTCCGCCATTCCGCAGAAAACAGATGCTCCTCATCCCTTCGACTACGATCCCAAGCTCCCGCTCGATACGCAGGACATTGGCGTCGACTTTCGCGGCCCGACCGGCATTTATGATCTTTCCTACGCCAGCCCCAAAGGAGGTCGTGTCCCTGCTTATCTTGTCCTCCCGCAGGGCGCGGGCCCTTTCGCCGCGGTCATCTGGGGCCATTGGTGCTGGCCCAATTCGGAGTTTCGCAATCGCAAGGAATTTCTCGACGAGGCCGTCGCGTTTGCTCCCTCTGGCGTTGTTTCTCTCCTCATCGACTTTCCGGTGGCTCGTCCAGGGTACGTCGAGGACAAGGACCCACTCTCCGAAAAACAAATCACGGACATGGAGCAACAGGTGATGGACATCCGTCGTGCCGCCGACCTTCTTCTCTCTCGGCCCTTCGTTGATCCCAAGCGCCTCGCTTACGTCGGCCACAGTTGTGACGCGGCGGCCGGCAGTATTGTCAGCGGCATCGACAAGCGTTTTCACGCCTTCGTTCTAATGGCGGGAGGTCCCGCTGACGAAACAATCGTCAAATCCCCGCAGTTCCAGGACATGCGCCAGAAGTTCGGGCCCGAAAAAGTCGACGCTTTCATTGCGCAACATGCCGTAATCGATCCGGGCAAGTACCTCCCGCACGCCGCGCCCACCGTTTTGTTTTTCCAGTTCGCCTCGCAGGAGAAATTTTTCACTCCCGAGCGCGCCAAAGCCACCGCCGCCCTTGCCAGTGAGCCCAAGCAGGTAAAAGTCTATGACGCGCCTCACGCGCTCAATGCCGAGGCTCGCCGTGATCGTCTTGCTTTTCTAGCCGATCAGCTCCACGTAAAGCCTCCCGCCCCTGAGGTCATTTCTTCCATCCCGGTCCTCCCCCAACCCCCCGAACCCCCGGAGTAACCCTACTTCGTGCTTTTCTAGGACCTGCCTTTCGAGGCAGGCTGTTCTTGGCCCAAGGAATTGTGCAGTCATTCCGAACGGAGTCTGCGCGGAGAGGAATCTCTCTTTGCTTTTGTCGAGCACGATGACCTCCGTGCTCTCCGTGCCTCTGTGACAAACTCAATCCCCGCTTGTGCTACATTTCTTTTAATGCAAACCCTTGGCCTCTACATCCAGGTGCCCTTCTGCCAGACCAAATGCACCTACTGCAACTTCCACACCGGCGTTGTCTCCTCCGACCGTTTCGCTCCCTACATCCACGCCGTGCAGCGCGAGCTCTCCTGCGCGCGCGACCTTTACCATTCTTCCGGCATCCTCTGGCCCAAAACGTTTGACTGGCACTCTCTTCGTCTCTCCCACGCCCCGTTCCCACCTGCCGACACGGTCTACATCGGTGGTGGCACACCCAGCCTTCTCGATCCTCAGCTTCTCTCGGATCTGCTCCGCACAATCCAGGATTCGTTCCCTTGTACGTGGGAAGAGGTCACTCTCGAAGCCGACCCCGAGACCATCGAGGCCGAAAAGGCCCGCGCCTGGGTCGCTTCCGGAATCAACCGCATCAGCTTCGGCTCGCAATCCTTTATCGACGACGAACTCAAAGCCGCCGGACGCATGCACCGCAGCATGGATATCTACAACGCCGTCCCCATCCTTCGCCACGCAGGAATTCAAAACATCAGCTTCGACCTGATCGCCGGCCTTCCGAAACAAACCCACGATTCCTGGCGCCACTCTCTTTCCGAAACCATTGCGCTCTCTCCCGAACACATCTCCATCTACATGATGGAAATCGACGAAGGTTCCCGCCTCGGCCTCGAAGTCCTCCACGAAGGCCCCCGCTACAGCGCCCGCGAATTGCCCAGCGAGGAAGCCATGGCCGCTTTCTACGAAGTCGCCCAGCGCGAACTCAAAGCCGCTGGCTATGAACAGTACGAAATCTCCAATTGGGCCAAGCCCGGCTTTGCCTCAAAACACAATCTGAAATATTGGCGGCGCGAGCCCTATCTCGGCTTTGGCGCCGGCGCCCATTCCTTTCTGGGGCAGCAGCGGTGGTCCAATAACCACGACGCCGCGGCCTACGTTTCCGCCATCGCGGCAGGTAACTCGGCCATCGAGGACGTCCAGCGGGTTACGCGAGAACTTGCTCTCGAGGAAGAACTCTTCCTCGGACTTCGCCAACTTGCCGGCATCAATCTCACCCGCATCGAAAGCCAATACGGCATCGACCTGAAGGAGAAAGCCCACCGCCTCGCCTCCTCCGGCCACGTCGAGTATTTCGACGACATCCTTCGCCTCGCACCCACAAAACTGAACATCTCCAACGAAATCCTCGTCGAGCTTCTCCGCTAGTCGGCGCACTGTTCTTCTGGCATCCACCACCCTCCCGCCTTTCTTTATCCAACCCTTCTCTTCCCCATGCTCCTCTCTTACAATAATTCTTCCGGAGACCTCATGACCTACACCGTCGCCAAAGGCAACCAACTCGTCGATCCCGATAACGTTACCCTGATCGACAACGCTGTCGACCTTCGCAGCGACACCGTCACGCGCCCCAGCGACGAAATGCGCCGCGCCATGGCCTCCGCCGCAGTTGGCGACGACGTCTATGGCGAAGACCCCACCGTCAACCGCCTGCAAAGTCGCGCCGCGGAAATGTTCGGCAAGGAAGCTGCTCTCTTCGTCCCTACCGGGTGCATGGGCAATCTCATCTGCATCAAGCTCTGGACCAACATGGGCAACGAAGTCATCTGCGAAGAGCGCAGCCACGTCAATCTCTACGAACTTGCCTCCATGTCCGCTATCGCCGGCTGCATGCCCCGAGCTGTCCGTGCCGGTGACGATGGCATTCTTACTTGGGACCAGATCCACGACGCCATTCGCCCTAAAATCTATTACGATTCGCAAACTGCGCTCATTTGCCTGGAAAACACCAGCAACATGGCCGGTGGCACCGTGTATCCCACCGATCGCGTTCACCAGATTTGTGATAAAGCGCACGCCTTCGGCTTGAAAGTCCACATGGACGGCGCGCGCATCTTCAACGCCGCGGTCGCGCTCAACGATAACGTCACGCACATGACCCAGAAGTGCGATTCCGTCATGTTCTGCCTTTCCAAAGGACTTGGCGCTCCCGTCGGTTCCATGATTGTCGGTTCACGCGATTTCATCGAACGCGCCCGCATATTCCGCAAAATGTTTGGGGGAGGCATGCGCCAAGTCGGTGTACTCGCCGCGGCCGGTCTCATCGCGCTAGAAAAATCACCTGCGCGCCTCCACGAAGATCACGAAAACGCCAAACATCTCGCCGAAGGGATCGCGCAGATCCCAGGCCTCAAGATCGATCCCGCCAGCGTTCGCAGCAACATCGTTATCTTCGATTGCAAAGCCACCGGCAAAAACGCGGTCGAACTCTGCGACGCCCTCCACGAAAGAGGAATCTGGGCCCAGGACACCGCGTTCTATTCCGTCCGCATGGTCACTCACTGGAACGTCGACCGCGCCGGCATCGATCGCGCCTTGGGCGAGCTCCGCGCCGTCTCCCAGAAGCACCATACCCATCCCGCCTGACCTTTCACCTTCTTCACCACAGCTAAGGTCGTGTAGCGGCCCCCTCCGGGGGGGCATTTTCGGTTTGTTTTTCTTCCTTGTCCGTGCTCTCTGTGTCATTTGTGGTGAACTCCTTCTCCCACAACCCCATCCTCTGCGTTATGCTTATCCCACGCTGTCACGATACTTCCAATCACCCACGCAATCGACGAAGGAGAATCCTCGATGATCCGAATCCCCAAAGTTTTTCTCGCGCTCTTCCTCTGCGCGCTTCCCGCAGCGGCGCAATCCCCATCGACTCCCCCCACTCCGGAAGAAGCCAAGAAATTCCTGGAATCCGCCGAGCAGCGCCTCTTTGACCTCGGCAACAAATCACAGCGCGCTTCCTGGGTTCAGGAGAACTTCATCACCCTTGATACCGAACAAATCGCGGCCGACGCCGGCGAGGAGGCCAACACCGCTGCCACGCAATACGCCAAGCAGGCCCATCGTTTCGACAAGCTGGCTCTCTCTCCCGAACTCGCCCGCAAACGCCTCCTTCTCGAGCTCGCTGCCGGATTCCCCGCGCCTGACGATCCCAAAGCCGAGAAAGAACTCGCGGACATCCTCTCCTCCCTCGATGGCGACTATGGAAAAGGGAAGTGGTGCCCCAATGGCACAGACAAACCCTGCATGGACATTACGCAAATCGAGAAACTCATGGCCACCAGTCGCGATCCTGAAGAACTCAAGCGCGCCTGGCTTGGTTGGCATGCCGTCGGCGCCCCCATGCGCCAGCGCTACGCACGCATGGTCCAACTTGGCGATGAAGGCGCTCGTCAACTCGGCTATTCGGATGTTGGCGCGCTCTGGCGCTCCAACTACGATATGCCACCCGATCAATTCGCCAAGGAAATGGATCGTGTTTGGGAGCAACTCCGTCCGCTCTATCTCTCTCTTCACGCTTACGTACGCGGCCAACTCGTAAAGAAATATGGCAAGGATGTTGTGTCGCCCAATGGCCCGATTCCAGCGCATCTTCTCGGCAATCTCTGGGCCCAGGAATGGAATAACGTCTACGATCTGATGGATTCTCCCAAGCCCGCGCAAAGTTACGATCTAACCAGGATTCTCGTCGATCGCAAAACCGATCCGAAGGGCATGGTCAAGTACGGTGAGAACTTCTTCATCTCTCTCGGCTTCGCACCGCTTCCGCAAACCTTCTGGGAGCGCTCTCTCTTCATCAAGCCTGCCGATCGTGATGTTGTTTGCCACGCCAGCGCCTGGGACGTCGATTCCAAAGACGATCTACGCGTCAAGATGTGCATACAGATCACCGAGGAAGACTTCCGCACCATTCATCACGAACTTGGCCACAATTTCTATCAGCGCGCGTACAATACCCAGCCGCCGCTCTTCCAGAACAGCGCTAATGATGGTTTCCACGAAGCGGTCGGCGACACCATCGCTCTTTCCGTCACCCCCGAATATCTAAAGCAAATCGGCCTTATCGACACAGTTCCGCCTGCCTCCGGCGACATTGATTATCTTTTGCAAAAGGCCTTGGAAAAGGTCGCCTTCCTGCCCTTCGGTCTTATCATCGACAAATGGCGCTGGGAAGTGTTCTCGGGACAAGTCAACCCTGACGATTACAATAAAGCCTGGTGGAACCTTCGTCTGAAGTACCAGGGCGTCGCCCCGCCCGTCGCTCGCAGCGAAGCTGATTTCGATCCCGGTGCGAAATACCACGTTCCCTCGAACACTCCGTATGCTCGCTATTTCCTCGCGGCCGTCTACCAGTTCCAATTTCACCGTGCGCTCTGTAAGACAGCAGGTGTCGAGGGCCCACTCCACCGCTGCTCCATCTATAACAACAAAGCCGCCGGCGCCAAGCTGAACCAGATGCTCTCCATGGGCGCCAGCAAGCCCTGGCCTGACGCATTGGAAGTCCTCACAGGCCAACGTGAAATAGACGCCACGGCCCTGGCAGATTACTTCGCTCCCCTTAAAACCTGGCTCGACGACCAGAACAAGAAGAACAACTATCCCGTAGGCTGGTAGCGCGCTTCAGTAGAGGCGGCTTCCAGCCGCCGTCTTGTCTTCTCTTGCCTTTTTAGGGCCCGCCTTTCGAGGCGGGCCGTTCTCTTGTGTGGTGGCCGGTCTTCAGACCGGCGCCTTTTCTTAACCCTGATATCTGATTACTGATATCCCGCCCCACCATGCACAATCCTTCCCCATAAGCTAAACTTTTACTGACTATACGTTTCACTCGAGGTTCCCGTGGACTTCTCTTTCACCGACGAGCAAAAACACCTTCGCAAATCCGTGCGCGAATTCGCCGAAGGCGAGATCGCGCCTCACGTAATGGAATGGGACGAATCCTCCCATTTCCCGACTGAACTTCTCCCCAAACTTGGCGAAATGGGATTTATGGGCGTTATCTTTCCGGAACAATACGGCGGCGCTGGCCTCGGCTACATCGAATACGCCACCGTCATCGAAGAACTTGCCCGCGTCGATGGCTCCGTCGGACTCTTTGTGGCCGCGCACAACTCGCTATGCAGCAATCACATCTACAAATTCGGGACCGAAGAACAAAAAAAGAAATATCTCGTTCCTCTCGCTCAAGGCAAGAAACTCGGCGCTTGGTCTCTTACCGAGCCCGAAGCTGGCAGTGATGCTGGAGGCACGCGCACGACGGCCACTCGCCAAGGCAACGACTGGGTCCTCAACGGCGCCAAAACTTTCACCACCAACGGCAGTTACGCGGACATCTGCGTTGCCATGGCCGTCACTGACAAGTCCAAAGAGTCGCATGGCATCAGCGCCTTCCTCCTGGAGAAGGGAACTCCCGGCTTTCGCCCGGGCAAGAAAGAAAACAAACTGGGCATGCGTGCCAGCGATACATCGGAGGTCATCTTCACGGATTGTCGCATTCCGAACTGCCAGCTCCTTGGACCCGAAGGTGAAGGCTTCATTGGCAGCCTGAAAATTCTGGATGGCGGCCGAATATCGATCGCTGCCCTGGGCCTCGGCATGGCACAAGGCGCTCTCGAAGCCGCCACAAACTACGCCAAGCAGCGCAAGCAATTCGGCACGGCTATCGCTGAATTCCAGGCTATTCAGTTCAAGCTTGCGGACATGGCCACGCAGGTCGAAGCCGCCCGCCTCCTTGTCTACCAGGCCGCTTGGCTCGCCGATCAAAAAGACGTCCGTTTCACGCGCGAATCCAGCATGGCCAAACTGTTCGCCAGCGAAGTTGCTGTCCGCGTGGCCAACGAATGCGTTCAGGTCCACGGCGGATACGGTTTCACGAAGGACTATCCTGCGGAGAAGTTCTATCGAGACGTGAAACTCTGCACAATCGGCGAAGGCACCAGCGAAATCCAACGCCTGGTCATTGCGCGCCAACTTCTCGCCAAATCGGTGTAGCGCTGGGCATGCCTGCCAGCCCTGCGGCTCCTATCCCCTGGTAGTAGCGGGCTTCAGCTTCTCCTGACGTAGGAAGGGACCGTAGTTATTCGTGGGTTTGAGGGTCGCATACGTTGGCTTAGGCTTTGGGTCCCGCCATTCGCTGCCTCTCCTCTGTGGTGAACTCCCTTCTAACCCTGTAAACTCCAAGTTGTGAACTCTGAAGCATCCTGGTCTTCCAAAATTCTTTCCGGCGACATCCGTGCCATCTCTCGCGCCATCACCGCCATCGAAAATCATTCCGCCGACTCTGAGCCACTTCTGAAGGAGCTTTTTCCCCACACAGGCCACGCCTACCTCACTGGCATTACTGGCGCTCCCGGCACAGGCAAGAGCACTCTTGTCGACCGGCTGGCCGCCATTTACCGTGAGCGCGACGAGCGCGTGGGGATCATTGCCGTTGACCCTACCAGCCCCTACTCCGGGGGAGCCATCCTCGGGGATCGCATTCGCATGCAGGGGCACGCTAGTGACAACGGCATCTTCATCCGTTCCATGGCCACGCGCGGTTTTCTTGGTGGCCTCGCCCGGTCTACCGCGGAAGTCGCTCTTCTACTCGATGCTGCCGGCAAGCGCCAAGTCCTCATCGAAACTGTCGGCGTGGGCCAGGACGAAATCGATATCGTCCGCCTCGCGGACTGCGTTCTTGTCGTCCTCGTCCCCGGGCTAGGCGACGACATCCAAAACATGAAAGCCGGCCTGATGGAAATCGGGGACATTTTTGTGTTGAACAAGGCCGACCGCGACGGCGCCGATCGGCTTGAAGAGCAACTGCACGCCATGCTTTCTCTTGTTATGCCGCGTGATGGCTGGCATCCACCTGTTGTCCGCACGGTCGCCACGGAAAATCGTGGCATTGAAGACCTCTCCGCTGCCATCGATAAATTCCGCAAGCATTTTGAATTGAGTGGGCAGCGCGAAAAAAAGCACATCGACCACTGGCAGAAACGCCTCATCGAAATGCTCGAATCCCGCCTCCTCGAAAAAGCCCTTCCGGGCAAAGAGGGCGAATCCCGCCTGCGTTCAGCCGCCGCTGCCGTCGCCACCCGCAAGCTCGACCCCTTCTCCGCCGTTTCCGCACTCCTCAACGGCTCCTCTCTCTAACCTCCTCATCTTTTCCGCTCCTAAATTCTTTCACTTTCGCACTTCTGCGCTCTTCTTTTCGCCACCAGCACTCCCCACTTCCCAATGTGGTGTACTCTCGCCTGAATCTGTACACTGGAAACGGACCACTACGAACTCTCCATGCACCTCGGCGACATCGAAATCCTCTTCCTTGACGGCGGCACCTTCGGACTCGACGGCGGCGCCATGTTCGGCGTCGTTCCGAAGGTCCTCTGGGAGAAAAAATCTCCTCCTGACGCCAACAACCGGATCCGCATGCGCGCCAATTCGTTGCTTGTCCGTGCCCACGGCAGAAACATCCTCGTCGAAACCGGCAATGGCACCAAACTGGACGCGAAGCTCCGCTCCATCTACAACGTCCAGGAGGGCGATCCGCTGTTGGACTCTCTCGCCCGCGCTGGCGTCGCTCCCGATCAGATCGATCTAGTCATCAACACTCATCTCCACTTCGATCATTCCGGCGGTAATACACGGATAGTGAATGGTCGTCTTTTGCCCGCTTTCCGCCGCGCCCGCTATGTCGTCCAGCGCGGTGAACTTGAACACGCCATGAATCCCACTGAGCGCGACCGCGCCAGCTATTTCCCCGAGAACTTCTCTCCCATTTCGGCCGAAGGACTCTGGGACCTCGTCGAAGGCGACACGGGAATCCTTCCCGGTATCTCCGTCGTACGCATCCCCGGTCACAATGCCGATATCCAGGCCGTTGTTATCACCGGCGGCGGCAAAACGCTTGCCTTTGTCGCCGATCTTTTTCCCACACAGTACCACCTTCCTTTGCCTTGGATCATGGCCTACGATCTCTATCCGCTCCAATCGCTCGAAACCAAGCGCCAATGGATCCCACGAATGGTCGCCGGACAATGGATCGTTGTCTTCGGCCACGATCCCGACGTCCCCGCTGCCACTCTCCATGAACACAACGGCAAAATCCAAGTCGAGCCCGTAGACCTCAATCGCTAACTCGTAGAGGCTTTCTTCTGCCTTTGCAGTGGCGGCCTCATGCGGCTATCTTGGCGCGGCCTTCCTTGCCGTCCCTGTTACACTAATCGTTTGGAGAAAACCGAATGCCGACTCGCAAACGCACCAAGGTCCAATCATCGCGCAGCAAAACCCCTCTTGCCGAAATCGGCGTCATTGGCGGCAGCGGCCTGTACTCCATGACCGGCCTTACCGACACTCGTGAACTCCGCCTCAAGACTCCCTTTGGCGACCCTTCGGACGCCTTTGTTATTGGTACCGTGGAAGGGAAGCGCGTCGCCTTTCTCGCTCGGCACGGCCGCGGTCATCGCATCCTTCCCACCGAGCTAAATTTCCGCGCGAACATATATGCCATGAAGCTTCTCGGGGTCCAGCGCATCATTTCTGTCAGCGCCGTTGGCTCTCTTCAGGAAGACCTGATGCCCGGCCAATTCCTCATCCCCGATCAGTTCTTCGATAGCACCAAAGGCCGCAAATCCACTTTCTTCGGCAACGGCATCGTCGCCCACGTCACCTTCGACAAGCCCACCTGCCCGCAACTCTCCGCCGTTCTCGCCCAGTCCTGCCGTGCGCAAAATGTTCCGGTCCATGAAAAGGGAACCTACATCTGCATGGAAGGGCCGCAGTTCTCTACCCTCGCTGAAGCCAATTTTCACCGCGCTATGAAGTTCTCCGTCATCGGCATGACCAACGTCACCGAAGCCAAGCTCGCTCGGGAAGCTGAAATCTGTTATTCCACCGTCGCGATGATCACCGATTATGATTGCTGGCACCCCGAGCACGACTCCGTCACCGTCGCCACCATCATTGCCACACTCAACCAGAACGCTCACAACGCTCAAGACGTCCTGCGTCAAGCCATCAAGACCCTGCCTGCGGAGCACACCTGCAAATGCGCCACGGCCCTTAAGCACGCCATCATCACGGATCCCAAAGTTATCCCGGCAAAGACTAGGAAAACTCTCTCTGCCATCCTCGGCAAATATCTTTCCAAGTGATCATGACGGACAGCTTCCTACATCACATCCTTGTCATCCTGAGTCCGCGTTTTCCATGGGCGAGGAATTTCAACCGTCGAGGCGCGGTCGCTTTCACGATAGGGACCCGTCATTCCGCACGGAGTCCGTGGAGTGAAGAGTTTCTCTTCCTTCTTTATCACGGTGAACCGCATTCCATCCTAACCAGGAGACCCGCATGTCCTTACTTGTAGTCGGTTCCGTTGCCTATGACGCCCTCGAAAGCCCCTACGGAAAGGTCGACCGCACGCTTGGCGGCGCCGCCACGTACTTCTCCGTCTGTGCCTCTTTTTTCACACACGTAAATCTCGTCGCCATCGTTGGCGACGACTTCGATCCCAAAGATGAAGCCCTGCTCCGCAAGCGCTCCATAGACGTCGACGGTCTTGAGCGCGCCTCTGGCAAGTGTTTCTTCTGGGCCGGCCGCTATTCCGAAAATCTCAACGAGCGCGTCACTCTCTCCACAGAACTGAACGTCTTCGCTGAATTCAAGCCGCGCCTCCCGGAAAAATATCGCAACTCCAAATACGTCTTCCTCGCCAACATCGCGCCCGATCTGCAGCGCGACGTTCTCCATCAAGTGAAAGGCACCCCCAAGCTCGCGGCCATGGACACCATGAACTACTGGATCGAGCGCACCAACGCCGAACTGCGTGAAACCCTTAAGCACGTCGACATCCTCATGATCAACGACTCCGAGACTCGTCAGCTTTCGAACGAGCATAATCTTCTCCGCGCCGCGCGCCGCATCTTCAAGATGGGTCCTTCCGCCCTCGTGATTAAACGCGGAGAGTATGGCGCCATGCTCGTCGACAAACGCGGAGTATTCTGCGTCCCCGCATTTCCTCTCGAAGAACCCCACGATCCTACTGGGGCAGGCGACAGCTTTGCGGGGGGATTTATGGGTTATCTTGCCAGTGTGAAGAGCACCAACGATGCTGCGCTTCGGCGCGCGATGGTGTACGGCTCCGTCATGGGCAGTTTCACCGTCGAGCGCTTCGGCCTGGACCGACTCCTTACCTTGCAGAAATCAGAGATACAAGCCAGAGCACGCCACTTCGCAAAACTCACACAATTCAGCCTCTAGCTTCGCTACAATCGCCATGACACTTGTGACGGCGGTTTTTGTGCCGTAGTGGCGGGTCTTCAGACCGTCGCTTTTCTTCTGGGCTTAATCGAGGAAGCCGATTTCCGGATCGGCGTCTTGGGTTTGGGCCGTCCAATGATCGACTCACGCAAATGACTCCCACTCCTCGCAAACCTCGTGCTCTCCGCAAGGGCTCAAAGGTCGCCGTCTTTGCCCCTTCCTCTCCTGCGGAACAACTCGACGTTACCGCCGGCCTCGCTGAAATTCGCCGCCTTGGTTACGAATTCGTCCCTGTCCAACTGCCCGGCCCAGAAGGCTATTTCGCGGGTTCCGCCGCCTCGCGCGTCGAAGCCTTTCTGAAGGCCGCTCGTCATCCGGATATTGCCGGACTCGTCGCCCTCCGCGGCGGCTACGGCTCCAACTATCTACTCGACTCCGACCTCATCGCCGAATTACGCGAACCCAAATGCGTCATCGGTCACAGTGACCTCACTTCGCTCCAGACTTATCTCTGGCAGAAATGTGGATGGATAACGTTCTTCGGTCCCATGGTCGCCGCTGGTCTGAATCGCGGCGCCGACGATTCCCACGGCTACGACGAACACTCTTTCCTCCAGGCCGTCGGCAACACTCACTCCGGCTGGGAAATTCCTCTCTTCGGAAACTCTCTCGTCCGCGGCACCGCGGAAGGCCGTCTCCTCGGCGGCTGTATCACGCTTCTCGAGACCACGCTCGGCACTCCCTGGGAAATCGACACCGCAGGGTCCATCCTCGTTCTTGAAGATCGTGGCGTGCGTCCTTATCAGGTCGACCGCTCACTCATGCACCTCAAACAAGCCGGCAAGCTGCAATCCATCCGCGGCATCATCCTAGGCGAATTCCCGGACTGCGAGCCCACACTGAAGGGCAGCCCCTCCGTCCACGATGTGTGTGAACGCATTCTTACCCCGCTTGGCATACCCATCGTCTTCGGCGCTGCCATTGGCCATACCAAACGGCCCATGCTTACGCTTCCTCTCGGTGTCCAGGCTCGCCTCCACTCCTCCGCCGACGGCCGTCTCGAAATCCTCGAGCCCGCCGTTATGCCATAACGCCTTTCTCTCTTCCGTGCTCTCTGTGTTCTCTATGGTGAACTTCTTTTTTGTACTTTTGCACCTTCCACTCTTGCACCCCTTCCTTGCGCCTCCTCCGTAAACTCTTCGCAACTCTTTCCTGTAAACTCCCAACGCTCCTCTCCAAATCTGCGACAATAATTCACATGTCCTCCAAACACATTCATATGATCGGCATTGGTGGCTCCGCTATGGCGCCTCTTGCCGGAATGCTTCGTGAACACGGCTACAAAATCACTGGCTCTGACGCCGGCGTTTATCCTCCCGCCTCCACGCTCCTCGAATCTCTTGGCATCCAGTACAATTCCTCCTTCGACGCCAAAAACCTAACCCCGGCCCCCGACCTCATCGTCGTCGGTAACGCCATATCCCGCGGAAACGTCGAGGTCGAGGAAATGCTCGACCGCAAGCTCTCCCACCGCTCTCTTCCTGAAATCCTCGAAGAGGAGTTTCTCCCAGGCAAACATTCCATCGTTGTCAGCGGCACCCACGGCAAGACCACTACCACTGCGATGCTTGCGTGGATTTTCCACGTCGCTGGCAAAAAGCCCAACTTCCTCGTGGGTGGTGTCGCGGAGAACTTCGGCAAAAGCTACGGCCTCGCGGGCGGCCCCGAGTTCATCCTCGAAGGCGACGAATATGACTCTGCCTATTGGGACAAAGCCGCAAAATTCCTCCACTACCAGCCCGACGACCTCATCATCACCTCCGTCGAATTCGATCACGCGGACATTTACTCCGATTTCGACGTCTATCAACTCGCTTTCAAACGCCTCGTTAATCTCGTCCCTCGCCGCGGCCGCGTCATCGTCTGGGGAGACGGTGCGGGCGGCGAAGCTCCGCGCAAGGTCACGGAAAAGGCCTTTTGCCCCGTCATTACCTACGGTTTCGATCCGCAAAATGACTGGGTCGCGGACAACGTCTCCATCGACGACGCCCAGATGCATTTCCGCGTTTACTACAAAGCCGAACTCTTCGGTGAATTTTCTCTTCCCGCTTCAGGCCATCACAACGTTCTTAACGCTCTCGCCGCTCTCATTGTCGCGCAGGGAAGAGGCGTCCATGCCGACTCGATTCACTCCGCTTTAGCTACCTTCCAAAGCGTCAAACGCCGCATGGACGTCAAGGGTGAAATCGACAACATCCTTGTTATCGATGACTTCGCCCACCATCCCACCGCCATTCGCACCACCATTGAGGCCGCGCGCCTGCGCTGGCCCGGCCGGCGCCTCTGGGCCATTCTCGAACCGCGCTCCAACTCCATGCGCCGCCGCGTGTTTCAGGACGCGCTCCCGCAATCGCTCGCGCTCGGCGATCGAGTTATCCTCGGCGCCGTCCATCGCGCCGGGCAACTTTCCGACGAGCAGCGCCTCGATCCCGAAACCATCGCTGCCTCCGTCCGCCAGCTCGGCAAAGATGCCCGCGTCCTTCGCAGCGCGGACGCCATTGCTGATTTCGTTGTTGCCGAGGCCCGCCCCAACGATTTGCTCTTGGTCATGTCCAATGGTAGTTTCGATGGTCTATGCGAAAAACTCCTGAAGCGTCTCCCGCTTCACCAGTCTGCAGTCCCTACAAAATGATTCAACGCCGTCCTTCTGGAGCGAATGCCCCACATGCCGGTCTTGCGTTTGAGTCAGGAGTTTCTCTTCGACTTTTGATCCGTGCGACCGCGCTCGCGTTCGTCCTCGTTGTTTTCTTCTTCGCCCTCCCTGCTTGTGCCGCCATCCGCTATGAGGTCTCCCTTGCCCAACCCGAGCAACACCTCTTCCACGTCTCCATGGAAGTCCCGGACGTCCACGGGCAACTCACTCTTCAAATGCCTGCTTGGAACGCTCTCTATGAGATCCGCGATTTTAGCAGCCACGTCCAGCAGGTAGAGGCCTCCGTTGATGGCCAGCTCGCCGCCATCGAAAAACTCGACAAACTCACCTGGCGCGTTACTGGCACCGGCACAGTCACCGTGAAGTACGCTACCTTCTGGGACGACTCCGGCCCTTTCAACTCCCAACTCAACGCGGAGCATGCTTTCATCAATCCCGCGATGATTCTCATGTACGTCCCCAACCGCCGCGCCGAACAGAGCACCGTTCTTCTTCACGACGTGCCTCCTGACTGGAAACTCGCCTCCGCCACAACCAACAGTGTTCTCGTTTCTGGTCAGGATCGCGTCTTTACGCTAACTGCGCCCACCTACGATGCCCTTGCCGACGGTCCCATCGAGCTCTCCAACTTCGAGGAGTTCACCATCCCTGACCTCTCTCCTCCCGTCCGCGTCGTCATTCACGGGAACAACTACAAGAAGCACGACCTCGAAATCGCCCTCCGCAAAATCTGCGCCTACGAACTCAAGCTCATGGACGGCGCTCCTTACGATCACTACACCTTTCTCTTCCATATCGGAACCGCCGCGGCCGGGGCTGGAGGCGGCATGGAGCACGCCAACTCCACCGCCATCTATGTTCCTAGTGGCGAGTTTCTTCCCAACGTTTCCGCCCACGAATACTTCCATCTCTGGAATGTCAAGCGCATTCGTCCGGCCACTCTTGAGCCCGTCGATTACACCCACGAAATGTACACGCGCTCTCTCTGGTTCGCCGAAGGTGTCACCAGCACCTACGCCTCGTACGCGCTTGTCCGCTCCGGCGTCTGGAACAAGCAGGAGTTCTATCGCGATCTCTCCATGCAGATAACCGAACTTCAATCGCGTCCCGCCGAACATTGGCAAAGCCCCGAGCAATCCAGCCTGGACACTTGGCTCGAGAAATATGCACTCTACAGCCAGCCACAACGCAGTGTGTCGTACTACACGCAAGGCCAGGTGCTCGGCGTCCTCCTCGATATCGTTATCCGCGATCGTACCGACAACCAGCGTAGTCTCGACGACGTCATGCGGGCCATGAATCAGGATTTCGCCAAAGAGGGGAAATACTACCGCGACAGCCTCGACGTCCGCCTCACCGCAGAAAAAGTTACTGGGGGCTCTCTCCAAGACTTTTTCAATAGATACGTCAGCGGTTCGGATCCACTGCCTTACATTGACCTGCTCTCCAAAGCCGGCCTCACGCTCGAAGAAAAAGAATCTGTTCGCGCCACACTCGGCTTCAGCCTCCAGCACCAGCCGGACGCCACATTCTCCGTTGTTTCCGTCGAGCCCAACAGTAACGCGGAAAGCAGCGGCCTCCAGGTCGGCGACGTCATCCTACGCTGGAACAACGCGGATATCCCGCGTCGCCCCGAGCGATGGACGTACCAGCAAAAGCCGGGCGACATGCTCCATCTCCACATCAGCCGCGGCGGCACGGAACAAAATCTCGATATCCAGCTCGGCGAGCAACGACAGAAGCTATACCAGGTCGTCGAGTCCGCCTCTGCTCCCGACCGCTCCAAACACCTTCGCGACGGACTCCTCCACGGAACCACCGATCCCGTGTCCGCCTCTTCCCACTAGTAATCTCTGTGGCTCACTACCATTCTGGTGTTGGCTACTAATCCAAGCCTGTTACCATGCTTGGCGCGCGTCTTCAGCGGGCGAAGCATCTCAACCGGCTCATCTTGCCTTTGAACCAGACCGACTTCCTTCTTTGACTTAAGACCAAAAACCTATAACTTATAACTTGTACTCGCCCATGCTCCGTTCCGCTTTCGTCTCCATTTTCCTCACCCTTTACGTCCTCTTCCTGGGGCCGCCCCTGCTCATCTACACCTTCCTTACCAAAAACGTCGATCCCCTCTACTGGGCCGCCCTGAGAGGTGTCATGTTTCTCGTCAACTGCGTCGAGGTCCACATCGACGTCAAAGGAGCCGAGCGCATTCCCCCAGGCACCTGTATTTTCGCCGCAAACCATACCAGCTCTGCCGACGCCCCCGCCGTAGTCGGGGCCATTCCTCGCCGCGTCGCCATTCTTCTCAAGCGGTCTCTCTTTGACTGGCCCATCGTCGGCCAAGCCTTCCATCTTGCCCACTTCATCCCCGTCGACCGCTTCAATCGCGATTCGGCCATCGAAAGCGTCGACAGGGCCATCGAAGCCCTTCGTAATGGCCAGTCTTTTCTGATCTATCCGGAAGGCACGCGCAGTCCGGACGGCCGCTTGCAGGAATTTAAGAAGGGAACTGCCGTCATGGCCATTAAGTCCGGGGCAGCCATCGTTCCGGTCGCCTGTTCCAACGCCCACCGCATCATGAAAAAGCGGAAGCTCACCATTCACCCCGGCAGAATCCTCGTCGAATTCCTTGATCCCATCGACCCCGCCAAATACACCCTGGACGACCGTGAAGCCCTTACCCGCGAAATGCACGACCGCCTGGCCGCTGGCCTTCCTCCCGACCAGCGCCCACTGGGCTTCCCCGGCGCTGCCTGATTCCCGTTCTTCCCTCTCTCCGCTTCCTGTTCCCCTCTGCGTTTCCGTGGTAAGCCCTTGTTCCCGCGCTTCTTAGACCCTTGGGATTAAGCATCTTTTTCTTGCATGTGGGTATGTCGAAAACTACCATTCCGCTCCGACTACCACACGAAGCTCACCGACTGGTGCAGAATCCCAACAGGAGACCACCATGAAATACATCCTCATGATGCACGGCGATAAAACGAACTGGGACGCCTACACCAAATGGTCGAAAGAGGACCTTCAGCGCAACGTGGCCTTCATGCGCGCTTTCAGCAAGGAACTCAAGGACCAGGGCGTTTTTGTCGCTACCGAAGGTCTAGGATATCCCAGCCAGGCCAAGCTCGTCCGCTCCGGAAAGAACGGCGAACCCATTACCGACGGAGTCTTCCCCGAGTCCAAGGAATTTCTTGCCGGCTACTGGATCATTGATGTGGAAAGCTCCGAGCAAGCCTATAGAATCGCGGCGCGCGTTTCGGCCGCACCCGGACCTGGTGGTGTTCCCGGCAATATTCCCATCGAAGTCCGGCAAGTCCTCAGCGGTTGTATCGACTTGGGCCTCTGAGAGTTTGGGAACACCTAACTAGGCATCTGTAAGCGAATCCGTCAAAAGGTGCCAGAAAGTGCTGTGGAGGCTATTGTTATGAAATCCACAATGTCTAGCAGGAAGCCCTCCATCTCAGCAGCGTGTCTTTCGTTAGCCGCTTCCGTTGCGGCCCTGGCAGCTCTTGTCAGCCTGCACATCCTCAGTCCCGAGTTCGATCCTTCCTGGCGTGTCGTCAGCGAGTATGCCCTCGGCCACTATGGCTGGGTATTGGCCATAATGTTCCTGGCCTGGGCGATCAGCTCAAGGGCTTTGGCCTTTGCCATTGGCCACGAGCTAACGACAATCACTGGGAGAGTGGCTTTAGTTTTCCTTTTTTCCGCTGGCGCAGGCGAAGCCCTGGCCGCTTTCTTTGACCTTCGGCACCCGCTTTTCCACGGACTGGCCGCTGCTTTTTCAGTCCCCGAGCTTCCCATCGCTGCGATGCTGATCAGCATCATTCTCGGGCGCATGCCCTTATGGTCCCGCGCAAAGAGACTGCTCCTGTGGACTGCCAACTTGACGTGGATCAGTTTCGCTTTGCTAGCCTTTGCTATGGTTTCCCTGACTCGCAAAGTCGGCAGCCTAAGACTTCTGATTGGCTGGCCCAATCGTCTCCTGGTTGTCCTCTACATTGCCTGGGCGATAGCGGTTGCCTGGCAGGCGGTTAGCGTGAGCAACGTTAGCATTAGCGCCGGGTCGCAATAATGAACGTGTCCGATAGGAAATGAACTACATGAATGAGAACCCTTTGGACATCCCAATCGAGCGCCTGCTGCGTGAACTGACGCCCCAGGTTCTGGGGATCGTCGTCCGCAAATTTCGAGATTTCTCCGCCGCCGAGGACGCCGTTCAGGAAGCTTCCCTCGCCGCGGCCCTGCAATGGCCAACTGACGGCGTTCCGGTAAATCCTCGCGCCTGGCTCATCCAGGTTGCCTCTCGCCGCATGGCCGACCACATCCGCAGCGAATCCGCCCGCCGCCGTCGCGAATATGAGGTGGCGCGGGACGCGGAACTCACCGTAGCCGACGTTGCCGTCGACGCGCCTTCACAAGTGCAGGAAGACGATACGCTGATTCTCCTCTTCATGTGCTGCCATCCCGCTCTGACCCCCGCTTCGGCGATCGCACTCACGCTTCGCGCCGTCGGTGGCCTGACTACCGCGGAGATTGCCCACGCATTTCTCGTACCTGAAGCCACGATGGCCCAGCGCATCAGCCGCGCCAAGCAGAGCATCAAGGACTCCGGCATCCCCTTCCAGCTTCCTGGCCCCGAAGAACGCGCCCAGCACCTCCGCTCCGTTCTCCATGTGCTCTATCTCATCTTCAATGAAGGCTACACCAGTAGCTCCGGCCGCGATCTGAGCCGTGCCGATCTCTCTTTCGAAGCGATCCGTCTGGCGCGTCTCGTCCACAAACTCCGGCCAGGCGACACCGAAGTCGCCGGTCTCCTTTCCCTCATGTTGCTGACCGATGCTCGTCGTCTTGCGCGCACGAGCGCGGAAGGCGAGCTGATTCCACTCGCGAAACAGGATCGTTCTCTCTGGGATAACCAACAAATCGCCGAAGGTTTGACTCTTCTTTCCGTAACACTGCCAAAAGGCGCCGTGGGTCCTTATCAATTGCAAGCTGCCATCGCCGCCCTTCACGACGAGGCCACTCAAGCCTCTGACACGGACTGGCCGCAGATCATGGCGCTCTACGATCTGCTTCGCCGCATGTCAGACAATCCAATGGTGGCGTTGAATCACGCCATCGCCGCCGCGATGGTTCACGGACCAGCGAAGGGCCTGGAACTTCTCGACGCGCTCAAAGCGGATCCCCGCGTCGCGGATCACCATCGCTTCGACGCCGCTCGAGCTCATCTTCTGGAACTCTCCGGTGACCTCGACTCCGCCATCCGCCACTATCGCGCCGCCGCGGCCAAAACCAGCAATCTCCCCGAGCGCGACTATCTCCTCACCCAAGCTGCCCGCCTTTCCTCCGATCCCATCTAGGACTTATCCCTCTCTTTCTCCAACTCTGCCACCCGCCTTTGCAACTCCGGCAGCCGATGCAATGCCGCCATCATCTTCAACCATTCCCGATTCTCCACGGCCGGATAGCCCGAATACAACGCCCGCGCTGGCAAATCATTCGGCACGCCACTCTGTGCCGTGATCACCGTTCCATCTCCCACTGTCAGATGCCCTGCCGTTCCCACCTGCCCTGCCAGAATGCAGCCGTCTCCAATCCGTGTGGACCCCGCCAGCCCCGCCTGCCCGCACAACATCACGTTCGCACCTACGCGGGAGGCATGCCCTACGAGCACAAGATCATCGATTTTCGTCCCATGTCCAATCCGTGTCTCACCCACCGTCGCTCGATCGACGCACGCGTTCGCTTGTACTTCCACGTCATCCTCCAGCACAGCGGGCCCCGACTGCACCATCTTGTGCCAGCTTCCATCAGCCCGTTTCGCATATCCTAGTCCATCCCCGCCGATTATCGCTCCGTTTTGCAAAATCACGCGATCACCGACGATGCATCCTTCCCGTACCACTGCGTGCGCGTGCGCAAAAAAATTCGCGCCGATCTTCGCCCCCCGATAAATCGTCACAAAACTGTGCAGAACCCCTCCCGGCCCTATCTCCACATCCTCATCTACAAAACAATACGGTCCAATATGCGCCCCCGCGCCAATCTTTGCCGAACTCGCAATCACCGCTGTGCCATGGACTCCCGGCTTGTACACCGGCGCTGCATAAAAAAACTCAATCGCCTGCGCAAACGCCAAATACGGATTCGCCGTTCGCAGTGCCGCCAAAGGCGCCAGCCCAGGCTCTCGCTCCAGTCGCACGCCCTCCTCCACCAGTACGGCCGAGGCGCGCGTGCTCTTCAGCAAAGAGAAATAGCGCCGGTTGGCCAGAAACGTCACCTGCCCCTCGGTCGCATGATCGATACCTGCCACTCCCCGGATCTCGATCTGCGGGTCCCCTTCCAGTCGGCATTCCAGTTTTTGCGCGAGTTCCTGCAGTTTCATGGAGTCAGCTCCTGCACCTAACCCGACCTAGGTTTTCTTGGGTTATCGCTTGAGTCTCGCACAGCCCCACAAGCGAAGTACAGTCAGCCTTCTCTTTCCGCTTCCCGGGAGCGCCTCGGCCGAAATCCCTCTTAGTAATTTTTTCTTAGCAACTTTGGGTTTTATGTCCGCATCCGAATCGTTATAATGAACATTCGTTATTGGCCGCCGAAAACCTAGCGCAGGCGCTGCGCCCGCCCCGCAGATTGACCTCTTGTAATCACTTTCTGAACTCTTGAAAGGAGTTTGGTTTTGGGAAGAGTAAGTCGCATAACTGTTTTTGTTTTCGCGGTGGCATGCGCTTCTTTGCACTGTTCTCCCCTGCGCGCCCAGCAGTTCGTCGACATATCCTTGGGACCCCGGGATGTTCTCTACGCTCAGCCGCAACTCTTGCAATCCCTGGACCAGTCTCTCTTTGCGCCTCAATTTCCGGTCGCTTCCGCGAATCTCCCTGCCCCTCTCTTGGTTCCCGCCACTGTGCCCACCAACAAACAGCCCAAGGACAGCACCACCTCCGACATCCGAGTGAATCCGCAGAGCCAGAAGGAAAAGAAGAAAAACGAGAACGCCTTCAGATGGAAACCCGCCCTCGGCGAATCTCTCCTGTACACCGGCATTATGCACTCCTTTGACATCACGACCGAAGCCGGCACGCGCGACGCCCTGAACGGCCACTGGTTCACGCATTACATGGATTCCGTCTCCGAACTCCGCGGCTGGAGCGATGGCGACACATTTATGGCGCCCTACGCTGGCCATCCTATCGAAGGCTCCATTTTCGGTTTCATTGAGCGCCAGAATGACCCGAAATATCGCCTCGTCCAGTGGGGCGACAGCCGCGAGTACTGGGTCAGCCTGCTCCGTTCCATGGCCTATTCGGCCGTCTGGCACACGCAGTGGAAAATTGGGCCTGCCAGTGAGGCTTCCATTGGCAACGTCATGCTGCACACTTCACCTGGCTTCATCACTCTCGTTGATACGCCTACTCTAGGCTTTTGTGTCATGCTCGCCGAAGACGTTGCCGACCGTTACGCCATCATGGGCCTGGAAAATCGCACCACCAATCGCGTAGTCATCATCCTGGCGCGCAGCTTCCTTAATCCTGGCCGGACCTTTGCCAACATGATGGCCTTCCGTCCGCCGTGGGTCCGCGACACGCGCTTGAACCTGTTCGGCGACAGCTATGAAATTCGCAAAACCCTCGTTGAGGACTACAAGAACGGGGAGGGGGATAAGCCTTTCATATACGTGAAAGACGCATGGAAGCCCGTCGGCGTCGATTTCACGCATCCTCATTCGAAAGAGGCGGACATCGAGCTCACCGCGTTCCCTTACTATGAGACCTTCCTTGGCGGCGGTTCCTGCATAGGCGGTGGTGGCTCAGGGGCCGCTCGCGTGAATCCGAACTGGCAGGTCATCACGGAAGTCAGCGGCTGCCTCATCATGCACCAACCCGCCTCCAACATCAGCGGCGACTCTCTCTTCTACGGCGGCGGTTTCCGCTGGACTCCTCTGGCCTCCCATCGCTTTTCTCCCTTCACGCAATTCATGTTCGGAGGCAGAAAAGTCACGCAGGAAATCGACAACCTCACGCTGAAGAAGCAGCTCCTCAAGGAATGGAACGACGGCAATGGGACACTCGCTCACTATCCCATGCGCACTGATTGGTCCGTCGAAAACTCTCAGAGTGGCCCTAGCATTGCCGTCGGTGGTGGCTTCGATTGGGTAGTCACTCGACCATTCGCCTGGCGCATTCTGAATCTCGAATACACCCACACTTGGATCAACGACGTCGCCCAAATTCATCCCCAGGAAGGCTTGAAAATCTCCACCCAGGCTGTCGTCCGCATCGGCACCTGGTAGCTCCCGTAACGTAGGCTTCAGCCTGCGCTAAGCCTTTGTTGTGGTGAGCCTGCAAACCATTGTTTTTTTCTACAAGGTCCTAGGAACCCTCGCCCTCCGCTGTGAGTGATTCTCGGGCTTGCTGGCACATGTCACCTTCGGCGCACGCTCCCTCGTCCACAATTTGCCGTCGAGGGAATCGCAGTATACTTCGGGGAGGGGGCCCCATGAAAAAGCTCTGCCTTCTTCTCTTGTCACTCTTCTTCGCTTCGGCTTTTCTTGCGAGCGACCGCGACTGGAAACCCGCAAGAGTCATCGATGCCTCCGAAACCGATGTCACCGGCCAGATGCACGGCCAATCGACAACGATGCATTACACGTTTGAAACGGAAAGCATGCTCTATTTCGCCGACTTCAGTTACAAACCCACCACCCACGGTAATTCCCGCCCGCCGGACATCGCCGTCAATGTCATGACCAAAATCGCCGTCGAGGGGAAACACGTTTACGTTCTGGACGCAAACGGCAAAGAAGTGAAACTCCACATCGTCAAAAAGACGCCAAAGTAGCTGCCCAGCGCGTCAATCCGGGTGTTCTATCTTCGTCATCGCCTTCATCGCCTCTGCTAGCCATTTCTTCAGTGTGGGCAAAAAATGAGGATGGACGTCGTGAAAGGACAATCCGATTCCGACGCCCGCCTGTGAGAAGGCCACCGTGGCATGCCCTTCAAAGAAATCAGACTCCGTATAGATCCTGATGAGTACCTGGGTTCCGCGCAACGGCGGATCTTGCATGCGAACGTAGCAGCCATAAAGGCTCAGGTCGCTCGTAGTGGCATTCGTCTTCTTCCCGGACTCTATCTCCGTAATCTCCGCACTTGCTTCGAAGGGAAATCTCGGTACACGGCGCCGATCTTTCCCATTCGCTTCGTTTCGAGAAAATTCCGTCAATGCGCGCCCCTCCGCATCCCTATCCGTTCTTGGCGTCGGGATTTTCGTAAATTGCGATTCCCTGCAGTTGCATATCTTTCCTTGCCAATTAGTCGAATTATATATCCGGGGTTGGCGTCTCCCGAGCGACCGCTTGGATGCCTCCTCGAACTGTGGTAGTAATATCCCAATGCCAGGCAAAAGAACTACACTTGTTCTGCTTCTCACCGCAACGCTGGCGTTCTGTGTTGCCGCTCAAGAGAAGCCTGCCTCCAACACGGACAGCGATCCACCTAGCGCCCCGTCGCAAAGTGCTTCTGCTGCCGATGCTCACCATATCGAAGTTCTAGTTCTGAACGCCAAGAATGGCAAGCCAGTAAAGGATCTGTCGGTCACTCTGAAAGCCACGCGGCAAAATACGGAAGGGAACTGGCCTCAGACGGTTCGATCCAATTCGCAAGGAACGGCCCAGTTCTCTCTCGTCGAGCCGCTGCCAGACAGAGTTGCCCTTGTGTTTGAGACAAATGCTTTTATTACCTGTTCCGACACCGGATTTTCGATCGAGCGCATTCTGAACAGGGGTACGGTTTCTGGAGAGATTTGTACGCCGGCCGCGATCTATTCGATTCACCCACCCGTTTCGGGACAAATCGTCGTCTACGGCCGCGTCCTCAGTACCTGGGAGCGCATGTGTCAGGCAGTCCCATTCCTCTCCTTGTTCTTCTAACCCTCCCGTAGCATCAGCTTCAGCCCTTTTGTCCGTGCAGAGGCGGCGTCTCCGCCGCCCCCCTCCGTTCTCCTGGGCTATTTCGCCGGCACGTAGCTCAAATCCGGCCTCGTCTGTATCAAGTCGCTGTAGGTTCCCTCAATCGATCCATTCAACCTCTCAATGACGGACATCGCTTCCTGCTCGCCATACGCTTCCCGCAAACGGTCACGCAGCGGCTTGATCGCCGGATCATCCTCGAACGAAGCCCAATTGGCGTGATCGATGGTGAGAACATACGTCCCCCCAGGTCCGCCATTGGCGAGGCGGTACCAGCTATAGTGCGACGGCACCTTGAGCTTCTGATTGGCCTCGTGAACTCTGGCTACCGCGCTTCGGAAGTCGTCGCCCTTTCCATATTTCACATGAAAGGCGATCACTTCGATGTACTTCGTGTTCATGTCTGTCGAAGGGTTGCTCCACTTCGGCAGGAATTCGTAATAAGCAGACGTCAGCTTTTCCACATACGGCGAGATGAGCTTGTTGTATTGTTCGAGGTCTGCGGCATCCGGCACGGACGGTTTGTCCATGTCCGCCCAGTGCATGCCGAACCGTCCAACGATGTAGGTCCCCATATGTTCCCCGGTAAGAACCTCCGACACATAGAGACCTTCCTTGTCCTTCTGCTGCTTGTGCCATTCGACCTTTGCTTTCCGTCCGTCTTCGTACTGTTTCACCATCCCGTTCTTCGGTGTTTGGAATTCAAGGCCCGCGATGTTACCGGAATTATCCTGAGCAAATGCGCAGACGGAAAGAAGTCCGGCCGCACACAAGCTGACAGCAAGCTTGATGAGCTTCATTATCTCCCCCCAGATTTTTGAATTGGGTCCCGACTGCTGGTGGTGCAACTGGCCGGTTAATCTAACACCGAAAAGTGCCTAAAACAATTCATCTTTCTACGGATTCACGTGTTTCCAGATGATCGTATGAAAAGCTGGAGCACCCACCCGATAGCGACACTTTAATCTACAAAATCGATGATCAGGCCCTCATGCCGGTACAGCCATCCGACAAACCTTCCGAAATTGGGAGACGCGACGTTGTTGTACACCGTGCTGTAGTTCCCATGATCGGTTACGTTCAGCGTGTACATCCCCAGCCGGAAATGATGTCCATTACCGTTCTTGCCTTTCACAAACGGAATCCTGAAGTCCCGGTAAATCTTCAGGTCCAACGAGAAAAAATCGGGAAACCTCCGCCCGTTCGGTGTTCCGACATATTGCTGCTGCACATCGATCGCAGAGTATGGGTAGCCCGTATGCCAGTCCACCAGCGGACTGAACGTGCACTTCCACGGTATCGCAAAGATTCCCCACGCAATGATCCGGTTCGGAATATCCGCGGAGAGAGTCCCATAAACATCGGGACGGAACACTGGCGCCGAAAAAGGAATGAAAACACTGGGTAGGCTGTTTAGATCGCCGCGAGTACGGCTCCAGATATACGAGCCGTTCACCTGATCATGTTCGCGGAAAGTGTAATGGGCGGTGGCTTCCACCTCGTCATATACGGAAGAGCCGGTGTTTGTCAGTCCCAGAAAGGATTCCGTATTCGCTGCCGCGGTGAACGGTTGCACATCGAAAAGATAGGTTGTGTGACTGCTGAGGTACGTCACTTCCAGTCGCAAATCCTTGCGAAGTTCGCGCACGACTCCGGCGTTCCAACTGAAATTCCTGGGAGTCGTACCGGGCTCGGCGGGAAGCGACGTGGAGACCAGCGGATTCAGCCCTCCCGTGTACGCGTTCGTGTACCGGATTGCAGGCCCAATCGGCAGCCCGGAGCTATCAAACTCGGCGATCGTTCGCGTTGGGTTCGCTCCCCAATTCGCGGCCAGCAGCGGCAACACTCCATAAAAGATCCCCGCGCCGGCCCGCACGATGGTCTTGCCTTCTTTTCCCGGCGAATAGGCAAGGCCCAGCCGTGGCGCGAAGGCAGCTGGCCAGCCATAGGTCTCCGTGCTCAGCCTGGCTCCAAGATTGAGGCTTAACCGGGAATTGATCAGCCACTGGTCCTGCACAAACTCGGCAAAAAAACTGTCGGACGGTGTTTGCGAGGGCGCCGGTTCAAAGGTGATTCGCTCCGCTAGCGAATTATCTTGCCGCAGAATCTGAATGGGATGCGATGAAGTGATCCCGTAGAACGACCTCCAGTCGATATCCGCACCAATTCGGATTTCATGCTCGCCCAGCCAATGCTTCTTCGAGAGTTGGTACGTGAGCAGAAACTGAAACTCCTTCCCTCGTCTCGACCACTGGTTGTAGTAGTTTCCTCCGTATCCTTCCGGCGTGATCAGCATGTCCGCGGTGCCTTGGCCTTGCGCGTTGCTGTCAAACCGTGTGTACTGCGCAACCGCGGAAAGCGCCGCTCCGGAATCGAACTGGTATCTGTCAGACAACGCGATGGCCACACCGTTCTGATTCAGATTATTCGATGCCGGCTGCGGTATGAGTGCGCTGATATCGATATGCTCCGTCCGCAGTGGAAACGCGTTCACCGTCAGCGTGAGGATGTGATTTGTCGCCAGAATTGCCTCCAGCGTGGTAAACGAACTGAATCCTTGCCTTTTGCTGATGTCGTCCGGCCACGGGAGGCCTTCCACTGTCGTTTTCTTCAAGTCATACGCGAAGGCTTCGGAGAGAAGCAGTTTGTGGGGTATCAGAGGCGCGTCAAAGGAAATAGCCGGGTTGGCCGCGGAGATCCCCACGATGTGGCCATTCTTCCCCATGATGGAAATCCCCACTCTTTTGACGGAGAAGTCCCACTTGTCGGCCGGTGGCTTTGTGTTGATGGCCGTCAATCCACCGGAGAAGCTCCCCAGGCTGGCGTCATACGGTGTCTTGTACACTTCAAAGGACTCCACAGCGTCGGTTGGAACGCTGATTCCGAAGCTCCCCGTAACCGGGTCGGTATTTCGCGCAGAATTGACCACCAGCAGACTCTGATTCTCATCCGAGCCCTTGAAGACGAGTTTCCCTTCGAGCGTCTGTACGACTCCTGGCGTAACCGGAAGGACCTCTTTCACTTTTTCTTGCGTTGTGGGCAGAGTGATTAATTCTGCATTCGAAACCATCGCCGCGGGCGCGGAAGCCGTCTCTGTGGTAATCGCCGCCGTAGACCCGCTCACCTCGATCTTTTCAGACACAGCCTCCAGTTCCAGGACGAAATCCTGGACATTCTGCTGTCCCACGCTCGTCACAATGGATCGCGCGATTGCCTTGAATCCTTCCGCCTTGACGTAAATTTCGTACGTGCCTGCGGGAACTTTTCGAAATTCATATCCTCCGCTCTCGTCAGTTATGACGCTTAGCGGCGCCCCTACCGGAAGACTTCCCTGGAGCTTCACTTCGGCTCCGACGACTGTCACTCGCGCGCCGTTTGCCATGGTAGTCACCGTTCCGCGCAGCGACACGGTGTGTCCGCTCTCTCTTTGAGGAGCTTCTTTCTGTGCAAGTGCCGGAAAATGCAGAAGCAGGAGCGCCCAGGCAAAAACCCACCGGCGGTGGCCCTTGGCTTTGGACATCACCGTTTCGCCAGACCCTGGTAGGCGATCACGTAAGCCTGCCATGCAAGGAATTCGGGCGAGGGAAGAGGGGACGAAGCCTCGTATGCATTGGTTTCGACCTGGGCGGAAGGATAAGAAAGCTTACCAGAACCCCGTATTTTCCTCTGGAAAGCCTTAGCTATGAGACCCCTTCTCATCCGCCTCGTATGTGACCTGTCTCACAAAACGCTTGCCTAAGCAACATAATCCTAAAGAAGCCCATCCTTGCGCTTGAGATCGTAAGAACTTCTGTTGCCCTGGCCGGCGCATCCTTCCAACGCACGCTCCCTTGCGCTCTCTCATCCACTGGCATTGGTCAGCAAACCCTGTTCTTCACCCCACTGGAAATAGTATGATTCCGGCCAACGTGTCGCTCACACGTCAAATTTGTTTCCACCAAAACCATGATGTCGAGTGGCCCACTCGACTTCCAGGGAGGAAATTTCCCATGACCGAAAGCCGGGGTCTGTTCCGTCGTTCGAGAAATTTGCTCATGTGCATGCTTCTTTTGCTTTCCATCTTTGTCTTCGCCTTCACTCCCGCGCAAGCGCAAGATAAGCCCCAGCTTCCGGCCCAGTATGCCGCCACGGCAATTGGCCAGGGTGGTGTTACTGCGGGAAAATCCTTCGGCCTCACCATTTATGTCGACGATGTGACAAGCGATGCGGATATTCAGGAGCTGGTTGGCATCCTCAAGAAAAAAGGCCAGGATGGCCTGGTGAATGCCATGCAGGATATGAAGGATAAGGGGCGGGTTGCTCCCACCGGTGTGGTCGGCACCGGCATGCGCATTGTCCGCATCCGTCCAAACAGCACCGGTGGACTCCACATCGTGATGGCCACCGATCGCCCGTTTGCCTTCGGTGAGCTTTACAATGGTACGCGTTCCAAGGATTACCCCATCGGCATCCTGGTGTTGGATGTCGACAAGGACGGAAAAGGAAGTGGAACCTTCGCGCCTGTTTGCAAAGTCAGATTCAATAAAAAGAACGAACTGGAAATCGAACACTATGGGCAGAAACCGTTCCGCCTAGCCAACGTTTTCCGACAAAAATGAGTGCTGTCGTTTGTCGACGCGCGTATTCAGCTTGTCCTTACGCAGGAAAGAACCCGTCGGGTCTTCCCTTTCCACTATCTGGAATAATGAGTACACTTCGACCTAGCGAACATGGGGGTTTTCCCCGATGGGCGAATCCATAGCCCTATTGACGGACAATACGCGTGGCAGCGACGCCCAACACATCGAGCACTTCGATGTCCTCATCGTAGGTGCCGGCCTTTCTGGAATCGGCGCCGCCTATCACCTGCAGAAAGAACTTCTCGACAAGACCTACGCCATTCTCGAGGGCCGCAACGCCATGGGCGGAACCTGGGACCTCTTCCGCTATCCCGGCGTGCGTTCCGACTCGGATATGTACACGCTCGGTTACCGCTTTCGCCCGTGGCGCGATGCAAAGGCGATCGCCGATGGTCCTTCCATCCTGAAATATATCCGCGAAACTGCTGCCGACAACGGAATCGATCGCAAGATCCGCTACGGTCATCGCGCGAAGCTTGCTTCCTGGTCCTCCACCGATGCAGTTTGGACAGTCGAAGTCGCTGCGCCAGAAGGAAAAACGCTGTGCCTGACCTGCAACTTCCTCTATATGTGTAGCGGCTACTACGATTACGCTGAGGGCTACATGCCCGGCTGGCCCGGCATGGATCGATTCGCCGGCAAAATCATCCATCCGCAAAAATGGCCCGAAGACCTCGACTACAAAGATAAGCGTGTCATCGTAATCGGCAGCGGGGCCACGTCAGTCACACTTGTCCCCGCAATGGCGAAAACAGCCAGGCATGTCGTCATGCTCCAAAGGTCGCCCACTTACATCCTTGCTCTTCCCTCGCAGGACTTCATTGCCAACTTGCTCCGCGGAAAGATCCCGGCGCGCCTCGCCTATACCCTGGTGCGCTGGAAAAACGTTCTCATCGGTATGTATCTGTTCAACCGGTTCCGCCAGAAGCCAGAAAAAATGAAGAAATGGATCGTTGACCTCGCCCAGAAAGCCCTTGGCCCTGACTACGACGTGGCGAAGCATTTCACTCCGCGCTACAAACCCTGGGACCAGCGTCTGTGCCTGATCCCCGACGCTGACCTGTTTCAATCTATCCGGGAAGGGAAAGCCTCCGTCGTCACCGACGAAATCGAGACCTTCACCGAAAAGGGATTGCTGCTTCGTTCCGGCCAGGAACTCGAAGCCGACATCATCGTCACCGCCACTGGCCTTAAAGTGCAATTGATGGGCGGCATGGAAATCTGTATCGACGGCAAACAAATCAATCTGTCTCACGCAATGGCCTACAAAGGCATGATGTACAGCGATGTTCCAAATCTCGCCTCCTCGTTCGGCTACACCAATGCTTCCTGGACGCTGAAGTCCGACCTCACCGCCGAATATGTCTGCCGCCTGCTGAAACACATGGACGCACACGCATACAACACCTGCACCCCGCGCAAACGCGATGCTTCCATCGCCGAGGAACCGGCCATCGACTTCAGTTCCGGCTATATCCAGCGTGCCAAGGACGTCCTCCCCAAGCAAGGTTCTCAGCGCCCCTGGCGCCTGCATCAAAATTACGCCCTTGACCTCCTCGAATTCCGTTTTGCCAACGTTGAGGACGGCACCATGGAGTTCGGCCGTGTCCCCAAACGATCTTCCGCCTAGTTACGCAAGCTATAGTTTGTCTCTTTCCTCGTAAAGCCTCCGTCCAGCTTGCGGGCAACCCATCACCCTATCCGAGGAATAATCCAGTTGCTTCCGGCTTTAACGTGCAGCATAGTAAATGCCCAAATCCCTGGTCGAAACTGCCCCGGCAGACTTTTTGCGTATGCGGCGTCCTGGAGGCCGTTGTGGAGACGAGTCAACGACACCGATTACCATCGATCGTTGATCAAAATTCCCTTTGGCGCGTGTTGGGGCTGGCGCTCCTCACGTTGGCGCTGTGTTACCTTGCGGCTACGCTCGGGGGGTTGCTGATCATCCCGGTTCCCCAGAAGCTCTGGCCACTCTGGCCAGGTTGCGCGGTTCTTGTCGCTATTCTGCTGGTCTCTCCCCGAAGAACTTGGCCAATACTTGTTCCCGCGGGCCTCGCTGGCTTTGTTCTTTACAACGTCCCTGCCGGAGTATCGCTTAAACCCCTTGTGATTCTCCTTTTTGCGGATATCGTCGAAGTTTCCATCGCCTTTTGGGGCGTTCGCTATTTCCTGGGTGGCGTCGTGCGGTTGGATAGCCTGAAGGCCTTCGCCAAATATGCACTCATAACTGTAATCCTCGGCCCTTTGGTCACTTCTATCATTGGCGCCCAGGCCCTGAATGTCGATCGCGTCATGAGCGGAGCGATCGACTTCCTGTCGGACGGTCTTGCTTTCCTCACCATTGCGCCCGCCATCCTCGGTTGGGTCGAACACTACCGGACCAGACCGCGCGCTTCGCCTGCTTACTACCTGGAGGCGATTGTCCTCAGTGCTGCGCTCTTTTCTCTGTGCTTCGGCATGTTTGTTGCTCGCCCGCATGCATCGCCAGCGCTCCTGTATTCCCTTGTGCCTTTCCTGCTGTGGTCCGCAATCCGCTTCGGCTATGCTGGCGCCGGGACTGCAGCATCTATCGTCTCCCTTGTTTCCATCTGGGGCGCAGTCAGGGGGCGTGGGCCCTTTACTGAAGCGGACCCGGTCAGCCGGGTCTTCGCGCTGCAGCTCTTCTTGCTGTTCACGGCTGTGCCTTTTATGACCCTCGCCGTTTTGGTCGAAGAACGTAAGCGGCAGGAAGCGGTTTTGCGGGAAGGCGAAGAACGCTTCCGCTTGATGGCAAACACTGCTCCCACGATGATCTGGATGTCGGGTACGGACAAGTTGTGCACCTTCTTTAATCGAGGCTGGCTGAACTTCACGGGCCAGTCTTTGGAACACGAATTGGGGAATGGTTGGGTTGCCGGAGTCCATCCGGATGATGTGGATCGCTGTTTTAGTGTCTACTCCTCCGCTTTTGACTCGCGAGCCGATTTTGAGATGGAGTACCGCTTGCGCCGCTATGACGGCGAGCATCGTTGGATTGTCGACTATGGAGTGCCGCGGTTCGGCTCAAATGGCACCTTCTGCGGCTACGTCGGCTCCTGCGTTGATATTACGGAGCGCAAGTTGTCCGAAATGTCCCTTCACGACCTGACGGGCCGTCTGATCCACGCGCAGGAAGAAGAACGCGCCCACATTGCCCGTGAGTTGCACGACGACATCAGTCAGCGCATGGCATTTTTGCAGATTGGCCTGGAGCAGTTTGAGCAGAACATCCCCGGACTAACCCCAAGCGACCGGAAAGAACTCCAAAATCTTACCGAAGTGGCATCGGAAGTCTCGAGTGATCTTCACTTCATGTCTCACCAGCTTCACCCGGCCAGGCTGGACCTGCAAGGCCTGGTCGCCGCAACGGGGAGCTTTTGCAGGGAAATGTCTAATCAGCACGGCTTGGAGATCAAGTTTGTTCATCATAACGTTCCTTCGCAAATCCCTACCGATGTAGCCCTTTGCCTCTTTCGCATTGTCCAGGAAGCTCTGCGAAACGTCATGAAACATAGCAAAGCTTCTGCGGCTGAAGTCGAACTTTCAGGCCAAAGGGGTGGTGTCGATCTTTGTATCTCCGATCCCGGGGCAGGATTCGATCCCGAGTGCGCCAAGCGAAAGGGCGGCCTCGGCCTGATTAGCATGACGGAACGTCTTCGCCTGATCGGAGGCACTCTCGCTGTCCTCTCCCAACCCTCTCGCGGTACCCAAATCCGCGTTCACGTTCCACTTCCGGCGGGTCCTACTCTCAGTGCCTACGAACCCAATCACTCCCGCGCCAACGCCTGACTCACTCCTGCCCACAATTGCGGGCGCTTCTCCCGCTTTCTGTTGTGTAGTGGCCGAGTTTCAGATCGGCCCGAGCAGATGCCCCCGCGCCAAAAAACGGCAAGTGGCCGCCACAAAATCTGGCAGGTCTCACTTCCGCCGTGCCGACCCATGGCCTCCCCCGCCAAAGAAGCAGGCCAGCCCGAACAGGAAGCCGAAGTTGTACCAGGCTCCGTTGTTATGGACCTCGTAGATATTTAGGTTCCGTACAAACAACGAAGCCACATATACGAACGGCGCAATAAACCCTTGCCAAAGCCCAAGCCAGAAACCCGCCACCACATTGTGTTCGTTCACGGTCCCTTTGCACTGGTTTGTTCCTGCGGCGCACCCGGCTATGAGGGTCGCCAACAGGAGCGCTACCATAAGCACGGTCAAAGAGGATCTCATCCCGATTCCTCCTTTACCTCTGCATACGAAACGCGAGCCCGGAAAGTCTCGCCTCGCCGACCTCTATTTTCAGGAATGGTGGACTGGCGCAAACGCTATGGTATGGCGATCTTCTTTGCGAACGCCGCAGCAATGGCCGCATATCCCGCACAGTTCGGGTGGATGTCCGGACCAAAGGGCGGCGGCGCAGTCATCCACGTCCAGGACAGCACCAAGAACACCAAAGGGGGATGAATATCTTGCGTTCGTCCGTCTCGGACAATTCGCGGCCCAGTCACGTCTTGTTACTGGAAAATCGCGCCCTTCTTCCGCCTCTGTCAAAGATCACAGTTGCACTTGTCCGGTCGGCATTGTATCGTCCACGCAATCCTCTACTGCGTCTCGCTCATCGCAAAGAGAATCAGGGTGACGCGTTGAAGCTTGCAAAAATCCGGATCTACTTGCTTGTTGCCGCAATATTGGTGGCCGCTGTGGGATTGGAGGCCGGTTCCAAGCTGGTCTTCAGTTGGAAGAATGCCAATTACGCGGGTGGAGGCTTTAAGAACATTCTGGTGTTGGCAATGAACGGTCGGGCCTCGGGACGAGCCGATTTTGAGGATCGCATGGTGCAGGAGATGTCCCGGCCGGGCGTCACCGTAGTGCAGAGCTACACCTTGATGCCCCGGCCAGACGCGACGCCAATCAACCTCGACGATCTGCGGGGATATGTGCACGATCTGAAGTTCGATGCCATCGTCGTGTCGCGAATGATCAGAATCGAGAAGAAAACCACTTATGTCCCAGGTGACGATTTCCCCTTCGATCCTTATTACGGGACCTTCTACGGCTACTACGGTGCCGTTGCGCCGATGGTGTACGACCCCGGCTATCTTCGAACGGACACCAAGGCGCAGATCGAAACCAATTTCTATTCCACATCGAAGCCCGATGGAGAACTCGTTTGGAGCGGCACAACGGATACGGTAGATCCACGCTCTACCACCAGTGCTATCAATGGAATCGTGAAAATTCTGGTCAAGCAATTCGATAAGGACAAACTGATTTGATTACAGTTCCGGAGGATCCTGTGGAAGTTTCCGCATCCGCTCGATCGAGGAAGAATGCCCAAGTCCAACCTAGGCGGTTTGCAAGAGCGGCCAGTTTCCTGCTGGCATCAGTGTTTGCCCTCCTGTTGGCGCCGCGTGCCCTGCCCAAAACGATGATCGATTTTGATCCGAATCTGGACTATTCGAAATTCAAAACCTTTGCTTATCTGGGCGGCGTGGAGCATCTGGCGATGCTTCCCCTAAATCCAGAGCAGATTCATGATGAGATTCATGCCGCGGTCGCTCGGGAACTGACTAAGCGAGGCCTGAGAGAAGTGCGGCCCGATCAGAATCCCGACCTGGTCGTTCGCTATTGGGTGAGCACTCAGGCGGGCACGAACTACGCACCAACCGGAGACTGGAACGGCTTTGCTCTGTATCTCGGCGATTATTGGGCTTACACCCTCGATCTCATGAACGCGCAAGACATAGAGGGAGGCTCTCTTCTGATTGATCTAATAGATGCAAAGCCTAAAAACCTGGCGTGGCGAATGCTCCTCGAGCAAAAAGTCCTGAACGCCAATGATGTCTGGAAAAAAGTGAACGAGGAGATTACAAAGGCCTTCGTCAGTTTCCCGCCATCGGAAAAACAAAAAGAAGAGAAGCGCAAGGAAAGAGCCCAGCACCCGCCCAAGCCTCCTCAGTCCTAACCGGCGTCGTAGCCCAAGGAATTCCTCACCTCGCTCGTGGATGCTCTGCAAAAAACTCCCACATCACCTTGGTCGCGCTGATGTCATCCGTCGTGTGCCCCGCGACCCATTCCGCCAAGTGTTTGCCACCCGGCCACGTATGCCCTCCACCTTCGATCGTATATAGGACCACATCCGCATCATCCACGCAGTTCGTATAGGTGAGGCGCCTTGCGTCCGGAGCAGCACGCATCTCGCTGGGCTCGCCCTTGCATTGGTTTCGTCGCGCCAGGCGGGCTGCCCATTCCGGAACATTCGCAAACGGCCTGGGCGCAATCGGCGACTTGCCGCCCTGGTAGGGCGCAAACTTGTCCGCTGTGCCATGAAATAGTACCGTTGGCATCGCCCTCGAATCCCCGCAGAGATCCGAGGAGTGAGGATATGCACCCGCAACGACTCCCAACGCTGCGATGCGGTCCGAAAGCAGGCACGACAGCAGAAATGCCATGCCTCCGCCGTTCGACATGCCGTTGACATAAATGCGGTTCGCATCGACGTTGTACTCGCCTTCCAGCTTGTCGATCAAATCAGAAATGAATTTTGCGTCTCGCTGCAGGCTGTCGGGATCCATGGGAAAGACCTGTGGGCCTGGGCCGAGTCCCCCCAAAAATGCGCCGGTTCCCTCCGGGTAAACGACAAGAAAACCGCCTTCATCCGCCAGCTCGTTCCAGCGGCTGATGTTCATTTCCACCGCGGGCCAAGTCGCTGCAGGATGCAGGCTGATCACTAGCGGCGTCGCCTTCGATTTGTCGTACGCTTTCGGCACAAACAGCAAATAACGACGCGTCACGCCAGAGCTGACGATCCTCCCATTCGTCTTGTCCAGGATCCAAAAACTTGCCCACGCCGCCAGGATGCACACCACGAGCACGCCAATGAAAATCACCAGCGCACCGACCAGAATCTTCTTCCACTTGCTCTTCATGTCCTGGCAGAGAAATCAGGACCGCTTCACAGCACCAGCAAATTCCCCGCAATATATCACGGGCGAGTCCCGGTCTCCGCGTCCTCATGGGTTGTGGTGAAGAAGCCCGCTGGAGCTTGGGCTTCCGCGTCGCGTTTCCCTCACCGATGCCTGTAACTAAATAACTTCTGGCATTCCTTCTGAAGAAAACCACCGACAACCGGAATCTGATGGTTCCCCTTCTCAAATACCAGCCGGCAGGGAATTAGGCACGCTCTCCACTTGTACTCTTCTGTCCCGCTCTTGCGCCCATATGCGGCGATATCCTCTTGCGAAACGCCATAAACGACCGCGCCAATTCTTGACCACACGCAGGCACCCGCGCACATCGCGCAAGGCTCATGCGTGGAATAGAGAACAAAATCCGGTAGATACCGGCCATACCCACTGCATACGTATTTGAGCGTTTCCAACTCCACGTGCTTTATGCTTGACCCCGAAGTCTTCACTCGATTGCCCGCACTCGCGATGACTACCTCTCGTCCCCCATTGAGCCGCGTAATGACTGCTCCAATGGGATAATCGCCGCGATCTCCGGCGCGTTTGGCCTCCGAGATAGCCAATTCCATGTACTTCCTTCGCGGTTTATAAGAGGTAGGAATCATGCGGATAGTGTATATCCGTTTCTCCCGCATTCCTCTTGGGCTTGAATATCAGACAGGTCCTGCACTTGTCCCCGAACTGGCCGAAAGTCCAGTGGCGTGCCAATGAGCCGGCAGCGTAACCTCTTGTCCAAAGGGGGGCACAAATGGCAGCGGGAAAGAAAGAGCGAGACACCTTGGTGGAATGGGTTCGTGCCGACGAGGAGATCCTCGCGGACCTCAGGCCCGGTGTGCCCTTCAATGCGCGTGCTTCGTTCCAGGCCTTCGGTGAAAGACAATTCGGCGGACGCTTTGCCAGCGTTGCCTGTTGCTGCGAACTACCCGGTCAGGAGCCCACGCGCTGGGAAGCCGCCCTCGAACTCCGCCCCGAAAAATCCTGATTACCAACGATCGGCTTCTTTCTCTTTGTGCATCGCTGCCTGCGAAGGGTCATGCCGGCGCTGTAGCCTAGGCTTCGGCCTGTGACTTCCTGACACATTCCAGACAACCCACCGCCAACTCTCTCTCATCCATCCCCTCAGTCAGGTAATTGCTTCATGCACACGAATGGTGCTCTCTCAAGCGTGTGTCTTCTCGGGTCGCTCGCCCTCGCTCCCGCGTTCGCGAGCCCTCAGCAAAATACCCTGCCTGTCCACGCAGTCATCGATGAGATCAGATTCGTCGGCCTGCACTCCGTTCCTGAAGAAGCCGCAAAATCCCTGCTTTCCTTCTCCCCAGGCGAGGAGTTTGACTCCACCCGAATTTCCCGCGATCTTCGTACTCTGAATCGCCTCGGCTGGTTTCAAGATGTCTTCGTCACCGCACAACCAGTAGCAACTCGCGACCCAACTGCCGATGCCAGCCCGGCGCACTTTCTCCTCGAATTCCACGTGAAGGAATACCCGTTTGTCGCCAGGGTCGAATTCACCGGATCGAAGACCCTGTCCACGCAACAAATCGAGAAAATGCTCCAAGAAAAATGCTTGTCCCCGCAAATCGGATCGCCCGCGAATCCCGTCAAGCTCCATCACGTCGCCGCGGTGATCCAATCCGAACTCGCTGCTATGGGCCATCCCCAAGCCAACGTAGACATCACGCAACAAAACCTCTCCCACCACAGCGCGAAAATCCAATTCCAGATACACGATGGTCCCCGCCTTCCGGTCTTGCGCGTTGAGTTTTCGGGCGATCCTGAAATTTCTGACAAAATCCTACGCAAGCAAATGCATCAGGTCTCTCCTGGGGTTTGGCTATCCGGCCTCCGCAACAAAAATGTCTACACGCAGGAAAGAGCCGAAGATGACCGCCTGAGCCTCCTCACCTACCTCCAGAATCGTGGTTTTCCTCAGGCACAAGTTGGCTCGCCGCAGGTCACGCTTGACACTCTTTCCTCGCGCGCTCTCCCTTGGTTCCACCGCAAGTCGGAAATAGGCTTAACCCTCGGCGTGCCGGTCGACGCCGGCCCCTTCTACACCTTCGGTCCAATGCAGCTAAGCCCGCTCCTCCAGCAGCAGTTGCATTCCACAAAGAAAGCCAGCCAACTCCCGCCCGACGTCGCTCCTGGCCGCGACTTCTCCGAACATGCTGTCGACTCTCTCCGCCGAAACTGGGAGCTCCGCCTTCATCGAAACGTGCAACGCCAGAAAGGGAAGGGAACTTATCGCCTTCGCGCCACACCGTCCCTTGATTCCCCTACGCACATCGCTTCTGTTAAATTTGATTTCGACCCCACGCCGCCCTACATCGTCCGCCACGTCGATTTCACCGGCAACCAGCGCTTCCCCGATCGCTACCTTCGTCGCCGCATTGGCCTCACCGAAGGCCAACCTTTTGACGAGTACGCGCTCGAAGCCGGTCTCGCCCGCCTCACACGAACTGGCTATTTCCAGCCTCTGAAGAAGGAAGATGTCCAGATCAGAACATACGAGAGAACTCACACGGCCGACGTCATCGTGCATCTTCGCGAAAAAGGCCGGCAACGCATCTCTTTCTCCGGCGGACGCGAGCAATTCGGCAGCACCCTCGGCATCGCTTACACCGTTTTCAATCTGCTCGGCATGAATGAATTTCTCTCCACGCAAGTCGACGCCGGTCCTGAAAGTCTCCAACTTGCCATGGGCCTTGCCATCGAAGGCGTTCTCGGTTCTCGCGGCACGCTGGCCATCTCCGTCTTCGACACATTCCTTCGCCCGCGTTTTTCCCCTGCCGTCCAGGGACCCTTCCAGCGCACCCAAGCCGAAGGGGCCAACATTGGCTGGAGCTATGCCGTTTCTGACGCTAATCTTCTCGGAATCAACTACGGCCTGTCTCGCACGTTCACGCAATACTCGCTCAATCCACCACCTGCGAGCGCTTCGGGCCCTCAAATCACCAATCTGCAGAGCGACACGTCTAGTCATTCCGTCGGCATCGGACACACTATTCCGGTGAACAAAAGTTTCAGCTTATCGATTCCGCCTCGGGAGGCATTCTCGGCGGCAGCGAGAATCTCGTAAGGTCCAAAGCCGAATACGGCCAGACTTTTCCCGACGAACTCTTCGACCATCACAACGCCTGGGCTTTTCGAACGACCCTCAGCGCGGTCGGCAGCTACAAAGGCAATCTCCCACCCTACGCTCTGTTCTACTACGGAGAAGACGTCGTTCGCGGCTTGCAACCCGGTCAGCTCGGACCCTATGAAACCCTCGCTACGATTTCTCCCTCCGGCGGCACCGCCTACTCCGTTGTCCCTGCTGGCTCAGACCTTGTCGCCGCTTCCAATCTCGAATATCGCTTCCCGCTCCACAGTGGATTCGAAGGCGCCGCTTTTTTCGACGCTGGCTCGGGCCTGCTTCTGCCCAACTGGCTCGGGCCTACGCGTCCTTCACTCCTCAACTCCACAAACGGCTTGCTTCACGCCTCCACCGGCCTCGAACTTCGCTGGACCCTTCCCGCGGTCGGCATCCCTTTGCGCATCAACTATTCTTTCAATATCCTTCGCCTGAACCGTTCCTTCCTTATGCCCGACGGCTCCTTTTCTCGCGTCCACATTCCCCTCGGCGTCCTCGGCTGGGGCCTCGGGCCTCTTTTCTAGCCACCCTTCTCCGTCCTCTGCGAAATCGAACTTCGCAGCATCTCTTCCAAATCTCCCATCTGCTCCCCGACCAAGTTCAACTTCCTCGAAAGCCCTTGAATCTCCGATTCCGCGCGCCGGTTCACGGCGTAGTCCAACTCGTTCCGCAGCCGATCTTTCATATCCTGGCGGTTCTGGCTCATCATGATGACAGGTGCCTGAATCGCCGCCAGCATCGACAGTATGAGGTTCAGCAAAATAAACGGATACGGGTCCCACGCGGTCCGCCCCATCGCTACGTTGAGTGCTGTATAGATGCCGGTAGCCAGCGCGAAGCCGATGATGAAGGTCCACGACCCGCCGATTTTTACCACCGTATCGGCCACACGCTGAGGAAACGTCGCTTCCTCTTCAATAATCTCATTCACATTGCGTGTTGCTCGCAGACGCACAAGCTGCTGTGACGAGTGGTACTGCCTGCCCAGCACCGTCAGCATATCCATCCCGGCCATCGGCTTGCGCTGCAGCAGTGTGGCGATACTGTTACGGCTCACCTCAATGCATACCGTTTCATCGATCGCCGTAGCCGTCGTCTGATGGGGCGTTTGCTCCAGCATCGATGCAAATCCAAAAAACTCTCCGTGCGAAGGCTCATCCACCACGACTTCCTGTTGCTCCTCGTCGATGGTGGTGACACGCACCCTTCCGGTGGCCATCACATACGCCAATCCCGTGGCGTCTCCCATTTTGTAGATGCGTTGTCGAGGTTGGAACTCTCGCAGCTCGACCTGTCCGGCGAGAACCGCGATCTCCTCGTCATCCAATAACGAAAATAGGGGAACGTGTTTTAGAACTTCGGGTTTGCACGCCATTGGTTTACTCCTCAAGCAGAGCTTCCAATTCCTCGCATGGAATTTGGGCCATGTTAGGAGCGGCGGGAAGGGAAGTCAACGCAAAGGGAAGCCAAGGCCGAAGAGTTAACTCTCAATTTATGCAGTTATGATTACGCACGATGAGGTGACGATTCCCGTCTCAGGTCTTTCAAAAAGGAAAAGGCCCAACTTAGGGCCGCGCTTCATAAACAATATTAAACGGTGTCTCCGTCGCCCGCCGGAAACGGCTGAAGCCCGCAGACGTGACTACATCCCTCATGCGTTTTTCGCCTGACTGCGCCCCGAGGCACAGCCCCACCTCTTGCGAGCGCGAGCACGGCGTGCACAGCAGCGTGGAGAAGGAGTAGTAAACCCGCCCAACAGGATTGAGATTGTCCTTCAATTCGTCGTTCGCGAACGGCTCCACGATCATCCACGTCCCGTCTTCCTTCAGCGACCGCCTTACATGCCTGGCGGCTCCCACCGGGTCTCCCATGTCATGCAGACAATCGAAGACCGCCACGAAGTCGTAGTTTCTCCCAGGGAACTCTTTCGCTTTCGAAACCTCAAACGTCACTCTGTCGGCCAGGCCTTCTCGGGCAGCGGTTTCCCGCGCCCCTTCAATCGATTTGGCGTGATAATCGAATCCGATGAACTGTGACTTCGGGAACGCCTTGGCCATGAGAATTGTCGAGGCGCCCTTGCCGCAGCCCACGTCCGCAACGCGCGCGCCCGCTTCGAGTTTCGCTTTCACGTCGTGCAGCGCGGGGATCCAGTTCGTCACAAGGTTAGCCGCATAGCCGGGCCGGAAAAACTTCTCGCAGCCATGGAACACGCCGTCGTCGTGTTCGTGCCAGCCCATTCCCGCGCCGGACCGGAACGACTCCGCAATTCGCGGAACCGCCGCAAGAGAGCCTAATGCCAGTTGAAAGGCGCCCGGTAAGTACGCGGGAGAATCTTCGTTAGCGAGTGTAAAGGCCTGTTCCTCGGTCAGAAAGAACTTCTCCGTTTTATCGTCGTAGCTGATGTATCCCCCGGCCGCCTGCGAGGCCAGCCACTCGCGCACGTAACGCTCGTCGGTCTCTGTCTTGTCGGCCAGCTCCTTTGACGTCATGGGTTGCGCAGCCAGAGTTTTGTACAGCCCCAGCTTCTCTCCGATCACCACCATGCCCGTGTGAACGGCGGCGCCAAGGTCGCCCACGAATCGCCCAATGAACGAATTCAATTTGTCCATATCAACGCTCATGATTGTCCTCCGCAGGGAAATTCCAGGTGGGGTCGCAAGGCAGGGTACGCTCGCGTGCGTGTATAGCGGGAAACCAAAAAGAAGACCGCTAGAAAACCGTCACTCCCATAGGGACATAAAGCCCACCCACAAGGAGCGCCTCCCCTGCAAGCTGCAGGATTATGAAGTCGCTCAATACAAAAGTCAACGCACCCCGCTAGCGCGGTGCGTCCCGTAATTCTCTTTATGGTTGCGGGTCCTTAGACACGCGCCTTCTCCCTCGGGCGCCCTGCCCCTTCCGCATCCTTTGCAGAAAGGGCAGGGCTCTCCCTGTTCGGACAAAATGCGGACGCCGGCTTCTTATTCCGTCTTATTTGTACGCGGCGTTTGTACGCGCCAGTTCGTCACGGTGCGGCGTGAAGTCCACCATGGAACCGAACGCCGGGCCGCCCATCGGGTTCGCCTTAAAGCTTTCTCGAACCGCTGCGCTAACCTTGTCCAAAGCTTCTGCGCTCGCGCCAATATAGACGATCAAAAATGTTCCCGGCGCTTCGGTGTGTACTGCCTGTGTATCGATTTCATATTCATGAATCGTTCCGTCGGCAAGTTGCTTTTCCAGGATAGGCACAATCAGATTCTTGCTGAGTTGATCCACGGCGTCGTCCGGCGCGTCCGCCTTCAATTTATAGGACGACACGTAGGTATATACGTCCTTCCAGGATCCCGGATGCCAGTTGTAGTACCGGCTCACGTAGATGTTGTCCCAGTGTTTCGTCGCGCCAGACAGCACCGGCGACATGGAACTCGATGTCTTGCGTACTTGCTCGAGTACCTTGATTAATCCCGCCAGGGACATGGCCGACCACCACGAGTCGTGTGTGCTCCCGTCTTCCGTGTGCAAAAGATTCGTGTCCGACCCGTACCCGATAATCGTTCCGTCCGCAAAAGCCTTTTCCAACTCTCCCTGCGTGGTCGCGGTTGCTTTTTCCATGTCCGCCCACTGCCCGCGGGGGATCGTCCAATTGCTCACGTAACTGTACATCCGCGGTTTCTCTTTCACTTCCGGTGTTTGCCCTTGCACGCCAATGTTTGCAAAGGCCGCAAGGAGTGCCAACCCGATCAATACAAGCGCGGTTTTCTTGAACACAGTCGCACCTCTCCTGTTCGATCAATTTTTGCTTTGGGCCCAGTTACTGCCGGTGGAATCACAACAAGGAGAGCAGCTAGATATTCGCTATTTGGGGAAAGACAAACTAGCTCACTCCCACACGTGTGGTGTTGCGTGTGACTATAACCAATTTCCGGTGGGAGTCAACAGATTGGATTTTTTTTTCGCAACGGGCGCGGATGCTTACCAGCCAATGATCACTGTCTTCCAACCACTGCCAATTCCGCCTGCATCCCAAGCGTCTCCCGCGCGCGCTTAGCCAGTTCATCAGCTGACGCACGCAGCGCGCCATTCGGTGCAGCCTTCAAATAGGCCTCTGCCTCCTTCAGCTGTGCCGAAGGGGCGTGTTGTCGTTCGTGAATTCTCGCCAAGAGGACGTGTGCGTCCGTCTCGTCCGGGTCGAGAGCTAGTGCCTCTTTCGCGCTCGCTTCCGCTTCGTGAAGGCGCCCCTGAGAAAATCGCGCCAGCCCCAAACAATATCTCCCAACCCCCGACCCCGGTTGCAGGAGCAGTCCCTGAAGTGTCAGATTCTCGGCGGATTGATAATCGGATTTCCGGTAAAGAACCATTGCCATCCCGAAAATCGAGGGCGCGAACTTGCCGTTCGTGAAGTCGATCGACTTCTGGAAGTTCTCTCCCGCATCGTCCAATTGATTCAGGTTGTAATAAGCCAGCCCAAGGTTGTGGTAAGGCCGGAAAGAGAGGGGAGCTTCATCCCTCGCTTTAAGGAAATAGGCCAGGCTGCCTTCCGCATCGCCTCTCAAAAGTAGGCGGGCGCCCACCGCGAACGCACGCTCTGCCTTGGGAGGCAGGGGCAGTTCATGCACAGAAACCATGGAGTCGGGGCGGGCGTTGCTTGGAACAGCCGTCTGCGCCACGCACGAACACACAAATATAGTGCTTAACACTGCAACGAAATTAAGTTTTACAAACTTCACAGCACACAACTCGCGCGAACCATCCTGCTATTTCGCGGTTCGCAGGTAATGAGCTGCCCCTGGCAATACTCGAAACCGTGTCACTTGCCCGTGAGCGATGCCTCAGCTTTGATGCTCGCTCGGGGTGCTGCGACGCGGGTTTCAGGAGAAATATACTCCGATGCTGTCGGAATGTATCGCCTGCCTGATTTTAATGTGCTTAGTGCGTACTCCATTTCTTTTGCTGGAATGTGCCTGCGCGAGGTTTAACTTGACTACTGATGGGTAAGTACAGAGCTTGACTTGAACGGACCCGTCCCCTAGAATTTTCCGCCTCGGATGACCTTGCCTGGGAATAGAACGGTGAAGCAGCTCAGGCACATTTTCGGTGTTTTCGCGCTCGCAACGGGACTTCTCGTGCCGGCTGCATTGGCACAAAAGTCGCCGGCTCCCGCTCCTGCCCCAGCGCCTTCACCTGCTCCTTCCGCAGCCCCAAGTGGTGCTTCGAGTCCCCTCTCTTCCGCTTCCCAGCCAATGCAACCGTCGGGGGAGCGCGTGCTTTTTCTTACTGGCCGCGTTGCTACCAGCGATAGCACAGCGCTTCCGAGCGACGTTTTGGTTGAGCGCGTTTGTAACGCCCAGGTGCGTCAACAGGTCTATGCAACCCTCCACGGTGATTTCAGCATGCCACTGGGATCGACACCGAATCCGGTCATTGATGCGACCGCCGACCCAGGTCCACAGTATGGTTCGCCTGGCAATTCTTCCGTGACCGGAATTCCGCGTCACGAATTGACAAACTGCGAGCTGCGCGCTTCGGCTTCAGGCTTTCGCTCCAGTGTCGTTAGCCTTGTGGACCTCGACACTTTCGGCGGCACAGTTAACGTGGGCGCCATCGTAGTGGAAAGAACGGCAAAGATCGAAGGCACGACTTTGAGCGCAGTCCCTTATAGGGCACCGAGTGATGCCAGGAAAGCGTACGAAAAAGGGCTCGAAGCCGAGAAGAATCGTAAACTCGCCGAGGCGCGCCAGCATTTTGAAAAGGCAGTTGAGATCTATCCTAAGTTCGCGCACGCCTGGTACGAGTTGGGCTCCGTATTGCAAAAGCAGGGTGTCGAGGATCAAGCCCGCGCGGCTTACACGCGTGCCACGGCGATCGATACCAGATTCTTGCCGCCATATCTGTCGCTCGCTTCCATGGCCTACGAGGCGCAAGACTGGACCGAGGTAGTCGCCTTGACGAATCACATCTTGGAACTCGATCCATGGAACCATCGAGACTTTACAGGCTATATGGTGGATCTCGATCCTCTGAATTACCCCGAGGCCTACTTCTATAATGCCGTCGCGAATTACGAACTTGACCGGATCGACGACGCGGAAAAAAGCGCTCTTAAAGCCCAACATCTTGACCTGCGCACCAATCACCCTCAGCTCCATCTCCTGATGGCCGAAATCTTTGCAAAGAAAAAGGACTACGCTTCTGCGATCTCGGAGTTGCAGACTTTCCTTCAATTGGTCCCCAATACGAAACAAGCGGATCAGTTGCAGGAACAGCTCACGGAATGGGAGAAGCTGAAGGATTCAGTCTCCTCGAACCAGAAACCCGATCCGCAATAAGCGGGAGTTGCCAGTTCAACTTCTCCGAAACCCCGAACTGTTAACCCAGAGTCTTGACGGACGCATTGACAAGAAAAGGCTCATTTACTTCGCGATGAGATCGTTGGAATTGATGCGATAACTGTACAAAGTCGCCTGGCTGTCCTTGATATGCCATACAAACTGTTCGGAGCCCGCCCCATCCGAAAATTTCGTGTGATAGACAAGGGTAACGGTTGCTCCCTGGCCCGCAAACCAAGCGACACCGGTATTCTGAAGATTGGACTCTCGAACCGTGCCGAGTTTGTTGTGAACCGCCTGGAGAAGCTTGGTGAATTCCAACTCTGTCGTTGCACTGCGAAACTTCTCGTCCGTTCCCGAATAAATGGAACTGTACTGCTCCGTATCGAGTTGGGCATGAAACAGCCCCACACTGTCCTGCGCTAGTTGAATGTTCTTGCTGGAAGAACCACAGGAGACCAGAATGCACCCTGCGACTAACACCACGACCAAATAGCAGACTTCAGGAACTGCACGCGCCCGGCGAAGGATGAGATTCATTGTAGTGACTCTCCAGGATTCACTGTAATTCACACACTATTCCTGGAGAACGATGAATCCGGGTTAAATACTTAACTGATAACTGTACGGTCGGCCAGAGCAACACGACGCTAATCTAACCGACCCGGACTCACCCGATTACTTCGCCGGGTCGACCAGCGCCTGATACACCACAGCGTGACTCTTATACAGCAAACTGTGATTGTCCGGATGTGTCATCCGCTGAATCATGCCCACAAAAACCACGTCGTTGGTCGGATCTACCCAGAACCACGTTCCCGCCGCCCCATCCCAGAAGAAAGTGCCCTTCCCATCCGGCATGCTCGCCTCGGCAGGATCGAAAATCACCGCGCAATTGTAACCGTAGCCAAAGCCCGGTCGCATGATGTGCTGCCCAATCCCGAACTCACCCGTCAGAAGATTCGCAGGCAGGTGATTTGACGCCATCAGCTTTACCGTCGCCGGCCCCAGCACACGCTTGTCCCCCAACTCACCGCTATTCCCAAGCATCTGTGCGAACCGGTAGTAGTCCTCTGCCGTCGTCACCAATCCGCCTCCGCCCGAAGGCTTTGTTGGTTGGGTCGTGTAGTCTGGAGGATCGCCCGCCGCCAGATGAGTCACAAGCTGTCCCTGCGCATCTCCCTTATAATTCGTGGCGAACCGCCCGCGCTTTTCTTCAGGAACATAAAAGCCCGTGTCCTTCATATCCAGCTGAGCGAAAATGTGATCCCGCATGAAGTCCGGCAACGTCTGCCCGGAAAACTTCTCCACAAGATAGCCCTCGATATCCATCGACACGCTGTATGTCCAGCCCTTTCCCGGCTGGTAATTTAGCGGCAGTGTCGCTAGTCTGTCGATCATCTCTTGCAGGTTCGCCGCCTGCATCGGCTTCTTCTCCTGGTACATGGCATCGACGACCGTGTGTCCGCCGCCGTACGAAAACCCCGCCGAGTGCGTCAGCAATTCCTGCATCGTCGGCGCATGATCGGGGTCCACCAGGATCATCTTCCCGTCCGCTCCCACGCCTTTGAAAACCTCCAGTTGCGCAAATTCAGGGATGTATTTCGAAATTGGGTCGAAGGGCAGCCACTTTCCTTCCTCGTACAGGATCATCATCGCCACGCCGGTCACCGGCTTCGTCATCGAGTACGCGCGAAAAATGGTGTCTTTCGTCATCGGCGCGCCGCTCGCCAGGTCTCGCTGGCCGTACGTGCGGTAATCGACCACTTTCCCGTGCCGCGCCAGAATCGTGACAGCGCCTGCTAGCTGCTTCTTGTCCACCTCTCCTTGTATCAGGTTGTGCAGCCGCTCCAGACGCTCGCTCGAAAATCCCACGCTCTCCGGCTTCACCACCGTCATTTCCGGCACGCGATGGGCGGGCGTTTGCGCTCGGCAGGGAACTATCGCCACAGAACCGACAAGCATCGCTACGGCCAGCACACTTTCTCTCAACACCCGAATCGTTTTCACGAGTTTTCCCCCTGACCACACCACCGCGTTTATTCCAAACGGACACCGAGTATACCTCGTGCCCCCTCCACCCAGCACAGCTTGCGTAGCAGCCGAGCCGAACTTCAGATCTGCCATTGTAAAGTCGGCTTCTGTCTGCGGGTTTTTCGTAGTGGCTGACTTCAGGCCCGCTTCTTCTCTTGGGGGACCGCTCGACACTCACAGGCATACCGACACGCTTTGCGGCTTATGGATTGCTATCTCCGGAGCTTTCTCATTTCGCTTAACGTGAAAGGGGTGGACGAACGCCAACCATCCAGTCTATGCTAACCGCCATGACACTATCCGCTCGCAACAGGCTCGAAGGCAAAATCACCGAGCTTCAACTCGGTGGAGTCATGGCACACGTCGTCATTCGCGTCGGGGACAACCTCATCGAGAGCGTCATCACTCGGCGAAGCGCCGAAGAGATGAACCTCAAGGTTGGCGACGTCGTTTCTGCGGTCATAAAATCCACTGAAGTCATGCTCGAAAAGAAGTAACCGCAGCGAGCGCCCACCCGAACTTCGAGCGTCCCACCGGAAAAGGGGTGCTAGTAACTTCCCAGCAACTGAATGTCGACTTACTGCTTGGAGGGAAACAGGCGGTGCCATTCCGGGCAGATGGGTTGATTTGGCTCATTCCCATCTGCCGGAATGAATGGGGAATATCAAGTACACACGCCTAGGCGTGTTCAATGTCACTTCTTTTTGGGTGGATAGTTCTTAAGCAGCTTTGTCACTGCCTTTGTGATGTTCTTCTGCTGCTTTTCGGGCTTCGCCTTGGGGTCGATGGTCTTGCTGGCCGTGCCGCGCCAAACAAGATCCTTTTTCGCGGAATCATACATGTCGAGACCCAGTTGCCCGACGTAGATCGTGGACGTTGATCCATAGGTCGTACTCGAAGTCATGCCGCCCCCATACCAGCCACCGCCCCAGCCTGGGCCGTAACCCCATCCCGTGTTATACGACGTGAACTGTTTTTCCGTGCCCACAGCAGTTTGCGTGTCGATGTAGAGGTCGGCGGTGTCGGAGTCGGTTTTCTGCAAGCCTTTCTTTGCCAACTCCTCATCAATGGCGGCGACAATCTGTTTTTGCGTCAATGTATTGACTTGGTCGGCGCCTTTAGCCTCAACCCACTTGTATGTCTTGTACTTGGAGAAATCCACGTCTTGCGCGAAGTTGTACCGCACGTCCTGCGCGATGGCGGTTGTCGCACCAACAGCTAACAGTACAAATGCAAGAAAACTGAACTTCTTCATTGCCTCCTCCTTAGCTCGATATAGTCTGAACCGTCTTTCCCGAGTGCGTTCTCGTCGTTTCATTCTTCGGCAAAAAGCACTCTCACTGCTAACGAACAAGAAATACTCGGTCTAGTTTTTCGCCTCCGAAACAGGTGCACCCGGCGATCCGCTTGGCCAACTATCGTCGGTGGGCTGCCAGGTTTTGTCCGGATTATACAGTTCCATCGTCTGGAAGATTTTGAGCGTATCTGGACCGAGATCCTTCTGATACACGATCCCTTCGTAACTGACGATGAAGGTTTTCACGCCTGTGACGCGGTAATCTGCTGGCGCGGCTGCCAGCCCGAAGCCCCCGATCATTGCGCCTTCGACCACAAAATCCATTTTGCCGAGCGGCGCCGCCGGCCCTTGGCCCTTCAGTATTTTGAAGAAATATCCATGGTACGGCTTGGTCTTATCCGTGTACCCCTGCTGTATGGCGTCCGCGATATTTTCTGAGATGGGGCCACCCAGAGTTCCGTCCGAATTTCGCCACACCAGTCCGTCGTGTTTCCCCGGCGTACTGATGGCCCGCTGAGCGTATTGATTCAGCTGTGAGCCATCGTGTTTCTCCAGAGCGTATTCTTCCTGGGCATCCACGTAGCCTCGGCAGATCTGGATGGCATCCAGTTCGTTCCTGCCGATGCGCCGATAGAGCATCTCTTGGCGCCCAGCTTTGGTATCGAAAAGCCACACGCCGTTTCTCTTCACGATGGGAATCGGCATGGGCCAATTGTCGTTCCCGACCACGAGAATGGCTCGGTTCGGGTCCTTCGGATCAGCTGTGACAGCAGTTTTCTGGCGTGCCTTTTCCGCGAATTCGGCCGCGATATTTTTGTCTTGAACGGGGTCTTCTGAAGAGACCAGGTCCTCGCCTTCCGGACCCAGGATGTCCTTCAGCGCGCTCACATTCCAACTGTCCGCTGCCTGAACGAAAGCGTCGCCAGCCTCCTTCGCGGTGGCGAAGGTTTTCTGGTCCGGCGGGGAAGCGCTCGATGTTTTTTGTTGCGCGCAAGTGACCGTCGCGTCGAGAAGCGCAAGTCCAAAGAAGAACGAGAAGAGCAGCAGGCTCAGGAGTGCTTCCCGTATAGACAGAATTTGTATTCTTGAATTCATCGGCATCTCCTTGTTCATGGCTTGTCTACCTCCTGCGCCCACCACCGCCGCCACCTCGAGACCCACCGCGCGAGCTCATGCTGGAGGAGCCCCGCGAACTGCTCGCACGCGCTGAGCTGCCGTTCATTCCTCCGCTACCCATCCCTCGAGATCCGCCTGATCCCGACGTGCTTCGGTTGCCGACGCGATCACCGCCTCCACCCGATCCCCGGTTGCCGCCTCTGTCACCGGCGCCGCCGCCAGCGCGATCGCTCACATTCGCCTGCTGCCCGCGCGACCCGCCTTGACCCGAACGGTTGCCGCCTTGTCTGTTGGCTTGGTTTTGGCGCGCATTCGCCTGACGATCAGAAACAGAGGATCCGCGCGTTGTGCCGCCGAATTTGTTTGCCGTGGATCGGTCAGAGTACGGCGTGCCACCCCGATGGCTCGGGTTGTGCTGCCAATTACCACCAGCACCGCCACGACTTGGTTGCTGCGAGACCCGGTTTCCTCCGTTGACGCGGTTACCGCCTTGGACATTCGTATTGCGATTGAAGTTATTATTGTTATTGATGGTAACGTTGTTGTTTCCGCCCCAACCACAGTTATAGCCCCAGCCTCCCGACCACATCGCTCCCATAGCGACGCCAACTCCGAAGGAGATCGCCATCCCTGCCGCGTAATAGCCGGGCGGTGGATAGTAGACAGGCGGGTAGGGGTACACGGGCGCGCCGTATACCACTGTGGGGTTGTAGGAGGGCACATAAACGACTTCTGGATTGGCCTGCTCGATCACGATGACTTGTTTCGATTCAACGACTTTGGTCTCCACCTTTTGTTGTTCGTTGGATTTCAGATTGCCTTTCTCCTTGGCCTTTGCCCTCATGCGTTGTACTGCGTCCATGACGTCGTTCTGCTGCGCTAGAAATGCGTTACCTAGTTCCGTCGTCCACTGGATGTCATCCGCAAGCCGCTTGACCACGTCTGGAAGCCCGGCCAGTGCTTGGACGCTCGGGTCCCAAGGCTGTTTCGCGACCGCGTCAGCTAGCGCCTTGTCCTTTAGGTCCTTATTCTTGGCCAGCCATTGCTGGAGCTGCATGATTTCCAACGGGTACGTGGACGCTGCCAGAACCTGCGCGAGCATCGGATCTGGATACAATGCGATGGGCGCGACAAGGGAATCGAGCTGGTCAGGTGGGAGTGTAGCAGTCTCTGGCGCGGCCGCCTGCTCCTGCGGGGGAGTGGCAAAGATCGCCTGACCCGGCAGAAGAAGCAGCGCGCACAAAATGGCTACACCGTTTCGTGCGATTGTCCAAGTGGTCTTGGACCGAGAAACTATTCTTTCCAAAGCGACCTCCTTCTTGACTAGGTCGGCGCTAACGTTCAGGACCATGGAGAGAGCGCGACCATAGTCGTCCTGCCGAGGCGATCCATGAGGTATGGGCGGTCTACTTTGCGGGATTCACTTCGCTAAGTAGTGTTTAGACCTATTTCCGGCACCCGTCAACTGGGGAAAAACCTAGGTGGTGATCCAGCAAGGTCAAGAGCGGCTTTCCTTACGACTTACGCTGTTATGGTGCAGCACTGGCAATCGGAATGACGGATACGAGTACCGGAACTAGCCTCTCTACTAGTCTGTGTCTGTCAGAGCTCTCCCCAGAATCGCCTCAGGAAACACACACCTCCATCTAGGGCTTGCTTTCACCTCCTGTGACGCATGACATAGCGCCGCGAGCGACGGCGCTCTATCCGTTGATTGAATAAAGGGAAGTGTGGGTGAGGCGCGGGAAAGTGCGGAAAACCGAACCGCGCAGCGAATTGTCGGAGGGCTTCCGACGATAGAAATCCATCGGCAGCAGGAGGTGCGCCATGGCGAAATCAGCCCTGCGTATCTCGGTTCAACACTTGGATCATCCGGCCTTGCTCTGGTATCTCGCCGCCGTCATGGTCGGCTCTGTGGCCTGGCTGTTCTTAACCCTCTACAGGGCGTTGCGTTGACGCTCCTGTCCCAAATCCGGGCGCCAGGCTAGATCTGTGGAGCAGGTCTTCAGACTCGTACTCCTGCCTTGGCTTTGTCGCGAGCTCCAAGGGTTCTGACATTCCGTAGTCACGAATAGGACTTTAGCCCAGAGGAATTGGCGCCGCCCTGCGTTTCCTGAAACTCCCCGTCCTCACGCCACCGGATTCTTCAGTATCTCCGCCAACCCATGAAGGCGTGTTGCGTCCGCCGGCGTCTTCGCCTCAGTCGCACTCTTCTCCAGGGAAGGCGCCATCTTCTTCAGCTTCGCCACCTTGCCCTTGTTCATGTGAGATTTTTCCGCGTCGTCGATCGCCTTGCGAACATCTCCGGTCTGCTTCGCGGACAACGCCTGTGACCGTGCCAACTGGTCCACATACGCTTTCGCTACCACCAACTGCGATGGCCACACAAACTTCTGCTGGTTCTGCACGTTCAGCTCAGACACTTGAACCGTCTTTGCCGCGTCAATTTCGTTCTGCGTCAGAAACTGCGTCGGCGTCAGCTCAAACACGTCCAAGCCACGCGCAATCTCCGACCCATAAATGTAGCCGTTATACCAATACGCCGACCAGTCGCCGCCGAGCACCAGCAACTTCGGATCAATCGCTCCGCGGTCGAAGTACGCAATCTCGAACGGGTGCGACGCGTCCGTGAAGTCCATCACCGACACGCCGCCCTGGTACCACGCCTGCACTTCGATATCGCGCCCGGGCACGGGAATCAGCGAGCCGTTATGCGCTACGCAGTTCTCCGTATCTGACTGCGCCGCCGGCATCTTGTAGTAGTTCGCGAAGTACATCTTGTCGTCCTTCAAACGGAAGATCGCATCCGCGCCCCACTTGTTCGGATCGTTAGGACGGCACCGCGGCCCCAGCCCGCCGCCCCATTCGTCCGTGAACACCACCTTGCTCCCGTCATTCGAAAACGACGCTGAATGCCAATAGGAATAGTTCGGATCGTTCACCGCGTCCACGCGCTTCGGATGGACGGGGTCCTTGATATCCAGCAGAATTCCGTTGCCGGAGCAGGCCCCCGCCGCCAGCCCGATCGCCGAATACACCGTAATATCGTGGCATTGGTCGGAGTCCTCCGGCTTCTCGTTGCCCTTGCCGTGGCTGCCGCCGCTGCTCAATCCATTCAGCGCTCCCGTCCGCGCATCCATGAACACCCGCGGGCTGGAAACGATCTTCGCATTCTGCGGCGCGGCCACCGGAACCTGAATCACGTCGATGCGGAACAGCGCCGTATTCGGGTCCTTATCAGGCTTCTCTCCGGAGCATCCCGCCAACTCTTCCGCTTGCCGCACGAACGATGTCCCCGAAACATAGATGTACACATTGTCTTTGTCGTTCGGGTCGATCACCAACGTATGCGTGTGCGAACCGCGGCACGTTTGCACCGCCGCCACCTGCTTGGGGTTCCGGATATCCGAAATATCGAAAATCCGCACGCCGCGGAAGCGGTCCTTTTGCGCAGCAGGCAGCCTAGGCTTCTTTTCTTCCCCTGCTGCTGGCGGTGGTTCCGGTGGAAATCCCTGTATGCCGCAGTCGATCCGCCCGTTCGGCATTTCCACGGACATGAACAGCAGGTTCTTGTAAACAGATACATCGCCCTGCCCGCCCGGGCATACCATCGACGTCAGCAAAGTCGTGTTTGCCGGATTGCTGATGTCAAAAATGCTCACGCCATAAAAATTTCCCTGGAACAGGTGATTGCCCTGGAACGCCAGGTCGGAGTTCGCAAAAGCGAGCTGTGCAATCACTAATTGAATCGGCTTGGGAATCTTCGCGACCATCCCGCCCATGCCCAATTGCCCCAGCGTCTTCTGCACTTTCGGATCGTCGGGATCGGCGGACCCCAGTTGGAACGCGTCCGGCTTTTTGAACAGAAGGAGGTGCTTCAAACCCATCGACGCTTCGCTTGCATCATACAGCCCCGGCGTCAGCTTCGCGCGCGGATCGTTCACGTCCGAGCCCGTCATTCCAGGCGGCAGCGGCGGCGCGGGTTTCAGGGAAAATGGATTGTCTTCCGGTTCCGCGTTTTCCTGCTTTGGTGGCTCCTGCTTTGGTGGAGTTTGGCCTGCGCCCTGCGCTTGCAGCCGGCTCGCGCCGGAACACAACAGAATCGCGGTCCCCATCACACCAAAAACAACACGGCGCACTCGGTTCATCGTTTCTCCTCTGCTGAACTTTTTTCCAACATGCCTTCCATAATCTTGATTTCTGCGCGTTGCCCGGTATCCACATCCGTCGCGAAGTCGAACAGTTCCGCGTCCTGCCCCGCGCCCCGGGTATCGAATAGGTCCTTCACCATAATCAAGGCGCCCGTATGGTGCTGAATCATCCCGCTCAAAAACAGGCGATCGAACTCCGCGCCCTTCGCCTTTCGCAAAGCCTCCATTTGCTCCGGCGTCAGCATGCCGGGCATCAGCGCCATGGCGTGGCCCGACTTATCCATATCCGGCATTCCCGGCATTGCCATGGAATCGGACTGGCCCCGCTCCGCCAGCCACCGCTTCATGAACTGGATTTCGTCCGACTGCGAGCGGCTGATGCGCGCTCCGAGCGCCTGCAACGCCTTATTATCCGTGTGCGACGGGATCAGCGCCGTCATCTCCACCGCTTGCCCATGATGCATGATCATGCCTTGCATGAACTCCACGTCCGCCTCTGACAATGGGGGCAGTGTCGCCCTCGTCGATGCTGGCAGCGTTTTGCTCGGCTCCCCCGGCGCCCCCGGTTGCACAACCACCGGTGCCGGCTCTTTCGATTGTGCGTGCCCTGGGCTGGCGAGAGCAGGAAAGAAACCCGGCATCGCGCTCGCGGCGAACAGCATTCCAATCAACTTCACGCCCTGCACAAAGACCTCCAGCCCGTCATTCGAACGGAGTCTGCGGAGGGACGAATCCTTCTTATCTTCGGCGTACACTCCGCTTTTTCCTTCGTAGTGGCGACCCTCTTACCGGTGCTTTTCTCTTTTGTCCCCTGAAGACAACTTAAAATCGCGGATAGGCATATCACGAAGAAACTCAAATCATTCCGCTTGCGCGTCTTCCCCTGACTCTCATGCCAGGGCGACAGAATAGACTAAATCGGCCACCCATAGCAACGCGACTCCACGATGCAACTTCCGAATCGGCGTCCCAGACTTTTCTGCAGTTAAAAGGCCTACCATCCTCCCTCTTCTAGCGGAGGGCGTCACACCCAAGCCCACCACACGCAGGCGGGTGTATAGTATCCAAAACCGGGTCACTCAAGCCCAGCGACCAACATGTTGGAAATCGTCAAGAGCATCTCAGCCACAGTCGCCACCTTTAGCGAATTCACAGCCGTTGTTGTCATTGTGATTGGTGCGCTTCAAGCGCTCGGCTCGATGGTGAAAACTCTGATCGAATGGAAAGTACCTGTTGCGCCCCTTGTGGTTTTCAGAAGCTTCGCGGGATGGTTGGTTCTGGCTCTGGAGTTTCTGTTGGCCGCAGACATCTTGCGCACAGCCATTAGTCCCACCTGGACCGACATTGGGCAACTCGCCGCAATCGCGGCCATAAGAACCTTCTTGAATTACTCTCTGAGCCACGACTTGCGCAAAACGCCCGAAGAGATGAGTGCAACCTGATTATTCCTTTCCACAGAAATACGCGAGTCCAGGGCTAATTACTGGACCTCGACCCGCCGTGAGTCTTCATCCGTCTCCCTCACGCATTTGCCGTGGTCTGTGTCGTGGCCTTCCGGATCATGTCGGCCAGCGCCGCCCCATCCGGCTTCAATAACTCGGCTACGCGCTGCTTGTCCACTTGCGCAACGATAATCTGCCCGACTTCCGCATCTACATGCGAGAAAATTCCCAGGCTCTTCATCCGCATCACATGCGATTCATTGTCTTCGCTCGGCGCAACATAGTGCACCACACCGGCTTTGTACCGGTGGATCAGGAACAGTTGCACCAGCGTCATCATTCTCTTCTTCCGCAGCGGTGGAACCGTATTCTGGTCGCGTACCGAGAGGAAATTCTTCCCGTGCCGGTCCTGCAGGCTCGAGAAAATAATGTTGGCCAGCTTCTCGCCGCTGGAATCGTCGATCACGCGAAGTTCAAGCAGTTCTGAGCCTGCCGTGTGCGGGCGCAGTTCGACACGTAGCCTCGCCGGATGGTCCCAATGCTTTCTCCATGTCGCCAGCCACTGCTCAAGCAGCCGCACGGGAACTTCGGTTTGAACCAGATGCTGGAACTGTGTCGAGCCCTTGCCCATCGCTTTGGTCGCGGCCGTCCGTCCCGACGACGCCATCAGCGCCCCGTCGAGCCTTGGTCCACCAACCAGCGTCTGCGGCGTCCGGTACGGCGAATCCACCAGCCGGAATTTCCGCTGCAATCGCGCCAGCCCCAGCATTCCGTCTTCCTTCAACGCCCTCGCGAACTCCTCGGCCGCCATGCCGTCGATCTGGTGCCCGCCGTACGTAATGAAGTTGAACACAAAGCCCAGTTTCCCCAACTCCTCCGGGAATCGCTTCATCTCTTCGTCGCTCATCCCGGTCGTGTCCCAGTTGAAGGAAGGCGAAAGGTTGTACGCCAGCATCTTGTCTGGATACTTCGCGTGAATTGCCTCAGCGAATTCCCGTGCGTCCTCCAGGTCCGCCGTCTTGGTCTCCATCCAAAGCAAGTCCGCAAACGGCGCCGCCGCGAGCGATTTGGCGATCGCATAGTCGATTCCGCCTTGAATCTGATAGAAGCCTTCCGGGGTCTTCGGCAGTTCGCAATCCCAAACCACCTGAATGCCCATCGACTTCGCTCGCTCGCGCACTTCATAGAACGAAGCGCTCTTCGTGAACCTCATCCACTCCTCGACGCTCATCTCATAACGCTCGCCCTCATCCGTACGCGACTTCATTATGTCGGCAATCGCTTGTCCGTACGTTTTCAGTCCGGCTTGCGACTGCCAAACTTCCATATACCTCGTGTCAATCTGCTCCAGCGCCGCTTCCACTTCCGACGCCTCTGCATGGGCGATGCGCTGAGCAGTCTCCGTGATCAGTGGCGTCAGCCCGGACTGGCTCAGCCAGTTGAATGTGGCCTTATATTCGGTTTCGGACACGGCAAACAACAAGTGTCCACGGACCTCTACGCCAAGCTCCGCCAGCATTTTCAGGATTGCCAGATAACCCATCCTGTAGCTGGGCAAATCCGTGAAGGTCGCGCCCAGAATGAACGGTTGATCCCGTTCGTCGCTGCGGCTTTCCAAAAATGTTGCTGCTTCCGCATCCGTACGCGCGACGATGATTCCCGGCACGCGCATGATGTCGAGCTGCAAACGAGCAGCGTTCAGCCGCCGGATCTGCTCATCCTCCGCGACCAGCACTTTTCCGCCCTGGTGTCCGCACTTCTTCGCCCCGGGCTTCTGGTCTTCGATGTGATAGCCCGGGATCCCCACTTCCACGAACCGTCGGATCAGATTCCGGACATGCGCGTCTCCGCCGTGGCCCGTGTCCGCATCAGCGATGATGAACGGCCGGTAATCCACCTCTGGAGTTGCCTTGCGCTGTTCCTCTGTCATTCGCGTACGCGTGAAGTGTTGGTTCTTGTCCGCCGCCAGCAGCGCTCGCACGAGTACGGCCGCTTCGTCCGGCACTTGGCTCAATGGATAGCTCGCCAGGTCCGGCCCCGGATCTTCCGAGAGCGAACCCTTTGCCGAGGTTGCCCATCCGCCTAGATAAATTCCTTCGATCCCCATCCGCTTCAGGGTCACTGCCTGACCTGGGGAATACGGCCCAAACGTTGTGATCTGCTTTCGCTGCTGGAACAACTCGCGGAGGCGCACATAAAACTCCTCCGCTGCTTCTCGTGCGACGGTGTAATCTCCAAAAATGGTCCCCTGTTGCTCTGCAATTTCACGCGGAGAGTACAGACGAACAATCCCCGCGAACCGTGGGCTGGCAAACCATTCCTTGGCCGCAGCCACCTGCTGGTCGAACGTGGTCATAGCGGCGCCTCCATTTAGCGTCGATCTCTCTCTTTTTCGAGAGCTCATCTATCGCCTTGTAATTCAATGAGCCGTTCCCGTCTATGACCCCAATCACCCTTCCGCGCCCTGTTGAACAGCCCCGTCACAGCCAATACGGAATCGCGAGCGCCAGGCGAGACACACCCGCTTGATTTTTTCTTTAGGGGATCGGAGCTTTAGCTCCAACAGTTCACAACAACCGCAAATGGCTTTAGCTCTGAGGAATTGCGCCTGCTCGCAAACCACTGTTGCGTGTCGGCTCTTGGCTCGCGCCTTTGCCTGTCGGGTCTTCAGCCCGTGCCCATCTCTGTGGGTTCTGACCCATCTCCGCGAACGTCACCTCTTCTCAATCCCCTCTGCCTTCGCCCTTGCCCCCACCGCCTTCTCATTCTTCCCCTGCGACTGATACAACTCAGCCAACACTCGCCACCGCGCCGCGTTCCCCGGTTCGAGTTCCACCGCCAAAGTCTGCTCCGTCACGGCGCGATCCAAATCATCCAATTGCCGGTACGCCCGCGCCCTTCCCTCTGCGATCTGCGCGCGAAACCGTTTCCCCTGATCCGCCGCGGCCCCGCCGTACGGACTCGCCGCTTCCGCCCGCGAAAAGCTCTCCAGCGCCGCCTTCGGCTGATTCATCAGCAGATACAACTGACCCAGCGAGCGCATCCGCTCATACGGTAATAGCGACACACTCTCCGCTTCCTTCAGCGCATGCTCCGCTTCTCCGTAGCGCTTTTGCCCTGCATATAGCCGAGCCAGCGCATACCAGCACTCATCGCACGGATCTTTCGCTACGATCTGCTGATACTCGTCCTCTGCCTCCTTTGTTTGATTCTCCGCCATTAGTAACTGTGCCTTCAGCAAATGTAGTGTCATCACCTGCGGAAAAAGCGCCTCCGCCTCCTTCAAATTCGCCCACGCTTCTGCGTCTCGTTCCAGCACAAAGAAAATCGAACTCGTATTCAACAGAAAATGAAATTGTTCGCCTTTTGCCCGCAGCGAATCTCCAACAGCCGCGCTCGGCCGCACGAAGCGCGCTGTCCTGCAATCCGCTCCAGACCGCGCAATCATCGCCGCATTCTCAAGCGTGTTCCGCACAAAAATGACGCTTACATCATCGATGTACACCACCTTCCAGCTCTGGCTCTGGCAATACTGCTGGAGCGGAAAGCTCCCTAATCCCACATACGGCGAGATCGAAAACAACATCGTCTGCAGATTCCAACGATCCGCGGCCTCCTTCAATTCCGCCGAGTCCGGCGCCAGCCCTTGAATCCGCATTTGCTCGTCCATGATTCCATCCGCAAACGGAATCACCCGCCCATCGCTGAAATCCGGATACTGCTCTCCGATGTGCCAGACCAGGTAGCCTCCCACATTGAAATCGTGGAACACGTTTCCCGGAAGCTGGTTCTCTAGCAGAAAAGAGGCGGCTCTTTCCGGGAACCACCACGAAAGCCCCGTGCCAAACAGCGCCATCGGCAGCCCGTTCACGTAGTAACGGTTGGAAACAAGATCGAACACGCGCACGCCCGTGAGCGCCACAAGCAAAGCAGCTGCTGCCAGCGCGGGTACAGAGGCCACGCGCGATTTCTCTCTCGCCCGTTCTTCATTTCCGCGCTTCAGGATTCGTGCACACGCGCGCGAAGCCGCCTCAGCCAAATCCGGTAACGCCCCGCCGCCTAATACCACCACCGTCACAGCATAGATCGCCCGAAAACGAACATGCTGGATCGAAACGAAGAGCATTGCCGTCACGAATATTGCGGGCCCGAACTTCCTCTTCCAGAGAAACGCCAGAATCGTCAGCACTCCCAACCCCATGAGCCACCACTCGCCGCTCACCGGATCGCGCGGACTCAATGCCTGATGCAGCGCTTGTCCGTTGAACTGTGCACCCGACCATTCCGTCACGAACGCCGTCTGGAACCCCGTCAGCTTGCCTTGCCGCAGTACTGCCTCATACAACCTCCAGCCCCAAGGATTAATCAGCGTCGCTGGAATCGACGCCACAATCCACGGCGCCGCCTTTCTCAGCCGTTCCAGTGCCGCCGCTCTTCGCTCCGGGAAGAACAAGTCGCAAACCTCAAACAGCACGTACCCGCCGAGCAGCCCAAATCCAAAAATAAATCCCGGATGCAAATTCGCCCACAACAACAAGCACACGGGCAAAAGCCACAGTCCGAACGGCTCGCCCGTGTAATATCGCCACAGCCCGCCAAGCAACGCCGCAAACAACACGACGCTGAACAAATCCGCTCGCAAATTTTCCCGGAACATAATCGCCGGAACGGCTAGAATGGCCAGCGCTGCGGTGGTCTTCCCCCCGCCCCTCACCAGCAACCCCACTGTACCCGCGCACGCAACCGCGCGGAACCACGACAGCGTCGCGTATCCTCCCACCAGATAAATCAGGTAGAACACAATCCCGGTAAACGCCGGGTAAAGAAACGTGTGTTCTGGCACCGTGTAGTTGAACAAAGTTGTCGATGGAAAATGATGGTGCTGCAGAATGTACCGCGCCGTGGCCATCTGCCAGCCCAGGTCCAGATCGTCCACGGTATGAAAACCGGCCAGGAACGCATACGCCAGCGCCACAACCACCAGCACAATCCTCAGCCAGTCGCGCTCTTTTCGGGACTCCCCCACCATATACAAGTCAGTATCGCGGAGTACCCTCACCTCCACAACGAACCACCTCTGCCGCTGCCATCATTCCGTCAACAATCCCTTCGCCGCCTGGTGACTTCACCATACAAGGCTATGAAGCCAGTGCGCCCGTCTGTGACCCTCCCATCGTTTTTTTTGAGGGTGGGCTCTTGGTTTTCCTGAGAAGGCCAACCTTACTGTTTTGGCGTGCGCGGCCTTATACCGCCGGGGTTCGCAACTCACGTAGAAGACATCCGAAATTCGGCCACACGCCGGCGCGCCACTCGCTTCTCCAACTCCCGCCAGCTCTTGCAGCCATATTTCTGCGCCACCATATACCGCGCGTCGGAGAGCCTCACGTGGAAGGATCCCGCCTCGGAATCAAGCGAATAATACTGCCGGACAGTACTGGCATCCCATCTCCGCAGTCCATGAAGCAGGCTCCGTGCTTCCTTCTTGAAGTCCTCGAGAGTTCGTTCCTGCGGCAATTTGCGAAACATTTTTCCCCGCCAGATTTTTCCGTTGTCATATTTCTTCAATAGTCCGAGGAGACGGCCGGGTCTGTGACTGGAGTCACGCTTCACACACAGTTGACGTGCCTGTCATGCTGCAAACACAGACAAGCGCTTAAGCGATCCTAGCCCGCGCCTATTCACCTTTACTTTGCACCCCTTTCCGACCCGCCTCACCCCTGCTATAGTTCCCATCCCTTGACCCAAATTCCTCACATCGCCACCCTCATTCCACTCGCCATCGGCGCACTTACCTCGGCCTGCACGATTCTGATCCATTCAATACCCCTGAACGGCACGGTCAGCGCAGTTCGCCGCGAGAGAAGGCTAGGCCGTTCGGGCGTTGGCTTCTGGAGCGATTTCGCTATTGTCGCCCTGTCGATCTCCTACGCTCTGCTGGCGCACCTGATCGAAATCGCGGTGTGGGCGGTAGTTTTCCTGCTCTGTGGGGAATTTCACGACTTCGGTATCGCCTACTATCACTCCGCCGTAAACTACACCACCCTCGGCTACGGCGACATCATCATGTCGCCCTCATGGGAATTACTCGGCCCGCTCGAAGCAGCCAGTGGAATCCTCATGTTCGGCGTTTCTACAGCGATGATCTTCGCCGTCATCGTGCGCTTGACCCAGGAACGATTCGCCGATCTCCGCGAATAACCTCCTGGATTGAGGGTCCCGCGACTCTCCTCTACTTCGAATCCGGCATCTCCCCCATCGCTTCCACAAACTCATCGTGGGCCTGCACGTAATCCAATTGCGATTGCAACAGCAACGCCTTTGCTTCAATTTCATGCGCCGCCGCAACATCTGCCTGCGAACGCAACGCCGCGCCTTCCCGCAACTGCTGCACCGTCACACGATGCGACTCTGTGCGCAACGCCAGCAGCTCCTCCGAAACCTTCACCATCTGTTGCGTCCGTTCGAGCTTGTTATGCGCCGTCTGCACCCTCAACTCCACCTCTTCCGTCACGCGCGCCAGATTCTCTTTCGCCTGAGACAATTGCGCCTGGTGTTCCGCAATCGCCGCATTCCTTCGTCCGCCGTCAAACAGGTCATAGCCAAAATGCACACCGAACGTCCCGAAATTGCGGGCCAGAAAGGGAACATTGTCCTGGTAGCTGTAGCGCGCAAACGCCTCCACGTCCGGGATGTACTCCCGCTTGGCCAGCCGGATCGCGGAAGACGCCTTCTCTACTTCTGCGCGGGCCTTCGCGATCTCCGGATGCGTCTCGAGTGCCGCCTTCACGCATTCCTCAGTTGCGCACACGTCTTTAACTTCGTGCATGCCTGGTTCAAGTGTCAGCGGGGTGTTCAGAGGTAATCCCATCGCATCGTTCAACTGCATGGTCAGGTCGGACTGCTGAAGTTCCGTAGTCAGCAAATCCTGGCTCGCCTCCAGGGTTTGCGCCCGGCTCTCAATCGCCTGCTCCTGAAGCGAACTTCCCATCTGTACCTGGACGACTCTCTCGCTGTTCAAATCTTCCGCCGTCTTCAGCTTTGCCTGCGCCGCTTCGTGCTGAGCCTGCACGATCAGAATTCGGTAATAGATCTGGTGCACATGCAGCGCGATTTCATTTTCCGTCTGTTGTGCCTGGTTTTTCGTGGCGTGCAATTCGGCTGCTGCCACGTCGTTCGCCGCGCGGACCTTAAACAGTTCTGTGAGCGGTTGTGTCAGTTGCGTGCCGCTGGTGATTAGCGTCCGTCCCCCCTGGTTCAATATCGCGCTTTCCTGTGGAATCGGTGTTCCGGCAGCCACTCCCAGACTCCCTTGCGGGATGGCGATGAATTGGGTATCCGTCAACTGGGCTAGATTGCTGTCATTCCGCAAGAGAGGGAAGTAGCCGCTGCGCGCTATCTGCTTGGCTTGTTCTTTTTCCTCCACTCTGTATTGCGCAATACGCACCACGTGATTGTGCTTCAGGGCCATCTGCACCGCCTCGTCCAGCGTGATTCGCCGGGGCGCGGCTGGCTTGGCCTCCTGTCCGGCCACGGTCCCGGCCTGAAATAGCAAGAGCAAAAAGAGAAAGTAATGTCGGTTCATGGTTTTTGTCCTGTGGCTGGAGGAAGCTCTTCCGGAAAACTCAGTTCGTGATAATTCATGGGAGACTTTCGCATCATCGCGATCAACACCAGGGCGATCACACAAGCCCACGCCACTAGCCGGAACCCATCAATAAAGGTCAAGGCATAAGCCTGCAAGCGAACGCGTCCTGCGATGAGTCCGGCCGCTCGCGCTGTCGCCGCCGGCAGTCCCGACGATTTTGCGTACAGTCCCGCGGCCATCTGCCGAAGCGCGGCATCATCCAGCCAGTTTCCCTGCTGTACGTGGAGTCCCAGCAGATTTGAGTGCAACTGTTCTCGCACGGCAATGTAACGCACCATAACCGCCACGCCGATTTGGCCACCCAATAACCGCACGATGTGAAAGAACGCGGAAAAGGTCAGTGCATCTTGCGGCTTGGAAAGTCCCCCGGTAAAAACCGCTTGCAGCACAATCGTGGAAACCAGGCCGACGAACGCAAACGATTGCCCCACACCCATCAGCAATTCCGACCGGTAGTAGTCCGCCGCGGACCACGCCAGCGTATATTGGGCGTTCAGCAGCGACGCCGCGGCCATGCATGCAAACCCCGCGGCCAACAGCAATCGCGAATCGAGCCCGTAGAGCAGCAGCAGCGCCGCGATAATGGCTACGACCAATTGCGGTGCGGCCGTCCAGAAGAGTGCTGAAGCGTACTGGCTAGCCTCGAATCCGTGAATGGAAAGCGATTGGGGTATCAGGATGATCGTTGCCAGCAGGCAAAACCGGAATAGCATCAGCCCGATTCCCAGCAGCACCGTGTTCCACTGTCGCAGATAGGGAAGATCCACCAGAGGATTTGGCATCCGCAACCGTCGCACCAGCGCCGCAATCAGGAAACCCGCGCCTGCGAAGAACATCCCGTTGAACAGTCCCGAACGCCACCAGTCCAGACGCTGGCCCTGGTCCAACGCGGCAAACAGCAGCGCGAATCCAGCGCTCGCATAAAGAAAGCCCGTGAAGCTGGGGGCGGGCCCGCTCCTCTTCGGCGGAGCCGTCTTCGGAATTCCGAAATAGATGCAGAACATCATGAACGGCGTGAGCAGCGCCGAATTCCAGAACATCCACTCAAAAGAAAAATGATCGCGATACCATCCGTACATCGTCGGTGCGAAATTTACGGCTTGGTCCACGAACGTCGCATAGAGCGCCAGCGTGAAGACCAGATACCGAGGCGGAATATTACGCAGGGCGAACGTAAGCGTGAGCGGGTAAAACGTCCCGGAGGTCAGCCCAGCCAGCACCAGTCCTGTAATCAGCAAGCTGTAACTGTGGACGAAAGGAACCCCCAAACAAATCAGCGTGAACAGGGCTGCGGCCCCCAGCAGCACCCTCCTCGGCCCAAGCAGAGCCCCGAAGTACACCGTGAAGGGCCCGATGAACATCAGTGCGATGTTGAACGCGCTGCCGATCCACGCGCCTTCGTCGAAGCTGATCCCGATGCTTCCTTTCAGATCGGCCAGGCCCAGAGTCAACATACGGCCCATCAGCGTCACAATCGCCGCGCCCATCACAACTCCCAATATGCCCAGCAGGGGACTCTTCGAAAGCTCCGCCGGCACCCCGCCCGCAAGTGCTTTGGCGATTTGTTGTTTCGTTGGCGAACTTAGGACCGCCGCGTGCGCCGCCATCTAATTGCTCCTAGTGAGCGGTCCGAACGGTCGCAATCACAGAAAGTCCCGGCCGCAATTGGGCCGTGGCTTGAGAATCGTCCAATGCGATTTTCACCGGGACGCGTTGCACGACCTTGGTGTAATTTCCCGTGGCGTTATCGGGGGGAAGCAGCGCAAACTGCGAGCCACTGGCCGGGGCAATCTCCACCACTTTCCCGCGCAGGTGTCGCCCGGGATAAGCGTCGACCGCGATCTCCGCCGCATCGCCCACCTTCATGTTTGTCAACTGCGTCTCGCGGTAATTCGCCTGAATCCACTTCGTGTCCGGCACGAAAGTTACAACCTGTGTTCCCGGTGATACCAGCTGACCCTGCCGCACCTGTCTCTCCCCAACCGTTCCATCCGCCGGCGCGTGAATTTTCGTGTACGAAAGATTGACCTGCGTGGCCGTCAGCGCCGCCTCTTTCGCGTGCAGGTCGGCGAAAAGTTGCTGCTCCTGCGATTCCAGAACTTCCTTTGTCCTCCGCTCGGTCTCGACCGCTATTTCCGCGCTGCGCAAAGCTGTCTTTGCCTGTTCCAGATCTGCCTTCCGGCTGGCCTCTTGTGCCGCTAGCCGCTCCTGGTCTGCGACAGCCGCCTCCACGTGCTGCTTCGTAGTAGCTTGCGACGCCAGCAACGCCTCCTGCCGCGTCCTCTCCGAGCTCGTCCGAGTCACGTCCGCCTGCACCGCATCCAGTCCCGCCGTCGCCGCGGCAATCTGTGCTTTCGACAGGTCCACCCCGGCGAGTGCCCGCTCGATGCGCGAGTCCTGCAACTCGCGCTGCTTCTTATTGTTCTCGATGGCGGCCTTCGCCGCCGCCACGGCCGCCGTCGCTAGGGCTACCTGCGCCTGGTAGTCGTCATCCTGAAGTTCCACCAGCACATCCCCAGCATGAACGCGTTGATAATCGGACACCTTTACATCCCGGACCAGCCCTGCGACTTTCGTGCTCAGCGGCGTCAGATCCCCGCGCACGATCGCATCGTCCGTCACCTGTTCGGCTTTCCCTCCCTCCCAGGCGTTCCAGTTTCGGGTCACTGTAATGACAATCGCCGCCGCGAGCGCCAGAACCAGAAACGGCGTCAGACTCTTGAGCCACGGCCAGCGTGGTTTGGCCTGGGCGGGTGGATGCTCCGCTTGGGCCGCAGCGGGGGAAGATGCGCCTGCAATCGGACCTGGTGTTGCAGCACTTGCCATGTTCCGCCTCCTGTGAAGGGCACTAAATGCAAGATTCCAAACGAGGAAACCATTCCGGCACGCCGACCCGGGACTACCCGGCCTGTCTTAGATGCGCAAGAAAAAAAAATGACGATAGACTTTCTTTCATTTGAGCTCCCGCCCTCGGTTTTTGAGGAGTGGCTTTTTGAGTTTGCTTGGATTGTTTGTGGGGCCCACCTTCAGAAACGGCCTGCTCTTGGCCTATGTAGGGGCGAACTTCAGATCGGCCACTCCGGCGCGCTGTTTGCCGGAGGAATCTGCTTCTTCTTTAAAGTCTACGCCTCTGCTCTTCGATGGTTGGAGCGCTTCCACATCTCACTCCGTTCCGCCACTCGCAAAGCAAACGGCAGTCCGAAAGGGAAGTCACCGCCCTGAGTCGCCGCTCTTTCCACACATGCGACGAATCGTTGAATGACGGGCTCTTTGTTGGCAAGGAGATTAATCTCAGTCATTGCGCGCCCGTTTCCATCTTCCAGCCACACACGTCGCTCATCCGCCTGCTCGTATCCACAGTCGATCTCTGCAATCGCCGAATCTGAAACGCAGTATTCATGGATCGAGAACAGGTGCGAACCCAAATTATCCAGCGGCGGAAGCCCGATGTGATTCGGACGATTTACTTTTATGCGCCCTCCGAACCGCAGGCCGTTTCCTCCATTCCATTTCTGCCGCCAGCTTTCCACTTCCTGCATCAGGCAGTATTCGTAGTGAATAGCCAGGACCAATTTTCGATTCTTGGCCAGGAATTGTAATTGGTGCGTTTCCTCGGCGGTGCACATCCACGGCTTTTCAATGATCACGTGCAGCCCCGCTTCAATGGCGGCTTGTATCATCGGCGGGATGTGCTCACCCGGTGGCACGCACAGCCAGGCAATTTGTGCGCGGCCTCTCTTATAGGCGGACAAAAGACGATCGCGATAACTATCTGGATTCTCAGATATCGCGCGGCGGCTTTCTTCAATCAGTGCGACGCTGCGGTTCTCGCTGGCGAGAATACTCCGCATTCGCGAAGCCCAGCGGCCTCGGCCCACAATGACGTATCGGAAGGATTCAGCCACTGCTCACGATTCGGGCTGGGGAAAGACGTCTCGTGCCCGTTCGGAAGTGGCCAGCGTGAGCATGCCATCCTGCAGAGTGTAATCCACTCCACGCCAGCGGATCGTCTTTCTTGTGAAGCTGACTACCCAAATCAGAAAAGCGGTTGCGTCCCACACCGGGATCATCCACATTTTGGACCACAAACCAGACTGTCTCAGTCCATGCACGCCAACCAGCCAGGTCATCAACACGCGGAAGAAAGAATATCCGCCGAGGTAAATCAAAGCTGTCGCGAACGACGGAGCTACGGCATGAACAAGCAGCGCCCAAGGCAGGCCGAACGTAAAAATAAGCCCCAGATGCCCCCAGGGACGCATGTGGCGCATCACCGTCATCCACCGCACTCGCTTGATCAGCAGATCCTTCATCGAGCGAAAGTCCGGGGTCGTACGCACCACGTAGGGGAGCAATTCCACCTCGAAACCTTGTTCCGCAACCATCCGGCAGGTAAGGAGGTCATCGGCGGGCCGATTCTCGATCTCTTTGAAGCCGCCAAAACCCTGGACGCGTTCGCGTGTCGTCACTATCGTCTGGCCAAAGCCAAACTTCACACCGTCGAGGAGCCAGGCGACCAGGATTCCCGGGAAGAAATCGCACATCATCCCCAGTTCCTGCAGATTCTCCGTGAAGCCGGTGTCCTTCATCGCGCTGTAAAAACAGGTGACCGCCCCTGTTTTGGGATTCTGCAGCGGCGCAACCACTGAACGCAGGTAATCGGGCGCCACCCGAACGTCTCCGTCGGTGAGCACCCACACGTCGTATCGCGCTTCCTTCGAACAGCGGTCCAGGCGCGCAACCTTGTCGTTGATCGCGACATGGTCCGGACCATAGAGCAACCGGATTTGCCTGTTTGGGAACTCCTGCATCAGGCGTTTCAGAATAGGTATGACGGCATCGTCCTCGTCCACGCAGAACAGGATCTCGTACTCCGGATAGTCCTGACGGCAGAGACTCGCAAAATTTTCGTACGCGCCTTCATCCAGGCCGCGAATGGCCTTGAAGCAGCTCACGGGCGGGGTAAACGCGCGGTCTCTCGGGGAGACGAGTCGCGACTGCTTGAAGTACTTCCAGGTGCTGTAAATGGCGAGCAAATAGTAGACGAAGGGAATCGCCGCAACGCCTAGCAAAAAGTCGTACTCAATCCTCAATGTTCCCCAACCTCAAGTCTATGGCGAGTTCGCATTCGCCAGCAGGTTGCTCCGTCTTCGAATTGCCAGAGTTTATGTCACCCACAGGGGTACCGTTTCCCGTTCCCCCGCAACAAGCGTTGCAGCAGGCGAACGAAGCTTTCCAAAGCCTGGTTTGGAGCTGTTCCTTTCCTAGAGTAACATTAAATAAGAAACTAAAAAGAGAGGATTACTCGGACGCCCGGCCAAAACGGCACTTCCTTGGGCATACAAACGACTGCATGACATCCAGACCTGGACTCCATCTGAAGACTTATCTAGCGATTTTCGTCATCGTGATTTTTGCTCCCCTCGGAAGCGTTCTGCTCGGGAAGGGAATGAAGGGCGTTGGTTCGGCTGCCACGTGGACTCTCAACGATCTCCTGCCTGTGTTTCTTCGTATTCTCTCCAACGGTTACATTTGGCTGGGCATCGCTTCCTTGCTCACCTTTTTCGTTGCCTACATGATGATCTTGAGCTGGGCCGATTACAGCTACGTCCAGCCATCGACTTCGCTCTCCTACGCAACCGTCGCGATTCTCAGCCACTTCTTTCTGGGTGAGCTGATCACACCGCTGCGTTGGCTGGGTGTGGCTATCATCTGCACCGGCGTCTTCATCGTCGGCCGTACCTCACCCCGCGCGCATGGAGCGCTTTGACCATGCGCACTTTCATTTTCTTCTTTCTCATTATTGTCTCCGGAACGGGCGGTGAATTGTGCGTAAGCCGAGCCATGAGGGGCATGGGTGAGCTTCATGATTTCAGTCCCAAATCCATCGTAGCCTTCGTTATGCGTGCGCTTCGCCAGCCATGGATGTGGGTCGGTGTTGCCATGATGGCGGTGGGCTTTTTCTCACTGCTTGCCGTCTTGTCTTTTCGCGATGTGAGTTTCGTCGTGCCTGTCAGCGCCCTAAGTTATGCTGCGGGCGCCTTTGGAGCAAAAGCGTTCCTCGGTGAGCGCATCAGCCACAATCGCTGGCTGGGCATCGCGATCGTCTGCGTAGGTGTGACAATCGTCTGGTGGAGCGGCCGCTAACCGCCCTTTCAGTAGCATAGGCTTCAGCCTGTGTTCTTACGTTCTTCTTGTCTTTGTAGGGACAACCTTCTCAGGCTGTCCACTTTTCTCTCTACCGCCCGTGCCCGTCATGCGCTGGATGCGACTCATGCTCCGGCGGACGGTTCTCGTGGTTCTGCTGTGGTGGATGCGAAGAGCTGGGGTGGTTGTTGTTTGAATGCTGCGCGTTCGTCTGCTCGGGATTTGGACGGTTCTGATTCCCGTTGTTTGCGTTACCGTGAGCACTCTCGGCGTGCATCGCCTGCTGCGGCCTGTTTCCGTTTGAGTTGCCACCGTTGTTCGTCCGGGCGGTCGGCGGACGATCCGCTTGCATATTTCGGTTGGCATTAAAATTTGCGGCGTGCGCTCCCACGACGCCCGGACCTTTGAACACGCCCGGCTTGGAAGTCGCCGCCACCGCGGGCTGTCCGTGGTTGTTCGAAGCAAGCATGGAACGGTCATTGCGGGCCGTCTGCTCGTGCTGTGTTTGTGCCGTGGTTGCTTCAACGTGATGTTCGCGCATCGCGGCCTGTTCCGTGACTGTTGGTTGCGCCGTCGTTCCGCCCGTCCCGCCGTTGTAACTCACGTTGTTCACTACCGTCGTTTTGTTGATGACCGTATTGTTCACGTAGGTGTTGTGAATGACCGTGGTGTTCACGTTGGTCACGGCACTGTTGTAATGGAAAACTCCCCCGCGCCATTCGCCGCCGACAAACCCGACGCCGCCATAGCCAAAGCCATAGTTAATGCCGCCGTAGAAACCAACGTGCGGGCCCCAATATCCGGCGTGCCATATGTAGGCTCCACCGACCCAGCCCCAATATCCAGGAGTCCAGAGGAAGCCCGGTTGTGGGGCGATCACCCAAGTGCCAGGAACCCAGTAGTAACCCAGTGGCCCATAGGCCCAATAACCCGGCGTCCAGATGTAACCCGCCCCTGGGCATACAGGCTGCGGGTACACCGGCAATGCAGGTGGACCAATATGAATCGAGACACCAACCGCAATCTGTGCAGGCGCCGCCGAAGGCAGAGCCAAGCTCGTAAGAACCACAAAGAGGAGTAAAGCTGCTACTTTAGTCAGGCGGATCATGGTGAAATTCCCCTTAGAACCTCTCACTTTCCACGTAAGCATCTGTGCGTCACTGCCTAGCATGTGCGGCTTGGCTGGGTGCTGGCTAAGGAATGAAACACCAACGTGAGAAAGAAGTTGCGCGAGCCTCGCCGCCACACCGAACCAGAGTATCCGGCATTCTTCCGCTCTGCAGCCGGGCGCAGGGGCAGGTGCGGCGAAGAATTAACTCCCTGCACTCGCGGACAGGTTGTTGGTATACAGAAGGCTCTAAATCCCTCCACGCACGTCGCAATTTCGAACTTCACGAACACACTTCAGGTCCGGCTTCTTCGAGGTTAAGGTTTGTTAAATAGCGCCGCCGGAGGCCATCTAACCCGCGCCTTTTTACAACCTTATAAGACCCCGCCCGCACCGGCCAGGGATAATATTTAATGTTGTGGTAATCGGCTTTTGGATATATTACAGTCTCGCACCGTAGGCCCGAGTCGATTGGCAGTTCGGTTGAGATTGCGATGGTTTTGGAGAACCCCCCTCTCAGAGGAGCTCGACCATGTCCCCAGACCTGCAATTCCCGAGTCTCGGCGCTTTTCTTGCGCCCTTTTCTGCGAGCTTTCTGACGTTTGTCATCATTAGCGCGCTCGTTCTCCTTATTCTGTTTCAGCATCGTTGGCAGAACACGGTTCGCGTGCGTCAGGTGAGGCGGCATCTTCTGGGCAAGCGCATCTCCGAATTTGGCGAGCGTCTCGCCGCAAATCCCCTCGAACAAATCGATGCCACCATCATTGAGGGACTCAATTCCATCATCAAACTGGTCGATGCGGACCGCATCTGTTGGTATGAAGTCGAGGAAGCCACCGGCGATCTCATGCATATGTACACCGCCTGCGCAAGACAGGCTCCGCTTTCTCCGAAAGTGGTCGCGCCGTGCAAAATGCCTTTCCTGGCGCAACTTTCCCGGCACGATGTAGCTGCTGTGGGCCGCTTGCAGGACTTCCCGCCTGAGGGTCGCCAGGACCAGCAGTTTCTTGCTGAACTTGGCGTGAAGTCCTTGCTTCTGATCCCGGCAAGCTACAGCGCGCGACGTAGGGGAGTCCTGGGTGTCTCTTCGTACACCAAGGAAGTGAGCTGGCCCGAGGACACCAGCGATCAACTGGCCATCGCCGCGAACATTATGGGAGCCGCGTTGGAGCGCAAGTATGCGCAGCTGGCCAGCCAGGAAAGCGAGGAACGCTTCCGCTCTCTTTTCGAACATGCCTCTATTGGTATCGCTCTGGAAACCATGGACGGCCGCATACTCGAGGTCAATCCCGCTTTTTGTGCCATGATCGGCTATACCGCCGAAGAACTCTTGACCTCGAGTTGTGCTCGCCTCAGCCATCCCGATGACGAGGCCGTCGAAATGGCTTTTTTTGAGGAGCTTCGCCAGGGCCTGCGCTCCAGCTACAGAATGGAGAAGCGTTTTTTCCGTAAGGACGGCTCGCAGATGTGGGCCCAGGTCAGTGTCTCGCTTCTCAGCCGGAACCAGGATGCGACACCGCTCGTCATCGGTATGATCAGCGACATTACGGCGCAAAAAACCGCCGAGTCCGCCCTTGTGCAAAGGGATCAGGAACTTCAACGCTTGGCCGGGCAGTTGATCGAGGCACAAGAGGAGGAGCGTCGCCGCATCAGCCGCGAACTCCATGACGACATCGGCCAGCGCCTCGCGCTGCTAGCCTCAGAACTCGATCACGAGACAGCCGTCCCGTCAAAATCTCCTCTGGGACGGGGAGGAGACTTGCTTCGCAAGGTGCGCTCAGAGTTGGATGGGATCGCCTCCGATATACATGAACTTTCTCACGAGCTTCACTCCGCAAGCCTGCAGTATTGTGGCCTTAGGGTCGCGCTCAAGGATCTTTGCTGGAAATTCTCCAACAACCATCACCTGGAAATCGAATTCGAAGCCGACAAGATCGATTCCAGTCTCTCGCCTGACGCAGGCCTCTGCCTCTTCCGTGTGGCCCAGGAGGCCCTCGCAAACGCGCTGAAGCACGGTCGCACAAAAAAGGTCCGCGTGCAGTTGGCTCAAGATTCTGAGAAGGTGCGCCTGACGGTCAGGGATTTCGGCGTCGGCTTTGACCCCCAGGCTCACTCCTGTGGGATTGGCCTTATGAGCATGCGAGAGCGCCTTCGATTCAGCGGTGGGGTGCTCACGGTGAACTCCGCCCCGAACGAGGGGACAGAGATTACTGCAGAAGTCGCCCCCGTCAAGAAGCTCGCCACCGCGAATGGCTGAGGCTCCACTCGCTCGGAATCCGGCGGCTCGCGTTTATGCGTAAGGAGGACGTTATGGAGACTCGTAATCGTAAAATCCTCAATTTGTTGGTTGCCGTTGCGGCGCTGGGCCTGAGCCTGAATGGTCCGGCGGACGCCCAGGAAACAGGGTCCACCAAACCTTCTGGTGCCAAGGCTCAGGTCACAGTCAAGGGTTATGTCATAGACTCGGCATGTACTTTCAGGAATGACCTAAAGAAACCGATAAGCCCAGAATGCGCGGTAAAGTGCGCCAAGGCTGGCTCGCCTTTGGTCATCCAAACCGAGGATGGAACCATTTATTGGCCCATTTCCGCAGACATGCCGGCCACCAGCCAGAACGACCGTCTCATGCCCTATGCTGGAAAGATGGTGACGGTTCGCGGCCAGCTCTATACAAAAGGTGGCTCAAAAGCCATCGTCATCGAAAAAATCGACTCCCCCGCTGTTCCCGAATAGCATTCCGGCTGAAGGAACCGATGCAAGCCTGTGCGGTGTGATGCGAGTCATTGCAACGCATGAGGACACGTGCAGTAATCGCCTTGCCTGCCCTAGCGCAGTTGGGGCTTGTTGCGCCTGGGACCTCAGGTTCAAAGTGGAATCCCAGGCAGGAGTGTGCGTCATGGGTCCGATTTCAGTTCTGTTTCCCAACCCCGCGGTGAAAATCCTCGAAGAGCGTCTTTGGGAAGATGCCCGAAGGCGCTATTTGGCCGAACATCCTTCTGATCCAAGGGACGACGCCGACGCCATCATGCGAAGAGTCAGAAAGGTCTATCGAGATACGGTCAGTGCAACACTGAAAGAAGCGGACCACAAAGTCAGGGCGAGGTGGGGAGAGTTCAAGCACACAATGGCTGCAGAGGTGCGGAAGGCTCTTGCCACGATGTTCCGCATGTCAGAACTCGATTGGTATTCCGTGGAAGCGGGGCAGAAGGACTCTCCGGAAGCCATCGCTGTTCCTTACGAACTGTTGAAGCACATGACGGCATCCCTGCTCGCGCGCGTTCTCAGGAAGGGAATTGACTTTGAGAATCTGGACAATGAGACCCTGGAAGCGTTGGCTACTTACGCCGTGGGGGAAAAGTTCCACGAAGTCTTGGATGATGTGCGTCACAAGCATGAACCCGTTGTGATCGGCGACCATCACGCCCCTTTCGTCGTCGCCGAGGTGATCAAAGGGGATGCCTACTTCTTGGACGAAGAAAACCATCACTCTTTGCTGGATATGGTGATACTCAGCAACGCGGCGCCAGGCGCTTCCAATGGCCACAAGAACAATCCAAAGCTCGCGGCCAAGAGATGGTTTCACGAGGACCGAAAACACCGGAAGGACGACAGGCGCTTTACCGGTGATGGCTGGGAAGTCGATCTCGACCAGCTAAGGTCATGGGCGATTAAGGCCTAAAGTCGCACGGCGATATCTTCTTGGGCCGAGTCTACAAGGAAACCGATTCCAAGTGCCCTCAGGTACGCGGCCGCAGCTGAATTTGTTTACACCCCTCCGCTGTATTTCCGACGTCTCCTTTCCACAGCCCATTTTGTGATGAAATCACAATCGTTTGTGACCACGTCCATTTACTCTTTGGCGCCCAAGAGAATAGCGTCGCAAACATAGTTGGGCGAACCGAGGAGTGTGAGATGAGCCGCCGGTTCGAGTATCTGTTTCTCTCTGAGCCCAGGGAACCGCCCCCTTGCGTTTTGCAATCGGTTCGACAGCGAACCCTTTCCCACCCCATGACGCACTGTGGAAACCCGGGCTGTGAACAGGAAAAACCAGAGATCGGATAGAGAAGTACAAACTGTCAGCTCGCGGCTGGGTCTTGCATCAACCTGTAGACTCTCTAAACGCGCTCGACGTGTAGAGAATCGGGGAGCCCGGAAAGTCGTGTTTGCGTGGGCGTGGGCTTTGTATCTCCGGACCAGGCCACTTATGGGTTGATTCCGGGATGGTTGTTTTTTCTCTCCATCCACGTCCTGGGCCTCACCTGCTTCGCGTACATCGTGAGTAAGCGCCTCACCCCGCTCCTTCATGCGGCGCCTGATTTTCGTTTTGACCGTCCCTGGCTCCGTTCGAAGAAGGTTTTGCAGTTCTGGTTCGGCCAGTGGAAACATCCGCGATACCCAGGCGCCGGAGTTCTTCATATTCTGATTTTTGCCGGCTTCATCACCCTGGCCATCCCGGCTTTCGCTGTCCTTATTTTCGGCGCTGGCCAGGACTTCGATGTTTCTCCTTCCCAGGGAAGTGTCCGGCAACTTTACGAAATCATCACGGATTACGCCGCGACCATCGTATTCCTTTGCATGATTGTGGCCGCCGTTCGTCGGATTGTGTTCAAGCCTGCGCGTTATGCTGTTCCACCGCAATACGGTAAAGGTCACCCAGCGGATGCCATTTTCCTCCTTGGATTAATCGCCGTCTTAATGGTGGCAGACAGCCTCCACGAAGCCAGTAAAGCGGCCAACCTGTTGCAACAAGGCGCCGTATTCGAATTTCCCGCAGTGTTTTCGCTGCCCTGGTTCATGGCAAGGGCTCTTGCATCAGCGCCTTATTCGACGCTTTGGAGTCTCCACCGCGGCGCATACCTCTTGCACCAACTCACGTTTTACTTCTTGCTCTGCTACCGGCCTTTTGGAATTCAGTTCCATGTCGAGACTTCTCTTTTCAACGTCTTCTTCGTAAAGCTGGATCGCGGCACGGTAAAGCCCGTGAAATGGGGGCTGTCCGAAGCGCAACTGGACCAGTTGAAATCTTTCGGCGTGAAGAAGTTCGAGGACTTCACCTGGAAGCACATGCTCGATTTTTACTCCTGCGCCGATTGCGGGCGTTGCTCGGACAATTGCCCCGCCAACGCTGTCGGCAGGCCGTTGTCTCCTCGATTCGTTACGGTCAAAGCCAGGGAGTACTGCTTCGAGCATTACCCGGTGTTCGCGCCTTCTGACGGGAACCAACCTCTCGTCGGCGGCCTCTATTCCGAGGATCAGATCTGGTCCTGCACGACGTGCGGCGCCTGCGAGGAAGAATGTCCGTTGCTCATCGAATACATCGACAAGATTGTCGACCTGCGCCGGGGCCTGATCGATAACGGCAACGTTCCGCAATCTCTTCAGAAACCATTGAAAGCCCTGGAGACGCGTGGCAATCCCTACGGCAAGCTGGAAAAGAAAAGAGCCGAATGGACCAAGGCCCAGGAGTTCCGCGACCACTGCGAGGTCAAGATACTCGACGGCCACGAAACTGCCGACACTTTGTATTTTGTCGACAGCATCACCTCCTACGATGACCGCATGCAATCAATCGGGCGAGCGACGGCAAAGATCCTCAGCCGCTGCGGACGCAATTTCGGAATCCTGGGGCCAAGGGAAAAGGACAGTGGCCACGAGGCGCGTCGCTTCGGGGAGGAAACGCTATTCCGAATGTTGCGCGATGAAAATGCCGCCGCAATTAACTCAGCCGGTGCGTCGAAAATTGTCACTGCGGACCCGCACGCGTTCAATGCACTCAAACATGACTACAAGAACCTGCCCCCAGTCGAGCACATCAGCCAGGTTATAGCCCGCGAAATAAAGAGCGGCCGTTTCGAGCTGAATAAAGTCGAAAACGAGAACGATGTCTACACCTACCACGACCCTTGCTACCTGGGGCGCCACAATCAGGTCTACGAAGATCCACGCGATGTTCTGGACGCCATACCCGGTTTGAAGAGGGTAGAGATGAAGCGCTCGCGGGATCGCTCCTTCTGCTGTGGTGGTGGCGGACTGATGCTGTTCTACGAACCCAAAGAAGAACAAAGGATGGGCGTTCTGCGGGTCAAGATGGCGGAAGAAGCAGGCGCCAATGTGATCGTGACTGCCTGCCCCTATTGCATGGTGAACATGGAGGATGCAATTAAGGTCGCAGGGCTGGAAGGGAAGATGCGCGCCATTGATCTCGCGGAACTGGTCGAAAAACACATGAAGGAGCAAGGACCGGAAACCGGGCAACCCGACGAACTGGTCGCAGCAGCGGATCGCTGATTTTGGACAACAAAGGTTTGCGGAGTTACCCAGGACAAGGATGGGAGGTTCAACGTGGAAATTCTAGTTTGCGCAAGAAGGGTGCCCGACACCTCGGAAAACGAAATTGAGCTGAATAGCGCAGGAAACGACATCGAGCGCGATGACCTGGTCTACTCGGTGAATGAGGCTGACAACTACGCCGTCGAAGAAGCGCTCCAGATCGTCGCCAAGCAGGGCGGAAACGTTACGGTCGTGACCGTCGGCAATGAAGACGATGAGGAGATTCTGCGGCGCGAAATGGCCATGGGAGCAAACCAAGCCGCCCTCATCTCCGACGAAGCCTTTTGCGGTTCCGACGGTAAGGGCATCGCAACCATCCTGAAAGCCTACGTTGAGAAGAATCACTACGACCTGATTCTCACCGGTGTGCAGGCGGAAGATGGCGGGGCGCAGGTCGGCGGAATGCTCGCGGCCATGCTCGACTATCCCTTCGCTTCGCTCGTGAACTCCATCCAGGTTGTCGATGCGAAAAAATTGAAGATCAGCCGAGAAATCGAGGGTGGCAACAAAGAGGTGAACGAAATCGACTTGCCCTGCGTGCTCTCGATTCAAACCGGCATCAATGAACCGCGCTATGTCGGTATGAAAGGCATCCGCCAGGTAGTTTCCATCGATATCCCCACGTTTGGCCTTTCGGAGCTGGGCGTGGATGCCGCCTCCGTCGGGGAAGTCGGAGCAAAAGTGAAGCGCACGGACTATTTCGTGCCCGCCGCCGGCAAAGGCGCGGAAATCCTGCAAGGCAAGCGGGAAGTGATTGTAGACAAACTCATGGAATTGTTAAGGGCGAAAGGGGGATTGAAATAATGTCTCGAATCTTTGCGTATATCCCACAGAAAAACGGCGTGCCGGACGACGCTGCCCCCGAACTAGTGGCCGCCGCAAAAAAGATCGATTCCGCTGCGTCTCCAACCGCCATCCTCATCGGTTTCGGCCCGCAGCTTGACGCAGCCTGCAGCAGCCTCCGCGATTCCTACGCCGAAATCTGGCGAGTCGCAAACCAAGCCCTTGCCTATCCCAATGCGGAACTGGTGCGCAAAGCCTTGGTCGACGTTTTGCCGGCTGGTTGCATTTTGTTGGTGCCGCACAATCACTTCGGAATCGATCTCTCGCCCGGGCTCTCTATAAAAATGAACTCCGCCTACGCCTCCGACGTCGTGAACATCGAGGGGACGGATGGAACGTTCCTCAAGCTCGTGCGTCAGGAGTTTGGCGGTCAGATTAGCGCGCATGTGCGTTGCGATATTTCCTCCGGAGCTGTTCTGAATATTCGCCCTGGCGCGTTCAAGCCACAGGAAATCCCCGCGTTGAATGGACAGATGGTGGACAAATCCGCCGCTGTTGGTGGTCTGCCTTCAATGCGGCGTTTTGTCGAAACCATCGTTGCGGACGCGGGTGACGTCGACATCAGCAAAGAGCCTGTTCTCATTTCCATCGGCCGTGGCATTCAGGAAAAGGACAACGTGGCCTTCGCTCAGGAGTTGGCGGACGCCATGGGAGCGGTGGTCAGTTGCTCCAGGCCGGTTGTGGACGCCAAGTGGTTGGAGAAGTCCCGTCAAGTCGGCTCATCTGGCAAGACCGTCAAGCCCAAGGTCTACATGGCCTGCGGGATCAGCGGCTCGTTCCAGCATCTTGCTGGCATCAAAGGCAGCCCATTCCTGGTAGCTATCAACAAGAATCCGAAGGCTCCGATTTTTCAGGTTGCCGACATCGGAATCATTGACGACATCCTGGAATTTCTGCCCGAACTGACAAACCGTATCCGCGAAAGCGTTCCTTCCCATCGGTGAAAGCGAGGCATTGGCAATGATCGCGAAAAAAACGTTGAAGCTGAGCTTGAAATCACTCCACGACTTCGCAAAGAAACGCTTGCCGGATGAAGTTCTTCGCGACCTGGATGACCGCGACGAATGCCCGTTGGAAATCGTCCGCCACATGTGCAGTCCGGACAAACTGGGCATCCAGCTCCTGTTCATTCCCGAAGAATACGGCGGCTTGGGCGGCGGCGCGTTCGATGTGTACGTCATCTGTGAGCAGATGGCGCGCATTGATTTGGGTATCGCCACTTCGGTGCTGGCCACCTTCCTCGGCAGCGATCCCATCACCGTCGGCGCCACGCCCGAACAGAAGAAGCTCTGGTTGTCGCGCATTGCGGACGAGGGATTGCTCTTCGCCTACGGCGCTACGGAACCCGAAGCGGGCAGTGATCTGGGCGCGCTTCGCACCACCGCGGACCGTGTCGAGAAAGAGGGCCGCATTGTCGGCTACAAGATCAACGGCAGCAAGCAGTGGATCAGCAACGGCGGCATTGCCGATGCCTACTCGGTCCTGGCGAACACGCCCGGCGGTCCAAGCTGGTTCGTGGTCGAAAAAGATGCACCGGGCTTCACTCACGATGAGCCGGAAGATAAGCATGGCATTCGCCTCAGCAACACTGCGGCTCTAGCGTTCAATGATGTTTACGTGGATGCCGACCGTCTCCTTGGCGGCGTGGAAGGCCAGGGCCTGATTCAGGCTCAAGCCGTTTTCGGTTATACGCGGCTTATGGTGGCCGCTTTCGGTCTCGGATCCGGTTGGGCCGCGCTCGATCGAGCCATTCCTTACTCCACCAAGCGAATCCAGGCCGGTGCTCCCCTGTCCGAAAAACAGGGCTACACCCACAAACTGATTGTGCCGCACGTGGCTCGCTTGGAAGCCAGCCGCGCCTTCATCGAAGAGACTGCGGAGCGCATTGACGCCGGTGAAGGAAGTTTGAACACCGAGGGCGCGATCGCGAAATACATGGCAACCGAGGCTGGGAACATGGCGGCCGACGCCAGCATCCAGGCCCTCGGCGGCTACGGCTACACCCACGAGTACATGGTCGAGAAAATCAAACGCGACGCGCGCATCACCACGATCTACGAAGGCACGTCCGAAATCATGGAGATGACCATCAGCCGCGACCGCTGGCAGTTCCACTTGAAGACCCGCGGGCAGCATTATCATGAGCTGGCCAAGGCGCAGGAAGAGTTACACGCCCGCCAGCCGAACGTGGGCGCCAATGTCGCCGCGCTGGCTTTGCATGCACTCGCCGAAGTAATGGAGAGAGCGCGAGTTGCGCACCTTACCCGTTACCAGCACATCCTCTTGCGCCTCGGCGAACTGATCGCCTACGCCGAAAGCGCGGGCTGCCTGGCTCACCGTGCCGCTCGCATGGCCGAAGGCAAGCTCCACGAAAAAAACAATGACCGCTTCGACGCGGCTTCTCTCGCGGCAATTAGCCGGATCTTCGCCCGAGAAGCTGCTCTCAAGGTCGGGCAGGATGGGCTCCGCTGGGTTGTGGGAGCTGGCGGCGCCAAGGAAGCGGAAGTACCCGCTCTGGAAGCCAGTCTGGGACTGTCTGCGATTCATCGCGCCCAGGTTGGACTGATTTCTGACATGGATTTTGTTGCCGATGTACTTTACGACCGCTCCGTGAAGCGCACTGGGCTCGCTGCTGCATAACAACGGGAATAAGTGGGGCCGCTCCTTCGTCCCCCCGAAGGCTCGACCCCTGCGATTTGAGAAGGAGCGCCATCATGGAAGACACAGCTCATCGTGCGATTGCAATTGTTGGTGTGGGAGCCATCCTCCCAGATGCGCGCAACGTCCCTGCTTTTTGGGAAAACGTAAAGAATGGGCGCTACAGCATCACCGAAGTCAACAAAGACCGCTGGGACCCTGCGCGTTACTACGATCCCGATCACAGCGCGCCAGACAAAACCTACTCGAAAATCGGCGGCTGGGTCCGCGACTACGCATGGGATCCTGTCAAATGGCATCTGCCAATTCCGCCGCGCGTCGTCAGCGCCATGGACGAAGCCCAAAAATGGGCAATCGCATGTACGCGTGAAGCGCTGGAGGATTATGGCTATCCTGCGCGGCCTTTGGACCTCGACCGCACCGCCGTGATTCTCGGCAACGCCATGGCCGGAGAAAAACACTATCTCACTGCATTGCGTGTCTTCTTCCCGGAATATGCGGGCGAATTGGAGGCGAGCCCCAGTTTTGAAGCGCTGCCGGACGCCGTGCGTCACGGCATCACCTGCGAGTTGCACGATCGCATGAGCAAACACCTCCCCGAAATCACTGAAGACAGCATGCCCGGCGAATTGGCCAACTGCATTGCGGGACGAATCGCGAGCATCTTCAATTTCCATGGCCCGAATTTCGTTACGGACGCCGCATGTGCTTCCGCTATGGCGGCCATTAATTCCGCCGCGGAAGGACTGATCGAGCATGATTTCGACGCCGCGATCACGGGCGGGATCGACCGCAACATGGGCGCTCCCACGTTTGTGAAGTTCTGCAAGATTGGCGCTCTTTCCGCGACCGGAACTCGTCCTTATGCGGAAGGTGCGGACGGTTTCGTGATGGGCGAAGGCGCGGCCATCTTTTTGCTCAAGCGCTTGGCCGATGCCGAACGTGACGGCGACAAAATCCATGCCGTTCTTCGTGGCATGGGCGGATCAAGCGATGGCAAGGGCAAGGGCATCACCGCGCCGAATCCGATTGGCCAGAAGTTCAGCATCGAGCGCGCCTGGAAAAATGCCGGCCTGTCTCCCGCAACGGCCACTTATATCGAAGGCCATGGCACGTCCACCAGAGTGGGCGATGTTGTCGAAGTGGAAAGCATGGCGGGTGTCCTCAACGAGTTCCATCTTCCTCCGGCGTCCGTAGCGCTTGGATCGGTTAAGTCGAATTTCGGACACTTGAAGGGAGCTGCAGGCGCCGCCGGATTGCTCAAGACGGTTCTGGCTCTGCGGGACAAGGTGCTTCCGCCCAGTGTTCACTGTGAACATCCGAACCCGGACATCGATTTCGCTCACTCGCCTCTCTACGTCAACACCACGCTCAAACCGTGGACCGTTCCTCCAGACATTCCAAGGCGTGCCGGCGTCAGCGCTTTCGGCTTTGGTGGCACCAACTTCCACGCGGTTCTGGAGGAATACATTCCGCACAAAATTACCGGTAATGGAAAGCGCTTGTTCGCGGCTAATGCGGTGCCAACGTCTGCGGAAAACCACGAGGTCGTGTTTGCCGGAACCGCCCCAGCGCAAAACTCGCACAAGGTGCCGTTGCGCGGCGCCTTGTTGGTTGGGGCGGCTTCCCTCGTACAATTGGGCGAACGGCTGAAGTCCATACAAAAGGATGCCGAAGCAGGCCACGCTCCTGCACCCGCGCCGCCAAGAGAATCCGATCTCCGCTCCGCTGAACGTATCGCAATCGACTACACGGACGCTAAGGACTTGGCCGAGAAGTGCGCGAAAGCGCTCCAGGCGTTGACTGCAAACCAGGCCGCGGTGTGGAAGCTCGTGCGCGCGCAAGGCATCTTTCGCGGCAGCGGTCCCGCCCCCAAGGTCGCTTTCCTCTATACCGGTCAAGGCTCCCAATACGTCAACATGCTCGACAGTCTGCGTGCCACGGAACCGATTGTCACGGAAACTTTCGCCGAAGCGGATCGCATCATGAAGCCGTTGCTGGGCAAGCCGCTTTCCGAATTTGTTTTCGTCAATCAGTCCGACGAATCTGCTGTCGCCAAGGCCGAAGAAGATCTGCGCCAGACCGCCATCACGCAACCGGCCGTCCTTGCCACCGACCTCGCGCTGACTCGTCTGCTCGCCGCCTACGGGATTGAGCCGGATATGACTATGGGCCACAGCCTCGGCGAGTACGGGGCGCTGGTCGCCTCGGGTGCTCTGCCCTTTGCGGACGCGCTCGAAGCGGTAAGCGCGCGCGGCCGCGAAATGACTCGCGTCTCTATGAAGGACAACGGCCGCATGGCCGCCGTCTTCGCGCCCATTGGCGAAATCGAGCGAATCCTCGCGATCCTCGATGGCTACGTCGTCATCGCGAATATCAACAGCGATCGCCAGGCCGTTATCGGCGGCGCGAGCGATGCCGTGGAGCGGGCCTCGGAGATTTTCCTGAAGGCCGGATATAACGTTGTGCCGCTGCCGGTCAGCCACGCCTTCCATACTTCCATCGTTGCTCCTGCCAGTGAACCCTTGCGGCAGACGCTCGAGCGTTTGCATCTGCAATCGCCCCGTGTGCCGATTGTCGCGAACGTGAACGGTGAGTTCTACCCGATGGGACCGGGTGTCGTGCCACAAATGCTGGACATCCTGGCGAAGCAGGTCGCTTCTCCCGTGCAATTCGTAAAAGGGCTTAGGACGCTGCACGCTGCGGGCGCGCGTGTGTTCGTCGAAGTCGGGCCGAAGAAAGCCTTGCAGGGATTTGCCGAAGACGTTCTCGGAGAGCGCGGCGATGTGCTCGCGTTGTTCACCAACCATCCGAAGATCGGTGACCTCGCCGCCTTCAATCAGGCATTGTGCGGCCTCTACGCCGCTGGCTTGGGCCGAGGCACAACCGAAGCTACCACTCAGATCCCAGACAAAGTCGCGGCACAACTGCATGTTGCTCCTTCCCAGGTTGAATCCCCGCAAGAATTTGCTAAACCGGCGCCAGTTCTGGCCGCATCTACCGTACCCGCAGCCCCAATCAACGGCGATCGTTACGCCCAACTGGGCCACATATTTGCGGAGGCCATCGTGCGTGGCTGGGAACTCCTGCACGGAAAGAACGGGATTCCCGTCACCACGCCCGTAGTGGTTACGGGCGCGTCTCTCGGCTTGCCTGGAACAGACCACATCTTTGACGACGCCAACGTTTCGCGAATCCTGCATGGCGATCAATTCATCGATTTGATTCCTCCGCGCTTGCGCGAGGCCATGCTGGATAAGCACATCACGCGCCTCGTGAAGAGCGACAACGGCGGGCCCACCTTCGAAACGATCACCAGTGTAGCGGATGTAATTAAGCTGGCAGGCCGCGGCGGCGCTTTCAACCTGGAAGACGAGTTTGGCGTTCCTGCCGAGCGTGTTGCCGCGCTCGACCGCGTCACGCGCCTTGCCATCGCCGCTGGCCTCGACGCACTCCGCGATGCGGGTATCCCTCTGGTCATGCGGTATAAGACCACCAGCAAGGGGACGCAGTTACCGGATCGCTGGGCCTTGCCGGAAGCCTTGCGCGACGATACCGGCGTGATCTTTGCCTCGGCTTTCCCTGGTTACGATTCCTTCGCCGATGAAATGGCCCGCTATTACACGGATCATGAGCGTCGCGAAAAACTGGCTACGTTGGAAGGCCTGCGCGTCCGTGCACAAAACGCGAACGGGGATTCCGCCGTTGTTCAGGAAATCGACCGGCAGATCAGTGAGCTGCGTCTCGCCATCGAAAAAGAACCGTACGTCTTTGATCGGCGCTTCTTGCTTCGAACCCTTTCCATGGGCCACTCCCAATTCGCCGAATTTATTGGCGCTCGCGGTCCGAACACGCAAGTCAACGCCGCATGCGCCAGTACGACGCAAGCCGTCGCGCTCGCCGAAGACTGGATACGTGTCGGCCGCTGCCGCCGCGTGATCGTCATCTCTGCGGACGACGTCACCTCCGACCATCTGATGGAATGGATGGGTGCTGGCTTCCTCGCCAGCGGAGCCGCCGCTACGGATGACGTTGTCGAAGAAGCTGCAACTCCCTTTGACCGCCGTCGCCACGGATTGATCGTTGGCATGGGCGCTGCCTCTCTCGTGGTGGAGAGCGCGGAAGCCGCAAAGGAGCGCGGAATCCGTCCGATCTGCGAAGTGTTAAGCGCATCCACGGCAAACAGCGCTTTTCATGGCACTCGCCTCGACGTGCAGCACATCGGCCAAGTGATGGAGAAGCTTATTGCGCAGGCGGAGGCGCGCTCGGGCATTTCTCGAAAGCAGATCGCTCCTCGCACCGTATTCGTTTCCCATGAAACCTACACCCCCGCGCGAGGCGGCAGCGCCTCCGCCGAAATCTTTGCCCTGCGCAACGTCTTTGGCGACGCCGCCGACCAGATCGTCATCGCCAACACCAAAGGCTTTACGGGCCACGCGATGGGTACCGGCATTGAAGAAGTCGTCGCGATAAAGTCCCTGGAAACCGGATATGTTCCTCCGGTCGCGAACTTCAAGGAAGTGGATCCTGAACTCGGCGCACTGAACCTGTCCAAGGGAGGCGTTTATCCCATCGAATATGCGCTGCGCCTTGGCGCGGGCTTTGGTTCGCAAATCAGCATGACCCTCTTCCACTGGCTCCCCACGGCGGACGGCACGCGTCCCAATCCGAATGCATTGGGCTACGCCACGCGAATTGACGACGCGACCGCATGGAACGCATGGCTCAACCGCATTGCCGCGCAGCACGTTGCGGAACTCGAAGTCGTCCATCGCACCTTGCGGGTTCAGGATAAGAAGGTCGCGGCTCGTCCCGCCGAACCCGCTCCGGGGCCGCAAAAAATCGCCGCACCCGTGCCGAATATGTCCGTGCCGAAAACACAGGAGCCGCAACCCGCAGTGGCAGTCGCCGCTGCCCGCACGGAAGTTGCGCAGGCGCCAAGCGTTTCCGTCCAGGTCAAGGTCGTGCCGCTTGCTGTTGCGGCGCCTCCGGAGCCAGCAAAGTTAGCGCCGCCAAAGCTCGCACCAGAAACCGATCTAGTGAAAGAGCGTGTGCTTGCCCTCGTTTCTGAAAAAACCGGCTACCCCGCCGACATGCTCGATCTCGACCTGGACCTTGAGGCGGACCTGGGAGTCGATACGGTCAAACAGGCGGAAGTGTTTGCCGCCATCCGCGAGGAGTACAACATCCCTCGCGACGAAAACCGCAAGCTCCGCGATTATCCAACGCTTGCCCATGTCGTTCGATTCGTGCATGACAAGCGGCCGGATTTGACAACAGCAGCTCCCGTTGCCCCGGCGAAGCAGCCAGAGATAGCTACTCCAGCTCCCGTCGCTGCAGTTGCAAAACCAAAAGAAGGCGCACCCGGACCGGCCGCAGCGCCCGCCCAGCAACCGGAAGTGCCTGCTGCAGTCAGCTCCGTGAAGGATCGCATCCTCGCCTTGGTCGTGGAAAAAACTGGCTATCCCATCGAAATGCTCGATTTGGATCTCGATCTGGAAGCTGACCTGGGCGTCGACACTGTCAAGCAGGCCGAAATGTTCGCCGCCATCCGCGAAATCTACAACATTCCGCGCGACGAAAACCGCAAGCTGCGCGACTATCCGACCCTAGCCCATGTCATTCGTTTTGTCTATGAAAAGCGCCCCGATCTGAACGCCACAGCTCCCGCGGCATCTGCAAAGCACCCAGAAGCGCCAATATCAACTCCGGTCGCGGCTTCCGTAGGAACGGAAGAAGTTACTAAGCCGGTTGCATCGGCGCCGGCTCCGCAACCAGAAACAAACGTCATTTCAGAGTCCGTGAAAGACCGCATCCTCGCCCTGGTCGTCGAAAAAACTGGCTATCCCATCGAAATGCTCGATTTGGATCTAGACCTCGAAGCAGACCTCGGTGTGGACACGGTCAAGCAAGCCGAAATGTTCGCCGCCATCCGCGAAATCTACAGCATTCCGCGCGACGAAAATCGTAAGCTACGTGACTATCCGACCCTCGCCCATGTCATCCGCTTCGTCTACGAAAAGCGCCCCGATTTGGTCGGTGTGCCCCAGCCTCAAACTCAACCCGCGCCCGCGAGCAAAGCGCCAGTCCCGGCGATGACTCAACCGGTGGCCGCTCTGTCTTCGCTTTCCGACGACGCCATCAAGGAAAAAGTCCTGGACATCGTGGCGGAGAAGACCGGCTACCCGAAGGACATGCTGGACCTCGACCTCGATCTCGAAGCAGACCTCGGCATCGACACGGTCAAGCAGGCCGAAATGTTTGCTTCGGTTCGCGCGGCATTCAACATCCCTCGAGACGAGAATCTCAAGCTGCGGGATTTCCCCACTCTGGCCCGCGTAATTCAATTCGCAAAGGATCGCCTCCCCGGCCGTGCGGAAGCTCCATCAGCCTCCACACAAGCAACAGAGAGCCAGCCGCACACAACGGCGCAGGTAGCTCCTTCTTTGCCTGCACCTCCGGCAACACGCACGCGCCCGCGTCCCATTCCTCTCTCCTTGGACGCGGCAAATGCAGTTCCTCGTCGCGTTCCTGTGCCGAGGCTGCGGCCCTCGCTGAATCTCTGCAAGCTAACAGGTGTAACGCTCACCCCTGCGCAACGCGTCCTGATTATGCCGGATAAAGGTGACGTCGCAGATGCATTAACCCAGCAACTCCAGGCCAAGGGTTTGGAAGTTTTCCGGATGGAGCAATCCTGGGACGCGGAGAAGTTGGCAAACCAGCTCAAGAACTGGATGAATGGCACTCCTTTCCAGGGAGTCTATTGGCTGCCCGCTCTGGACGCCGTTGGCAACCTGAGTGAGATGGATCTGCCGGCTTGGCATGAATCGCTTCGTGTGCGAGTCAAATCGCTCTACACCTGCATGCGTGCTTTGTATGAGCAGATTGGCGCCCCGGGCACGTTCCTTGTGTCCGCAACGCGACTCGGCGGCCAACATGGCTATGACGATGCAGGAGCCGTCGCACCGCTCGGCGGCGCGGTAGTCGGCTTCACCAAAACGTACAAGCGAGAACGAAACGAAGCGCTCGTGAAAGCCGTGGATTTCGCAACGGAATCTCAGGCGCCAGAAATTGCCAGGCTGTTGATCGAGGAAACTCTACGCGATTCAAGCGCAGTCGAAATCGGCTACAAAAACGGATTGCGCTGGACTATCGGACTCCACGAGCAGCCCGCGGTCGATGGCCAACCGGGCATGCAGCTGAACAAGGACTCCGTCTTTTTGATCACGGGCGCCGCAGGCAGCATCGTTTCTGCAATTACCGCGGATCTTGCCGCTGCCTCCGGCGGCACGTTCTACCTGCTCGATTTGGTGCCGGAACCCAAGCGCGATGATCCCGACCTCAAGCGATTTGTAGCGGACAAAGATGGCCTCAAGCGCGACCTGTTCGCCCGAATCCAAGCGCGCGGCGAACGTGCCACACCTGCTCTGGTGGAAAGGGAATTGGCCTCCCTCGAACGCGCTGTAGCAGCCCGCAACGCAATTGACTCGGTCGAAGACGCGGGTGGCACTGTCCACTATTTCTCCGTCGACTTGACCGACCCGGTGGCAGTGGCCAACGTCGTCAAAAACCTCCGTGAGCGTTACGGCCGCATTGACGTTTTGTTGCATGCGGCTGGCATGGAAAAGAGTCACATACTCCCCGATAAAGATCCTCGCGAATTCAACCTCGTCTTTGATGTGAAAAGCGACGGCTGGTTCAATCTTCTGCATGCTATTGGCGATATGCCGCTCGGCGCCACGGTAGCGTTCAGCTCCATCGCTGGCCGCTTCGGCAACGCGGGACAGACAGACTACAGTTCCGCAAACGATCTCCTGTGCAAGCTCACCTCCAGCTTCCGCACCACTCGTCCGGCCACGCGCGCGATCGTGATTGACTGGACTGCCTGGGGTGGCATCGGGATGGCTACCCGCGGCTCCATTCCCAAAATGATGGAACTGGCCGGAATCGACATGTTGCTGCCCGAAGCGGGTATTCCACTCATCCGTCGTGAACTCACCACTGGCGCCACCCGCGGCGAAGTGGTTGTCGGCGGGCGCCTCGGAATCTTGATGAACGAATGGGACGTCACGGGCGGATTGGATCCGAACTTGGCGGAAGCTTCCACGCGTGAACGCAAGCCCTCGCAGGGGCCGATGATCGGAACAATCTCCGGGATGGGCCTCTACAGCGGCCTGGTCATGGAGACCCAGCTGAACCCAAAGATCCAACCGTTCTTGTATGACCATCAGATCGAAGGCACTCCAGTCCTGCCTGGCGTCATGGGAGTCGAAGCCTTCGCGGAGGCGGCTTTGTGGGCCCTTCCCGGCTGGCAGGTCGAGACCGTTGAAGACGTGCACTTCCTTGCCCCGTTCAAGTTTTATAGGCACGAGCCTCGCTCGCTGACCATTCACGCGCAGTTTCATCCCGAAGGTGACGCGGTGGTCGCGGATTGCCAATTGCTCGGCTCGCGAAAACTCCCGAACCAGCCCGAGCCACAAGTGACCATTCACTTCACGGCTCGTGTCCGGCTGACGAAGCACGCAAAGCAAGGCCGCACATCAAATCTTCCCGGCGCGCCCGCCAATTCCATCATCGCCGCCGGCGATATCTATCATCTTTATTTCCACGGGCCCGCCTATCAGGTGCTGGAACAGGCCTGGTGGGACGGTGATCGTATCGTAGGCAAAATGCTAGTGACTTTGCCGGCCAATCATGTTCCGCCAGAGAAGGCGACCGTGATCGAGCCAAGACTGATCGAACTCTGTTTCCAGACCTCCGGGTTGTGGGAGATGAGCGCGCTAGGACGTTTGGGGTTGCCTCTGCAAATTGGGCGCGTATCCCTGCTTCGAGCGGCGGAGACGGCTCTCACGAATCTCTACGCCATCGTTACGCCTAGAGAAGAGGGGACAGTCTTCGACGCGGAAGTAGTGGATGCAAACGGGAATCAATACCTTCAATTGCTTGGTTATCGCACGGTTGCTCTCTCGAACAGTGTGGATGCCGAGCCACTAAAAGTACTGCAAGCCGTTGTGGGGTAAGGACTCTTCTCTCTTGAGGCCGGGCCTGCAGACTGGGGGCCTTATGCGGCACGATTTTCAACGTGTGGCCATCGTGAACCGTGGCGAAGCTGCCATGCGTTTTATCCACGCGGTGCGTGAATTTAATCACGAGCAGGGAACTTCGCTTCACACGATCGCGCTTTTTACGGAGCCCGACCGCAACGCGATGTTTGTCCGGGAAGCGGATGAGGCTGTCTGCCTTGGCGGCCCTCTTAGCGTTGATCCGATCACCCAACAGTCAAAGAGTAGCTATGTGGACTATCAGCAACTCGCTCACGCGTTAGAGGCGGCGCACGCGGAGGCGGTCTGGGTTGGTTGGGGCTTTGTCGCCGAACACGCCGCATTCGCGGACCTGTGCGGCGAGATGGGAATCGTGTTTATTGGTCCCGATGGCGACGTCATGCGGCGCCTGGGAGACAAAATCTCTTCGAAGAAACTTGCCGAGCAGGAACAAATCCCGATTGCCCCGTGGAGTGGCGGGCCGGTGGACACCCTTGATGATGCCGCGCGTCACGCCGAGCGGCTAGGCTATCCCTTGCTGATTAAAGCCACGGCCGGAGGCGGAGGTCACGGCATCCGCCGTGTCAATTCTTTTACTCAGCTCGCCAGAGCCTTTGAGAGCGCTCGCGCCGAAGCTCATAAGGCTTTTGGCGATCCCACAATTTTCATGGAGCAACTTGTCCCGAATGCGCGGCACGTGGAAGTCCAGATCATTGCCGACAGCTTTGGAACCACTTGGGCTGCCGGCGTGCGCGACTGCACCATTCAGCGCCGCCACCAGAAGATTCTTGAAGAAGCTCCTTCTCCGGCGCTCTCACCGGAACTCGATCAGGAACTGCGCAGCGCTGCCGTGCGCTTAAGCCGTGCAGCCGGTTACCACAACGCCGGCACAGTCGAATTCTTGTATGAACCCGAAAGCCGTCGCTTCATGTTCATGGAGATGAATACCCGGTTGCAGGTGGAACATCCCGTAACCGAATGTACGACGGGTCTCGATCTCGTCAAGCTTCAGATCCATGTCGCGCGGGGCGGCCGCCTGGAGGGAGAGCCGCCAAGAACCGTCGGTCACGCGATTGAGGTCAGGCTGAACGCCGAAGATCCCGATAACGATTTTGCTCCCGCCCCGGGCACGATGGAGCGCTTCCGGATTCATGCCGGCCCCGGTGTCCGGATCGATACGGGTGTGGCGGAGGGAGATGTCGTCCCGCCGGAGTTTGACTCCATGATCGCCAAGATCATTGCCTATGGCCAGACCCGCGCGGAAGCGCTCTCCCGCCTGAAGCGAGCTATACGCGAGAGTGTGGTGGTGATCAAAGGCGGAGTCAGCAACAAATCGTTGCTCCTCGAACTGTTGAGTCGCCCGGAAGTTCAGAAGGGAATTGTCGACGTCGGCTGGATGGAGCGGCTCGTGGCCAGGAACGAGCATCTCTCCAGGAGAAATGCCGACGTGGCCTTGCTTCAGGCGGCCGTCGCCAGCTATGAAGCCGAGCTCGCCATAGAACAGACTCAGTTTTATGCTTCCGCCCTGCGTGGACGGCCGCAAGTGCGGAGCGAAGTAGGTGCCACCATAGCCCTGCGTTATCGGGGACAGCCCTATCGTCTCCGCGTCTATCGCTTGGGTCCTCATCAGTATCGTGTCGAATCCGAAGAAGCGCGTGTGGATGTTCAACGCACCCGTCTCGGCCAGTTTGAGCACTGGCTCACGTGCTTCGGGCGGCGCTTCGACGTCGTTTCTGTTGTGCAAGGCCTCAGCTTTCTTATTGAAGTGGACGGAGTCATGCATCGAGTCAGCCGCGACGACGGTGGTGTGGTTCACGCTCCCTCACCCGCCGTGGTCGTTTCCTTGGCCGTCAAGCCTGGTGATGTGGTCTCCGTGGGCGACCGCCTTGCCGTTCTCGAAGCGATGAAAATGGAGATGCAGATCACGGCGCCCTTCTCGGGAAAGGTGCGGGAAGTATTGACCTCGCCGAATGTGCAGGTAGACACCGGAGCACCGCTTGTGCGAATCGAACCGGTTGGCAACGAGGAAACAGTCACTGCATCGGAGCGCGTGGTATTCCAGACGCCGCAGCCCTCGTCGGAAAAAAGCCAGGACGCTCGTTCCTTCTGCCTCAGTTGTCTGCGGGAACTCCGCCAACTCACTCTGGGCTTTGACGTGGACCCTGCGCACATCTCGCGCCTGATCGCGGCATGGAGCCGTTCCACGGAGGAGGCCGGAGACGGCCCGGAGATTACTCAGCACGAAAATGAAATTCTCCAGATTTTTGCGGACATCAGCCAGCTTTTCCATCGTGAACCGGAGTTGGAAGATCCCACATCAGGGGAATCTCCCACTTCCGAAGCCTATTTGTTCTCCTACCTGCATATGCTCGATACACGTGGCGAAGGACTCCCCGCCTCCTTCATGGCTGCTCTCAGCCGTGCCTTGGCCCATTACGGCATAAAGAAACTGGAGCGCACCCCCGAATTGGAAGAGAGTCTTTTCTGGATCTGTAAATCGCATCAACAGGCGGAACAACAAGTCTCTCTCCTCCTGCAGGTCCTTGAGCAACGCTTGGCGAACATCGAAACCTCTCGGGCGCTGGCGGACGACTCATTCAGGGCTTTGCTTGACCGCCTCATTGGTCTGACCCGTGGAATCTACCCCGCCATCAGCGACCTCGCCCGGGAGCTTCGCTATCGCTGTTTCGATCAGCCTGTCTTCGAGAACGTCCGGAAGCAGGTTTATGCGCGCGCGGAAGAGAATTTGGCCTATCTCGCTGCCCATCCTCAGACGGAAGATCGGCAGGAGAGGATTCGCGCGCTGGTCGAATGTCCGCAACCTCTGGTGCGTTTTGCGGGCCGCTTCGCCGCAGCTGACATAACCATGCGGCAAATCATGCTCGAGGTCATCACCCGCAGGTATTACCGGATTCAGACCCTCCTCGATGTCCATTCTCATGATTTGAACGGGCAACCTTGTCTGTCGGCCACCTATGAGGACGAGGGAAAGGGCATATATCTGTTCACCACGCAGGCGGAGTTGCCTCGGCTCGCCGAGTCCACAAGAGCCATACTCCCGCTGATGGAGCAGGTGCCCGTCGGCCAGGAAGTCGTCCTCGATTTCTACATTTGGCATCCCGTAGCTCTCGGTGACACAGCTGCAACATCGGCTGAAGTTTGCTCCCTGCTGAATCAAGTGAATCTGCCTCGGCCGGTCGGACACGTCGCGCTCATCATTTCTGGTCCGGGTCGCGGCGATGGCATGGGCGCCGTGCAGCATCTCGCGCTTCGCGCCGGGGAAAAGGGGTTCGAGGAAGACAAGCTCTACGACGGCCTCCATCCCATGATGGGTAGGCGGCTTCACCTTCAGCGATTCAGCAATTTCCGGCTAGAGCGGTTGCTGTCCCTGGAAGACGTTTATCTCTTCCATGCCGTGGCTCGCGAGAACCCCAAGGACGAGCGCCTGTTCGCCTTGGCGGAAGTTCGCGATCTCACGCCGGTCTGCGACGAAGCCGGACATATCGTCCAATTACCGCACCTGGAGCGTATGTTTGCGGAAACGCTGGCGAGCATCCGTCTGTACCAGTCGCGTCGTCCGGCGCGAGATCGTCTCTATTGGAATCGCGTTCTGCTTTACGTGTGGCCCGTGCTCAACGTCTCTCCAGATGACTTCCACAGCATCGTTCACCGATTGGCCCCCTCCACCGATGGGCTAGGCCTGGAGCAGGTCATTCTCCGTGCCCGTATTCCTAATCCGCAGACGGGGGAGCTTCGGGAAATGGTCATCCGCATCTCAAGACCCGCGGATGCCGGCCTCTTAATCAGCTTCCGGCCCGCTGGCAAAATGCAGCCGATAAGGCCTTTGACCGAGTATGACCAGAAAGTCCTCCGTATGCGCAAGCGCGGTCTGATCTATCCCTATGAAGTCATCGAGATGCTTACACCGTCTCGAGAGGACACGCGTGCCGAATTCCCTCCGGGCGAATTCAATGAATATGATCTCGATGAAAACCACCAACTGGTTCCCGTCGAGCGTCCTCATGGACAAAATAAAGCCAATATCATCGTTGGGTTGATCCGCAACTTTACGGCTAGGTATCCCGAAGGCATGACCCGGGTTTTGCTGATGGGCGATCCTAGTAAGGATCTTGGTGCACTTGCCGAGGCGGAATGTCGGCGCATCATCGCCGCATTGGATTTGGCAGAAAAGCTGGGCGTGCCTCTCGAATGGTTCCCCATCTCCGCCGGCGCCAAGATTTCCATGGAAAGCGGCGTGGAGAACATGGATTGGATTGCCCGCGTCTTGCGTCGGATCGTGCAGTTCACCCAGGCTGGCGGCGAGGTCAATCTGATCATCAACGGCGTCAATGTGGGCGCTCAGCCTTATTGGAACGCCGAGGCTACCATGCTCATGCATACCCGGGGAATTCTCGTGATGACCCCGCAATCATCCATGGTCCTTACGGGGAAGCGTGCGCTGGACTATTCCGGCAGTGTCTCCGCTGAAAACAATGAAGGCATCGGCGGCTATGACCGCATCATGGGCCTGAACGGCCAGGCGCAGTATTGGGCGAAGGACATCGACGAGGCGTGTCATATTCTCTTCCGCCACTACGAACACACCTACGTCCAGCCGGGTGAGCGGTTCCCCCGCAGGGCCATGACGGCCGATCCCATTGACCGCGACGTCCGTGCGTATCCCCACGCCAGAAACCGGGGCGATGGCTTCTCCCAGGTGGGAGAGATCTTCTCGGACGAGACCAACCCCGGTCGCAAGAAATCCTTCGATATTCGTACGGTAATGATGGCCACCGTGGACCAGGACCACCCTCCATTAGAGCGCTGGTCCGGTATGCGCGCGGCGGAAACCGCCGTCGTATGGGATGCCCATCTTGGTGGAATTCCCGTCTGTCTCATCGGCATCGAATCCCGCCCCGTACCCCGTCTGGGCTTTGTCCCCGCGGATGGACCGGATCAATGGTACGCGGGCACCCTTTTTCCCCTCGCTTCCAAGAAGGTGGCTCGCGCCATCAACTCCGCAAGCAATAACCGGCCCGTGGTCATCCTCGCCAATCTGTCCGGCTTTGACGGTTCACCAGAGTCCATGCGCAAGTTGCAGTTGGAGTACGGCGCGGAAATCGGCAGGGCCGTCGTCAATTTCAAGGGGCCGATGGTCTTTTGCGTAATCTCTCGCTATCACGGCGGCGCTTACGTCGTGTTCTCGCGAATGCTCAACGAACAACTCCAGGTCGCGGCTCTCGAGGGGACCTTTGCGTCTGTGATCGGCGGCGCTCCGGCGGCCGCGGTAGTCTTCTCCGGCGAGGTGGAAGCACGCACCCGAAAGGATCCGCGCTTGCTGGCCCTGACCGAGGCGATGGCCGCCGCGGACAGTGCGGATAAGCGTCGTCTGCGGAATGAGGTGGAGGAACTCTTCAAAACCGTACATTCCGAAAAGCTGGGTGAGGTAGCCGCGGAGTTTGACCGTGTCCATACCGTGCACCGGGCCTTGAGAGTGGGAGCACTGCAGGAGATCTTGCCGCCCTCGAATCTGCGGCCCTTTCTGATTTGTGCAGTAGAACGTGGCATTGATGGCCGGAAGGAGCAGGAGTCTGCCGAGTCGGACAATCTGGTTTTGAAAGTGAAGACGGCGGTGGCGGCCTCCTAGAGCAAATCAATCTCATGGACGTCTATTGGCTCGAACAGACCACGGCGGACCTGCCAAACGACAATGCCTGGCTGAACGCTAGTGAAGCAAACCGTCTGCGCCTGATGCGTTTTCCCAAGCGTCGGGCGGACTGGATTCTTGGACGGTGGACGGCAAAGAACGCCGTCGCGATTTTTCTCGATATCCCTCCGGAACCTCGGCTGCTCAGGGAGATTGAGATTCGTCCTGCGCGTTCGGGCGCCCCGGAGGTATTTCTTGGGGATGATCTCGCCCTCATCCAAATCTCCATCAGCCACCGGGATGGTGTGGCTGCGTGTGCCTTTACCAGATCTTCGGCTCTGCTGGGTTGTGATCTTGAATTAGTCGAGCCACATAGCGATGCATTCGTCGCTGACTACTTTGCAGAAGAGGAGCAGGCGTTTCTGGCCCAAGCGGCTCATCCAGAGCGCCTGCTCCTTCAATCTCTCTTCTGGAGTGCCAAGGAAAGCGCGCTCAAAGCATTGCGGGAAGGCCTGCGTCTCGATCCACGCCAGATGATCGTGAGCATTCAAGACTCGCCGGAATACCCGAATGGAAACATAAGGGACTCCCTCTCCCGGCCCCTTCTCTCTGCACATACACTATTCCCTGGAGAGGTTTGGAAGGAGCTTCAGGTCCGCAATGCCAGCGGCCAGATCTTCAAGGGTTGGTGGAGTCAAACAGGCGATTTGCTTCGCACGATTTTAGCTCTTCCCGCGCCAGGTCGTCCGACCTTTCTGACCAATCAAATTCCTCTGAGCGGCGCAGACACGTCGGCTGTGCACAAGATTCGTTTTAACTAGAGCACATAAGCGCGGGACCGTTCATCTTACTGACACCGTCTAGAATTTGTCGCCAGCAGTTCCTCATCCAAGATTCCCGTAAAGCACATAGCTAACCCTTTCAGTGGTTTGCACGCCTTCCGTAGTACACCGCGTTGGTATTCGTACTGCTTATCCCCACCACTCTCCCGCAATTGTAAGGAGAGCTTCGCACGGGAAGTGTCGCTCTTGATTTATGGATGGATTGAAACTGAAGGCATTAGAAATCGAGTTCGACTTGGCAAGACAGCGTGGTCTGAGGTCTGCATTGGCTTGGACTCGCCTTTTGTGGCTCCAGCATAAGTGGCCCTTGCTGGAAGCCGTTCGCTACGCCTTATGGCTCTCGCGCTAGGAACTTGAACCTTGGCTCGACGGCAGGTTGACCCACTGTCAGGGGGCTGACATCCACACAGGCAAAATTCTCTTCAACCCAATTCCCGCCGGTGTATGTCCTTTCGCAAGAAAAACTTAGCAGGAAGAGCTGGTAGCTGGTTTGGAACTCCTCGTGCCGCTATACCCGCCGAAGTCGGAAAGACGATCCCATTGTGTCGCCACAAGGAGCGCCATGTCTCATCATCTCGACTCACCCATCGCCCGGCAAGACATTCGACTAGACATCACGGACCTCTACGTATTCCGCGGCCAAACAGGCACCGTGTTTGTCATCAATGTCTGTCATTCGATCTTTGGCCCCATTCCCGCACCTGGCTACCATCCGGAAGGAATGTACGAGTTTAAAGTGGACCTGAACGGCGATGCTGTTGAGGATGTCACCTACCGCCTCACCTTCAACGAACGGGACAAGCACGGAAAACAGAGCTACGCCGTTAGGTGCATCAAGGGCGCGGACGCTGTCGATCCCCACGCGCCTGGCACGGTCATCGCACAGGGAATAACGGGCGAGACTCTTACGGCCGCCTCCGGCATCCGTGTCTGGGCTGACAAAGCAGGTGACCCATTCTGGATTGAACCCGATGTTCTGCATGCCGTCGGTCACGCCTTCCAGGATGGAACCATTGTGAACCTGGCCGGCTGGGATCCCAATAAGGCGAAAAATCTTTTCGCGGGGCACACCGTATATTCGATTGTGCTGGAAGTGCCCGATAGCGAGTTGCTCGCAGAAGCACATGGCAACCGCCGGGTAGGCATTTGGGCAGTCTCAACGCTGGCCACAGACGCGGGTGGATGGCGTTCGATCAATCGTGTCGGCCTTCCCATGATTCACCCTCTGTTCACGCAATATAACGAAGACCTCGGCAACCGTCTCAACGCCGGACGTCCTTCGGACGACTTCGCGACTTACGGAGCCGCGGTCACGAAATCGATTGCTGGCGTCGTTTCGGCGAATGGAACTTCGGAGGATCCCAAAGCATATGCCGAGAAAGTTGCGCATCGGTTTTTCCCCAACATACTCCCGTATGAGGTTGGCACGCCGGCTGCGTTTGGCTTTGCCGAGTGGAATGGCCGCTCCCTTACGGATAACGCCCCAGATGTGATGTTCTCCATTGCAGCGAACACTCCCGTTCGCCTCGGCATTGGGAAAGAATCTGTCACCTCGAAACCGTCGAAGACTTTCCCTTATGTCCCGAAAGCCACCTGAAGGCTCGGCACGGTCGCATGAGTGAGAAATGCAGCAAACAATAAAGGAGAAAAAAACATGAGCACGTTTACCACGAAGGACGGAACGTCGATCTATTACAAGGACTGGGGCACCGGACCAGTTGTGACCTTTTCGCATGGATGGCCTTTGAGCGCGGATGCTTGGGATGCGCAAATGCTCTTCCTCGGTCAGCGGGGCTATCGCGTCATTGCTCACGATCGTCGCGGTCACGGGCGCTCGGGCCAAACCTGGCAGGGCAACAACATGGATCAATACGCGGATGACTTGGGGGAACTTCTGGACCATCTTGATGTGAAGAATGCAACGATGGTTGGACATTCCACTGGCGGTGGCGAGGTGGTCCGCTACATTGCCCGGCACGGACAGAAGCGAGTGGCGAAGGTCATTCTCATTTCCGCCGTTCCTCCCCTGATGCTTAAGACAGAGAAGAATCCAGGCGGCTTGCCGTTGTCGGTCTTCGATGACATCCGCGCCGGTGTGGTCAATGACCGCGCCCAGTTCTATAAGGACCTGAGTCTTCCGTTCTATGGGTACAACAAGCCGGGAGCAAAGCCCTCCGAAGGTGTTCGAGAGACCTTCTGGCTCCAAGGTATGTTGTCATCGATTATCGGATCGTACGACTGCATCAAGGCCTTCTCCGAAACCGATCAGACCGAAGATCTCAAGAAAATAGACGTTCCCACTCTTGTGATTCAGGGAGACGCCGATCAGATCGTCCCGATCGATGATTCGGGCAGACTGAGCGTGAAGCTCGTCAAGAACGGGACGCTGAAGGTAATTCCAGGTGCTCCGCACGGGCTGTGTACTACGCATGCGGACATCGTCAATCAGGAACTTCTCGCATTTCTAAGAAGTAGCAGATCGCATGCTGCTTCCGACTAGCTGACTCGAGGGGGACACGACGTTGCTTGGGGACGGAATCCGGAACGGGCAAGAGCCGGTCGAATTTTCGGTCATGGTCTTGGGAGATACAAGGCTTCGAACACCATCCTCCTTTCCTGAACCGGATTCCTTACCCCCGGCAAGTGTCCAGCAGCGTCAAGAAATCATCCTCTCCGATACCCAACTGCTGGCTGCTGCAGGGTCTGCACTCGCCTCGATTTTCCTGTTCGTTTGGGTGCTCATGAGACTTTGGCTCTCCGGAGGGTAGGCGGCTAAACCGGCGGCGGCCAAGGGGCTCTCGAAAGCCCACTGGACCTTTTCTCCTTGCGGCGAGCGTCCGGGACCGGTACGTTGGGACGATTACCACAGAGCCGGACTAATGAGCGAACGGAAGGGAGTCGCCCGCCTCGTCGGCGCCCCAGCAGCAAAAAATCCCGGAACGGCATCTTCAAAGGCTTCACTCGCCAGAGAGCGTTTACGAAGACGCCATCAGCCCGAGCGAGTGAGAATTCTTTTCGTCGGTGAATCTCCGCCTGCTTCAGGCCGGTTCTTCTACCAAGCTGATTCTGGCCTCTATCGAGCAATTAGGGAGACCTTTATTGAGGCGTTTCCCAATCTGCGCCATCGCCCTTTTCTCGAATCGTTTCAATCACTCGGTTGCTACCTCGTCGATCTTTGCGCTGAGCCTGTCGATAGGATGGAAGTGCGGTCGCGACAAAGATTGTGCGCCGCCGGCGAAGCGCGCTTAAGCAAAAAGATTCGACAACTTGATCCGCAGACCGTCGTTGTTGTGGTGCGTTCTATCGGGAACGTTGTTCGGCGCGCTGAGTTGCGGGCCGGTTGGTCGGGTGTGCATGTCGAACTTCCGTATCCAGGACGTTGGCATCATTATCGCAAGGAATTTCGTCGCAAGTTGGTGCCTCTGCTTCGCACTCGCCTCCTGAGCTCAGGCCGAACCAGTTAGACCGGACAGGGCTCGGCAGGGGCTGAGGGTATGGGTACGGTCCTCGACAGTATTGGCAAAAGGTTGCATCACGTAGCGTTCTTCAATCATCGAAAGCTCCTAGGGTTCACTCGTGAACGCCTCCGCGTCGCGAGCAGCCGGGCTTTTAAGGTGTGCCTGATGATTCCGAAACCTCGCGATAACGCAAAAGGCTCAAGCTAGGCGCTTGAGCCTTTTTGTTTGCGGCGTACGATTTGGGCGGGTGGCCCAGGTTCGTTCTCTGAACCTGGGTCCCGTAGTCGTCTTTCTCTTCGGGAGACAGTTGCAGCAAACAAAAAGAGTCAGAATCCTGTCTGCCCGCTTCTCGGCGCTCTACACATTTCGAGCCTTTGGGAATTCTGAAAAGCCCCCACGCAACAACGGCTTGCGGGGCCCCTTCGCGGTCGAGTGACCTCAACGGTCAGGGCGGCCCGCCCTTGCAAGAGGGGAGAAGGATTAAACGTCGTATAATCTCGTGCGCGCAATTGGGGAGCAGATCATATGAACGTACAAGAACAAATCAAGAAGTATATTGCCAGCCAACCGGAGCCAAAACGCAGTGACATGCGAGAGTTGCATCGGCTCACACTTCAAGTGTCACCAGACTGCAAATTATGGTTCTCCGATGGTAAAGACAGCAAAAATCACACTGTTTCCAACCCTACGATAGGATATGGATTTCACACAATAAAATATGCCAATGGAAAAAGTAGAGAGTTTTTTCAAATTGGTGTGAGCGGAAACAAAACCGGAATCTCTGTCTATATTCTTGGTCTCAAAGACAAGAAGTACTTAGCCAAAACGTATGGAAAAAAACTAGGCAAGGCGAGCGTGACCGGATATTGCATTCGGTTTAAAGCTCTAAAGGATATAAACATCGATACGCTTGAAGCGGCAATACGATATGGGCTTGCAGCTTAGAATGAAAAAGGCAAGCTGATGAAGTAATTCCACTGTTAAAGGGCGGGTGGCCCAGGTTCGTTCTGTGAACCTGGGTTCCCGGGGTTGTCTTTCCCTTCGGACGACAGTTGCAGCAAACAAAAAGGCCGGAATCCTGGCTTCCGACCTTGTAAATCACAAATTGGTTGCGGGGGGCAGATTCGCTTGCCCTGAGCCCCGCGAAGGGAACTGACGACCTTCGGGTTATGAGCTTCATCAAACAGCAGGACAAAAATCCAACAAATGCTTGATGTGGCGTTGCTTAGTTCAAGACCCAACTTCCCGTTTCTCCTGTTGAATTGTACCGAAGCTGTACCGAACTAAGCTAGACTTGCTGCACTGAATCGGAGAGTCAGAGCCGGGGATTTCCTTTCTCGGGCGTTCCGATGAGGACTATGCCAATCCAACTTTGCACCAGCCTCATAGGTTTTTCCTCTTGCACGCCGCAAGTCGATCTGCTATATACTGAACCATATGGTTCAGTATAACGAAACCCGCCTCGACGCTTCGTTCGCCGCGCTGTCGGACGCGACCCGGCGCGGCGTGCTGGAGCAGCTCGCCCGCGCCGACGCTTCGATCACGGACCTCGCCGGAAAGTTCCATATGACCCTCACGGGCATGAAGAAGCATGTTGACGTTTTGGAGCGGGCAGCGCTCGTCACTACGGAAAAGGCCGGGCGCGTCAGAACCTGCAGGCTTGGCATGCGCGCGCTGGAAGAAGAGGCCGCCTGGATCGAGCGGCACCGCCAACTCTGGAGCGCACGCTTCGACGCGCTGGACAAGATTGTC